>Ga0315289_10002851_pt1 | contig 26374 bp, 19 predicted proteins | sample YL17G11_40_MG_FD_203452 | JGI IMG/M metagenome (GOLD analysis project Ga0315289, IMG submission 203452) | Sediment microbial communities from Yellowstone Lake, YNP, Wyoming, USA - YL17G11_40 | ecosystem: Environmental > Aquatic > Freshwater > Lake > Sediment | place: USA: Wyoming | collected...
GACCGGGACCGGATCATGGGCCGTGGCAAAGAACGGTAGCACGCCGGCGGTCGGGCCGGAATATGTGCCCGGTGAGGTAATCGTCAAACTGAAGGATGGGCGAACCGGCGGAATTCGCGCCTTGTCACCGGATGCGGCAACGATCCAGAGACACCAGGCGACCCTGCTGCGCTTGCAGGAGAAGTACGGAGTCAATGACGGCGGTCCGGCGTTCCATCGCCTGCGCAGCGGAGGGACGATGGCGAGCCCATCTCCCACCGCGAATCTACCATCGGATCTGCAGCGGTTCTACCTGCTCAAAACCGAGCGGGACGTGCGGGCCGTCTGTGCCGAGTTGCGCCAGGACCCGGAGGTCGAATCCGTACAGCCGAACTACATCTACCGGCCTTGTCGGAGACCAGATGATCCGGAGTTCGCCGACCAATACGCCCATCAACTGATCCAGATGCCCGATGCCTGGGAGATCTCGACCGGCAGCCGCGATGTCGTGGTGGCGGTCATCGGCACGGGCGTCGATGTCAACCATCCGGACCTGAAGGAGAACATCTGGACGAATAAGGGTGAGATCGCCGGCAACGGCGTGGACGACGACGGCAACGGCTACATTGATGACATTCATGGCTGGAATTTCGGCGACTCCAACAATAATGTCGTGCCGGAAAGTGGCGGGTTGTTCCCCTGGGAGGTTTCCTCGATCAGTAATCACGAAACCGAAGTGGCGGGCGTGATCGGCGCGGTCGGCAACAACGGCAAGGGTGTCTGCGGCGTCAACTGGCAGTGCAGCATCATGGTCCTGCGCCTGAGTCTCGATTACACCTCGGAGGAAGTGGCCTCCGCTCTCGATTATGCGGCGGCCAACGGCGCGCGGATCGTCAATATGAGCTTCGGCGGGGACGTCTTCGGGCCGGAAGGCGATCCGGTCGTCAACACGGCGATCGACAACGCCTACGGGCGGGGTGTCCTGCTGGTGGCCAGCGCGGGCAACTCCGACACGACCCGGCCGCATTATCCGGCCGCCTACTATAACGTCATGGCGGTCGCCTCCACCAACGGCGAGGACATGAAGACCGGCCACAGCACGTTTGGGGCCTGGGTGGACATCGCCGCCCCCGGCACGGACATTGTCACCACGGATCTCGGCGACGAGTATATCGCCACGGCGGGAACCTCGTTTTCCGCTCCCTACGTGGCGGGAGTCGCGGCCCTGTTGCTCGCCCACCGGCCGAACCTGACCCACGTGGAGCTCCGGGCGATTCTGGAGAACACCACCGATCCCATCGACTATGGCGACCTCGACCCCAACCAGTGCTACATCGGCACCGGGCGCGTCAATGCCTACAAGGCGCTGCAGGCAGCGGACGCTGATTTCGCCCTGGGGGAGATTGTGGCGCCGGGTCCGAGGCAGACCTATGCCACGGATGTCAATGCCGTGGAGCTGTGTCTGTTCGTGCACGCCGATTCCTATCGGCTGGACTATCGCCCCTACGGCGGAAGTGATTGGACCTCGATCACCGAAGGTGCCTCTCCCACGGACCCCAATGGCTTGGTGTATGTGTCGCTCGCAAATCCCGGCGTCGGCACGTATGAGCTGCGCCTGCGCACCAGATGGGGCGAATACACGCACCTGGATCGCAAGGTGTTCAGCATCGCCATCGCACCGAATCAGGCCCACTGGCCCAAACCCCAGGAGGTGAAAGAGCTGCCCGACGAATACTTCCTGGGAAGTCCGCTTTGTCTGGATGTCAATGGTGACGGCCGCAACGAGATCATCCAGTCCTACTATGATTTCAATGATGCGTGGGGGATGGGGAAGATTGCCATTTGGAACGAGGACGGCAATTCGCTGCCGGGGTGGCCGCAAGTCATGGACTTCCTGTACTCCGCCGGCAAGGCGGTCGGCGATGTCGACGGCGACGGTGACTTCGAGCTGATTGCGACATCCGACCTGGACAATGCGGTGTACGCCTGGCATATCGAGAGCGGCAAGATCGTGGACGGCAACTGGCCCGCTTACGTGGGTGATTGGCTGAGCTACATCGTCGCCGAGCCCGTCCTCGCCGATCTGGACGGCGACGGCGACAGCGAGGTCATCGTGGCACTCGACGCCGAATCCGGGAATGTCGACGGCCTGTACGCCATCCAGGGCGACGGCACCTTCCTATGGCAACGGCGTTACACCTCGGCGGCACCGGTAAGCGTGGCGGACTTCGACCGTGATGGTGACCCTGAGATCGCCCTGTGCGGATACGGCCCCGGCCTCAGTCGCGTTTACACCTTCATTCTCGACGACCAGGGACAATCGGTGGCGAAATGGAAGGGCGGCGGCTCGAAAGGAACGGCGGTCGCCGACCTGAACGCCGACGGCAAGCCCGAATTGGTGTTCTGCACCGAGGAGGATGTGGAGGCGGTCCGCGCCGACGGCAGCACACTCTGGAAAGCCAAGGTGTCGGAGCCGCTCGACACCGCAGGCGCGATCAGCATCGGGGACGTCGACGGCGATGGATATCCCGAGGTCTACATCAACAATCTCGTCGAGGAGGAAGAGTTTGCCTACAGCCGGGTCTATGCGTTCGACTACAAAGGGCGCCCGCTGAGCGACGCCGGATACCCCAAGACCATTATGGGCAATCCGACGAGGATCGCGCCTATCATCGGGGATATCGACGGCGATGGGCAACGGGAGCTGATCGTCGGTTCGTCGGGTGAGCCGCTGATGGCGTGGAAGGCCGACGGCTCGGCCGTCCCGGGATTCCCCATGCTGGGTCTGCCGATTGGCGAGGAGAGCACCCCGGCCCTCGAGGACCTTGACCAGGACGGCGATCTGGAGATGATGGTCGCCAGTGACGAATACCGGTTCCACGTTCTTGACCTGCCTGCTCCTTATGCCGCCGAGCGGATCGATTGGGGTATGTCCCGGCACGATCCCCAGAATTCGGGCTGGACCCTGGCGATGCCTCGATTGAACCCCGTATCGGCGCCGGCCGAAATCAAGCCCGGCCAGCGGCTCCAGGTCCAGGCCACCGCCTCGAACCCGGCGGATCTGCCGCTGCGCTGGTCGGTCGGCAACCTGCCGGAAGGCGCCTACTACGACGCCGAGAGTCACACCCTCTTCTGGAAGCCCGCGGCCGACCAGGTTTTCCACACGTATGTGCTGTCGTTCCTCGTGACGGACGGTATCCGGCAGGACAGCCGGGGCGTGGCCGTGACCGTCGTGCCGGATGCGATCTATTCCACCAGTATGAACAGTGATCCGAACTGGGTGCTCGAGGAGGGCTGGGCCTGGGGCAAGCCCGCCGCGAAAGGCTCCTGGAACGGCGACCCCAATCTCGGACACACGGGCGAGAATATCATTGGCTACGCTCTCGATGGCGACTACGCCAACAATTTGACGCAGGCGCGGTACGCCACGGTCGGCCCGATTGACTGCACGGGATATAAGGACATCCGGCTGAGCTTCTGGCGCTGGCTCGGCGTGGAATCGCCTTATGACTACGCCTGCGTCCAGGTCTCGAACGACGGCGTGAATTGGACCGACCTCTGGACGACAGGCCCCTCCCACGTCTCGGATAGTACCTGGCAGCTCGTGGAATACGCGGTCCCGGGCAGCCTTGCCGACGGCCAGGCGACGGTCTACTTCCGCTGGGGCCTTGGCCCAACCGACGACTCGGTGGCCTGCCCCGGCTGGAACATCGACGACATCCAAGTCACCGGCGACCGAATTTGATAAAAACCCGATGGTGCCTCCGGCCTCACACCGGAGGCGCCGTCTTGGGGCATTATGGGACGTGAGCTGCGAACCGCAAACCCGGTCTGCGTGCCGGTTTTGCCGGCGTGCTTACGCGTCTTTCCCCCGTTGACTTCTGTGCCGGCAATTGGTAATGTGGAAGTTCGGGAGAGACAGGGAAGTCTTTGTATCAACTCGAGTATGACCCGCGCCCGGGGGTTCTGCCAGTCCAGGGTGACTGGCCTATCTCGCAGGTTTCGCGACAGACGTAGTCCTACCGACACATGGACGTGCAAGCAGGCAGGACAACGACAGCGTACGCGCGTGACCAGAGTGCATGCCGCGAGAGTGATGGTTGGAAGATGACGAGAAGGTCGTTGCCCGTGATATCCGCGTTGCACACGCTGACGAAGCACCGCGGCAGAGGTGATTCCGCCAACGTGATGCCCGCAGAGAGATTGCCGACGACTACCCGGACGTGCCCGGACTTGGCATTGGATGCCTCCCAAATCCTGCGAGAGCATCTTCTTTATCGGTTTCGGCCGCTCGCCGCGATGCTCCCCGTGCCACTCGAGCGGATAGGCCATATCGATACACTGCGCATCATCGCCGCGGTCGGCATCGTCTGGTTTCACACGGAGGGAGCACCGTACAGGCAGATTGGTTATGCCGGCCTACCGATCTTCCTTCTGATCTTCTTCTCCCTGATAACAAGGCGGAGCTATGCCGAGACGGCCACCCACTTTCTGAGGCGACGGTACGAGCGACTGCTGAAACCCTGGCTCTTCTGGTCGGCCGTGTATGGGGCGTGCCGGCTGCCAAGGCCTTTGAGACCATGGACTGGACCTCGCTGGGCGGAATGGTGTCCCTAAAGACTGTCTTTACCGGTACATATATACACTTGTGGTACCTGCCGTACGCCTTCATATCCGGCTTCCTTGTCTATGCGGTCAACAGGTGGACTTCCAAGATCAACTATGTGGCGGTCGTATTCACCGCCGCCGGGATCGGAGCTCTCATGTTGATTGCATCAGCAGTGGACATGTCTGCGCATCGCCTCATGGAACCACTGCCGCAGTGGGAGTTCGGACTGGCGGCGATCCCACTCGGGTTTGCGGTTGGAAGATGCCTGATGATTCCATCCCGTCGGGCACAGAGGCGGCTCTTATTGATGATTGCCGTTGTCACGATGGCCGTATGTGTCGCCCTGATTTCATCCGGCTTTCCCTCGCCCGCCATTGCTTACGGCCTGGCGATTGTGCCGGTGTGTCTGGCCTGCGGCTGGCAAAGCAAGAGCAATGGCCTCACGGCCGCCCTGGCGCCCTTAACGTTCGGGGTATACCTCATTCATCCCTTGATCGCCTTCGGATTAAAGACAATCTTCAGCGTAGAGCGGGACCATGCCGCTCTCATAGCATTGACGGTCTGCATTTCCGGTTTGGTTACATGGGGCCTGATGAAGACACCGCTCAGGAGGTTTGTGTAAGACCGTCTATCGCTGGGATCAACGACGGCCGGTTGCCGTCCCACCGCCTGGGGGGGACAGCACTTCCTGGAACGATCCGAGGTCAATAACCTCGCGATCCGGAAAGGGCTTCGTCCCCTGCCCAATGCCGCGCAGGAGACGGAAAACGACGAGGATATCTCCTTGCACGAAATGCTCGTCAAGGGCGGAGTATTCTATCGGATTAGTGGCTCGACCAAAAAAGATGTGCTGCGCAACGCGCTGAATATGGTCAAAGGGGTGGACGAGAGCGTCTCGGACCCCCTGTTTCAGATGTTCCTCGCGCGGGAAGAACTGGCTTCCACGGGTATTGGAGACCACATCGCGATACCCCACGCCCGCGGATCCCTGGTCGGGTACGTCAGTCAGCCAATTCTCTCGTTGTCGTTCCTGGAGACACCGATTGACTACGGTGCCCTGGATGGCAAGCCCGTGTATGCACTGTTTCTGCTGATTTCACCGAATGTCCGCACGCATCTGCGCATCTTGGCAAGGCTCTCCTTCTGTTTGCACGCCTCGGAATTCAGACAAGCGGTCTTAAGCCAAGCCTCACGTGAGACGATTCTCAGTACTCTCGCACAGACGGAAGCCCGCCTGCGGCGCGATTCGTGAAAGACCGCTGCATGGAATTATTCATCCTGGGTTGTCCTGCTCCGATTGTGCTGGGCGTCTGCGTTCTCGCGATCAGCTCGTTCTTCCTCATGGTTTTCGATGACGAGCACGCTCACGGGCGCCACGCGGGCTGGACCTACCTGATCGCCGCCCACATCGGTACGGCGGCTGCTTGTGCTGTTCGCGATCATGGGCAGGACTGGAGTTGAACCAGCGACACACGGATTTTCAGTCCGTCCGGGCGTTTTGTAAGTCCTTGTGGCAAAACCATTAACGATTGTCAAATAACTCCCACCACAGGTGCGGATAGTCCGTCCCTTCGAGAATCCACCAGATATCCTCCGTGCCGTTGGCCGTCTCGCCCACGAAGTCCCAGCCTGATTCAAGGAACGTGCTTGCTGTTTGCATCTCGGTCGTGGTTTTGCCTACGCTGCCGGCACTGGTCATCTGGCCTGAGGTCTGCGCGTCCCAGAAACAATTGTATGCACTCTCCGCGGACCCAACTCCCACGAGCCCCCCGACAGCCCATCCGGTTCCGCTGACTAAGCCGCTGCTGTAGCAGTTGGTCATCCAGCCGTAGTAGTTGTCCCCGATCAGCCCGCCAACATACTCATCGCCCGTGACCATACCGGTGCTGTAGCAGTGGGTTACGGCACCCCCGTTGACCGCCACCAGCCCGCCGACCTCGGAGTTGCCGCTGACCACACCGGTGCTGCAGCAGTCGGTCACAGAACCGTGGTCGTTCCAGCCCACCAGCCCGCCGACACACCTGTTACCACTGACCGCACCGGCGTTGTAGCAGTGGGCTACATCGCCACGGTTGTCCCCCACCAGGCCGCCGACAAATCCATTGAAATCGGTGCTGCTGACCCCACCGGTGCTGTAGCAGTTGGTCACCGCACCAGACAATTCGTTCAAGCCCACCAGCCCGCCGACGTAGCTTCCGATGCCGCTGATCGCACCAGTGCTGTAGCAATCGGCCATAGTGCCATAATTGTGGCCCACGAGCCCACCGATAAAGCCCTCGCCGCTGACCGCACCGGTGTTGTAGCAGTCGGCTATAGTGCCACCATTGTTGCCCACGAGCCCACCGATAGGGCCCTCGCCGCTGACCGCACCAGTGCTGTAGCAGTCGGCTATAGTGCCACCATTGACGCCCACGAGCCCACCGACATGTGAACCACCATTGACCGCACCGGTGTTGTAGCAGCGGCTCATGGACCCGCAGTTGTACGCAGCCAAGGCACCAACACTTCGGCCCGAGCCGACCGTATGAGCATCCACCATCCCGAGGTTCTTGACCTCACCGCCAGGCGCATCCCACCACCCTAATAGACCAAACAGGCCCACGAAGTCCTCGCCCCTAATTGTCAGATGGGAGATCCTGTGGCCATTGCCTTCAAAGACGCCGGAAAACGCGGTCCCCTGGAACCCGTCCTCCGTATCGTTGGCATCCGCTGCAACAACGGCCCTGTCGAAGACCTTTCGGCCGGGGAGGTTGGGGTCCAGGTCGATGTCGGCGGTCAGGACGAAGTGCTTGTCGTAATCTTCCGGCGTCTCGCCGAGGGCGATCAGATCGGCGGCCGTAGCGATCTGGTACGGGTCGTCCGCCGTGCCGCTGCCGCCGCTGTATTTGGCCGTGGCCGGCAGAACAGGCAGACACATGGTCAACATCAGAAATAGCGACCTCATGGCTCGTTATCCTCCTTCATCTGCAGTTCCAATCATCAATAATCAATCGTGGGCCTCCCACCACAATCGCGGATAGTCCTTGCCTTCGTTGATCCAAAGCTCTCACCTGACAGTGGCTATTCAGCGAGCATGCCGGCCAGGATGAAACGATTCTTTCCGTCTGCGTTTTCGTATTGGATGCGGAGCCCGTACATGCCGGGGGCCACTGTCGTGGAGAGCGGCCCGGTGATCCAACTCTGCTGTCGGCCCCAGTGGTTGTTGATGAACTCGGGACCGGTCTGGGCAAACAGTCCATCGCTGTTCAGATCGATCCACATGCGGCTGCCGTCCATGCTGATGGTGTCGAATCGCATGGGCTGGAAGACATGCAGGTAGCCATCCCACTGTACGGAGAAGTCGTCCCAGTTGTCATCGGTGCCGCCAGTGAGGCCCACGGCCGCACGATTGCCCCAGCCATTGGAGGTGTATCCAGGGAAAAACTCAATCCGGCTCCCGGAGACGGTCTGGGACAAACGCCAGTCATCCTGTGTGGCGTAGCTACGGAGGCTCTTGTTGACGTAACTGGCATTCAGACCGGTGGTGGTCAGGTCGGGACTGGTGCACACCGCGAAACTCACGTCGTTGGAAATGAGCGAGAGGGTGTTCTCATCAAGATCCGCCGTGTACTGGATGCGGATGGAATAGGCACCGCACGGAATTGCTCCGCTAAGATCGCCCTGAGTGCTCCCGTAGCCCAAGGAGGCGATGAACTCCGGGCTGGTTGCACCAAATAGGCCGTCGCCGTTCAGATCAATCCACATGCGGGTGCAACCGATGCCAAGGGTCGCTATTTGTACCGGCCGGCTGACAACGATGACCCCGTCCCACTGTACCGAGAAACTGTCCCAATCCGCATCCGTGCCGTACGTCAGGTGGAGGGGTCCACGGGCGCCCCAGTTGCTGGTTGGAAAATACAGATTGGGATCCCCCCGTGTGCCGGAGACGGCGACATCTGGCGTGGATCGCCAGTCCTCCTGAGCTGTCCGCTCCTCAAGATAGTCGTTCACATAACTGCCCTGCAATCCGGCTGTCATGCGGTCAAAATCCGTGAACAACTCAATCGCTGGACTCGGGCTGAGCAGTGCCACATCGAGGTCCAGGTACTCGAAGGGGGCGGCGCCGCCCCAGCCGAGGTTGGTGATCCGCACGATTCCGGAGGGATCGGTGTAGGATTTGTTCGGCGCCAAGGCGGCGTCTTCCTTGTCCATATCCTGCTTCTTATCCGGTTGGGACAAGGGCGTTGTGTCAAGCAGGCGGTGCAGGCCTGCGGCCCGCCCCTGCATGTTGATGGGCGTCCAGACGATATAGGCGCCGGTGGACAGCGACGGGTTCTTGACAAAGTTCCGGCGGAAGCCCACCCACAACTGGCCCTGCCCATGCAGGTCTACGCTGAGCGCCAGGGGGTGGCCCGGCACAGAACGGGCATCTCGGTGGTCAAACCGGTAGATGCGATATTGACCGGAACAAGCCACCGTGATGACGTCGGAGGTCTCCATCCAGTTCAGATACGCCTTCATGGACATGCTGTAGTGGCCGTTGGGCCAGACCGGCGTCCCTCCCGCCACGGCACGGCTGTCAACGCCCATAAGGTCGAAGACATCGCCATAGTTCTCCTCCTCGATGAACTCGCCAATCAGGTCAGGCCGCCTGTGGCCCAGGAGGCCGCTGCCCGTAGTGCCCAGCCATGAGTTGGCGTGGGCGCCCAGCCCATAGTTGTGACCCGCCTCGTGCACGATGGCGGACGGTGATACCCGACCATTGAGATACATGTTCGACCCAAACGCCCTGGTAGGAATGCTCTGCGACTTGGGGAAGGAATAGATGCAGATGTCATAGTCATCGAGGTCATAGCCCGCGGCCACGGCGGCGGCCTGCGCATCCGGGGCACAATCCACCACACCTTGATAATACTCTCTCGAGCCGGGCAGGACCAGCACCGTGGGCGTCACGGTGGGCACAAGCCACGTCTTGCCATAGGACATGTCGCGAATGACATCCGAGCCGGTGAGCAACTGCGTCTGGAGCTCTTCCCGGGTGAACGGCGTCCCTTGTGAAGGGGTGTAGTCGAGGCGCATGGCGAGCACCTTCTTGGGCGTCTCGGTCCAGGCCGAGGACGCGGCTGCGGCGACGCGCTCGAAGACGGCGGCATCGAACGCGTCCGGCCCGCCCGCGGCGGCGAAGGCACGAGACACTGTGTTCGGTCCCAGGAGGCCCTCGGCCTTGGCAATCACGCAGGCCAGGGCCCGCACCTCTTCATCGGAGGCGAAGTGGTAGAGCCTGCCGCCGCACAGCGCTGCCCGGGCCTCGGGGCCGAGCGCCTCGCCGGTCCACCACGAGCGGTCGCGAGCGTTACCGTCCGGGAACCGCTCTCGCGCCACGGCGAGGGTCTCAGGTGCAAGAGGCATGACCGGGCTTTCCCAGAGGACCACCTGGCCGTCCAGTATGATGCCCTGCAAGGGTACGCCATACTTCGAGGCCATGCCCAACCGACGCCCATATACAAAGGCGTCAAAGGTCCTTTCTCGCATTGTGATGCGATGCGTCTGCCAAGGGCCCTGCCGCTCCGACAACGGCCGACAGTCCGGCACGACCTCCAGATTGCCCATCTCGCTGAACGGCTCCTCAACGAGATCCCGGACTTGCGCCGGCAAAATCACGCGCTCGTGCCACCCCAGTGCCCGATGGAGCGCAAGCCGCGGATTCTCACGCATCAATCGCAGCATGGCGGGTCGACGTGCAACGGCCAGACGCATCCCTTCCGCAACCAGATCCCGTGACACCGGCGCGTTCGCAGCTGCGATCATTGGACGCGACTCTTCCGCGCGTCGTTCCACCACACCGGTCTCGAAGTGGCGCAGCCATTGGGCAAACGCGTCGAAGGCCTGCGCATCATCGGTAGCCGTAGCGATCTGGTACGGGTCGTTTGGCTCTCCGGTGCCGCCACTGTATCTGGCGTAGGCGGGCAAGGTGACAAGGCAGACTGCGATCAGCAGAGGAATTGTCCGCAGGTTTCGGGGAGATCGGACTGATACCATTTCTGGTCCTCCATCCCCCCAACTCCAGGCAAAGGCAGCGACTGGGCCGCCGGTACATGGGCTACTGACTCACTACGGAATTGCTGTCCTATAGTATAACCAGTGGGCATTGTCCAGGTCAATTCCAAACCCCTGCAAATCGCTACGACAGACGTGATCCGGTCAGTGTTCCTAACCGGTCCGGCTTGTCAATGCTTCGACTCGCCCCGACTGCCCGCCCCACCCGATCACCATTCTCGATGGGCTGCTGAGATTGCTCAGCAGAATCGAATAGCACAGCACTTTGCAGAGGGCGCGACTCCCAAATAGCTGAGTGGCACGGCCAAACTTGTATGGGTCCCCACACGCAATCCTTCGCGCGTGGGAGCCCTTTGACCGTGCTTGCCTCGACACGCTTCCCCGCGCAGGAAAACACGCTCAAAGCCAGTTTGAGCGTGGCACCCATTCTTTTGTCACGCCATACGCCTCCGCCGCGGGCTCAGACGAGCACGCGGTCGAACGCTATTTTGCTGTGGTCCGCGTCGGTAAATCTGGCGTAGTAGAGCTCGGCTTTCAGGCCGAGATGGGAGAGAAGGCGATTGAATATTCTCGCAATCAGGTCCATATCTTCGCCGGGCCGATGCCTGAGCCTCGACATGTGGTCCGTCAGGAAGCCGGGGATCTTCTCCGCGAGCATCCGGTAGTACATGCAGTCCTCGTGGTTGATCAACACGACCCGTTTGATCGAAGGAAAGTACCTGTGGATGAGCTCGAAGCGGTCCTTCATGAACTTGAATTCCTTCGGCAGCCGCTCCGGGTTCGCCAGCACGCCCGCCCCACCCCCGATGACCAGAGGAATGAACTGCCCCTTCTGGAGCCCAAGCTCTCTCTCCGTGAACAGTTCAAATGCCGTCTGGAACCGCGGGTCGCCGCAGTACACTACGACCGCCTCCGGGTGGGCCTCTGGCATCGCCTCGTACACGTTCGTGTTACCTTCAGGCTCGGACATGGCCCTGTCCTTTCGATGCAGCGCGGACTCAGGCAGCCGCACCGTCAAAATCTGTCGCTGATTTCTCCACCATGGGCAACGGCGATTTCCCTTCAACTATCGGTTTGACCGCAACCGGCTGTGCTTCGGCCGGCTTGGAGGTCAGCATCCGCTCCAGTTCATCGATATCGACACCCAGCTTGCTCAAAAGCGGCTTGACATCGACGCCCTGCACCTTGAGCGCCGAGAGGAACTTGAAAACGGTGTTGGGCACGATCGTGCCGAACTGGTCCAGACCTCTGCCGTTGCCGCCCATATCGATGATTCGCACCTCATCGATCTGGCCCAGCGGTGCGGCCACGCTGGAGAAGACGGAGGCCGCGACCTTGCTCATCGCGTCGCCGCCCCTGTCGAGCAGCATGGGCAGCCGGTCGAGAATCAGAATCATCTTGGCGTCGGCCGTCATTCTGGCCAGGGCCTCGGCGAGCTGTTTCGTACCCTCGGCTTCCGCCTTGAGGACCATTCCCTTCTTGGCCGCCTCGCCTTCCGCCTCGGCCACCAAGGCCTGTTTCGTCTTGGCCGCTTCACCTTCCGCTTCAGCCAGCATGATTGCTCGGGTCTTGGAGGCCTCACCCTCACCCTCATAAACGCGTGCCTGCCTCTCACCGTCGGCTCTCCGGATCGCGGCTTCCCGGGCCGCCTCGGCGTTGGTCACGGCCACCTGTTTTGCCGCTTCCGCCTCGATCACCTGCTTGGCACGGTTGGCTTGGGCGGGCTTAACGACCGTCGCGTCGAGCTCCTGCTCTCGACGGGCGGCCTCTTTGGCCTGGACCTCGATCTGCGCCTCTTTCTCGGCCGCATCGCGCTCGGCCTGCCGGACCTTCAGGACCTTCTCCTGCTCGGCGTTGGCAATTGCAAAAGCCTGGTCCGCTTTGGCTTTCTCCGTGTCGGCCATGGTCTTGAACTGGGCCTTTTTCACGTCGCGGTCCCGCTCGGCCTGGGCCACTTGGATGGCGTTGCTGGCGACCGTGATATCCGCCTCCCGGGTGGCGTTACTCACCTGCTTCTTCGTCTCGGCCTCCGCCTGGGCGGTCTTGATGTTGGCATCCCGGATGGCCTCCGCCACCGATTGCTTGCCCAGCGCGTCGATGTAACCGTACTCGTCCGTCACTTCCTGGATGACCAGCGTGATAATCTGGATGCCGAGCCGCTTGAGCTCTTCCGTGGACTCCTCGACCACCTTCTTATTGAAGGCATCCCGGTCCCTCAGGATCTCGTTGATGTTGAGCTTGCCGATGATCGACCGCAGGTGGCCCTGGAGAATGTTCCGGACGATCCGCGAAAGCTCCTCCTCGCTCTTGCTGAGGAAGGCCGCCGCCGCATTGTGCAGCGACTCCTGCGTGGTCTCGATCTTGAACGTGGCGACGCCCTTGGCACTGATCTTGACGTTGTCCTTGTTGGGGATATCGTGCTCGTCGATCTCGACCTGCGTGACCGCCGTGGACATCGGCTGAAAATGCTCGACGATGGGCCACAGCAGCGAGCCACCGCCGGCGACGACGCGGAACCCGCGGTCGTGCGCCTTGCCGTCGGCATCGACGTATCGGTATCTGCGCCCGTAGAAGATGCCCACCTCGTTGGGCGGGATCTTTTTGTAGCGGCTCGCCATCACCCGGACGACCACGACGAAAGCAATCGCGATCATCAGAATCATGGCCGGCAGGAAGAACTTGCCGAAAAACCCGGTCAGACTCAGTGCCAGTGGTAACGTGGACATTTTTTATCTCTCCTGCTGCGTGTTACTCAGTTTTGCCCTTGTCTTCGTCAACGGTGACCACGGAGCCGGTCATGCCGACAATCCGCACCATGCGTCCTTTCGGCATCGAGCCGGAGCCCTGCATTCGGGCCGTGTAGGTACGGTACTCGCCGGCGACGCTCACGCCGATCTCTCCCATCCCGTCTTTATCGATGGGCACAATGACGGTGCCCGCGCATCCCAGCAGTGAGTCGGCAGGGATAACGGAACTGGCCTGCTGCTCGATGAACAGCAGCATGATGCCGTACATGAGGGCCGCCAGCACCATTCCGGCCGCCACGCCGACGATGGAAGCAATGGGGTAATCGACGCCGTAATAGCGTGCGATGGCCCCCGCCGCTCCGAATCCCATAATGAACGTGAAAACGACCCTGGTCGAGAAGATGCTGATGACGCCGCCGACGTCCGGGCCGCCCTCATGACTGACGTCATGGTCGAAATCGTGACCAATGTCATGGTCATGACCAAACAAGAAAGCGCCGGCCACAATGATGAACGCCGCGATCGCTATGGTTACGAATATGACCATGGTAACCTCCTTTTATGTAAATAGACGCCGATGTGGTTCCGTATCTTCATTCCCGCCGATAAAATTCTCAAGGCATCCAGGGTTCCGAAACACGGCACCCGGCTTTCCATCTGCCCTCACCGAGGCTACTTATGGGGCCAGTATAGTGACCCCGGGGAAGCCTGTCCATATCGGTGGCCCCAGATTATCCGCAGCCCCTGCCGCTTCCCAAATGCAAAATGTTGCGTCTGTACCTTGACTTGAGGCCGGTGCAGAATCTACAATAGGGGACAAGCGAGCTGGAAGTGCCGGTATGGAGGCTCGCAAAAGAATCAAAACGCAATGCCATGATGAAGGATGGTGGAGACGCAGGATTGTGCGTCGCTATCGGCGTCTCGTTCGTTTCGCTGTTTGATTTTTGCTCTTTATCATTCTCACACCATTGACGGCAGTCGAATCAACTCTCGTGGACCACGTCAGGAACGTCCATTCTCCCCAGCCGCGCGGCTGCGCCGGAGGAATTGGACTTGTTGGATAGGGACGCAGCGTTTTGCGGCTCTACAGGAGGGTCATCATGAGTAGAAGACTGATTCTCACAATTCTCTGCATGGGTGTGGTGTGCGCCACATCGGGTGTCATGAAGGCCCAGTCCCAGATCGGGTATTGGAAGTTCGATGGGAACCTGAACGACTCGGCCGGCAAGTCGAACGGCACCTTTGTGGGCGGACAAGCCGCCTATGCGGCGGGTAAAATCGGGCAGGCCATCTCCTTCGATGGGGTGGATGACTACGTGAACATCCCGTCCGCGAATCCGGCGATTTATACCATCGCCGTGTGGGTGAAACCCGCGAGCACGGACGCCGCCGGCATTGTCACGAGAACCGACGCGACGGGACCCACGACAGATTGGTCGCACCAGTTGCGCATCCAGAACGGCGTCTTCCATCATTACCTGTGGGTCGGGGCCGAACGCAACGTGTCGGGCACGACCACGATCGTTCCGGACACCTGGTATCACGTCGTGATTGTGGCCCAGAATAACGGCCCGATGCGCCTGTACGTCAACGGACAGGAGGATGCCGCTTCCATCGATACGGCCGGGGCCCTCTGGGGCTCGGGCGACCGGATCTATGTCGGCTCCAATTCCGGGCACGGCATGGGCTGGTTCAAGGGACTGGTGGACGACCTGCGCATCTACAATCGGGAGCTGTCCCCGGCACTGATCAAGGACCTGTTCAACGGTATCGAGCCGGCCTTCGTAAAGGCGGAGACTCCGTCCCCGGCGGACGGAGCGACCGGCGTCACCATGCCCTTGCTGTCGTGGACCAAGGGCGAAACGGCACTCTTTCACGATGTCTACCTCGGCACGACGGCTGAGCTGACGGCGGCCGATCTGGTTGGGCCTCGTCAGCCGTTCCCCATGTACTATTCCATTGCCGGGTTGCAGCCGGGCACCACGTATTACTGGCGCATCGACGAAATCGATGCCGCAGGCAAAACGAATACCGGCGACGTGTGGCGGTTTACGGCGGCACCTGCCACCGCCTACTCGCCGACCCCGCGCAATGGCGACAAGTGGATCGATCCCAATGCGAATCTGGCCTGGCTGCCGGGCCAGGGTGCGACGAAACATGATGTCTACTTCAGCACCGATCAGGCGGCCGTGGCGAGCCGCGACGCCAGCGCCCTCAAGGGCAGCGGCCAGGTGGCTCCGAACTATGACCCCGGTACGCTGGCGGCCGAGACCACCTACTACTGGGTAGTGGATGAAACGACCGGTACCGGCGTCAAGCATGAGGGTGAGGTCTGGCGGTTCACCACAGTTGGCGGCGCCCCCGGTGGCGCCAAAGGTGAATACTTCAGCGGGATGACTCCGGCAGGAGTGCCGGCCTTGACCCGCCTCGATCCGGCCATCGATTTCAGTTGGGGGGATCCCGGTGGTCCGGGTACCCCGATTGGCGTCGATAACTTCTCGGCCCGCTGGACGGCGGACCTGGAAATTGCCGTGGCCGATACGTACACGTTCATCACCAACAGCGACGACGGTGCGCGACTGTGGCTGAATGATGAGTTGATCGTAGACCGTTGGGTGGATCAGGCTGCCGCCGACGCTTTCAGCAAGGCGATCAGCCTGGAGCCGGGCATCTACTCGCTGCGGATGGAGTACTATGAGAACACCGGCGGCGCGGTGGCTCAGTTGTCCTGGCAGACGCCGACGGTCGCGCGTCAAATTATTCCGGCCGGTCCGCTCCAGCCGCCGGTCCGAGCCCGAGCGCTCTACCCGGCAAGCGGGGATGCCAACATCCCGCAGGATGTATCGCTGATGTGGTCGGCGGGTGAGAGGGCCGTCCAGCACCAGATCTACTTTGGTGAGGACGCGGAAGCGGTCGCCAATGCCACGCCGGACAGTGCGGATATTTACAGGGGCGAGCAGGCAGTGGATGCGACCAGCTTCAGTCCCGGCACTCTGGAGTGGAACAAGACTTACTACTGGAGAGTGGACGAGGTCAACGACACCTCTGCCGACAGCCCGTGGAAAGGCTCGGTCTGGAGCTTCACCACGGCTGACTTCATCGTGATCGATAGCTTCGAGAGCTACAACGACGAAGTGGATAAGGGTACTCGCATCTACGAGACCTGGATCGATGGTCAGACTAACACCACGACCTCGACAGTCGGCAACTGGGACCCGCCGTTTGCCGAACGAGTGGTGGTTCGCAGCGGCAAGCAGTCGATGCCCATGGACTACAACAACATCAACTCGCCTTTCTATGCCGAGGCCGAGCGAGAGTTCGATCCCATCCAGAACTGGAAGGTCGGGGACGTAACGGACCTGAGCCTGTTCGTCCGGGGCAACGCGGCACGGCTCGTGGAGAACCCGCCCGGTCAGTACACCATCAGTGCCAACAGTGTCGATATCTGGGGCACGGCGGACAACTTCCGCTTCGTGTACAAGACCCTCAATGGCGATGGCTCGATTTCCGCCAAGGTCATCAGCATGACCGATACGACTTCCACCTGGGCCAAAGCCGGCGTGATGATCCGCGAGAGTCTGAGTGCGGACTCCTCGTACGCGTTCATGTTCCCGACGCCCGATGGCCGCCGCGCCTACCAGAATCGCCCCAGCGCGGCCGCTAACGCCGTCTCGGCTCACAGTGCCACCGGCCTGGTCACCCTGCCGTTCTGGGTCAAGGTCGAGCGAAAGGGCAGCCAGTTCACCGCCTACTACTCCACCGACGGTAAGAACTGGACCAAGCAGCCGGACACCGAGAATACCGGCACCGATGCTTCGTCCAATCCGCAGACGATTGCCATGACCGGCAGTGCCCGGATCGGCTTGGCCGTAGCCAGCAACAACGCGCAGGGCGGCACCTGCTTTGCCGAGTTCTCCGACGTGGTCGCCACCGGCTCGGTCAGCGGGCAGTTCCAGGTGGCGGACATCGGCACGATCAGTCCCGGCAACGATCCGGCGGCGCTCTATGTCGCGGTGGAAGACAGTAGCGGCAAAGTGGCCGTCGTGACCAACCCGGATACGGGCCTGGTCAACGTCCTGGAGTGGACCGAGTGGAAGATTCCGCTCAGTGATCTGGCCGGCGTGAATCTGAGCAAGGTCAAGAAGATGTACATCGGCGTGGGCGACCGGAAGAACCCCGTCCAAGACGGCGGCGGTCGCATCTACATCGACGACATCCGGGTGACCAAACCCTGATGAGTCGTGGGTAGTGGTCGGCGAGTAGAGACGCGAAAGCTTGCATCTCTACCGACCAGCCGCAAACCATGTATATGGGTCAAGAACAGAGGTCTCGGCGAGCTTTCGCCGGGGCCTCTTGTTTTTGCGGACCTGAGCATTTGGAGCGGCCCGGCTGGGGATATTGCTCATTTCGGTTGCGCGCACATCATCGGTTATAATTGCTCTTGCCCGTTGATACACACGATTTCCAGGGTCCATCCGCAAAGCAGCACTATGAGGCTGGAGCAGGCGATTCACGTTACGTTTCGCTACACGATTCACTTCACCCGGGATCTATTCGATCGACACAATCGCATCCTGGCCGATCTCCTCAGCGGGCGACGCCCGAAGGTCGCACTCTTCGTCGATTCGGGACTGGAGCATGCCCGGCCGCAGATCCGAGAGGAGATCACCGGCTGGTTTGGCGCCAACGAAGACACCATCGAGATCCGCTCACTGGTCGTCATTCAGGGCGGGGAAAAATGCAAGAATGACCCCAAGTACTACCAGCAAGTGGTGCAAGTCCTGCGCGACAGCGGCTTGGACCGTCATTCCTATGCTATCATAGTTGGTGGTGCCGCGGTATTGGATGCCGTCGGGTTTGCCGCCTCGATTGTGCATGGGGGTATTCGCCCTGTCCGCGTACCGACAACCGTGCTGGCGCAGAGCGGCGCCGGCGCAGACGTGATGACCGGCATCAACCTTCTGGGGGTGAAGAATCTCGCGAGCACTTTTGCGCCGCCCTGGGCCGTGATCAACGATTTCAACTTCCTGCGAACGCTCCCGCGGCGGGACTGGATCGCCGGACTCTCGGAAGCCTTCAAAGTCGCTATCGTCAAAGACCGCGGGTTCCTCTCCTTTCTGACCACAAGATCCGAGGCGCTGCGAGACGGCCAAGCCAGCGCGATGGAACAGACGATCCTGCGCTGTGCGGAGCTGCATGCCGCTCATGTCCGAAACAGCGGCAACCCGTTCGAAACGGGAACGGCACGCCCTCTGGATTTCGGTCAGTGGAGCGCCCATTGGCTGGAAACACTGACCGAATATGAGCTGCGCCACGGGGAAGCGGCGGCCGTCGGGATCGCTCTCGATCTGATGATTGCCAAGAATCGGGGACTGATTGGCGCGGAAGAGCACGAAGCCGTTACGCGTGTCATGAATGCCACGGGGCTGCCGCTGTGGCATCCGGTTCTCAAGTGTCGGGATGAGAAGGGGGCCCTGAGCATCTATCGAGGATTGGAGGAGTTTCGTCAGTACCTGGGCGGCGACCTGACGTTGGTGATGCCCAAGGGACTGGGCAGTAGTTGCCAGATCGCAGACCTGTCGGACCGTGAGATCGAACGCGCGGTAGAGGAACTGGAGGGCTTTTCTGCCCTGGCGGCCCGGGAATCCGAAAACCAACCCTCCTCTCATGCACCCTCCTGACCTTCGTCCCACTTGTGGAACGGGGCCGAGAGCTGACATCCACAACCAGCAGAAGCACATCATCCGTCTCTCGCAGTCCCTGACCCGCAATCCGCTTGCCTCCAGAAACCCCACCCGATAAAGTACCTGCAATATGAACGAAAGGTGCAACATGATCGGGCCCGAGTTCGAGTATCAGAAGCAAAAGGACCTTGCCGTCCTCGACCTGCTCCGGAGACATTCGGACGTCTCGAAGCCGCACCGGATCGAGCATCACTTCCTCACCGACTCCCGGACCGGCGGCGCGGAACTGCTGGAGTGGGCCAGGCTCCACGGCTTTCAAGTCTCCCCGCTGCAGGAGGCCGAATCGCAAGGCAGACTCTACTATTACTTTGACCTAGTCAAGTCAAGCATCCCCACCATCGAGAACATCGCGCCGGATACGGGCTTGATGCTCCGCCTGGCGGCGGAATTCGAGTGCACGTACGACGGCTGGGGATGTGAAGCGGTCCCGGGAGAAACCGGATGATGAAGGGCGACTTCAGAAGAATTCCGTATTGGGGATTTACCATTTACGAATAGCAAATCGTAAATGGTAAATCCTCAGGCCGGAGGCCTCTGCCGCCCAAGGCCTGCCGACCTGAGCATCCGGCTCTATCACCTTTACGCCTCGCAGACCCGTAAATTCAGCCTTTTGCCTATGTATGCTGCCCCAGCGGCAGAGTACTACAAAAAAGAGTGAATTTGCATGGCGACCATGCAAGCTCGCGACAGTTGCTACATCAAAACAGTGCCTTGGCCTGCCGGGCGTTGGTGGAGACAGGAACAGCAACGTGGCCAAGTCGAATGGGGGTACCATCGACGAGCAGGCGGCAGAGAGAAAGGAAGGGGAACGATGAGACAGTTCTTTCTTATGATAGGGATGTCATTGCTGTTGACAGGGGGGCTGCTGGCAGCCGAGGGAGACGTTTTCAGAGAGGGCGATACCTTCTCCGCCGGCAGCGGCACGAGCAGCACCGGGACCTCGTTAAGTGCAGCGGGCAAGGCGACGAGCAAGAGCAATCTGGGGCGTGCCGATTTCGATTTCTCCACAAAGGTGGGAGCTGACTTCGCCTGGGATCTGCGCTGGAATGGGACGGAATGGCGGATGTCCTTCCCGGATAACGCTGTCGTGGTGGACAGCAGCAACCCGAGCGACTCGAAGCTCGAGGGTGATTTTGTGATGCTTCCGACCATGAGGCTCACCGACATCAAGCAGGACGGAGATCTGCTGACCGCGACGCTGGTTCCCACGGAATCCTTCAAAATTGAGGCCGTCCCCGGGGGTCAAACCGTGCTGAAGGGAGACCTGAAAACCGGTGCCATGCTCGCGATCGGGACGACCCACGTGGCGTATTCCATGCCGGACGATGACCTCGACCTCACGTCCGCCGACAAGAGCTATGGAACCGTGGTTCCCAGGCTCGCGGCCGACGACTCCGCCGGATTCCCGGTCGACCTGAGCTTCACCGGCGACACCATCGGCGGAGTGAACCTGCACGACCTGATCTTGAGCAACCGGGGCAGTGTTCAGGGCACTCTAAGCGGCCAGGTTAACGCGATTCCCGAGCCCGGGACGCTCGCCATTCTGGCCTTTGGCGCCGCCCTCGCCGTGCGTCTTCAATCTCGGAGAGTCGGCTGAGGGGCCCAGCCGTTCTGGGCGGACCTGTCGTGCATCTTGCGTCGCACGCCCTCCATGGGCTGGTGCAGCACGCAAGATGCACTCCGCACGAGGGCCCACAAACGGGTGAGCGCCCGATAAAAGGAAATGTCTATCCACAATTTCTGTACGGAGAGACGGCCCGATTTCGGATGAGCGCTCCTGGTTCTCTGGTACGGGAAATCCGGCCCCTCGGACGCGCTTACTGGCGTTCCAGGTACATCACAAGGCTTTGCGGCTTACCGGCACCCGGTCCGAGATCGTACCGCCGCGAGGCGGGGCGACAACTACCTGGTTCGCTTCATTAGTACTGATGTCCTCGCTCCGTGGTGGTGCATAATTCGCTATCGGTCCATCCGGACCCAATCCGCTACGGGTCGTGTTTGCCTCGCGTTTGCAGAGATCGACGTAAGGGCGGGATCAGCAGCTTGGGCTTGCGGCTGGTCGGTGCGAAAAGTGAGGTCAGGGGACCTCAGATGCTCCCGTGGCGCGCGCAATACGACACGCCCAGTCCGTGGAGGGAAAGCGAGGAGTGCAGGCGGAAGATGAGCCGGCGTGGCTCAGGCATTCCATGAATCCCTGAGCCACGCCGGTTGTCCGAATGTTTCGAGAGATAGCGTCGCGAAGTCTACGCGCCGGCGGGCACGATATAGATCTCGACGCGGCGGTTCTTGGCGTTGCCGGTCTTATTCGCGCCGTTCGGCTCCAGCGGACGGTACTCGCCGAATCCGCGGGTGCTCAGCCGGGTCGGCTCAATCCCGTCCTGCTCCATCATCTGTACGACAGAGATGGCCCGGTGCGACGACAGATGGCGGTTCGTGGGGTGCTTGACCCGCGTGTCCGGCTTCTGGATTGGAATGTCATCCGTATGGCCGGCCACGATGATGTGGAATTGCCTGGCCTGCTCGGAATTGAGGATCCCGGAGAGGGTCTTGACGGCTTGGGCGGCCTGTGTCGTCACGACGTCGCTGCCCTTTTCAAAGAGCAGGTCGCTCTTGAACTTGACGAGGCCGCGGCTCGAATCGTACTCCACCAAGTCGCTGCCCTTGGCGAAATCTTCGAGTGCCGTGTTCAGCTCCACCGGCAGCGGCGAGATGCCCATCAGCTTGTCCTGCATGGACTTGATCAGTTCCTGCTTCTTGGCCAGGTCCTCTTCCAAGGCGGCGATTTTCTGACGAAGCGTCTCGGCCTCGACCCCTCCGGTCTGTTCCGCCGCTGCCAGCCGTCTCTTGCACTGATCGAGCTCCATCTGGGTCGCCTGCAACCGGCTTTCCAGGTCCGCGATACGACCCTGTTGCGTTCGGTTCTGGAGTTTCGCATCGTTCAGCTCGGCGCAGCCGCCCATGAAAGCCACCCCAGCGGATAGACCCAGTACCATCAAAACGGTCGAAAGTTTCACGCTCCGCATTGTCGAATCCTTTCCAATAATGTGAATCCCATCGATAGCGTCCTATAAGAAATCAGTGGATTGCTCAGGACCTCAGTCAACCAACCATGTCGCGGCCTATCCAGCCATAAGGTGTCAATTGAACCAATTTCCCGCGGCTCGTCAAGGGTAATTTAGAGAATCTTGCCGGTCAGCTCTTCCGGATATTCTCGGAGATCGCCGCCAGGAGGACCTGCGGCTTGACGGGCTTCTCCAGCACCTTCTTGACGGGCAGCCAAGTCTCGTCCGGCTCGAAGCCGAACGGCAGATTCATCTCGCGCCGAATCCCGGTCATGATGATGATAGGGATGTCCTTGAGGGTCTGGTCGTCATGCAGCTCGCGGGCGACGTTGAAACCCTCGTTTTTCGTCGTCATCATGACGTCGAGCAGAATAATGTCCGGGTTCTGGGCCTTCGCCTTCTCGACGCCTTCCTTGCCGTTCGAGGCGGTGTGGACATCGTAACCTTTGGCGTCGAGCAGATTCGAAATCGCCTCGACGAATTCCGGATCGTCATCAATCATCAGCACCTTTTTCGCCATCGTTCACCTTTCGATTCACTATTTAGGATTTACTATTTACGATTCGCGTCCGCGCGTCGTCAATCCGCAACTCTCTGTCCGGACTCCCTAACGCAGGCCGTCCCCTCGGGAATAATCCACCCACCGGCCCGTCGCGGCGACCATCCGCTCCATACAGCCCGCGCAGGCGATTGCATCCTCGCCCACGCATCGTTTGTTCGGATAAATCTCATAGTGTCGGCGATACGGCATCGGAGTGAAGTTCGGCATCAGCACGTTGGCCCCGGCGGCCAAGGCCTCGGGACGCTCGTCCCGGCCGTGCAGGGACCCGAGCGCCGTGCTGGCGGGGATGTGGGCGGTCCTGCTGACAATCCGGGTCAGGGCGATCATCTTCAAAGTCATCAGCAGGTCTCCCGCGGGCTCCCGGGCCAGCGGTGTCTGCGGGTGGGGAATAAAGGGACTGGCGCTGACCATATCGAAGTTGCCCTGTTGGAAAAACTGGATGTCGCCGGCCAGGCTCGCGACGGTCTGGCCCTTGAGACCGACGAGATTGCCGGAGCCGGTCTGATAGCCCAACTCGGCCAGGTCCCGCAAGCATCGTACTCTGTTCTCGAAGCTCATCCCGGGATGAAGCTCACCATAGAGGCCGGGATCGGATGTCTCAATTTTGAGCAGATACCGGTCGGCCCCTGCCTCTTTCCACGCCTGATATTCCGCGCGGCTGCGCTCCCCGACACAGAGCGTCACGGCCACGTCAAAACGCCATTTGATCTCTTCGACAACCTGCCTCAACCAATCGGCATCGAGATTATCTTCTTCCCCGCTTTGGAGCACAATGGTCTTGATGCCCGCCTGGTCAACATTCTCGGTGGCCGCCAGGATTTCGTCGCTGGTCAGCCGGTAGCGTTGGAGCCGGACGTTGGAGCGGTTGAGCCCGCAGTACTGGCACGTATTGCGGCAGATGTTGGAGAACTCAATGATCCCCCGCAGCAGCACACCGTCGCCGACGAACTCACGCCGCACCCGGTCGGCAAAATCAAAGAGCAGATCGAGCTGGCCGTCGTCCGTTGCACGCAGAACGGTCTCCAGGTCCGCCCGGTCCGGCATCTCGGCGGCATAGATTCTTTCCAGCACGGCCTCCAATGGCGGATTCCGGATTCCGGATTTCGGATTAGCATCGTGAGTTGCTCTCAATCCGCAATCCACAATCCGCAATCCGCAATTGACTTGTTCTTCCCTTCTGCTCATCTATCCGTCTACTTTCCCCGCCTGTTTCTTGTATTCCCTGAGAATCTGCGTGATCTTCTTCGGCGTCAGCTCGCCGTGAATCCTATCATCGATCATGACCACCGGCGCCAGGCCGCAGGCGCCCAGACATCGCGCCGGTCCCAGCGAGAACAGCCCGTCCGGCGTCACCCCGCCAAAATCGATCTTCAGCTCGTCCTTGATGGTTTGCAGAATCTGCGTCGCGCCTTTGACATAGCACGCCGTGCCCAGACAAACGGCAATCACGTGCTTGCCCGGCGGCGTCAGCTTGAAATAATGGTAGAACGTCGCCACGCCCCAGATGTGCGCCGTCGGAATCGCCATGGACTGAGCGATCTCGTCCATGACCTCCGTGGGCAGATACCCGAACAGCTCCTGGGTCCGGTGCAGCACGGAGATCAGGTGCGAATGGGGATGGTCCTGCGTCTTGACCTCGGCGATGAACTCCTTCAACGCGGCGAGTTTCTCCTCCTTGGTCGCGGGTGTCGTTCTCTCTTTCGTTGGGGTTGCTGCCATGTACTAAATCCTCGTTGGTCTCTCTTTCACTAAAAATACAGGTCTCGCCAGCCGGTCCGAGTTTTCTCGTAGCAGCTCAAGAACAACTCGAAGACCTCCGGCATCTGCTTCCGGACCTGCTCGATCTCTCGGGCGATAACCTGCTCGCCGACCGCGATGGTCTGGGGACTGGCGAAGTCGTCCAGCCACTCCCGGAAGGTGAGCACGGCGTTGAGCTTGCAGAACTGCCCTTCCTGGCCGGAGCGCAGCAGCTTCATGATCTTCTGTCCGGTCCGCCCGCAACGATAGCCAGCGGTACAAAAGGACGTGATGTAGCCGGCCTCGGCAAGCTCGCGCACCACATCGTCCAGGGAACGGGTGTCGCCGAGCAGGAACTGTTGCCGGTCGCCATGCTGGGCCTCGTCGAACGGGTCGGCGTAACTGCCGATCCCGATCCGGGTCGAGGCATCCGTCTGCGTGCAGCCCAGGGGCAGGACCTCCCGCCGCAGCCGGGCGTTCTCCCGGGCGGTCAGAATCATGCCCGTGTACGGGACCGCCAGCCGGATCACGGTCACCAGCTTCTTGAAGGCATCGTCATCCACTCTGTACTGCGGATTCTGGGCGAATGGCGTGTTGTGCGCCGGTTCGAGCCTCGGGAACGAAATCGTGTGCGGCCCGATGCCGAACTTCTTCTCCAGCTCGAGCGCGTGATAGAGCAGGCCCATCGCCTCAAACTTCCAGTTATGCAGGCCGAACAACGCGCCCAGTCCGACGTCATCGATGCCCGCCTCCATCGCGCGATGCATGCAGTACAGCCGCCACCGGTAGTTGCCCTTGACGGTCCAGCTCGGATGCAGGCTCTCGTAGGTCTTGCGGTGATAGGTCTCCTGAAAGACCTGGAACGTGCCGATGCCGACCTCGTTCAGCACGCGAAGCTCCTCGACCGGCATGGGAGCGGCGTTGACGTTGCAGCGGTGAATCTGGCCCCAGCCCTGCCGGGTTTTGACTTTGACATCCATGATGGTCTGGAGCGTCGAGGCGATGTAATCGACGCCGGACTTCGGATGCTCGCCGTAGACGACGATCAGTCGCTTGTGCCCGATCCGGCCGGCCAGGACCTCAACCTCACGCCGGACCTCGTCGAGCGACAAAATGCGCCGACTCTCCTGGGTATTGCTGCAACGGAAACCACAGTACACGCAATCGTTGACGCACAGATTGCTCAGATACAGCGGTGCGAAGGTCACGATGCGGTTGTCATAGACCTTCACTTTGACCGCGGCGGCGGTCTGCTGCATCTCGGCCAGCAACTGCGGCTCTTCCACGTGGAGCAGGCAGGCCGTCTCATCCGGCGTCAGCGTCTCGATGGCCAGGGACTTGGCCAGAATATCCCACACCCGCTGCGGGTCGGGATTTTCGTTCGCCGCCAGAGCCTGCTCGATGGCCGACTCGTCGATGAAATCCCGGCCGTGGTCGAGATACTTCTCGACCTGCTCGGTCCTGACTCTACCCGCAATCCAGCCGCCATGCTGGGTAGTTGGCTTGTTGTTTCGTATGACCGTCGTCACTTACACTTCCTCCTTGCACGACCTGCAAATAAACTCTTCGTTGTCATGTCGAGCGGAGCGCGGCGCGGCCTCCGGCCGCAACCAAAAATGCTTGCTAAAAAAACAAGATGTTGCGCCTTTGCAGCGCAGCGCAGTCGAGACATCTGGCCGAGAATATGACGTACCTCTCATTCCTGGCCAGATTTCTCCACTCCGGCCTTCGGCCTCCGGGCGAAATGACAAGGGGGTGCCTTCGACGGGCGGCATCGGCAAGCGCCCAGGCTGTGTCACATCACAGTTGTCTGGGCTATTATCTTGTTCTGGGCCAGAGGCATCGGAGAGCCGGCCCCCAACTCCCCCTCGGTTGGACGCACGCCCCTACGCCGCCAC
>Ga0315289_10002852_pt1 | contig 26374 bp, 21 predicted proteins | sample YL17G11_40_MG_FD_203452 | JGI IMG/M metagenome (GOLD analysis project Ga0315289, IMG submission 203452) | Sediment microbial communities from Yellowstone Lake, YNP, Wyoming, USA - YL17G11_40 | ecosystem: Environmental > Aquatic > Freshwater > Lake > Sediment | place: USA: Wyoming | collected...
CTGGTACGATTTACCCATCATGCGGTCTCCTTCTTACGAGTAACAGTTCTGTTTCTTCACCACTATCTGTTACCCGGACCGCATGATCCTTTTCAATCAATTCTCAACGACAACCGGGACATCTTCTGAAAGCCAGCTACGGTAACGATGGTGCCATTCCGGCTGCGCCGGCTCCAGGCTGCCTTTGCAGTTGCCTCCCTGCACACAAACGGATATTGCACAACGCAGAACAACAGGAACGCAAACCCGGCGAGAAACATGGCAAGCGGTATCACGGCGAACCGGCTCGAAATGCGGAACAGATTCGGCTGGGTCGACCACGCAGCCATGAGGAAACAATGCCTGGCCGTGTCCGGATGCGCGCTAGCGATCTCCGGAACCGCCGGCACGGGCACAACCCACCCGAGTGAATCGACCGCCGCCGATTTCCCAAGATCATATTTGCTCTGGAGGACCAGGGTCTCCCGGCCCTCGTGAAAGAGCAGAAAGGCCCGCTGGTACGGCACACCCGCCGGCACTTTCTCCCGCACAAAGAACTTGCCGTCGGCCCACGCCGTCCCGCCAAGGACTCCAATCGCCGCCGTCAATACCAAGCCCTTCATCGCAGGCTCCATTCTCTATCTCCCCAACCGTACGGAACGTCACCACACACGACGCTCTATCCAGAATACCTGATTCTTCCGGTAGAATCCACCGGGAAGGTGCGGTTCTTTATCCTCTCGTAGCGATCTGTCTGAGAACTCAAACGGATCTTATCGCTTTGGAGGATTCCGAACAGAATGAAGTCCCCTAAAAACACACTAAGAGGGGTGCCGAGGATGCGGAGGCAACGGGATGGTGTTACGAAGGATTTTCCTCCGGCGGATAGCGAAGAAATGCTTTGCTCCTGGGCGGCGGGGTTCCCGTATGGCAGGCGGACGGCCACGGCAGAGTTGTGCCGCAGCGTGTGATAGACGCCGTCCTGTGAGAAGACGGGAACTTGCAGGGAGCAGAGTTGCCTTGAGGATATCACAGATCAGGTCGGTTGCAGATATTCGGACGCGCTTTCGCGCGAATTGGAAGGGCTACGTGTACGAGTATCGTATTCTGCTGGTCCTGGCCCTCGTGGCTTCTCTGGCCGATATGGCTTCGACCATCTACTTCATGCGTACGACCGGTCCGGGCGCGGAGGAGCATCCCGTGGTTCGGGCGGTCTCCGATGTCACCGGCCCGGTTCTCGGCCCGATTCTCGGCAAGGCCGTCCAGTTCCTGGTCCTCGTCCTGGTGACGGTTTTCCTCCGCCGCTGGGCGGTCTTCATCTTCCTTCCCATAATCATCCTCTACGGCTGGGCGGCCTGGTACAACGTCTGGGGCCACGACCTCTACTACCCCCGCCTGCTCGAACTGCTGCGCTACCTCGCCATCTGAGCCGTGTGTCCCGCGTGCCTTGGCAGTACAATGACCATTGAAGCCCGAACCTTTATTTGGAAGGTGCAGCGGAGTTCGGAATCAGGTTCGCCTCTGCCAAGGCCATCGTGCTGACTGAGAGGGACGTAGCGGTGAGCGAGTCCGGACATTATTCGATTCCGCGGCTGTATTACCTGGTGACGTCGGCGTTCATCGTGCTGGATTACTGCCTCGCATGGCATCAACCTCCTGCTGTCAGGCGTCATCGCCGTCATCGCCTTCAAAGAAAGCAGCGAAATTCTGACCCGCCAGTTCACCGACGGCACGCTTGGCCCACCGCCGGACCGGCATACGCATACGGGTCATCGATGGGAGCGACGTTTATGAAGGAAGCGGATGTCGAAAAGGTGACGCAGTATTTGGAGGCGGTGCCGCGGAAGGTCTGGTATCTCCGGGACGTTCTGCTCATGATGGGCGTTGTGCTTGGTGGGGGCTTGGTCCCTTTGGATCTCACCACCTATATCGCCGGACTTCGGAACGACATAGCCTTGGCTTCCAAGTTGGCCTTGCTTCTTGTTTTTGTGGCATGGCCGATAATCGTAGTCTGTCTGATTGTGCTGTGCGTTCAGATGGTTTCAAGGTGGCCCAGGTATGTTTCCAGCCGAAAGAAGCTCTGCGGACTTCGCTTGTCTGTCATCACAGGTCTTGCCGCTTATCTGATTCTTCCTTTCACCCCTTTAGTTCCAGAAGGACCCGGCGGATATATCCTTGGCTTCCGACAGTACATACGCAGGACCGCGGATATCGCGGCGATCCAGGTATGGCTGAGCACATTGCAGCCGGACGCTTCCACCGGAGAGCTCATCTACATACGTCCAAACAACGGGCCTGCGGTCTGGCCTGACACGATGGCTTGGCCGTCGGCCATTACCGGTCTCGACCCCCTTTGGGTGCAGTTGCAGAGAATCGATGACGGGCGCTTGCAGATTCGCCTGGCGTGGGGTACACCGTGGGGTGAATGGGGCGCCGAGATCGGGCCGCAGGATATGGAGATTCCGAAAACACAGCCGATGTGGAGAGATGAAAGTTACCACCAAGAAGTATGGCGCCATGGCGAGTACCGCCTTCCGCTCGCTTCGGGCGCTTATGTCTGGAACGAAATCCGGTGACGGCGATAAGACAAATGGAGACTTTGATAAGTATAATGCGTGTTTTCAGAGCAGTTCAGTATGTGGTGTATGTGGCCGCCCTCTCTTTCTTCTACGCGATGGGCTCGCTGCTGATGGAGGCCGCGGTGCGCCTGACTTCGGGCAAGGGATTGGCATTCGACCGTGACGCATTGGCCGTCGTGGACTTCGCGGGGTTCGTAGTGCCCTATGTCATCTGCCAGGTCGTGGTTGCGGTCTTGGCGGTGAGACGCCTTTCCCTCAGGAAGCTGTTCGTTCTCTCCGCAATCTGCGCCGTCGCGAGCTATCCGTTGTTATTCCTATTGTCCCAAATCCCCAAAGGGATGCTTCGCCGGATGCACATCGGTTTCTCCGGGAACATTCTGGTGGGCCAACTGCTGCCGCTCCTGATACCCGTGCTGATTCTTGCTCTGGCCGAACGGAGGCGCTCCGCAAGCGAATCAGGTCCTAAGGGCGAGACCGATACAGTTCTCCCGCGTCCGGAGTCTGTCGACGGGAGTGCACAAGAACAATGTCCCAAGAGTCAAGCGTTGCCTGAGCGCCGCTGGTACCGTTGGGACATAGCCTTGGCTGTGCTTCCTCTGTGTTACGCAGCGATTCTGGACCCTCTCGGAATCATCAATTACATTGGTGGACTGGTCAACGAGCAACTCCTCTTTAGTGCAGTCTTTGCCTTGGTGTTCTTGTTACCTGTGGCCTTGGGGTGTCTGGGCGTGCTGGTGGTGCGCATGTTTGCTGTCTGGCCTCGGCGCATTCACGGCAAGGGCCGGCTGCTGCTGTGTTGGGCGGCAGCGGTTGGCGGTTTTGCCGCCTGTTTTGTCCTGCCGTTCGCTTCGCGATTGCCGCCGTACGAGATGTATGCCCGTGGGTTCAGGAGACACGTCCAACTCAAAACGGACGTCGGAGCCATACAGACCTGGTTGACCACGCTGGATCCGAAGGATTGCCAGGACCAGCCGCTGGGTCTGAGAATCGCTCCCGGCGTGAGTTATCCGAATCCGCCCAAGTCTATACCCTCACCGGAATGCGTTTCGCGCCTGCGCCCGCGCTACACCAAACTGACGCGGGACGATAAGGGTCGACCGATGATTCGCCTGACTTGGGGCGGAGGCTTTGGCCATTGGGGTCTTGTGGTGGGAGACAAGGATATGGAAATCCCTGAGACTCAGGAGAGAACAGGGCAAGAGTACGGCCCACCGGACAGACCGCAGGTGGTATACGCACCCGGCGAGTATCGCCTTCCGCTCGCTCCGGGTGCCTACATCTGGTATGAGCTACAATGAAGCCAAGAAGATGCTCGTGCGCACAGGGGTGGCCAGCGTTTTGGAGGTTTTCATTGTGACGGAAGAAATGGATAACACCGGTATCCTGAGGCCGCGAAGGGCGCTCGGGTTATATCCTTGGCATGACCCTGCTGTCCGTGCTGGTGGCCTCATGGTTCATCTGGGGCCCCTTCGGCGTTATTTTCTATGTGGCCGGGCAACTCGGTTCTATGTGGATCTTTGTATATCTCCTCTGCTGCCTGATATGGCTGGTTCCTGCGGTGGTGATCTGTCTGCCCGTGTTGGTAGTCTCCACAGTCTGGCGTTGGCGGAGACTCACGTATAGCCAAAGTGGTCCCGCTTGGTCCTCATGGCGGTCGTCTTTGCCTTCATGGCCTCGGTCGGCTTAGGATTTCTCCGCAGGGGACCCAGCCTCTTTGACATGTTCATGCGAGGTTTCGGGGGATATGTTGAGCGACGGACACAGATCGAGGCGATCCAGAACTGGCTGAGCATGCTGGACCCGAACGACTGCGAGGGCCAGCCGCTGGATGTGAGGGTGGCTCGCAGCGCACCTGCGGTGCATCCAGCGAAATCTGTACGGACCCCGCCATCGATTGCGTACCTGAAAGCTGCCGACACCCGGCTGCGCCGGGACGACATGGACCGGCCGATGGTGCGTCTCATCTGGGGCAGTGGGCATCTTGGGTGGGGTCTTGTCGTCGGCGATAAGGATATGAGAATTCCCGGCAGACACGTGCCGGAGTCAGGGAGGCAAAAGATGTATTACGAAGACGATGAATTGCGCAGGTCGCTCGCCCCGGGAGCGTACCTTTGGGTCAAACTGGACTGATGAGAGCGGGGGAGTCTATAAGAGCGGAGGCCTGTGTCCGTTCATCTGTGCAGGTGTGGCGAGCTTCACCCTGCGGGTCAGATTGAGATGTTGACAGGAGGACAGATGCCGACGATTTCGCTGATTGCACAGGTGCTATTTCTTGTGGCGGCGTTGGTCATTTCGGCCAGGGCGACGCTACGCACGGGAAGCATCCTCCGGGGCGGACTGTATCTCTACGGCCTCACGGTTTTCGGGGTCGTGCTGTTTTCCATTATCCTGCCGGGACTGCTTGCATCGCACGGCGTGGACCGCCATGAGGTCGTCGAGGCATTCCCCGAAGCCATCGGTGTCCTGCCGGTCATCTTCTTGTCATGGATTCCCTCTTTCGCCTTTGCCGGCTTGGTGGGCGCTCTCCGTGCCGGCTCGACAAAGGTATAGCGCTCACGCGGCGTGCAGGAGCCTGTCAATAGTGCCGCATTTCGCAAGTCTCGCGACTACACGGGAGGAGATTGCTTCGTCGCTTGGCTCCTCGCAATGACATAAATGGGCATCCTATGTCATGGCGAGCGCGGCGCGGCCTCCGGCCGCAACCAAAAATGCTTGCTAAAAAAACAAGATGTTGCGCCTTTCCAGTGCGGCGCGGCAATCTCTTCGGCATACGATTTGCGAAATGTGGTAATAGCACCGTGGAATTGCTGCTGCGGCCCCGTGTCGCGGCCATCCTGGCCGCGTTCGCGGGCTGGAAGCCCGCGACACTGTCCAGCGGCTTGCCATCCGCAGGGTCAGGTGGAGTATGCCAGGCACCGCACCCGCTGCCACTTCATTTCTATTTCTGCCCTTGTGATGGATCAATTGCAGAATGAGGTTGCCAAGGTGGGGGGATGTGGTATGATGGGGTCTCGGGTTGGTTAGGCGTCTGGATCATAGTCCCATGGAATGTGCCAATGAGTGAAGCAATTACGGGAATTCTAAAGCGAATCAATAAGGATCAATACTCGCTCCGAACCACGGAGCGTTCCTATTGGCCCAGTCCATCGGCGGCGGGGGTGCCGCCGGATTTCGTGCGCCGCTACGGCCTCGTCGAAGGAGCGGCGATCACGGGTCAGGTCGAGTTGAGGAAGGGGGGGAAGCGCGCGCTGGTAGCGATCGAGACCATCGGGGGCCTGCCGCCGGAGGAGTTTCGCAAGCGGCCGCGCTTCAGCGACCTGGTCGCCATCGATCCGGACGAGCGGTTCAACCTGGGCGCCTGCGGGCAGGAGAGCATGCGCATCGTGGACCTGATCTCGCCCATCGGCAAGGGCTCGCGGCAGTTGATCGTCTCACCGCCCAAGGCGGGCAAGACGGTCCTGCTCGAACAGATGTCGCACGCGATTCTGCACGACTCGCCGGACGCGCGCATCATCGTGCTGCTGATCGACGAGCGGCCGGAGGAAGTCACGCACTTTCGCCGCAGTTGCGAAGGCGTTGAGGTGGTCGCCAGCACGAGCGACCATACCGCCGACGAGCATTGTGAGCTGGCCGAGCTGATGCTCGCCCACGTGCAGACCGAGCTGGAATGCGGCCACGAAGTCGTCCTGATGATCGACAGCCTCACGCGCGTCGGCCGGTCCTTCAACAGCCGGACCCGGCGGGGCGGCGAATCCCGCCCGACCATGACCGGCGGACTGGAGGCGGGCATACTCGAGGTGCCTCGTCGCCTGTTCGGACTGGCCCGCAATATCGAGAACGGCGGGTCCGTCACGATCATCGCCACCTGCCTGATCGACACCGGCTCCAAAATGGACCAACTGATCTTCGAGGAGTTCAAGGGCACCGGCAACAGCGAGCTCGTCCTCGACCGCTCCCTGGCCGAGCTGAGGATCTTCCCGGCCATCGATATTCCCGCCAGCGGCACGCGCAAAGAGGCCAAGCTCTACAGTCCGCAGCACAGCTGCGGCCTGACCACGCTCCGCCGCGTCGTGGCCAACTACGCCCCGCGCGATGCCATCGAGGCCCTGCTGAAGCTGCTGCGGAAGTACCCGACGAACGAGCAATTCCTCGACGCGATGTCTCACAGCGCCGCCCCGGCCTGAACGCCGGCCCCTCATCGCTCGCATGGTGCCGGCTGCTGTATCCGTGCCTCCGCAGCATAGGCGTCCCGCCCATGAATCACGACCCGGATGGCCGTGCCACGCAGCAAGGCTCTTCCGCTGCCGCTCTTGTCGCATGGAATCTTCGGGGAGGTCCATGTCAGGGCTGCATCCTGGTTTCTTCGCGTTCGAACCAGCCGTACATGGCGGGCAGGATCAGGAGCGTGGCGAGGCTGGAGGTGAAGAGGCCGCCGACCACGACGGTCGCCAGCGGCCGCTGGACCTCGGCGCCGGGGCCGCTGGCTAAGAGCATGGGAACCAGGCTGAATACGGTGATCGAGGCGGTCATCAGGATGGGACGCAACCGGCTGCTGCATCCGGCGACGACAGCCTGGGCCGGCGTCAGGCCCTGCTGGCGCAACTGGCTCATATAGGAGACGAGCACGACGCCGTTGAGCACGGCTACGCCGAACAGGACGATGAAGCCCACGGAGGCCGGCACGGAGAGGTACAGGCCGGTCGCCAGCAGGATGAAGACGCCGCCGACCAGGGCAAAAGGCAGATTGCACAGGACCAGCAGGGCCGGGCGAATCGAATTGAAGGTCCAGAACAGAAGCAGCAGGATCAAGCCGATGATGATTGGCGTGATGATCGTCAGCCGCCGCATGGCCTGCTGCTGATTCTCGAACTGGCCGCCCCAGCTCAGGTAGTAGCCGCTGGGCAAGGTTACCTGCCCGCGGATGCGCTGCTGCGCCTCGCGGACGAAACTGCCGATGTCGCGCCCCGTGACGTTGCACTCGACAGCCATGCGCCGCTGGCCGTTCTCGCGATTGATTTGCACGGCCCCGTCTTCCAGCGTGATATCGGCCACCTGGTTGAGCGGGAGGCGATAGCCTTGCGGCGCGTCAATCAGGAGACTGCGCAGCATCTGGGGGTCATTGCGCAGGGAGTCCGGGAAGCGCACGACCAGGTCGAAGTAGCGGTTCTCCTCGTAGATTTGCGAGGCGGGCTTGCCGCCGACGGCGATCTCGATCACATCGAGCACGTCGTTGACGTTGAGGCCGTAGCGGGCGATCTTGCGGCGATCCACCTGGATATTGACGTAGGGCTGTCCCGCCACCGCTTCCGTCACGAGATCGGTCGCCCCGCGAACCTGCGCGAGGATGGCGGCGATCTGCGTGATTTTAGTCCGCAACAGCTCGGCATCGTCGCCGAAGAGCTTGAGAATGATCTGGGCCCGTGTGCCAGCCACCAGCTCGTCGATCCGGCACTGGATCGGCTGACTGAAGCCGAAGGCCAAGCCGGGAATATCTGCGATGGCCTCCCTCATCTGATTCGTCAACTCTTCGCGGGAGGATGCGCTGGTCCACTCCGCGCGCGGCCGCAGCGCTCCTACGAAGCCGCTCTTGTCCACGCCGCGCGCCTCCAGGGCGATGCCCGTCTGGCCGGTGCGCGCGATGACGGTCCGCAGCTCCGGGAACTTCATCAGGCGCTCCTGAATCTTCTGGACGATGGCGGTCGCGTGCGTCAGCGACGTGCCGGGCATGAGCTGAATGTCCATATCGAAGGCGCCTTCATCCATGATCGGGACAAATTCCGTTCCGAGGTGCGGCGCCACCGCCAGGGCCGCAATGACGGTCATCGCCGACAGAGCCACTACGGCCACGCGATGCCTCAGAACGGCACGCAGCAAAGGCAGATAGAGGGCTTTGACCCCGCGCAGAACCAGACTCTCTTTTTCCGCGCCCTGGCGCAAGACCAGCGAGCACAGCACCGGGATGACGAAAATCGACAGAAACAGCGAAGCGAACAGCGCGATCGCCACGGTGAAGGCCAGAGGTGCAAACATCTTGCCTTCCATGCCCTTGAGCGTGATGATGGGCACGAAGGTCATCGCGATAATCAGCTCGCCGAAGATGCTCGGCTTTCGCACTTCCATGACCGCCTTGAGAACGGTCGCGAGCTTGGATGCTCCGGCGGCGAGGCCCAGATGCCGCTGGACGTTTTCGACCTGAATGATGGTGGCGTCGATAATCATGCCGATGGAGATGGCCAGGCCGCCCAGGGACATGAGATTGGCGTCCAGCCGCAGATACTTCATCAGGATAAAGGTCAGCAGCAGCGACAGCGGCAAGGCCACAACGACAATCAGCGCGCCCCGCAAGCTCCGCAGCAGCACGTACAGGACAATGACTACGAGAACCGCGCCCTCCGCCAGAGTCTCGACCACGGTGTGGATGCTCCTGCTCACGATCTCGGAGCGCTCGTAGAAAGGCTCGATCCGGATGCCGGCCGGCAAGACCGTCCCTTCATTGATCTCGCGCACCTTGGCCTGCACCCGCCGGACCACCTGCCGGCTGTTCTGGCCCTTGAGCATGAGGACGATCCCGCCCACCGTCTCGCCGCGTCCGTCTTTGAAGGCGGACCCCTGCCGGATGGCGTGGCTCTCCTGCACCTGGGCGACGTCCCGCACGAAAATGGGCACACCGTCTCTCGTTTTGAGCACGATATCGGCGATGTCGTCGCTGTCGCGAATCAGGCCGATGCCGCGAATCACCATCTGCTCGGAGAACCGCTCCATCACGGAGCCGCCGACGTTGCGGTTGTTGTTGCCGATGGCCTCGTAGACCTGCCGGACGGTGAGCCCGTAGGTCAGGAGCTTCTGGGGGTCCAGCAGGACGTGATACTGCTTGAGATAGCCGCCGAAGGAGTTGATCTCGCTGACCCCGGGCACGCTCTTGAGAATCGGGGTGACGACCCAATCCTGGAGCGTGCGCAGCTCGGTCAGCCGGCGCATGCGTTCGGCCGGGTCGTCGGGCACGGGGGCAGCCAGCGTGTACTGATAGATCTCGCCCATCGCCGTGGCGATCGGGCCCATCTCGGTCTCGATCCCTTCCGGCAGCTTCTCCTTGGCGGCCGTCAGGCGCTCGAAAACCAACTGCCGGGCGAAATAAATATCTACGCTGTCGGCAAAGACGAGCGTCACCACCGATAGGCCGTACTTCGTGGTCGAGCGCATCAACTCCAGGCCCGGCAGTCCGCGCATCGCCATCTCAATCGGGGCGGTGACGAACTTCTCGATCTCCAGCGGCGCCAGGCCCGGCGCGTTGCTGATGATCTCCACCTGGGGCTTGGTGACGTCCGGGAACGCGTCGATCGGCAGGGTCAGGAACGCCGTCGTTCCCAGCCCGATGATCAGCGCCACCAACAGCAGCACCGCCGAGCGATGGTGCAGGGCCGATGCCATGAGTCTTTCCAACATACGTTTATTCCTCACCCGTGGGCTTGTTCAACTCGGATTTCAGCAGGAAGGCGCCTCGCGTCACGTAGACCTGCCCCGGCGTCAGACCCGACAAGACCTCCGTCTGAGCCCCATCGGACCGCCCGGTCGTCACGGGTCGGGCGCGGTAGCCCTCTCCCTCTTTCACAAACACGGCGGTGGTCCCCTCCAGGCGCACCAGCGACTCCTGGGGAACCAGCAGACCCGCCTCGGCTTCTTCCACGTGCACCTGCCCGGTCACGTAGAGTCCGGCTCGCCACTGGCCGCTCGGATTGGCCAGGACCACGCGGGCCACCGTCGTGCGCGTCTCCGGCGAGACCAGGCTGCTCAGGAAGCTGATGGTCCCCTCGGCCTGGAGCGATGGTCCCGCCGCGATCGTGACCTTCTGCTTCGTCTGGATACGGGCCAGGTCGTTCTGATAGACGTTCAGATTCACCCAGACCGAGCTCTGATCGGCGATGGCGAAACACTCCCGGTCGTCCTTGAGGACTTCGCCGAGCACGATGTGCTTCTCGATAATGGTCCCGTCGATGGGGGCCAGGATCTGGTGCTGCGTGAACGACTCGTGCGGCTGCTTCGGCAATTGCGCCAGATACGCCTCGGTGAATCCCAGAGCGTGCAGCTTTTGCTCGCCGGCCAGCAGCTCGATCCGTGCCTCAGCCAGCTCGCGCCTGGCTTTGAGGTATTCCTGCTCGGCGGTGATCTTCTGCTGCCACAGCCCTTCCTCCCTCGTGAAAAGGGCCTGGGCCAGGCTGACCTTCTCAACGGCCGCCAGGTAAGCCGCCTTGAGGTCCGCCAGCTCGCGACTTTCAATCACGGCCAGGACCGCGCCGGCCTGGACCCGGTCGCCCAGATTCTTATGCACCTCGCTCGCTACGCCCGGCACGTGGGGCACGATGTGCGCCAGCCGGTCGGCATTCAGTGCCACCTCGCCCGGCAGGGTGAGAGAGACGTTGAGCTTGCCCGGCCCGGCCGCGGCGGTTTCAATCCCGAACTCCGCGACGCACTTTTCGTCCAGACGAAGCAGCCCATTTTCCTCATGGCTTTCGTGGCCGCTTGCCTCGCTGTTGCGGCGTTCCTCATTGCCGGTCGCGTGCGCTCGCGCGTGCGGCTGCCACGCCAAACCGATGAACACGATAGACAGCCCGCCGAGAACGATCAACGGTACGAGGGCCTGTATGAGTCTATTTTTCATGCTGATCCTCCCGCACAGATGATTTCTGCGTCACATCCAGGGGCCGGCCGGTCAGCCGGTCGACATCCGCCCGGGCCTTGTGATACGCCTCGAGCGAATCGGCGTATTGCGCCTGGGTCTCGAATAATGTACGTTGCGCGTCCAGAACGTAGAGATAATCGAACTTGCCCTGTTGATAGCCCTGCTGGGCCGCCTCGAAGGCGCGCTGCGCCTTGGGCAGCACGTCGCTGCGCAGGATCGTGACCTCGTCATGGGCGGCGGCCAAGGCACTGGCCGCTTGCGATGCCGCCGCCAGGGTCTTGACCTGCACGGCCTCGTATTGCCGGCGGGTCTTGGCAAGGTCCGCCGTCGCCGCGCGCACGCCCCCCTGATTGCGATCAAACAGGGGCAGCGGCACGGCCAGGTCAAAGACCAGCGCCGCATCATCCGTCTCTTCGAAGCGTCGCACGCCGCCGCCGACCGTGATATCCGGCACCGCCCGGGCCTTCTCCAGGCGCAGGGCCGCCCGGCGTCGCTCTTCTTCCGTGGCCCAGCGAGCGAGGTCCGGGTTCCCGCCGAGCGCCGCCGTCAGCTCGGCCAGGGGCGGCGGCCCCGACACCGCGTAGAAATCGCCCGCGACCTTCTCAAATGCGGGCGTGCGACCGCCCCAGGTGGCGGCCAGATTTTGCCGTGCGGCCGCCAGCGCCTTCTCGGCTTTCTGCCGCTCGATCCGGCTCTCCGAGAACGCCACGTCCGCCTTCAGCTCATCGACCGGCGAATCCCTGCCGGCCTTGACGCGCTGCACCACCGCCGCCTGCGCCTGGCGCGACAGTTCCAGCAGCCGCTCGGCCAGCGCCAGCCGTTCCTGGGCCGCCAGCATCGCCGCAAAGGCCCGTGTGACCTCGTGCATCACATCGAGCCGTGCCGATTTGTAGTCCCACTGCACCAGCTCCTTGTCGAGCGAGGCAACGCGCATCCGCTTGTCGCGCTTGCCGCCGAGCTCGATGGGCTGGCCGAGCTGGACGGTCGTTTCGGCTGCCTCGAACCCGCTCCGCTCGCGCCGGTCGCCGAACTCCTCTACTTCGACCTCCAGCTCCGGATTGGGCAGCAGACCGGCTTGGAGCACGCGTGCATCCGCCGCGCGCAACTCGTAGGGGAACACGCCGAGCCCGGGATTCCGCGCCAAGGCCAGAGCCAGCGCATCGGCCAGCGTGACGGCGCCGGTCGGCTCGGCGGCGTCCGCCTGATTCACGGCGGCCTGACCCGCGCTGGGTGCACCGGCGGGCGGGCCGGAAGACCCGTCGGCCGCTCGACAGCCGCTATAAGCAGCCAGGGCCGCCAGGACGACCGATGCGAAGGTGCTACGGGGCATAAACGATACTCCCACAATCAATGATTGTATGCTTGGGGTTCGTGGAGCGCGAATGGTCCGACCTGTGCGCAGAGTCTTCGCGCCTTCGGAATCGAATCGAGGATTGTGGGAGACTACACTTGCAGCACGGTGCTGTGCAGAGAGATGTCGCAAGCGGTCCATGTCACGGGCAGCGTCGGGGCCGCCGCGTATCCGCCGTCGGCTGGCGCCGTCGTCAGGAGCGGCAGGGGGGCCGCTGCGCCGTCGGCAGCCATCGTGCGCGGGGCCGGCCGATACTCACCGGGCGAACCGGGGATGGGAATATCGGTGCAAGGACAGCAATGGCTGTGATTGACGGCTGAATCACATAGGGATGAATCATCTGCGTCCGTCGCAGCGGGGCAGCGGGTATGTCCGGCCGGCTCGATGGCGAAATGTCCATGGGGACCGATGCACAGAACGACACCCTGCCACGTGCTTGCCGCCGTCATCAACGACAGCAGCCCGAAGACGACCACCGTGTTTCTATCCTGCGAGTATCTCACATGCATCCCATTGATCCACTCGACCACACGGCCCGATCATGGCAGATGACTCAGGCCACGCACATCGTGCCATTATACCCACCCGCCCCCGCAAAGTCCACGCTCAACCGTTGCGTTCTGGCGCGAGGGTGCGCGACAAAATTGTGGCAAGGCCACAACATTGCCGGCTGCAACAGCAATTCGGAAGGAATCCTGGGCTTCTTTGTCATTTCGACCAAGGCCGAAGGCCGCGCGGAGAAATCTGGCCGCGCACGGACGACGCGCTATATTCGAGGCCAGATGTCTCGGCTCCGCTCGACATGACAAATGCGCGGAGGTCCGCCACGAAATCTTGTCGCGCGCGGCGCGGGATAATGGCCGTTCCCTCTTGAATGGGGAGGCTCTTGGTGGTAGCATAGCAGCTTAATAGACGACGATTGCGAATTGTCCGCGTCTCAGGGTTGGGGCACCGAAGGTGACTTGTGCTGGCAAGCAGGAGACTTGTTAGGCTGCGCTGGGGTGAGACACAGGGGCCCTGTTTCTGTCTACGTGCATTCACTTCTTCTTTTCCGGGGATTTGGGTCTGCGGACTGATCCTGTGCGCGGGTCTTTCGCGCTGGTGCGCCGCGGCGGAAAGCGCGGGCGCCCCAACCCTTCCCCCGGTTCAGCAGGGGACAAGCGGCGCATCCTCTGCTCCGTCTCGCCCAGCGGCGCCCCAGGAGGAGATCGCGTCTCTCAAGCAGGAGCAGCTCGCACTGGCGCGCCAGGTGGTTACGGAGTTTCCAGGTCGGGAACGTGCCCTCGTCCTGCTGGGCAACGCCCTGGAATGCCAGGGGCAGGACGCCGAGGCGGTCGAGTGCTGGAACAAGGCCTTGCAGATGGATGCGAAGCGGGCCGACGTGCACAAGAGTCTCGGGCAGTCCGCCATGTTGAAAGGGGACTATGAGGCGGCGGTGTCGCACTGGCAGAAAGCGCTGGAGATCGACCCGGGGATGGGCAGCATTCGGGGCGCTCTGGCCCTGGCCCTGATGGGACTGGGCCGGCATAAAGAGGCCGTGGAGGAGCTGGAGTACGGTCGGCGGGCCGGGATTCTATCCACATCGGACCACTTTTTGCTGGGCCAGGGTTATCTTCAACTGGGGCGGTTGCACGAGGCCAAGGCCAGCTACGAGACAGCGGTCAAACTTCAGAGTGATTTGACGAACGCCTACTACGGCCTGTTCACCGTCTGCACCCGTCTGAACGAGCCGGAAAAGGCCCGGCAGTACATGGCCACCTTCCAGAAGCTCAAGGCCGACGAGATGAAGGTGCTCAAGGATCGCAATGACACGTTCAGCGACTTGCAGAATGTCCGCGGGCAGATCGCGTTGACCTTCCTGGAGGCCGGCCTGCTATATCAGGAGCAGCGGAATCCGGAAAAGGCCGAACGCATGTTGCGGCGCGGTGCGGAGATTGACCCGCAGAACGTGGCGGTCCTCAATGAGCTGGGCTTGTTCTACCAAGCCGTTGGCCGCGTGGCCGAGGCGCTCGAGGTGTTCCAGCGGGCCGCGGCGGTGAAGCCTCCCAATCCCGTCTCCTGCTTGAACGTGGGCATTCTGCTGGCACGGCTCGACCGTGTGGGCGAGGCCGAGGAGGCCTTCCGCACCGTCATACGAGTAGCCCCGGGCCGGTCCGAGGGGTACCGCGAGCTCGCCCAGTTGTTCCTCAAGGCGCAAATCAAGCTGCTCGAAGCGAAGCAGTTGGCGGAGAAAGCGGTCGCCCTGGAGCCGGTCGCCCGGAACTATTTCACGCTGAGCCGGGCCTGCGACCGGAACGGGGATTCCGCGCGCGCCCTGTCCGCCCTGAAGCGGGCCACCGACCTGGAGCCATCCAACGAGCAGTACCGACGGACGTATGACCGGCTGCGTGCGCGGGAGGCGAAGCGATGAGGCGGGTGCTCGGCGTGTTTGCCGGATGGGCCGGCTCGTGCCCGCTTGCCTGGGCGGCCTTGCTCGGCCTGTGCGGGCAGGTCTCGGGCGACATCCTTCTGACGGACGTCACGAAGCAAACCGGGATCACCTTCGTCCACACCGACGGCGGCTCGGGGCAGCGGTACATCGTTGAGACCGTTAGTGCCGGCCTGGCCCTGTTCGATTACGACAACGACGGCGATATCGACATCTACTTTCTCAACGGCGCGCCGCTGAAGGGCACCGTCTGCCCGAAACCGCCGCAGAATGCTCTCTACCGCAACGACGGCGGGTGGAAGTTCACCGATGTCACCGAGCAGGCGGGCGTCGGCGACACCGGCTACGGACTGGGCGTCGCCATCGGCGATTATGACAATGACGGCGACCAGGATATCTTTCTCAACAACTACGGGCCGAACGTTCTTTACCGCAACAACGGCGACGGGACCTTTACCGACGTCACGAAGCAGGCGGGCGTCGCCGGCTCGGGCGACGTCGGGGCGGGCGCGTGCTTCCTCGATATCGACGGCGACGGTGACCTGGACCTCTACGTCGCCCGCTATCTCGACTTCTCCTACGACAAGCACGTGGCGACGACCACGCTCGGCGTGCCGGTCTATGCGAATCCGCGTTTCTACCGCCCGCTGCCGGCCCTGCTTTATCGCAACAACGGCGACGGGACCTTTACCGACATCAGCGCGTCGTCCGGCATCGGCTGGCACGCCGGTTACGGCATGGGCACGGTCTGCGCCGATTACGATGACGACGGCGATACCGACATTCTCGTGGCCAACGACGTGATGGCGAATTTCCTCTTCCGCAACGACGGCACCGGGAAATTCGAGGAGGTCGGCGTCGTCACGGGCTTCGCCTATGATCTGCACGGCGACGAGCAGGGCAGCATGGGCGTCGATTGCGGCGATTATGACAACGACGGGCTTCTGGATTTCTACGTGACCTCGTACCAGGGGCAACTGGCCACGCTCTATCGGAATCTCGGCCGCGGCCTGCTCGAAGACGTGACCCTGCTGACCGGCGCCGGGGCGGGCACGCTGCCCAATGTCACCTGGGGAAACAGCCTGGTCGATTTCGACAACGACGGGGATCGGGACCTCTTCGTCGCCTGCGGCCACCTCCAGGATAACGTGGAGCGCTACGACAACACGACCACGTATCTCGAGCGGAACATCCTCCTGATGAACACCGGTAGCGGCAAGTTCGTCAACGTCTCCGACCGGAGCGGCGACGGCATGAAAGTTCTGCTCTCCAGCCGGGGGGCGGGGTTCGACGACCTCGACAACGACGGCGACGTGGACGTAGTGGTCCTCAACTGGCGCGCCGCCCCGACGGTCCTGCGGAACGATTCGCCGTCGCCGGGGCACTGGCTGCAGCTTCGCCTGCGCGGCGTCAAAGCCAATCGCGACGCCGTCGGCTCACGCGTGAAAGTCATCGCCGCCCATCGCTCGGCCGGCTCGGCCGAGACGCCAAACCTTGCACCTCTGCAACTGGTCGACGAAGTCCACAGCGGCCGGGGTTATCAAAGCCACTACGGCACGCGCCTCTATTTCGGGTTGGGTCAGCGAAACCGCCTCGATCGAGTCGAGGTCCGCTGGCTCGGCGGCGCGGTGGAAATCTTCGAGAACATCCCCATCGACCACCTCACCACGCTCACCGAAGGCACCGGCAAACCGGCTTCGAAATAAGCGGCGGCTGGGAGGAAGAAACGGTCGTTTGAGACGGCTCGTCGCGCGTTGGGTGCCATGCTTATGCTTGCGTAAGCATGTCTTGCCCATTGAATCGAACATGTCTGTGTGAGCGCAATCATAGCATCCTGACAAGAAATGTTCCGCCACGACGCGTGCGGACCCCTGCCGCCGCCTTCTTGGAGGCTTTTACAGAATGAGCATCATACAAGACCCCTATCTGTCACCCCTGCGAAAGCAGGGGTCCAGAAGAGTCGCGGGTTTGCTGGATTCCCGCTTTCGCGGGAATGACATGGGAGCGGTCTTCAACCATCACCCCATTGTGTTAGAGGCTCTTAGGATTTGGAGCCTGGAGTTTCAGGGTTTTGCTGCCGGCTGGGTTCTGTACTTGACGGCTCCCGCTCGCGTAAACCTGATGAACGGGGAGATCGGATAAAAGACAGGTGGGGTATGACAAGCGAAAAGTGGCGTAGAAGAGGTGCAATGATCGTTGTGCTGGCAGTGGGGGGGTGGGCGGCTTGGGCCCAGGCGCAAGCCGTCATCGGCGGACCGGCCGCAACCGACTGGTATCAGAACTGGAACGTGCCGGTGCCCGGACTGCAGTGGTACACGCCCCCGCTGCCCGGCCCGAATATCTATGTATTCGGGTACGGCGTTCCGCCCGTGTACGTTCCTGCGGCGCCGGGACTGGTTCCGCAGGTGACCCCGTACGGCTACCCATCCCCCCTCTATTGGCCGCAGCCGTTCCCATACGGCTATCGGCCGCCGCTGTACCAGTACGAGCCCTTCCCCTACGGCTATCAGCCTTCCTGGCCCCAGACCTACAGAAGGCCCTATTACCAGTACCGGCCGAGGTATTGGCGCAACGAGGAGCGGGCGGGGCAGCAGGACAACACGGGCCGGCGGCCGCGGCGCGGCTCGGTCCGCCCGGTGCCGTACCTGCAAAGCGATGTCAACCCACCCACGGATTGAGTATCATCCAGCCGCAAACCGCCTCGCCCGTGGATCGCGAAGCGCAGGCGAGTGACTGCCGCCCATTCTCGTGCTGTCATTGCGACGAGCGAAGCGATGCGGCAATCTCCTCTCTGCCATCCCCAGCGTGTGCGACTGCATCTTGGGGCGGGCCGTAGCTAAACGGAAGTCAGCACCTGGCCGAGATTCTGTCATCCTGAGCGCGGCGCGGCCTCCGGCCGCAACCAAAAATGCTTGCTAAAAAAACAAGATGTTGCGCCTTTGCAGCGCAGCGACGGATCTCGGCACCGCAGGAGGGGCTTCGTTCGCACGCGGAACCGCCCTCTCCATCCTCAGGCCAGATGCTTCGCTTCGCTCAGCATGACAAGCGCCGCCTGCCCCCCACGAAACTGAGTCACACACCTGCCAGAGAGAAAAAGGTGGGGCACACCCCGCATGCCATTTGCGTCCGTCGTCATCACGGGCATCTCTACTGCTCTTGTCATTCCGAGCGCAGTCGAGGAATCTGGTCACGAATGGACGACACGCCATATCCGGAGCCAGATGTCTCGACCGCGCTTCGCTTCGCTCGACATGACAGACGCCGGGGTGCGGCGTTTACCCTTATTGAACTGCTGGTTGTCATCTCCATCATTGCCCTGCTCATGGCGCTTCTGCTGCCGACGCTCTCGCGGGCCCATAAGCAGGCCAAGGCGGTGGCCTGCCAAGCCAAGCTGCGCCACTGGGGGATCATCCTGGAGGCATATTCCGCCGAGAACGACGGCCGGCTCGATGCGATACTTTTTGGGGAAGCCTGGTCGCGGTGTTCGTGGGCCGAACGTGAGGAGCGATGGCACCTGAGCCGGAAGTTGCTGTTGTGCCCGATGGCTCCTCGGCCCCAGAACATCGACGAGAAGAGCGGCGGGAGTTGGGGCGGGAAGTTCTCGGCTTGGTGGTGGGATTGGCCCACGCCGGAGATGAGTAAGGAACGGCAAGTGGGCAGCTATGGGTCCAACGCCGGGGCTGATCAACTCCCCGGACAGAACGTCCTCGGAAAGGGCTGGACCGACAACAAAGGTACAGGATGCCTTCCTGTTATGCTGGATTGTGCCGTTCACGGGATCGTGCCCATGCCTAAGGATCCTCCTCCGCAATACGACGGCCATATTCGCCGCGACTCCGACCTGAGCCTGGCGTGCCTCGATCGGCACAACGGCGGGGTCAATTGCGTCTTTCGGGACTGGTCGGTGCGCAAGGTCGGACTCAAGGAACTCTGGACGCTCAAGTGGGAACGGGGCTTTGACACGGCCGGCCCATGGACGAAGGCTGGCGGCGTCCAGTTGGAGGACTGGCCGGCGTGGATGCGGAGGTTCAAGGATTATTGACGTTGCGGGGGCGGTCGGAGGGCTGCGCTTCGGTTTGCCAGCCGCCGCCTAAGGCTTTGTAGAGGGCGACCAAGTCGGTCGAGACGGTGCCGGTGCTCTGGGCCAGGGCATTCTCAGAGGAGTAGAGAGCCCCTTGCGCCTGCAGGACGTTGAGGAAGTCGGTCTGGCCCTGGGTGTAAAGCTGCGTCGCCAGTTGGACGGCCTTCTGGTTGGCGGTGACGGCAGCGACGAGAGCGGCACGATGCTCCTGCTCCTTGGCCGAGGCGATGAGTGCGTTCTCCACGTCCTGCAAGGCCGTCAGGACCGTCTGGCGGTACGTGATCAGCGATTCCTCCTCGAAGGCCCTTTGCAGTTCGATGTTGGAGCGGATGCGGCCGGTGTTGAACAGCGTCCAACTCGCTGACGGGCCGAACGACCAGAAGCGGTTGGCCCAATCGGTCAGTGAGCTGAACTTGTTGCCCTGCGTGCCCAGCGTTCCGGAGAGTGAGATGTGCGGGAACAGGTCCGCCACGGCCACGCCGATCCGCGCGGTGGCGCCATGAATCTGGGCTTCGGCCAGCCGGATGTCCGGGCGGCGGCGGAGCAGTTCGGCCGGAACGCCCACGGGCACGGCCGGCGGTGCGGCGGGAGTCGGGGCGGCCGCCGTCAATTCCTGCAGCAGGGCCCCGGGCTCGCGGCCGAGCAGGACGCTGAGACTGTAGATGGCCTGCTGGGCGGATTGCTCCAATACGGGGATCTGGGCCGCGGTGGTCGCCACCTGGGCGTTGGCATTGGCGACGTCGAGGCCGCTGACGAGGCCGGCTTCGAACCGCTGGCGGGTCAGGTCGGCACTGTGCTGCTGGGCCTTGAGATTGCGCTGAGCGATGGCGATCTGTTCCTGGAAGGCGCGCACGTCGATGTAGTTGACCGCCACCTCGGCCGTGAGCGTTACCAGGACGTTCCGGCGTGCTTCCACGAAGGCCTGGAGGTCCGCGTCGGCGGCCTCGATATTGCGCCGCACGCCGCCGAAGATATCGAGCTCCCACGTGGCATCGAAGCCGGCCTGGTATTGATTGATAGTCGGTCCGGCATGCCCCGGTGCTCCGGGAGCCTGGCTGCGGCGGAAGGCGCCGGTCGCATCGAGCACCGGCCCGATTCCCGATACCGCAATGCCGCGCGAGGCTCGGGCCTGGCGAATCCGGGCTTCGGCCAGCCGCAAGTCCAGGTTGGACTCGATTGCCCGCCCGACGAGAGAGGTCAGCAGCGGGTCGTCGAACACCGTCCACCAGTCCGCGAGCACCCGCTCGGGCGGTGCGGGCGGCGGGGGGAGGGGGCCGACCCATTCGGCCGGGACCGGCGTCTCCGGCGGCCGAAAGTTCGGACCCACCGCACAGCCGGCCACCAGAACCAGGCAGACGAGCACGCTCGCACAGACGATACGCGGTGCTGCCTGCAAGTGGACTTTCCCGGACGCGGAGCAGCCATCCCCAAGGCCTTCGGCCTTGAGGCTGCCACCCGACGTCACGTCTGCCAGGGTGAACGCATGTTCGCGTAGACGGGCTCGACTTGATGGACAAGACATGCCCACGCCAGCGTAGGCATGGCACCCGGCCACCCATCGGCAAGCTGCGCTTGCCGCTGCCACCCGTCCACGAAAAGCTCTCGATAGCAGTGCGTATGATCCACACGGGACGGGCTGACCGAACTCATGCATAATAATCTCCCCTTCTCGGGCGGCGCCATTACTCGTAGCGCAGGGCCTCGATCGGGTCGAGGCGCGAGGCTTTCCAAGCCGGATAGAAGCCGAAGATGATTCCCACGCCGGCCGAGACGATCACCGCCGCCGCAATGGCCGCCGGCGACGTTTGCACCGGCCAGTGCAGCAGCATGCGCACGAGGATGGAGCCGCCGTGGCCGAAGAGAATGCCCACGGCCCCGCCGACTAAGCACAGCACGACCGCCTCGACGAGGAACTGCCGGAGGATGTCGCGGGCGCGGGCCCCGACGGACATGCGCAGCCCGATCTCCCGCGTGCGCTCGGTGACCGAGACGAGCATGATGTTCATAATGCCGACGCCGCCGACCACCAGCGAGATCATGGCCACGGTCAGCAGCAGGTTGGTCATCAGGCGCGTCGTGGAAGAGAGCGTCTTGCTCATCTCCGTCATATCGCGGATCGTGAAATCGTCGGGCTCGCCGGCGCGGATATGATGGCGGTCGCGCAGGAGATTGGTCATCTGGTCGATGGCGGTGGGGATCTCCGGCGCGCCGCGGGCGGCGACGAGGATCTGATCGACGTTGGTGAACCGCACCGGCAGCGGGGTGTCGGCCGCCTGGACTTCCGACTGTTGCGGATAGAGGGCCGGTTGCCCGCCGGGGTAGAGATTGCTCAGCGTGTTGACGGCGCTGCTCGAGGCGCCGGCCGCACTCTGGTTGGTCGTTTGCAGCGAGGAGCCCGTGACGCGGTACTTGATCGTGGTCCAGGGGGCCAGGAGAATATCGTCCTGGTCCATGCCCATCATGTTGGCGCCTTTGCTGCCCAGCACGCCCACCACGCGGAAGGCGACATTTTTGACCCGGATTTCCTTGCCGATGGGCGAAGCGCCTTCGAACAGCTCGCGGACGAGGGTCTGTCCGATCAGGCAGACCCGGTTGCCGTTGAGCACGTCGCGGTCGGTGAAGGATTCGCCGTCGGCGACCGACCAGTCGCGGATGTCGAGGAACGCGGGCGTGGTGCCGTAGATGGACGAGGGGACCCAGTTGCGATTGCCGTAGACGACCTGGGTGCGGGCGCGGACGGCGGGTGCGGCGTTGCGGATGGTGGGGACGTCGCGGAGGATGGCCTCGGCATCGTCGGGCGTCAGCGTCATGACGCTGCCCATGCCGAAGCTGATGCCGCTGCTGGTGGCCGTGCCGGGCATGACCAGCACGACGTTGGCGCCCATGCTGGAGATGGACTTCTGCACGGCCGCCGAGGAGCCGCTGCCGATCTCCATCATGGCGATCACCGCCGCGACGCCGATGACGATGCCGAGCGTCGTCAGCAGGGCACGCATCGGATTGCGCCGCAGCGCCTTGAGCGCCGTGCGGATGGTGCGATAAAACTTCATACGCTACCTCCTGACTCCGCGGCGGCACCCACAGGACCCGGATCCGGCCCATCGGTTCGGCTGCCGTCGCCATTGACGATCACGCCGTCGTGGATGTGGATGATCTGCCGGGCGTGCCGGGCCACACCCGCGTCGTGCGTGACCATGATAATCGTGATGCCGTCGGCCTGGTTCAGCTCCTTGAAGATGCGGAGGATGTCCTCGCTCGTGTGGGAATCCAGATTGCCGGTCGGCTCGTCGGCGAACAGCAGGGGCGGGCGGTTCACGAGCGCCCGGGCAATCGCCACCCGCTGCTGCTGGCCGCCGGAAAGCTGGGAGGGCTCGTGGTCGAGCCGGTCCGCCAGGCCGACGCGGACGAGCATGTCGCGGGCGCGGTGCCGGGCCTCGCGGTCGGAGACCTCGGCCGTATAGGTCAGCGGCATCGCCACGTTCTCCAGGGCGCTCGTGCGTGGCAGCAGGTTGAAATTCTGGAACACGAACCCGAGCTTGCGATTGCGCACGATGGCGCGCTGATCGGGCGACAGCCGCGACACCTCCCGCCCGTCGAGCCAGTACTCGCCGGCGGTGGGCCGGTCCAGGCACCCGAGAATGTTCATCAGCGTGCTCTTGCCCGACCCGGAGGCGCCCATCAGGGCGACCATCTCGCCGCGCGCGACCGTCAGCGATACGCCCTTGAGCACCGGGACGGCGATGTCGCCGATGTAATAGGTCTTATGAATGTTATGTAATTCGATAAATTCCATGGCTGCCTTCGCTCCCTGCGCCGCGACCCTTATCGTGGCGGTGGGCCGCCGGCGCCCGGACCGCCACCGGCGCCTGGACCGCCGCCGGCGCCGCCACTGGGACTGCCGGCGCGCGGTCCGCGTGGGATCCTCGGCGCGAACGGGTTACTGGAGTCGGTCTGGGCGGCCGCTTTTGCCTGCGCGCCCGCCACGATCTCCAGCCCTTCGGTCGCACCTTCGCCCTGGACCTCCGTCATCGTGCTATTGCTCAGACCCGTGCGGACTGGAATAGGCCGGACGTATTTTCCTTCGAGAACCCAGAGAGTGCCGCTACGGGTGCTGTTGCCGCTGCCGGCGTTATTGCCGGCGGTGGTGCTGTTGCCGGAAGTCTGAGCCGTCCCCGATGCCGGCATCCGACTGCCGGAGCGCTGTTGCTTGTTCGGCGCGGATTTTTCGGCTGCATCGCGGGACGCCGGCGCCACCTGCTCGGTTGTCGGCGTCCAGCGCAGGGCAGCGTTGGGCACCATCAGCACGTTATCGTGCCGGGCCTGCTCGAACTGGACATCAGCCGTCAGGTAGGGGAGCAGTTGCCCCGTGGTATTCTCGGTGATGACCTCGACGGTGTAGGTGACAACGTTCTGGGTCATCGAGGCGTTCAGCCGGACCTTGCCTACCTCGCCCCGGAAGTTCTGGCCGGGGAAGGCGTCCACGGTAAAGCTGACCGGCTGACCCGAATGGATCTTGCCGATGTCCGCCTCGTTGACCGCCACCCACACCTGCATCCGCGTCAGGTCCTTGGCCAGCAGGAACAGGCTGGGCGCGTTGAGGCTGGCGACCACCGTCTGGCCGGTATTGACCCGCCGGTCGATGATTACGCCTTTGACCGGCGAGCGGATCGTGCAGTAATCGAGGTTTTGCTGAGCCCGCTGGCTCGCCGCCTCCGACTGGGCCACCAGCGCCTGGGCCTGGAGGATCGACGCCTCGCTGACGCTGACGTTCGCTTTGGCGATGTCGAACGCGGATTTGTAACCATCGTAGCTGGCCTGCGCCAGGGCCTCCGACGGCCCGAGCTTCTGCGCCCGGTCCCAGTCCCGTTGGGCCTGGTCCAGCTTGGCCTTCGCCTACTCGAGGTTGGCCTGCGCCACTTGCAGGCCGGCCTTTGCCTGCTGGAGCTGGGCGTTGGCCTCGGCGGCCTGGGCGGCGTAGAGTGCGTCGTCGATCTTCGCCAGCACCGTGCCGGCCTCGACGGGCGAGCCGTAGTCCACCGTATTGCCGTTCGCGTCCTTGCCGAACGCCACGATTCTGCCGGCGACCTGGGCGCCGACGTCGATCACTTCCTCCGGCTCCAGCGTGCCGGTCGCGCCGATGGAGACCACCAAGTCGCCGCGCGTAACCTGGGCCGCGCGAAAGGTCGGTGTCTGCCCGTTGTCGCGCTGGAAAAACCAGGCGGCCGAGCCACCCACCACCGCCAGCACTACAAATGCAATGACGGCCTTCCTGAGCAAATGTTTCATGGGAGAATCCTCAGCAAAATGCGGGTTCCGCCGGCGGCGAAAACGTCGGTCCGGGCGGACCACTCATTCTCTTTTTATACGATATGCTCCCCATTCCCGTTCACGGCCGCCGGCCGCGTCGTTAAGCAGGCAGCGTAAACGCTGCCCGCCGAATGCCCAAGCTGCTCATCGCCGATCACTACACCATCGGCCACCACCATCACCCTCCAGCTCCATACCTCGTAAGTGTGAAGCTTGACGCGTGAGTATAACCCGACCGCGCGCTGTCCGCAATCGTGCATTTTGTCAGGCGTCAAGGAGTGGCCGCAAGCTGGGGGATGACAGAGGATCGAGGACGGAGCTTGCAGCACGCCCCGCTAAAAAGTGGGGGCGCAGACCCTGCCGTTCTGCGCCCCGTCGTCGCTATATGAATCAACTGGGCCGACCTAATAAACGTCCACCAGCTCCAGATCAAACGTCAGGTCCTGTCCTGCCAGCGGGTGATTGGCGTCGAGCGTCACGGTGGATTCCGAGACGTCCGCCACCGACAGCAGTACGGATTCGCCGCCCGGATGCTCGACCACGAGCTGCTCGCCGATCTCGACGTCCAGATCGTCCGGCAGGCTATCCCGGGGCACCTCCTGCATCAAGTCCTCCCGCCGCGGACCGAACGCGTCTTCCGCCGGGATGTACACCGTCTTGTTTTCCCCGGGCTCCATGCCTTCGACCGCCTCTTCGATCGCCGCCAGCACCTCGCTATCGCCCAGCGTGAACTCCAGCGGCTCACTGTTCAGCGAGGAAGCGAAAATCGTGCCGTCGTCCAGCCTGCCCGTAAAATTCACTCTCACATGGTTGCCGGTTTTTGCCTGTGCCATGGCTGTCTCCTTTCCTCTATTCCCGAATCGGCGCTCCCTCGGACCGCCGTTTCGCATCTGCTTCGCCGGCGTCCTCGCTCGGACGCTCTACCTTCTCCTACGCCCCGGCCGCCGCCCGGGTCGAAGGGTTTTACCCCCAACCGGACCCGCAATTCCCTCTGCCGGGGCGCAGCCGCCAGCGCAACTCCTGGGCCGCCCTACCCGCAGCACCTGCCCCGAAATCCGGCCCGGCCACCACGAAACGCACCCATCACGCACAGGGATTCCCTTGTTGAGCTGCCGAGGCCGCGAAGCGCCGCAGAGAGGGGAAACCACGAAGCGCACGAAGAACGCGAAGAATGATTTAACCGCAGAGGAAATAGGTGAACATGGAATTTCTGGACCGCGAATTACGCGAAATGGATCTGCTGCCACAGGTCTACAGAGAACGCAGAGAAGATGGGGCCAATACACATTCACCGGGGACGTGGTGCCGGCAACAGCGGTAGGGTGGACTATGCCCGCCGCCTTGCTGTTGACAATCCATCATCCTTTATCCATAATCCATTATCAATGGAAAGGCCCGCAGCCGGACCACGAAGATCGAGAGGCGAGAAGGCCCATTGGAGATTGTGGATGGCGAAATACGAGTTGCGGAGTTGAGGATGGGCGCGCGAACGTGTTATCACTGTACCTACGCCGGCTGGCTGCGGCCGGGGCGGTCCGCCGTGATGACGGGTGACTGGCTCAGCCGGCTGCTGTGCGTCAACAGCCTCGAGTCCCCGGGCGAGCTGCGCGAGGTGGCCCCGACCGGCACCTGCCGCAACTTCCGCCCCCGGCGCGAAGCCCCCGAGCGCCCGCAGCCGCCGGAGCCCGCGAGCGACGCCGTCCGCTACATCGCCCTGACGAAGGGCCTGTTCGCGACCGTGGACGCCGCCGACTTCGACTGGCTCAGCCGCTTCCGCTGGCACGCGACGGGCACGCGGGGCCGGTACTACGCCGCCACCATCCTCGACGGCAAGTCGATCTCCATGCACCGGCTCATCATGAACCCGCCGGAGGGCATGGTCGTCGACCACGTTGACGGTGAGCGCCTGAACAACCGCCGGGCCAACCTGCGCATCTGCACGCCCGAGGAGAACCGCCACAACACCCGCCCC
>Ga0315289_10002853_pt1 | contig 26371 bp, 10 predicted proteins | sample YL17G11_40_MG_FD_203452 | JGI IMG/M metagenome (GOLD analysis project Ga0315289, IMG submission 203452) | Sediment microbial communities from Yellowstone Lake, YNP, Wyoming, USA - YL17G11_40 | ecosystem: Environmental > Aquatic > Freshwater > Lake > Sediment | place: USA: Wyoming | collected...
CCCCCCCCGCACGGTCCAGCATCTATGCCCCCCAAGAGCACCCGCGCAAAACAAAAACCAACAAAACCGCCCACCTCCCGCCCGGGCAGCGGCGGCATTGCCAAGCCCAGCAGCATGCCGAGCCCCGACTCGCGCCGCTCCACCGCGGCCGCGGCGGCCCAGGCCCGGGCGGCGGCGGCCCGGGCGGCCACAGCGGAGGCACTTGCTGCTGCTACTCAGGCGTCGGCGTCGGCGGCAGCAGCGCCCGCAGCACCCACAGTCCCGCAGCGCCCACCCTGCCCGGCCAGCGCCGCCCGCCCGCCCGCCCGACCCGCTCCAACACCGCCCACACCCCGCCCCGACCACCCAGCCACGCGCAGCGCCGCCGCCCGCCTGATGACCCAGCAAGAGGTCGTGGCGGCGGGCCGCATCCAGGAAGCCCTGACCGCGACGCGGGAGGCGGCCGAAGCGGCTTGGACGCGCGCTGGAGGGGGTGGTGGTGGTGGTGGCCACGACCACGACCGCCGCGCGCGGCAGCAGCAGCAAGGCAGCAGCTGCAGCGACTCCGGCGCCTCCGGCGGCGACGACCTGGACGAGGTCTGCACCTGGGCGGCGCTGGCCACGGACTGGGTGGAGGCGGACGACCTGGCGCGGGCGATGGCGGAATCCCTGGAGGGGGCGCCCGCGGGGCCGGGCGACCCAGAGCGCGCGGCCGCTGCCGCGGGCGCGTCCTGCCTGGTGAGGGGCGCGCTGGACGCGCCGGGCGTGCCTGGCACTGGCATCGGCGGGCCGGCCTGCCTGCTGGGTGCGGCACTGCCGGCCCCCACCCGGGGGGCGGCCGTCCGGGTGCTGGCCCTCGAAAGCCGCGCCCTGAAATGGTACGGCCGGTGCCCCGGGACGCGGCCGTACCTGGCCGCGGCAGGGGGCGTGCTCGGGGCGGCGCTGGCGGGGCTGCTGGTCAGCCGCAGGGGCGGCGACCCCCTTCCTGCTCCCGCCTGCTCCCCGTCCGCCCCCTGCGACGGCGCGTGCGTGGTGGCCGCCTTCCCAGGCGCGGCCGACCCGGCCTCGCCTGTGTGCGCCGGCCTGGCCGCCGCCCTGGCCGCCGCCAACGACGCCCTCGCCGCCGACCTGGCGGTCATGCCGGCAAAGGGGGCGGCCGGCGGCGCCCCGCCCGCCATCCTCGCGGCGGGCGGGGTGGCGGGCGTGGGCGCGGAGGAAGTCATTGTAGTCGAGTAAATAAATTTTTCTTGTTTGTGTTAACCTGCCTTCTGTATTTTGTTTTCATTCCACGGGGCACACGGCCACAGGGCGTAGTGAGGGGTAGGAGACAGTGGAGGGGGAGAGATGGTCTCTAGGGCGGGAGCTTGTCTTTCTGAGTGTGTGTCTCCTTTCATTTCCCCTCCACCCTCAATTCTCAATTCTCTCCATTCCTCATCCACCCTCCTGCCCGTCGCCCGGCTGGACCCAAACAAACTCCTCCGCGTACGCACTGCCACCCACTCCATCACCCCCAAACACACAAGACCCCGCACACGACCACACGCCCGCCGCCGCGAATTCAGGCGACGCCGGGTCGGCCGCGTCCCGCCCCAGGCACGCCAGCAGCTGGGGCAGGAGTTGCAGTTCAAAGGTCCGGGGGCCGCCGCAGCGCGGGCAGGGCGGTGGGGCCGGCGGCGGCTTGGGCGCGGCCCGGGGCCAGCGCGGCCGGGCGGATGCATGGAAACAGTAGCGCAGGATCTGGGAGGGCGCCCGGGCGACGGCCGCGGAAAAGGTGGCCAGCGCGCGCGCGTCGGGCGGGGCGGCCGCCTCGACCGCGTCCGCCAGGGCGGCGTCGGAGGCGGGGTCGTCGGGGAGGGTGGTGCCGTCGTCATCACCATCATTGGCGGCTGCGCCCATTTCACTGAGACAAGGGGGGAAGAGAGAACGGGGGAGTCGAGTCGTCAGTGCCAATGCCCCCCCGAGGCAAAAGGGGAAGAACGACCCCCCCCCCCCCACCACCACCACCACCCGCCCCCATGGCGCCCCAGAGCTCAACCGCCCTCCATGTCACTCACAACTGGTCTGCCGCCATGGCGACCACGCCGTCCTCATCCTCGCTGCTCTCATCCTCCACCACGACCTCCGCTTCGGGGTACAGGTGCGTGCCCGGGGTGGGTGGAGGTGGGGGCGCGCCGGCCGCGGCCGCGGCTTCGGCCTGCAGCACGCGCCACCGATCCAGCGTGGGCGCGCCACCAGCCGCTTGGGGTGGCGGCCGCGGCCAGAGGTCGCCCTCCCCTGCGGGCACGGGCGGGTAAAACGGGTTGTCCCGGGGCAGCTGGCACCGGAAGGCCCGGACGGCGCCGGGGCGGTGGAGGAGGTGGCCCTGAGAGAGAGAATGACCACACAGGTGCGTGTGCGTGGAGGGGGGGGCGTGAGAGAGGGAGGGAGAGAGAAAGCGTGAGAAAAGGGAGGCCGTGGCGCGCACGTGGGGTCACGCTGCAAACCGTGGCCGTGCGCGACGCCGACAACAGAGTGCCGGGTGCGCCACATTCCAGAGCTCGGGTGCCGGCGTGCTGGCCGCCGTCGTGCTCTCCCTCCCATCCAAACACCACTCAACAATCATTTCACACACGCACCGACGGCGACACGAAAATGAACAGCACCCGGTGGAAAGCGGCGTCCACACCATCCACGGGCGCGTACACCTGCAACAAGAAATCCAGGGGCGCGCCCGTGGCGGCGCAGGTCAGGGACGACGGGGGCGGCAGGTGGAGCGGGTCGAGCCAAGCCTGGAGGGGAGGAGAGAGATGACAGTGAAAAAAAGGAAAGAGGCGCACAAGAGGGAGAGAGAGGCGGGACGGCACACACTCTCCCTCCACATGCAACTCACCGGCCGGCCACCCAGCTTGGACTGGAACCGGTGGCGGAGGAGGGCGGTGTCGCTGGGGGGTGGGGCGAGGAAGCCGAGGACCCACTTTTTTGTGTAGAAAAGGTTGAGAGTGAGTGAGCGTTCGTGAGCGAGAGCTAGCCGTGCGAATTTGATGCGGGCCGCGGCTCTAAATTCACGAACATCTCCATCCTCTTTCACTCACCCTGGGTCGAGACGAGGATGATTCATTGCTCAGGGATTCGTCATCGCTGTCTGAGAGAGGTGGGGCCGGGGCGGCGGCCGTCATTTTGAAGGGGGAGACGGCACTAGTAAAAAACTCGCTCAACGGCGACCAGAGAAATCGCGCTCACAGCACACGGGGCCAGCAGGGCGCGCTCGAGAGAGAGAGAGAGGGAGAGGGTAGGCGTGTGTACGCGTGTGAGATGTGAGGCCAGCGGGCTCTCCACGCGCGCGTGTGGACAGAGCGAGTGACAAAGGAGTCTGCGCTGAAGCGACTGCCCCCTCTCCCCCTCTTCATTGACGCGGAAAATAAAATAAAATAAAATAAAAAGAGCGACACGATGGCCGCCTAAGCGACACACACGACCTCCCGTGCGTGCCAAACCCTCCTGCTTTGACCTCACCTGACGCACAGATCCACCTACCGGGCTTGCCCCTCTGCCTGCGTGTGTGAACAGGGAAACTCTAGTCTCCCCCCCTGTGCAGAGCTTTGCTACCTCTCACGACTGCCCCAAGAGAGCGCGCGCTCCCTGTGTGAGACAGGAGGCAATGGACCGGGTGCGTTTTGGGGGGAAGGCAGGGCGCGGGGCCTGGCCGGCCGATCACGCCCCGGTGGGGCAGGGTGACGTTTGCCGCCCTCTATCTCTCTGCTTGAGGCCAAGGAGCGCCAGGCGGTGGCCGGGCACACAGAACGCGCACCTCTGTCGGGGGGAGAGGGAAAAAATAAACGCTCGTTTGCTCCCTGGCCCCGATCGCCTCCTCCACTCTTCGCCGCCCTTCCCTCTCACTCACCCGCCTCCCACGCCCGGCCGGGTCCGGCATGAGGGAGGAACTGGCCAGGGCCTGAGTGTGGAGAGGCGAGGAACAGACGATAAGAGAGGCAAGGGCAGAGAAGCACCTTGGCTCTCTCGCCGCCCGCTCTCGCTCGCTCTCCCGCCTCCCCCCCCCTCCCGGCCGCGCACGCTCGCTTGACCCAACCTTGATCCATCCCCACCCCTCCCTCTCTCTCTCTATCTTACATACACACACACACACACACACACACACACACACTCCAGTACGAGAAAGTGGAGAAGATCGGGGAGGGAACCTACGGCGTCGTCTACAAGGCGGTCGACCGGGTGACCCGGGCGACGGTCGCCCTCAAGAAGATCCGCCTGGAGCAGGAGGAGGAGGGCGTCCCGTCGACCGCGATCCGGGAGATCTCCCTGCTCAAGGAGCTGCGCCACGCCAACGTGGTCCGCCTGCAGGACGTCGTCCACGCGGACGCCAAGCTGTACCTGGTCTTCGAATTCCTGGACCTGGACCTCAAGCGCCACATGGACGCCGAGGGGGCGGCCCTGGCGGGCGACCGGGCGACGACCAAGCTGTACCTGTACCAGATGCTGGCGGGCATCGCCTACTGCCACGCCCACCGGGTCCTGCACCGAGACCTGAAGCCCCAGAACCTGTTGATCGACCGGGCGCGGGGCGGGCTGAAGCTGGCCGACTTTGGCCTCGCCCGGGCCTTCGGCCTGCCCGTGCGCGCCTACACGCACGAGGTCGTCACCCTGTGGTACCGCGCCCCCGAAATCCTGCTGGGCGCCCAGCACTACTCCACGCCTGTCGACGTCTGGTCGATCGGCTGCATCTTCGCGGAGCTAGTCACGGGGCGGCCCCTGTTCCCGGGCGACTCCGAGATCGACGAGCTGTTCAAGATCTTCCGCGTCCTGGGCACGCCCGACGAGGCCGGGTGGCCGGGCGTGCGTTCGCTGCCGGACTACAAGGACACCTTCCCGCGCTGGCCCGCCCGGCCGCTGGGGGAGGCCGTCCCCGGGCTGGACGCCATGGGCCTGGACCTGCTGACGGGCATGCTGCGGTACAGCCCGACAGAGCGGCTGACGGCCAAGGTATGAACGAAAAGAGGGAATGGGGATGGGATAGGATGGGATGGGATTGAGAGAGGAACTTGAGCCCCCCACACTTTTCTCACTCACACACACACACACACACACCTCACCACTTGAAACCAGGCCGCCCTCCAGCACGAGTACTTTGCGGACATCCCGGCCATCGCGCGGGCCCGGGTGGCGGTGCCCTGAGAGAGAAGGGAGCGGGGGGGTGGAGAGAGAGCGAAGCAGTTCACGGATTTCACTCTGTGTGGAGTCGCCTGTGTGGTTTTTTCAGCGAGGGTGGGGTTAGAGATGATTGTGCTTGTGCTTGTGTGTGCGTGCGTGTGTGTGTGTGTGACTTTATTCTCTGCGTGTGCGTCGGTGGGTGCAAGTGGACAGAGCGGCGGGGCGTTTTTTTCTCACATGAAAGAGGAGGTTGGATCTCTCCAGCCACTCCAGAGGAGAAAAGAGGAGAGCGAGAGAACGTCGGCTTTCTCCTTCAGCACCCCGTTCCCCACCTCGATCTTCCTCCTTTCCCCCCCACACTACCACACAGCCCGGCTGGGTGCCTGATCTGCCTTGCTGAGGGCGGACGACAGTTCCCGGACTCCTGGGCGAGGAGAGAGAGAGACGAGCGACGGGCGAGAGTGATTGCCGCCGCCTGCCCGGCCGACCTCGCCTCTTCTTTTTTTCTTCGCGCTTTCACAAAACACCACCAACCAACCATGGCCTCTGACGAGGAGGCCATCAAGCTGCATGCGGCAGGCCTGGGCGATGAGGGAGCCAGTGCGTTGGAGAGAGAAGGAGGTGGATGGTGGGGACGCGGCTGGGGCTGGCGGGGCAGAGAGGAGGTTGCATTGGAGCCCGGGTTGCGCCGCGCTTTGGGCCCAACACCGCGCCGCCCAGCGCCTGTGACAGGCGCCAAATCCCGTCTTCGACCCAGCCACAGCGTAGAGTGGCCGTTTTTCGTCCCACACTCAACAGACGCCGCCCCATCACATCCTGGCTCGTTCGCCCGCCCCAACCTCTCACATTTTTTTTTTTTTTTTTTCCTTTTCCATCTCCCATCCATCATTTGCAGCCCCCACCGCCCGCCTGCCGCACGTGGAGGCCTTGCGCGCCATGATCGATGCCGGCCCGGGCGTCGATTGGTACGCCACCTTTTTGCCCATGGCCATCCCGGCGGGCGTGGCCGCCCTGGCCGCCACGCCCGTCGACACGGACACGGCCTCGCCTGCCCACCGTCTGCGCGCGGGCGTGGTCGACCTCTTTGGCCGCCTGCCGCCCACGGAAGCCCTGCGGGCCCACGCGGACGCGGTGTGCGGGGCGTGCGTGGCCGTGTTCGGGGCGGGAGATGCGGAGGAAATCGCGGCGGCGGCGGCACGGGCGGCCCTGGACATGCACAAGGCGTTCCGGCCGGCGCTCGAGGTGGGAGAGAACCAACCCAAATGGAGAGGGAGGGAGAATTCGGAGATGGAGGCGGAGGGGGGGAAAGAGACGAGCCCCGCGCTGCCACGGCAGGTTCTCACACACACACCGCTCATTCCTCCACACTCAAACACCAGGCCCACGTCGCCCCCTTCCTGGCCACCGTGCGCACCCTGTACGAACGCCTGCCAGCGGTGTATGAGAGCCTGATCGAACCGGCCGGCGGGGCCCCGCCCCCGCCCGCCCCGCCGCCAGGCACGGCCCGCCCGGCCACGGCCTCCTTCCGCGTCCTGGCCGAAGCCCCGCTCCACGTCATGGTCCTGCTCAACCTGTATCCGCGGGCGGTGGAGGGCGAGGTGAGCGCGCTGGTGCCGCTGATGGCGTCGTCCGTCGGGCTGGCGGGGCCTGGGTCGGGCCCGGCAGCCGCGCACGCGGCGTCCCTGCATGTCGCGACGAGCGGTGGGAGCGCTGCTGTCACCACCGTCCCCGCCGCCTATGCCGACCTGAAGGCCGCCCAGGTCAAGGCCCTGTCCTTTTTGACGTACCTCCTGCGCCAGGCCCCGACCAGCGTGAGCGAGGGCGCGCGCACCGCGCTGGTGGGCGCCCTGGTCGGCGCGCTGGCGACCTGCCCGGACGCGGTGCCGCCGCGCAAGGAGTTGCTGGTCGCCCTGCGCCACGTGCTGACCACCCCGCTGCGGTCGGCCTTCGCCCCACACGCGGTGGCCCTGCTGGACGAGGCCGCCCTCCTGGGTGGTGGCCCCCGGGCGGCCGCGGAACTGCGCCCGCTCGCGTACTCGGCCCTCGCCGAGCTGGTCCACCACGTCCGATCCGCCCTGGACGGCCCGGCCCTGGCGTCCGTCGTCGCCGTTTTCGGCCGGGCCATGGCGGACCCGGGCCTGCCGGCCGCCGTCCAGTGCACGGCCGCCCGCCTGCTGCTCAACCTGGTGGAGGTCCTGTACGCGCGGCGGGGGGGGGACGCGGCGGCCGCCGAGCGCCACCGCGCCCTGCTGGCCTCCATCCTGGGCTGCTTCGTGGACAAGCTGGCCAGCCTGCGGGCAGGGCTGCCGGCGCTGGCGGCCGGGGCAGACGCGGCGGCGGCGAGCGGGCGTGCCGCGGCGGCTGCAGCGGACACGGCCGAGGCGGAAGACAAGGCAGCCGCGGCCGCGACCGCGGCCGCCACCCGGGCGATCGCTGCCAAGGAAGCCGCCGCCGCGGCCAAGGCCGCCAAAGCCGCGGCGGCGGCCACAGGGGACGGCCCCTTGCTGGCCGTCCCCGTGGAGGAGGACAGGAAGGAGAGGGCGGAGGGCGGTGAGGAGGGGGATGCGATGGCCGCCGACCCGCCCGCTGCTGCCTCGCCTGCTGAGGCTGTCGAGAAAACCACGGCCGCCGCCGCCTCCCCGCCCGGTACCGCCCTCCCACCCCGCCGCCGGCGGGCCCGCCCCGTCCTGTCGGCCTCCCCCGACGCCGGCCCCGTCCCGCCCTTCCCCCTCGCCCCGCCCCCGCCAGGCCTGCCGGCCCCCCCGACCGACGCGTCGGCAGCGACCCGGGCTGCCGCCGACGCGCGCGCGCTGCTGGCCACGCTCTGCCTGGGCGCCAAGACGCTCTTTTACTCGCTGGCGAACTACGGGAACGCCGCCCGGGTGGGGGCCATGCCCCGGGCGGCGGCGGCGGTGGACGGCGGCGCGGCGGCGGCGGCCGGCCCTGCCCCGCCGCCGTCCCTGGGCCTGCGGGATGAGGAGCTCCGCCTGGCCGTCCGGGCGGTCTCGTGCGCGGCCCCCTGCCTCCACCTGTACACGCCCACGCCCGCATCGGGCGGGCCGGCCGCCCCCTCGGCCGCGGCCTCCTCCGCGGGCGGGTCGGCCGACGTGTACGCGTCCTTTGCCGACATGTTCACTGTCCTGGTGGACGCGCCGCCGGGCGCGTCTGGGGGCGGCGTCGGCGGAGGGGCGGGGTCGCCCGTCGTCGAAGTCTTTGGCGCCCGGGCGGCCTTCCTCTGGGCGGCCGCCCGGGCGGACCCGGCCCTCCTCCGCTCCATCGCCTCCCTCGCCTCCTCCCCCGCCGTCGGCCGCCAATTCTGTGGGGTCGCCCTCCGCTTCCTGGTGGACGCCCGCCTGCCGTCCGCCCTGGCGGGTGAGGGCGAGTTCGGGGCTGGGGACGGCGGCGACCTGACCCTGCGCTTCCTGACGACCTTATTGGAGGCCCTGCCCCGCAACCCGGGCGCGGAGGCGGCGCTCCTGCCCGTGCTGCCGGCCCTGGTCGACGCCTGCTTGGCGGCCCTGAAGGCCGCGCGCTCGAAAGACCGCGCCCTGGCCGCCCTGCTCGCCCTCTTCCGGTCCCTGGCCCGCGTGAAGACAGACGCCGCGCACGCCCTGTTTGGTGGCGGGTCGGCCGCCCTGCCCGGGGCGGCGGGCGTGGGCGGTGGCGGGGGCGGCCACCCCCCGCTCCTGGCCCCCATGCTGGCCGCGCTGCGGGCCGTCCTGGGCGGCCCGGGCCTCAGCCCGGCCGCCCGGGTGACCGCCCTGGAGCTGATCCTGTCCATGCCGGCCCGCCTGTCCGACATGCTGGGCGCCCTGCCGTCCCTGATGGCGCCGCTTGTGGAGGCGGCGGCCGGCCCCCCGGCCCTGGCGGCCCTCGCCCTGCGCACGCTCGAGTACTGGGTCGACTCGCTCAACCCGGAATTCCTGGAGCCGGCCCTGGCCCCCGTCGGCGCCGGCCTGCACGCCGCCCTGTGGGCCCACCTCCGCCCGCACCCCTACCCGCTCGGCCCCAAGGCCCTCGCCCTCCTGGGGAAGCTGGGCGGGCGCGGGCGGCGGTACCTGTGGGACCCGCCGCCCCTGGCCGCCCGGGCCAACCCGGAGCACGGCCTGCGCTTCATCCTCACCTTTGCGCCCGTGACCTCCTTCCTGGTGCCCCTAGACCGGTGCGCGGCCCTGGCCCGCGATCTCCTGGCCCCGCCCCCCACGAGCGCCGCCGACGCGGCCGCGACCGCGGCCTCGACCGGCACGGGCGGCCCGCTGAGCCCGGCCGAGGTTGTCGCGCGCAAGCGGGCGGCCCTGCGCTTCCTGCACGTCGCCACGGCGGCCGTGTCCTCCCTGCGGTCGCCCGGCGATGCGGTGGGCGGGGGCGGCTGCGCCATGGAAAAGCTGGGCGCGGCCCTGTTTGGTGAGGGCGACGGCGGCGCGGAGGGAGCGGACGGGGCGGCCGGCGGGTCCGCCGCGGCTGCGGCCGCAGCAGCCGACGCGGCCGCCGCGGCCGCGGCCGTCGGCGTCAAGACCGCCTCCCAATTCGCGGCCGAGCGCGCCGCCCTGACCTCTACCCTGGCCTGCCTCATCGGCCGGGCCCGGGCCGACCCAGACCTGGCGCCCGAGGCGGCCGACTTCGCGGACGGCCTGGCCCGCCACTTTGCGCTCCTGCTGGCCGCGCGCGGGTCGGGCGGGGACGGCGGCTCCGGGGACGCGGCCGGGGCGGCGGCGGGTGGTGGTGCTGGCGAGCCTGCCGCGCCGGCACCTCCGCCTCCTCCTGCCGCCGCCGCTGCCCCGAAGCCGGAGCCCAGCGGGACGGAGGGCGGGGAAGGTGATGGTGGTGCTGCTGCTGCCACCCCCCCTGTTGCCACGCCCGCCGCCGCCCCGGCCCCGCCACCGCGCGAGTACCGGGACCTGGAACCGTCCCTGTTTGTGGACGCACTGGTGGAGGCCCTAGCCGTCGACCCGGGCTCTGACGCAGCGGGCGCGGCGGCTGCGCGGGCCTCGCTGCGCACCTTCCTGTCCACCCTGCTGCCCGTCTCGGACGCCCAAGCGGCGGCCGCGGCGGCCTCGTCGGGTGGTGGTGGTGGTGGCGCGGGCGGCGGGACCAGCCACGCCGCCCGGTCCGCCAAGCGCGGCCGCCTCGCCTCTGCCGCCGGCCGGTCCGGCAGCGGTGGCGCGATGGACGTGGACGGCGAGGGCGGCGACGGCGGCGACGCCACCACGCCCGTGGATGGCGGCGAGGCCACCACCACGGCCGCCCGCGCCTCCACCGCCTACGGCCCCCTGGACGCCCTCCTCACCCAGCTCCTGCACGGCTGCCACGGCGACACCTGGCCGGTGCGCATGGGATGTGCGGTGGCGCTGGACGAGCTGGTGCGGGGCGTGACAGCCGAGGCTGAGGCGGCCATGGCAGTGGACGGAGGAACGAGGGCGGCGGAGGGCGAGGAGTCGGCCGCTGCTGCTGCTGCTGCCACCCCCCCCTCCATCGCCCCCCACCACTCCGCGGGCGACCACCACGTCGTCACCGCCCTGCTGGCGGCCCGCCTGCCGGACGCGGTCTCCGCCCTGCTGGCCGCCGTCCGCTGCCTGCCCGCCCACGCGGTCGTGGAGAGGGAGGGCCTGACGACCACCCTGACGGCCTTGCTGGGCCGCGTCCTGCCCGACGTGTCGGCCGAGGGCGCGGCCGCCGTCCAGGCCGCGGCGGCGGCCGCCGAAGCCGAGGCCGCGGCCGCGGCGGCCGCGACGGCGGCCGCGGTGGCGGCCAAAGCGGCGGCCAAAGGCGAGGCCGGTGGCCCTGCTGCTGGTGCGCCGGCCACCAAGGCGGCGCCGGCCGCGGACGCGGAGGCCGCCAAGGCAGAAAAAGAGGAGCCCGCCGGGTCAGAGCCCGCGACGACGCCCCGGGCGGGCGACGGCAGTGGGGACGAGGCCGGCCGGGGCGGCCGCCCCTCCCGCCGCGCCGCCGCGGCGGGGAGGTCCACTGGCACTGGCACTGGCACCACCGCCCCGCCCACCCGTGGCGGCGGGCGGGCGACCCGGGGCGCGCGCGGCGCGTCCCGGGAAGCCACGCCGGATGAGGGAGGGGGAAAGGACGAGGGCGGCGAGGGCGGCGAGACGGCTGGCCGCGGCCGGCGCACCACCCGCCGCAGCTCTGGCGGCGGTGGGGGTGGGGGGGGCGGCGCCGACGCCAAGGCCGACGCCGCCGCCAAGGACGCCACCCCCACGCCCAAGGCGGGCGACGCGGCGGCCAAGGCGGGCGACGCGGCGGCGGCGAGCCCGGCTGCCGCTGCCCGCCCCCCCCCGCCCCCGCCCCCGCCCCCGCCCCCGCCCCCGCCCCCGCCCCCGCCCCCGCCCGCGGCCGCGGCCGGCCCCCTCCCGCCCATCCCGGGCTTCAGCCCCGGGTCCGCCCTGGAGAGGGCGGCGTCCGCGGTCGTCCAGGCCCTGGCCGCCGACCTACTGTCCCCGAGGGCCAGCCCGGCCCTGCGGGAGGCGGCGGACGCCGGGCTGGGCGTGCTGTGCGCCCGGACGGGCGCGCCTGTGGCCACCCTCCTGCGCCCGCTCATGGGCCGCATGGCCCCGCCTGTCGCCCGCCGCCGCCTGCTGCCCCTGAAACACGTCCCCACCCACGCCGGGTCGGCGTCCGCCATCGCCTGGTGCCTGTCTCAGTCCCCGCCCCTGCTGGACCTGTCTCCTGACCTGGCGGCCCTGGTGGGCGACGCGGTCGCGGTCATGGAGGCGGACAGCGGGGCGTCGGTCGCCGGCCTCCTGGCGGGCGCCCCTCCGCCGCCCGGCCCGCCCGGCCCGGACGGGGGGCCGCCGGCCCCGCCCCCGCCGCCCTCCCCCGCCGCGGCCGCCGCCCGGGCCGTCGCCGCGGGTACAGCCTCCCCCGACGCCCTGACCGACCTGCGCAAGGCCTGCCTGCGCGTGCTGTCGGCCGCCCTGGCCTGGGCGGCCTTCAGGGACGCAGAGGAGCTGGCCCCCCTGCGGGAGCGGGCCGTCCAGTGCTGCTTCAAGACGCTGACCTCCCCCGACGATGCGGACGTGGCCGTCGCGGAGGCCGGCGTCCGGGCGGCCATCGACGGCGGCAAGGTTCCCAAAGTCCTGCTCCAGGCCTGCCTGCGCCCGATCCTGGTCAACCTGGCTTACCATGCAAAGCTGCGGGCGCCCCTGCTGCGCGGGCTGGGGCGCCTGCTCACCCTGCTGGCCCCCTGGTTCAACGCCACCCTGGGCGAGCGCCTGGTGGACCACCTGCGGGGCTGGCTGGCGCCGCCGCCGGGTGCCGGGGGCGGGGGCGGCGGGGATGCCCCGCCGCCCCCGCCCCCGCCCGGCGACGCGGCCGTCGCGGCCGCCATGCTCGACCTCTTCCACCTGCTGCCGCCCGCGGCCGAAAAGTTCCTGGAGTCGGGCGACCGCCCCGGCCTGGTGGTGCTGACGGTCGAGCTCGAGGCCGCCCTGGCCGCGGCCGCCGCGGCGGGAACGCCCGCGCCCGGCGCGCCGCCCGTGCCGGCCGCCCTGGCCGCGGCCGCGGCCGCGGCGGGGGGCTGGCCCACCCGCCTCGACTCGCCCTACCGCCCGCCCCTGCGCCGCTTCCTGTGCGCGTACGCGCCCGCGGCGGCGGCCTACTTCCTGGTGCCCCGCCGCATTGCGGCGGCCGTCTACTTTGACAGGCTGCTGCAGTCCCTCAAACAGGCGGACGCGGGGCCGCTGCTGGACGCGGTGTGCGCGTCTGAGGGCGCGCTCACGGTGCTGCTGGCAGGCGGGGGGGGAGGCGGGGCTTCAGAGGAGCCGCCTGCCGTCCCGCCCGCCGACGGCGCCCCGCCCCCGCCCAAGCGCTCCCCACCCGACCCAGCCATGGTGCGGGCGCACGGGGTGCACCTGCTGGCCACCCTGGTCAAGCTACGCCCGGGGTGGCTGCCCCGGGGCCTGTGGGAGGCGGCCCGCGCGCTCTACGCCGACCCGGCCCGCGTGGCCGCGGCCGGCCCCGCGGGCGGCCGGGTCTCGCCGGCCGCGCCCCGGGACGCCCTGCTGGAGAGCAAGCGCCTGGTGAAAGTGCTGGTGTCGCCCGTCAGGGGTGGGGGCGGGTTGGCCGGCGCGTCGCCGCCGCCGGCCATCCCGCCCCTCGACGGCGTGCCCGCCCTGTTTGAGGCGGCCGCCGCCCTGGGCGAGCGCTCGCGCGCGGATTTCGGGTCGCTCGCGGCCTTCCTGTCCCGGGACGTGCCCGCCGCCCTGGCCTCTCCCGCCGCCCGTCAGGCGGTCCTCGCGCACTACACCGCCGCTCACAAGGGCGGGACCTACGGCGACGCGACCCTGGCGGCGGCGGCGGGCTCGCTGGTGCTGCCCGTCCTCGCGGCAGCGGCCGAGTCGGGGCAGCTCGGTCCGGGGAGCGGGCCGGGCGCGGCCCTGCCCGACGCCGACCTGGCCGCCCTGGTGGCTGCCCTGGCCTCGCCCACCCGCGGCGGCGCCAAGGCGAGCGCGGAGGCCGGCGGCGCGGGCGCGGCGGGCGCGGGGGCAGCGGCGGCGGCGGCGGACGAGGTCGACGCGGCCGCCCTGCGCGCGCTCACCCTGCTCGTGCGGGCGTCCCCGGCTCGCCTGGGCCCGCACCGGCAGGCCATCATCTCCGCCGCCTGGCGCCACCTGCCCGTGCCTGGCGGGGGTGAGAGCACGGCCACCACGGCTGCCGCCTCCTCCGCGTCCCGGTCGGCCGCCTTTGTTCTGGGCGCCTACTTCCTGGACGCCTTCCCCGCGCGCGAGGGCGTGGTCGCCGCGCTCTTCGCGGCCCTCCTGCGCGCGGGCGGCGCGGACGCGGCCCCCCGCCGGGCGGCCGTCCGGGAGGCCCTGGCCGTCCTCACCCCGGCCCTGGCGGCCCGCCTGCCCGCCCCGGCCACCCCCGCCGACGCGGCCTGCCCCGTCTGGATCCGTCACGTCCTGGCGGCGCTGGACGGGACGGCGGGTGAAGGCGGGGGTGGTGGTGGTGGTGCGGGTGGTGGTGGTGCGCCCACCGCCACCCCGCAGCCCACCTCCTCCGCCGCCGCACACGCCGCCCACGTGTGGGGCCTGGTCGTCCGCCACGCCGACGCCTTTTACCCCGCTCGGGCCGCCTTCGCACCCGCGGCGGTGGGCGCGCTGGCCCGGCTGGGGCTGGCGCAGTCGACGCCCGTCGAGAACCGGCGCCTGGCGATCGACCTCGCGTCCATGGTCGTCGCCTGGGAGGAGCGGGCGCGCGGTGTGGGGGGTGGTGGGGGCGCGGGTGTCGCTGGCGCCGCCGCCGCCCCTGGTGGCGGCGGCGGCGGCGGCGGCGGCGCTGCTGGTGAGGCTCAGGCCGGTCGCAAGCGCGGGCGGTCGCCCGCCCGGGCGGGCGGGTCCGCCTCGCCGGCGCCGGACGAGCCGGCCAAGCACCCACGCCTGGGGAGTGGCGGAGGGGCGCGCGGCGCGGCGGGCGGCGCGCCACCGGCCGCCACGGCCGAGGACTTGGCTGCTGCTGACCCGGGCGGCGGCGGTGCTTCCACGCCCGCCCCAGCCACCCCGCCCGTCCCGCTCGCCTTGGTGGGCGGGGCGGGCGAGGCCTACGCCCTGCCATCCTCCCTCCAGGAGGCCGCCCTGTCCTTCCTGACCCGGGCGGCCGTCATGCTGGCGGCGGACGCCAAGGACGCCGACCTGCGGGCCCTGGCCCCCGCGGCCCGGTCGGCCTTGGCGGCAGGCCTGGCGCTCTGGTCGCCCACGCCCGGCCCGGGGCTGCGCCTCCACTTCGTGGAGCGCATGCTGGCCGCGTCCGGCCCGGCCGGCCCCACCCCGCCGCCCGCGCTGCTGGCCGGGCTGGACATTGTCCGCATGGTCCTGGACGCCCAGCCCCGGGCCCTGGTGGCCTCCCACTACAGCTTGCTTGCCTCCCTGCTGGAGCGGGCGTGGGCGGCGGATGATGAGCGGGTGGCGGACGGGGCGGCGGCGCTGCTGGCCTCCGTCCACGCGGCCTTTCCCTTGGGGTCGCCCTCAGCGACGCGCGAGTCCACGCACGTCGCGTCGCGCGCGCACGAGCTCATGTCCACCTGCCTGTCCGCGGCGGCCAACGGGCTGACCCCGTCTGGCTGGGCCCTGGACCGGGCCCACCTGATTGGCGTGTGCGCGACGGCCAAGGCCCTGGCGGCCCTGGACACGCGGGGGGCGGCGCCAGACTATGCGGCCAAGTTCACGCCCGCGCTGGTGCGCCTGCTGAACACGCTCGCGCGCGCGCACGCGGCGCCCGGGGCGGGGTGCGCGCTGGGCCCGCCCCTCAACGAGGCGGGGGGGCCGCTGCCCCGGTCAGGGGCCTGGCCGCGCGCGTCGGGCGCGTCTGACCCGGCCGGCCCGCCGTACGGGAGCGCGGCGTGGGCGGCGGGCGCGGCCCTGGCCGGGGCCGCCCCGCGCGGCCTGCGCGGCGCTGAGCTAAAAAAAATGCTGCTCCAGTCCCTGGTCCTCCTGATCACGGGCGGGGCCGCCCGCAGCGCGGACCCCTCCCTGGCCCTGGGCGTCCTGCGGGCGGTCCGGGGCTGGCTGCTGCCGCCCGCCAACGGCGAGGGCGACGGCGGCGCGGCGGCGGCCGCGGTCCAGGCGCAGGCGTCGGCCGCGGCTGCGGCCGCCGCGGCCGCGGCCTCGCCCGCGGGCGCCGGCACGGCCGCCGCGGCGGCCGCGGCGGCGGCCGCCGCGGCCGGCGGCTCTCTCACCGCCCGTGAAGCTGTGCTCTTCCTGCAACGCCTCGCCGCCCTGCCCCGCGCGGGCTGGTCGCCCGGCCCGCACGCGGGGGCGTGGGAGGCCGAGCTGCTGGGCACGCTCCTGGCCCTGTGCCGGGGCGAGGGCGCGGCCGCGGTGCTGCCCCCCATCTCCGGGGTGCCCGCCCCGGCCGGCCCGCCGGGTGACGCGGCCGGTGCTGCCGGCGCCCCGCCCGCCGCGCCCCCGCCCCCCTCCCCCTCGACCGGCGGCCCCCCGCCCGGCCTCGCCCGCGACGTGTTTGACCGGGTCGAGCGCGTGTTCCTGGCCGGCCTGCGCTCGCCCGACCCGCCCACCCGGGCGGCCTTCTACGCCCTCTACGATGGCGCCCTCCCGCGCGCCCTCTTTGACCGCCTGCGCTACGTGGTGGCCGGCCAGGACTGGGACCAGGCGGGCCACACGTTCTGGCTGTCGCACGCCCTGGACCTGCTGCTGGCCCCGCTCGCGGGGAGCGCGGCTGTCAAGCTGGCCCCGAACGCGGCGGCCGTGCCCGCCCTCCTGGCCGGCACGCCGCCCAACATTTTCTCAGTAAAGGCCCAGCAGGAGGCGGCGAAAGCGGCGGCGGCGGCGGCGACCGCGGCAGCGGCGACGGCAGCGGCCGCGGCGGCTGCCCCGCCGGCGCCTGCTGCCGCCCCCCCCGGTGAAGGCGGAGCGATGGAGGTGGATGCGGTGAGTGGCGCCCAACCCGCCGCCGCCGCACAGGCGCCCGTCAAGGCCGAGCCCGGCACCGCGGCCGCCCCGCCGCCAGCGCCGCCAGCACCGCCCACCCCGCCTCCGCGGGACCCGCCCGCCACCGTGGCCACCCCCGCCCGGGCGGAGCCGGAGGGTCTGACTGAGGCGGACGCCGCCTGGTCGCCCCCGGGCGTCACCCCCGCCCTCGCGGCCGCCCTGCGCACGCACGCGGCCTTCCTGGGCCGGGTGGGCGCCTGGCGGGCGGCCGACCTGGTCACCCCGCTGGTCGCGGCCGCCCGGTGCGACGCCCACCTGGCCTGCCACCTGTGGGTGCTCATCTTCCCCATCGTCTGGGCGACGCTGGCCGACCGCAAGGAGCAGCAGGTCGCGCTGGCCAAGCCGCTCATCGCCCTGCTCTCCCGGGAGCACCACGCCCGCGGGGCGGCGCACCGGCCCAACGTCGTCCAGGCCCTGCTGGAGGGCGTGTCCCTGTCCCAGCCCCAGCCCAAGATTCCGTCGGAGCTGGTGCGCTACCTGGGGCGCTCCTTTGCGGCCTGGCACGTCGCGGTCCCGCTCCTCGAATCGCATGTCGCCCTGTTCCCCGGGGAGGCCCGGTGCGTGGACGCCCTGGCCGACCTGTACGCGGGCCTGGCCGAGGGCGACGTCCTGGCCGGCCTGTGGAAGAAGCGGGCGGCCGCGGACGAGACCCGGGCGGCGCTGTCCCTGCTCCAGCACGGCGCGGCCGAGCGGGCGCAGGGCGCGCTCGTGGACGCGCTGCGCAAGGCGGCGACTGGCGGCTTTGGCCCGGGCGCGGTCGCGGCGGCCAACGCGGAGGCGGCCCGCCTGGCGGCGGCGGCCGGCGCCCCGCCCCCCCCGCCCCGCCCACCCGTCTCGCCTTCCAAGGGCGAGGTCGTGCTGTGGGTGGCCCGGGCGGCCGAGTGCGCGGGCGAGCTGGCCCAGTGGGACGCGGTCGGCGAGTTTGCGGCGGCCTGCGACAACGCGCCCCTGCTGGCAGGCGCGCTGGCCAAGCTGCACGACTGGGCCCGCCTCAAGGCGGCCGTCCTGCCCCGCATGGCCTCGGACGAGGGCGAGGAGGCGGAGATGCTCCGGGCGTGCGTGGCGCTGCAGGAGGGCGCGGTCATGGAGGGCGACGCGCGCGCGGCCCGGGCGGCCGGGCGGGCGCTGGAGGCGTGGTGGGGCCTGCCCGCGCCGGGGGCGCGGGCCCGCGCGCCCTTGGCCGCCACTTTCCAGCGCATAGTGGAGCTCCAGGAATCGACGCGTGCCCTGGTCGACCTGGGCTCCGCCCAACGGCCGGGCCACCAGTACTCGGAATTGAAAGACATTCTGGAGACCTGGCGCCTGCGCACGCCCGACCCGGCCGACTCGCTCGGCTCCTGGGCGTCCGTCCTCCTGTGGCGCAACTCCATTTACAACATCGTCATCAACGCGTTCAAGGGCCTGGCCGACGCGGCCCCCCACCTGCACCAGCTGGGCTACCGGGACAAGGCCTGGTCGGTCAACCGGCTGGCCGCGGTCGCGCGCCGGCATGGCGCGCCGTCCGCGTGCCGGGCCATCCTGTCCTCGCTCTACGGCTTCTCCGCCATGGAGGTCCAGGAAGCCTTTGTGAAGGCGTGCGAGCAGGCCAAGGCGGCCCTGGCCCAGGGCGCGCCGGAGGCGGCGGCGGCGGGCCTGGCGGGCCTGCTCGCCCAGAACCTCGACTACTTTGGCCCCGGGCACCAGGCGGAGCTGTTCCGCCTGCGCGGGCGCCTGGCCCAGGGCGCGGGCGATGGCGGGGGCGCCAACGCGGCCTTCGCGACCTCCCTGGCCCTGTGGCCCACCCACGCCAAGGCCTGGCTGTCCTGGGGCGAGCTGCTGGACGGGGTGGCCAAGAGCTCGGCGGCCGCGGCGGCGGCGGCGAGTGCGGCGGCCGCGGCGGGGACCGCCCCGCCGCCGGGCGCGGCACCAAACGCGGCCGCGGCCGCGGCCAACGCCCAGGCCGCCCTCGTCGGCGCGGTCACCTGCTACCTGCAAGCCTTGCGCCACGGCGGCGCCCCGCACCGCGCCCGCCGCACCCTGCCCCGCATCCTGGACGCCCTGGCCCTGGACGCGCCGCCGGCGGCGGGCGCGCCGATCGCGGCCGCGGTCCGGTCGGCCGGCCGGGCGGTCCCGCCGGCCGTCTGGGTGCCCTGGCTGCCCCAGCTCCAGGCAGGGCTGGCCCGGCCGGAGGCGCCCGTCGCCAAGGCCCTGCTCGCCCGGGCCGCCCTCGCCCACCCGCAGGCGACCTACTACGGCCTGCGCACCTTCCTCCTAGCCCTGCGCGAGGCGGCCGTGCGGGCGGTGAACGACGCGCGCGCGGCCGCCGCGCGCGCGGCCGCGGCCGCCGCCGCCGACGGTGGTGGCAGTGGCGACGCTCCCACCACCACCACGACCGGCCGGGTGGACAAGCCGCCCGAGCTGACGGCCTTTGAGGCGGGCAAGGAGGTCATGGACGGCGTGCGAGCCGCGCACGCGCACGCGGCCGCCGCCCTGGAAGCCCTGCTCGCCGAGCTGGGCGCCAAGTTTGTGCCCCGGGCGGAGGAGCGCCTGCTGGCGGTCGTCCACGCCCTGCTGACCCGGTGTTACAAGGTCCCCGTCGCGCACTCGGCGCCCGTGCCCGCCGCCCTCCAGCGTGAGCTCGCGGGCGTGTGCCGGGCCTGCTTCTCCCCCGATTCGGCAGCCCGCCATGGCCCGCTCATGGCCACCTACCGGGCCGCCTTTGTGGCGGACCTGTCCCCGGAAGACAACCCGGCCTTTGCGCCGACCCTGGGCGACCTGGCGTCCCGCCTCAAGGCGTGGCGGGCGACACTGCAGGCGACCGTGGAGGCGCTCTACCCCTCCCCGCGCCGCCTGGAGTCGGAGTCGCGCGCGCTGGCCGAGCGCTCCTTTGCGGGCGCCGAAATGCCGGGCGCGACGGGCGCGGTCTACGGCGGCCACGCCTCCAACGACCCGGGCGGGGCGGGGACACCGTCCGGGGGGGGCATCCTGGCGGCGGGCGTGGGCGGCGGGTCGGGCGGCGGCGGACCTGGCGGGAGCGGCGGCTTTGGCGGCGCGGGTGGCGCCGCGGCGGCCGACGGGCCCGTCCTGATCGACCGCATCGGGGCCGACGTCGTCGTCGTCCGCCGCCACTGCACGACCTACCGCCGCCTGACCTTCTGGGGCAGCGACGGCCGGGCCCGCACCTTCCTGGTGCAGACCGGCCAGCACTGGTACTCCGCGACGGGCTCCCCCGACGAGCGCGTCGCCCAGCTGCTCCGCTCCTTCAACGACGCCCTGGCCGACCGGCCCGCCCCACGCGCCCGGGGCCTGGCCTGGACGACACCCGCCGCCATCCCAGTCTACCCGGCCGTGCGCCTGGTCGAGGAGGACCCGTCCGCGGCGACGTATGGGGAGGCCTACGAGACGTCCTGCGCCCGGTATGGCCGGGCGGCCGACCTGCCCATCATCCACTTCAAGAAGCGGGTGGCGGGCCCGGACGGCCGGCCCGCGCCCGACCGGGGGGGCGACCTCCGCCTGGCTGCTTTCCAGGAGGTGGAAGCCCGCCTGGTCACGGAGAACGTGTTCTCCCAGTACGCCTACAAGACGCTGCCCACGCCCAACCACCTGTGGGCGTTCAAGCGGGAGCTGTGTGGCCAGGCCGCGCTTTCCGGGCTGGCGGGCCACGTCCTGCGCATCGGGGGGCGCGCCCCGCCCAAGATCCTGTTTGCCCGGGGGTCGGGCCGCCTGTGGCAGGCCGACTTTGTGCCGTCCTACGACGGGCGGGGCCTGCTGGACGGCCCGGACCCGGTGCCATTCCGGCTGACCCGCAACCTGGCGACCTTTTTCACGGCGTTCGGGGTGGAGGGCGTGTTCATCGGGGCGCTGGCCCTGGGCGCAGAAGCCCTGGCCGCCCGAGGGGCGGGCACCGCGGACGCGCTGGCCCTGTACCTGCGCGAGGACGGCGGCGCGTTTGCGGCGTGGCGTGGGGCGGCGGCGGCAGCCGCGGCGGCCGCCGCCTCGGCCGGGGCGGGTGGTGGTGGTGATGCGACGCCTGGTGCTGCTCAACAGCCGGCCACCCCTCCGTCCGCCGCCGCCCGGCCCCCACCCGCCCGCGACCCGGCTGCCCGGGCGGCGGTGGACGCCAACCTGGCAGGCGCCTTGGCCCGCGTCCGGGCGGCCGCCCCCGCCGCGCCGGGCGAGGCGACCGCGGCTGGTTCTGTCCAGCGCGGGGCGGCCGAACTGGTGGAGGCCGCCACCAACCCGCGCAACCTGTGCCGCATGGACCCGACGTGGCACCCCTGGTTCTGAGAGGGAATGAAGGAGGGGGGAATGAGTGTGTGTGGGCGTGTGGGTGTATGGAAAGAGAGAGTGTGCGTGGGCGTGTTTGCTTCTTGGATGAAATATAGAGGGGAGGATGGGGGTGCGTGGGGGTGTGTGCACGCACCTTTGGGGGAGGGAGGAGAATGCTAGCCGCGTGCTCGCCAGTGTGCGCGCCCGCGCGTCGGGTGGTGGCCTCACCCCTCGCGCGCGCGTGCCCGGTGTGTGGGTGTGCATTTGAGAGAGAGGGAGGAGAGGGTGCGTGGATGGGATGTGGGTAAAGAACCTTGTCCTCGTTTTTTCATAAGTCTCGCCAACTCACGTTCACACGCCAGACACGCACACGCACACGCGCGCATACACGCGCCGCCCCCGCCACCCACCCACACTCACTCACTCCACACCCCCTTGATCTCCTCTCTCCTCTCTCGTTTTCATTTTTTATTTCTTGTTTCTCTCAAAACTCCATCCCGTCATCCTCATCGTCCTCGTCGTCCTCGTCGGCTTCATCGTCCGTCGCCCACTCGCCGTCCTCCTCCTCGGCGTCGTCGTCATCGCTGGCAGAGGAGAGGTCGTCATCGTCACCGCTCGAAGCCGCGGCGTCCGCGGCGTCATCCGACTCCCGGTAGCCACCACCCCCGCCATCCTCACCACCGCCGCCGCCGGGCAGGACCCCGCCCGCCGCCGCGGCCGCCGCGTCCCGGGCCGCCGCCGCGCCGCCGCCCGCCTGGGCCAGGAGCAGGTCCAAGCGACCGGCCAGGGAGGACAGGGCGGGCGCGGCCGCGGCGCGGGCGGCGAGGGCGTCGCACAGGTCGGCCAGCGGGCGGGCTGCCCCCGGGGCGGCCACCAGGTAGGCCGCGTGGCAGTGGAGCGTGGCCGCCAGCCAGGGCGCCAGCTGGCCGCCCCGGGACGCCCGGGACCGGAGGCGGGAGACCAGGGCGCGCAGCAGGGCGCCCGCGTCGGAGGGAGCCAAGGCCGCGACGGTGGCGGTGAGGGAGGAGGGAGGACCGGCCGCCGACGCGCGGCGGCGGCTGCCCCGGCGGCCCGCCGCCGCGGACGCCGCGCCCGCCGTCAGGCACCGCTCCAGGAGGGCGCCATCCTCCGCGCGCAGGGCCTGAGAGAGGAGGGTGGCCAGGGTGCCAGCGCGGGGCGGGGCCGGGCCGGCCGCGAGCAGGTCGTCGTCGGCGGCGGCGGCGGCGGACGGGCGGGGCGCCCCCAGCACGCCGAGGGCGGCGAGGCGGCCGCCCAGCGTGGTGGGCGCGCAGCCTCCATTGGCCGCCCCTCCTCCTCCCTCCTCCTCCTCCTCCTCCTCGGACGCGATCGCCACGCCATTCGCGACGGGCGGGGGCGTGGTGATGGCAGCAGCGCCGCCGCCCTCCGCGGCGGCCACCCGCCCGCGCTTGGTCGCGACGCCGGCTTTGGCGGGGCCGCCCGCCGCGCCCGGCTCCAGGACTGACACAGCTCCGTTTCCGTTCGCGGCCGCCCGCCCCCTGCCCGCCGCCGCCGCCGCCCCGCCGCCCGTCACCAGGGCGGCCTTGCCGTCTCCGCGCGCGATCAGGGTGACCGGGCCGCCGCCGGCCGGGAGGGCGGCAGGCAGGGCTAGGCGCTGGATGGACGGCGCGCCGGGCGGCCCCGCCGCGACCAGCAGGGCCCCGCCGTCCGGGGCCAGGGCGACCGCCAGCAGGCGGGCGTCGCCGGGCGCGCCGGACCCCGTGCGGGGCCCGCCGGGCGGGGCCACGTCGGCCAGGTGGGTGACGGCCGCGGCCGGAGCGGCGGCCGCGCCGGACGCGGGGGGGCCGGGCGCGGGCCCCCGGCGCGGGAGCGCGACCTCCCACACGCGCGCGGCCGCACCATTCTCGGCCAGGGCGGCCACGCGGAAGGCGGGCGCGCCACCGTCGCCGCCGCCGCACCCGGCCGACGTGCTGAGGCTGGCGGGCGTGGACCCGCCGTCCATGGGCAGGAGCGCCACGGGCGGAGCGGACGACGCGGGCCGGGAGGAGGAGGGCGCGCCGGCCGGCACCAGCCACACCGCGGCCGCGCGGTCGCCCGCGCCGGCCGAGGCGAGCGCGCAGCCGCCGCCCGGCCGGGGCGGGCCCCAGGCCAGGGCGGCCACCGCCCCGCCGTGCCCCGCCAGGCGGGCGGTCCGCTTGCCGGTGGCCGGGTCGTACAGGGAGACGCCCGTCGTGCCGACCGCCAGGGCCGCCGCCGGGCCGCCGGACGCCAGGGCGGTCGGCACGGTCTTGCCGGCCGCCGCGGGCGCGCCGCCGCGGGCGCGCGACGCCGCCCCGTCGGTCGGGCACAGCGAGCGCACGCTCCGCCCGCCCGCGCAGGCGGCGAAGATGGGGTCGCCCGGGCCGGTGGCCGCACAGGCTAGCGACACGACCCCGCCCACCCCGGGCGGCCCGGCGGGCGCGGCCCAGGCCAGGTCGCCGGAGGCCGCGCCGTACGCGCGCGCGCCGCCGTCGCCGCACCCGAGCACCGCAAGGAGCGGGGCGGGCTGGCCGGGGGCGGGCTGGAGAGAGAAAGAGAGATTGGGAGAGTTTTCGGGGTGTGAGTTTGATTTGCGATGCAGTCCCGCGGGGCCAGGCAGGAGCCTCTCTTGCTCAGCTGGGGGGCAGGGATGGAGATGCAAAAGTGGTGGCACGCGAACGCGGGCGTGGGGCGGGGCGCGCTTTTTTGCAGCCGCCGGGGCATTGGCCGGGCGACAACGGGCAGCAGGAGCGGGCGGGGCCGGCCGGCGGCGGCCCCGTTCCCCCCCCCTTTTTCCCTCTGTCTCCTCTCTCCGCCGCCCACATGCATGTACTACTCACCGGCTCACTGACAGCCCAGCACAGAGCGCCGGGCGGTCCCGCACCCGGACCACCCGCATTGGGCACGTTGGCCGCGATACGGCCCGTGGCTAGAGGAGAGGACGGGAGAGGAGAAGCAAAAAAAAAAAAAAGTCAGGTCACCATGCGGGGAGAGGGAGAAATAGGCAAGCCGTGGCAGGCATGCGCGGCCCGGCTGCACATCATTTGCGTGTGTGATGTGCTTCTATGCATGCTGCATGCACAGGCTTTGGTGCGAGTGGGGCATGTTGCCTGGCTCCACGGCCCACGCGATGGGCAAGCAAACACACCGGCCGCCGCTAGCTGCGGCCGTCGCGGGCGCTGCCGCCGCTGCCGCTCTCTCCGCCTCCTCATCTCTCTCCCTCTCGCGCTCACCCGTGTCAAATGTCTTCAGCCGCCCATCCGCGGTCGCGATGGCCAGATAGTCTTGACGTGGGGAGAAGGCGGCCAGGACACCGGCGGGGCCGGGCGGGTGTGCTCGCATCCTTTCTTTACTAGCCGCGCAACAGGAAAGCTTTTAAAATGAAAAAAGGACCCGGAAAAGGGCGTGCACTAAATCAGAGTGGGTGGGTACGACACAGGGAGAGCTGTGTGCTGTGCTGTGATACACAGGTGTGTGTGTGGGTGCGTGTGCAGGGAGGAGAGCCGGCGGAGATGCCTGTGCCCGTCTCTGAAAGCGGAGTGTGGTGTGCAAGGAAGGGGCGACGGGTAACAATTCACTTTTTTTTTTTTTTTTTTCTCTTCGCTTATTGTGTAGCCCCCGCCGCGTGTGGCGCACACGCATAGGCACCACACGCCTCCAACGCTCCGGGCGAGACCTGTGGCCACTCTGGCCTCTTGCTCTGCCAGCCTCGCACGAGGAGCAGGGCGGCGTGCGACGAGGAGAGAGAGTGGCAAAAAAACGCACTCCGCCACACTGCTCGTCTCTCGACCCGCTCCCTTCCCTTCCCATCTTTCTTTCTTTTCATTTCCTCCACCTTCAATGTCCGTCCTCCTGGAGACCACGCGCGGCGACCTGGTCATCGACCTCCTGACCGAGGAAGCACCCGTGGCGTGTCGCAACTTCCTGAAACTGTGCAAGTGAGTAGGGCAAAGAGAAACACAGGTGCGTACCCCTCTTTCATGTGCATCCATCCATCACTCTCAAAACCTTTTTTCTCTCCCCCTCCCCTCTCTCTCTCCCTCGCTCTCCCGCACAGGCTCAAGTACTACCACGGCTGCCTCTTCCACCGCATTATCCCCGGCTTCATCGCCCAGACGGGTGACCCCACGGGGACCGGTACCGGCGGGGAATGTTTGGAGGCTGTCTTAGCGGCCGCCCGGGGCGAGCGGGCGCCCCGCTTTTTCGGGGACGAGATCGCCGACCCGCCCGCCCGCACGCACGCCGCCGCGGGCACGGTCGGCATGGCGGGGGCGGGCGGGCGGGCGGACCGGAACGCCTCCCAATTCTATATCACCCTGGCGCCGGGCCTCGACTCCCTGGACGGCAAGCACACGGTCTTCGGCCTGGTCGCCGAGGAGGGAGGCGGCGGCGGCGGGGAGGGGGGAGGCGGCGCGCACGGCAGCACGCTGCGCGCGCTGGGCTCTGCCCTCACCGACCCGTCGTCCCACACCCCGCTCACCGCTGTCCGCATCCTGCGCACGACCGTGCTGGACGACCCGTTCCCCGACCCGCCAGGGCTGGGCGCGGCGGCGCCGGCCACGTCCCCGCCGCCGCCGCCCGCGGGGCGGGGCGTGTTGGAGGACGATTGGGTGCCGCCCGCCGCGGCTGGGCCCGCCGACCCGGCAGCCGCCGCCCGGGCAGACGCCGCCGCGGCGGCGGTCGTCCTGGAAATGGTGGGCGACCTGCCCTCCGCGGACGCGGCCCCCCCAAAATCCGTGCTGTTCGTGTGCAAGCTCAACCCGGCCACACGGGAGGAGGACTTGGAGCTGATCTTCTCCAGGTTTGGGCGCCTCGCCCAGGTGGCCCTGGTCCGGGAGCCCGGGAGCGGGCGTGCCGGGCCCTCCCTGGGCTACGGCTTCATCGGCTTCGAGGCGGACGCCGCGGCGGAGGCGGCCTACCTGAAGATGGATGGCGTCCTGATCGATGACCGGCGCATCAAGGTCGACTTTTCGCAATCGGTGGCGGACCAGTGGCGGGCGTGGAAGCGGGGAGGGGGTGGGGGTGGGGGTGGGGGAGTGCCGGCGCAGCAGCAGCAGCAGCAGCAGCAGCAGCAGCAGCAGCAGCAGCGTGCGCCGCCTCCGCCACCCCCGCCACCCCGCCGCCCGCGGTCGCGCAGCCCGGAGCGGCAGCGGCGGCGCTCGCGGTCCCGCACGCCGCCCCGGCGGCGGTCGCGGTCCCGGAGCCGGGAGCGCGACCGCCACCACCCCGCGCGCAGAGGGGGTGACGATTTTCACGATGGCAGGGGCGGGCGGCGGCGGGAGGGCCGGCGCTCATCCAATCCCCGGGACCGGGACCGGGAACCCAGCAGGCATCACCGCCACCGCCACCGGTCCCGGTCCCGGTCCCGGGAGCGGCGGCGGTGATGTTGGAGGGGAGAGTGGTGCAAAACAAAAGGAAAACAGAGATCACCAAAATCGCACAAAACCCTCACCCCCCCCCCCCCCCCCCCCCCCGGGGGGGAACAGCCCGGAGGGACCCCCCCCCCCCCCCCCCCCCCCCCCCCGCCCCCCCCCCCCCCCCACCCGCGA
>Ga0315289_10002854_pt1 | contig 26370 bp, 26 predicted proteins | sample YL17G11_40_MG_FD_203452 | JGI IMG/M metagenome (GOLD analysis project Ga0315289, IMG submission 203452) | Sediment microbial communities from Yellowstone Lake, YNP, Wyoming, USA - YL17G11_40 | ecosystem: Environmental > Aquatic > Freshwater > Lake > Sediment | place: USA: Wyoming | collected...
CTCTATCCGAAAATTCCCTTTGTATTTACATGAAATGGAGTTTAGATATAACCATAGAAACCAAAATGTCTTTGAAATCTTAACTAAGAAGCTTTGCAATCTAGTGCCAGATCTTTTATAATCACCATAAATTAAGGTTAGCAAAAAACCGTAGGCTGGGCACCCTGCCCAGCCCGGTCTCACTCCTCTTTGGAATATTGGATTGAGTATTTCACATAACAAAAGGAAATAAACATGATAAAAGAATTGAGCGTAAAGACCCACAGCCGCGTACAGTTGATCGACATCACCGGTCTGATACAAAAATTGGTGTTGGAAAGTAAAATCAATTCCGGTATTTGCATGGTATATGTACCCCATACCACGGCAGCTGTTACCATAAATGAGAATGCGGATCCTTCGGTCCAGCACGACATCACCTCCGAGCTGAATAAAGTTATACCCTTCAACGATAATTACTCCCACCTTGAAGGCAACTCCGCTGCTCATATTAAAACCAGCTTGATCGGTTCTTCCGAGAATATACCGGTAGATGGAGGAAATTTAGTCCTGGGCACCTGGCAGGGTATCTATTTTTGTGAGTTCGACGGTCCCCGCAATCGAAAAGTGATAGTGAAGCTAATCGAAGGCTAATGTTTTGGAGAATCAGGCTTCAACTTGTTCATGCATTGGCAGAGTGTCATTGGTGATGTGTAAAGCTTCAGCTTGGTTTTTGGTTCGTGAAGAATTTTTCGTAAATTGCCGATAAATAATATGGGGCAGGAAGTATAAATCATTCTTAAGAGGATAGTAGATTGAATCCGAAAGCGGCTTCGCTTTGGGCGCGTCTGCTATCCTTTTTTATATCCTCCAGAATCGGAACACCAATCAGGATTTCAAACACCCTTTCCCAAATACGAAAACAGATGGAATGTTAAACTTTAGCTTGACCAAACTCATAAACTTCCAGAAAAATCTTGACTTGTGGTATGATGTGAATTAATTTGGCAAAGCAACTTGAGGAAAAAAACCATCTTTCCAGGATATTGAAACTATGAAGGATAATCCGGAAAAAAGAGAATCCCAGGATTTAGGTGACGGTTTTTCTCACGGTCTGAAGCCTCTTAAATCCCTGGATCTGTCTCGAGCCAACAGCTTCGAACAGATGCTAATGCAGATGTCCGATACCGCTTTCGGAGCCAGGAACCTGGGAGAAGCTCTGGAAGTGTTCACTGCCATGCTGAAAGATCCGGATTGTTACGTAGTGGGAACCTTCTCCGGTGCCATGACCATGGCTAAGATGGGATTGGTCTTATGTGAGATGATAGAGCGGGGTTATTTGGATGCGGTGGTTGCCACCGGGGCTCTGGTCATGCATGGTTTGGTGGAAAATGTGGGGGCACCTCATTTCAAACACGACGAAACCTGGAATGATGACCAGCTTTACCAGCATGGGTACAACCGGGTATATGACACCATCGAGGTTGAAAGAAACTTGGATGATATCAGCTTGACTCTGGATAATATTTGGGAGGACTTGGATCATAAACAACCTCTTTCCAGTTTTCAAATCCTGGGGAAAATCGGAGAATATCTTTCTCAAAAAGATCTGGGTCGGGGTATTCTCAGAAGCGCCTGGGAGAAAAATATCCCGGTTTATATCCCCGCCTTCACTGATTCGGAACTCGGTCTTGATTTCGCCGTGTGTAATCGGCTGAGAATTAAGCAGGGCAAGCCAACTTTACAGTTTGATGCATACGGTGATTTGGAAGATTATACCAAAAGAATCCAGGCAGCTAAATATACTGGCATCTTTACCATTGGAGGGGGAGTTCCCCGGAATTGGGCTCAGCAGGTAGGACCTTTTTTGGAGGTAATTTATCGGAGGGTAGGTGACATGAATAAATTCAACCGTTTTAAATATGGGGTGAGGATCTGTCCGGAACCGGTTCACTGGGGGGGACTCTCTGGATGTACCTACAGTGAAGGTGTCTCTTGGGGTAAATTCCTGCCCAAAAAAGAAGGGGGGAAGTGGTCAGAGGTTCTATGTGATGCTACTATCGCCTGGCCTATTTTAATAAAAGCTATTATTGAACGCTTTGACAAAGAAGGATTTAACAGAATGACTTCTCGTTAAGCTTTTACCCTTATTTTTATATAAAAGTGTAACTGTTCATATAATATAACTATATGTTACAAGACTGCGTTGAATTATTCCACACTTGCTGGTTTTAAATGTGTAGTGAAATTAATCAAAATATTTGACTTTTTTGATCTTTAATAATATAGTTGTATACTCTGAGTATTCAGGCTGGCAGATACCGGATTGCTCAAGAAGAGATTTTCGAAGCGTGAAGAAAAAAACAGATGACAAATATTCAAATTATCGTCAAATAGCGATTTTAACAACTATCCCTATACTCATGATGGTAGCACCCATACTGGGATACTACATCGGGCATTTTCTTGACAAAAAACTAGACACCGCTCCTTATTTAATGTATGTTTTCATATTTTTTGGATTTGTCGCTGCCGCAAAAGGAGTTTACAATCTGATAAAAAAAGCTGAGCAGTTGAAATAAAAACTTTACTTGGAAGATCATGGGCATAGAGTTTATTCATAGGGTGATTAAGACCTCGTTGATTTTGGCGGTATTGATTCTTCTTTTCGTTACCGTTTATTACGATTTCAAGTTCGGGGCGGGAGTTCTGGCAGGTAGTGTCTGGGGATGTTTGAATCTGTACTTTTTAGCCCAATTGATCACCGAGATCTTCTCTCCGGGGAAAGAGATAAAAAAAAGGAAAGTGGTGCTGATCACCGTGGTGAAGTTTCCTCTTCTCTATCTAGCCGGATTCCTTCTTCTCAAGATGAACTACTTCCCTCCCATAAGTCTGGTATGCGGTTTCACCCTGATCTTTCTGGTGATTTTCCTTAAGGCTATGGGAAGGTGGGTACTCTCCTTGAACAAAGATAAAGGCACAAGAGCTGTATCGGAAAAAAAGATCAAGGAAATGACGAATAACTAGGTTTCAAAGGACATAGTCAATGTCGTTGAATTTACTATTAACCAATGAAATAGCGCATCAAGCTGTCGAAAAGGCAAAAGAAGGTACGCCCGAGCTTCCCAATTTCATCACCCTGCTTTACGATAAATTCGGAAAAGTGGCGGTGATCGGTTTTTTGCATCATTGGGAGAACGTGGTTTTTGCCTGGTTGATAGCGATTTTTATATGCCTCGTGGCTTACCTGGCTTATCGCAAGAAAACGCTCATACCCGGGGGACTACAGAACTTTGTAGAAATGGTGGTCGAAGCTTTGGACAATTTCGTCTGCGGGATTTTGGGACCCCGGGGAAGAAAGTTCACTCCTTTTTTGGGAACTTTGTTCATTTACATACTATGTATGAATTTGTTCGGACTGATTCCGGTGATGAAATCCCCCACCTCTAATCTCAATACCACCGTCTCGTTGGCTATCTGTGTCTTCTTCTACGTGCAGTACACTGGAATAAGGAGCTTGGGGATCGTGGGTTACCTTTCACACATGGCGGGAGAACCCCGGGATTTAGTCACGTGGTGTTTGGTTCCCATCAACATTCCCATTCATATAGTGGAGGAACTGGCAAAACCGCTCAGCTTGTCTCTCCGACTCTTCGGCAACATTACCGGTGAGGATGTTTTGATCACCGTATTTGTAGGGTTGGGTGTAAGCGCCTTGAGTTTCCTGCATCTGCCGGTGGGATTGCCTTTCCAGCTTCCTTTCATATTCCTGGCTTTGCTGACCGGGACGATTCAAGCCCTGGTTTTCACTTTGCTTTCAACCATATATTTCTCTTTGATGCTTCCGCATGAGGAACATTGAACTATCAAACCTATAAACCTTTGAATCTCTTAAAGGAGGTCAAATGTCTTACCAAACTGCATTAGCTATTTTCCTTCCCCTGGGACTGGCCATCGCGGCGATTGGGTCCGCTTTCGGATTGGGGCGAGCCGTCTCTGCTGCCATGGAAGCCATGGGGCGACAGCCCGAGGCTGCCGGTAAAATCCAGCTGGGGATGATCATCGGATGCGCCTTGATCGAGGCGCTCACCATCTATGCTTTGGTCACTCTGTTCGTGTTACAGGGAAAAATATCTTAAAGTTTTCAAGATTCAAAATGCTTTTAATTTTGAATCTTGGATATTGAACAATCGTTATGGGACTTGAATTCGGACAAATTGTAACCCAGATCATCGGCTTTCTGATTGCGATCCTCATCCTGAAGAGATTCGCCTGGAAACCGCTTTTGTCCATGCTGGAGGAAAGAAGGACCAAGATAAAAGCGGAATTTGACACCATTGTTGAGGAGAAAAAGAAAACCGAAGATCTTTATGTGGATTACGAAAAGAAGCTGCAGGAGATCGACTCCTTGGCCCGGGTGAAGATTCAGGAAGCGGCCCGGGAAGGTCAGAAGATGGCTGATGAGATAAAGGAAGAAGCCCGGAAGGAAGCCCGGGAGATCGTCTACAAAACCAGGGAGGACGTGGAAAGAGACATCGAAAAAGCCAAAGTCCAGTTGCGGGATGAGGTGATCAGCATGACCATGCAGATAACCGAGAAACTTATCGGTGAAAAACTGGATGAGGAAAAAGACAAAAAACTTGTAGCTCGATTTGTCGACGATATAAAACAGGGTAAAGTGGAAGGTCTTAAATGATAGAGTCCCGCATCGCCCGAAAATACGCCGCCGCTCTCTTCTCCTCCTCCAAAAGAATCCATCAGGTGGAAAGAATCTCCGCCGATCTGGAAGCTATCTCTGATCTTCTCAGAAAACTTCCCCATCTGAAGAGCTTTCTGGAATCTCCCCAGATATCGGAGAAGGAAAAAGAGGAGTTATTCGCTATTTCCTTTAAAGAAAGGATCTCGGAAGCTTTATACTCTTTCCTGCTTTTGGTTTTAAGTAAACACCGAATCCCCTATCTCCTTCCTATGGCTGAGGAATTTAAGAGATTGGTCAAAGAGGATCAGGGGATAGTGTCGGCTCGTCTGATATCCGCACGAAAGCTGGAACCTTCAGTATCGGATGAGCTCAAGGTGGAGCTGGAGAAAACCTCCGGGAAAAAAGTGGAGATGGAAACGCAGGTCGATCCCGCTCTGATAGGCGGGATGATAATAATATTGGGCGACAGGATCATAGACCGAAGCATTCGGCATCAGCTCAGCCAGCTCAAAGAACAGATGTCGGCAATTCGGGTTTATTAAACATTAATTTGTTCCGCTCTTATTTGTGGTGACGTGCAGAGTAATCTCCTCTCCCCTTTGGGGAGAGGATTAAGGGGAGAGGATTAAGGTAAGGGGTTACGATCAATATATGACTCTTGAGGTAAACAAAACGGAGGATATTTCTGTATGCCTTTGAATCCGGAAGAGGTAAGCTCAATCCTGCAAAAAGAAATCGACAAATACGAAACCAAGCTCAAAATGGAGAGCGTGGGGACGGTTCTACAGGTGGGGGACGGTATCGCCCGCATCTGGGGACTGGAAGATGCCATGATGAGCGAGCTGGTGAAATTCCCCAATGAGGTGATGGGGATGATCTTGAATTTGGAAGAGGATAACGTGGGGGTTGCCATTCTCGGACCCTATGAGGAGATCAAAGAAGGGGATCGGGTAACCTTGACCGGCAGGATCGCCTCGGTGCCGGTGGGAGAGGTCATGGTGGGAAGGGTGGTGAACGCCTTGGGTCAGCCGTTGGATGGGAAGGGACCGATAGTGGCTAAAAAGTTCCGCCCCATCGAAGGAAAAGCGCCCAATGTGGTCCAGCGAAGGCCGGTGAGCGAGCCGGTGCAGACCGGACTGAAAGCCATAGATTCCATGATCCCCATTGGCCGGGGACAACGGGAGCTTATCATCGGAGATCGACAAACCGGAAAAACCGCGCTGGTGATCGATACCATACTCAACCAGAAAAATACCGAACTTCACTGCATCTATGTGGCCATAGGGCAGAAAGCTTCCACCGTAGCTCAACTGGTAAAGGTTCTGGAAGATCATCAAGCCATGGATTACACCACCGTGGTGGTGGCTACTGCCAACGAGCCTGCTCCATTGCAATATATCGCTCCCTACTCCGGATGTGCCATCGGAGAGGGATTTCTATATAACGGGAAACACGTGGTAGTGTTCTACGATGACCTGACGAAACACGCTCAAGCTTATCGCCAGATGTCTTTGCTTTTGAGAAGGCCGCCGGGAAGAGAAGCATATCCGGGGGACATCTTCTATCTCCATTCCCGGCTTCTGGAAAGAGCCGCCAAGCTGAAAGACGATTTGGGCGGTGGATCTTTGACCGCTATACCCATCGTGGAAATCCAAGCTGGAGACGTGACTGCATATATCCCCACCAACGTCATCTCCATCACCGATGGTCAGATTTATCTGGAGACCGACCTGTTTTACGCCGGGGTAAGACCAGCCATCAACGTGGGGATCTCGGTCTCCCGGGTGGGTGGAAAAGCCCAGGTCAAGGCGATGAGAAAGGTTGCCGGTAGATTACGGCTGGATTTGGCTCAGTACCGTGAGTTCGCTGCCTTTGCCCAGTTCGGAACCGAGCTGGATGAATCCACTAAAGCCTATCTTATCCGGGGAGAGAAGACGGTGGAGATTCTAAAACAGGACCAGTATGTCCCCATGTCCTTGGAAAAACAGGTGATGATCATTTATGTGGCCACGCATGGCTACTTGGACGACATCCCCCTGGATGCGGTCAGGAGATTTGAAAAGGAATTTTATCCCTTCATGGAAAAAGAATATCCGGATGTGGGTCATTCTATATCCAATAGCAAGGATTTGGATGATAATACAGAGAAAAAACTGAACGAAGCCATAAAGAAATTCAAAGAACAATTCAAAAGCAAGCTCTAACGAACGGGGATTACGCGGGAGTGTCAAGCTTCAACTTGACCTAAAACCTATTCTGTCATAGATCCATTTTTGGTTCACCTAAGGGTGAACACTCTGGGATCAATTAATATGCCCACTTTACGTGATTTAAGAAGAAGGATAAAAAGCGTCCAGGGTACCCAGCAGATCACCAAAGCCATGGAGATGGTGGCGGCAGCCAAGCTTAGGAAAGCTCAGACCAAGCTGGAATCGTCCCGACCCTATGCTTCCAAAATGCGGTCTATGCTGAACAATCTAACCAGCAAGACCATCACTATTTCTCATCCGCTATTCGAAAAAAGGGAGGTGAAAAAGCTTTGCTTGGTGGTGATCACCTCCGACCGCGGATTATGCGGGTCCTATAACCATAACGTTATACATAAGGCAGAGCAATTCTTGAAAAGTTATGACCCAGCTAAAGTTTTCCTGGTGATAATAGGGAAAAAGGCAAACACCTATTTTGCGAAAAGGCCCTGGGTGATAAAGCAGAAATATCTGGACTTGGGTGGAAATCTGAATTTTGCTCAGGTTAAGAATATCTCCGGGGATCTGGTCCACCTCTTCCTCTCCGCGGAAGCAGACGAGGTTTATTTTGTATACACCAGTTTTTTTTCCGTTGTCACCCATCGGGTTACTATCGAGAAATTTCTCAACATCGAGAGCCAGGTCAAAGCCGAAAGCAAAGAAAGCTATGTGGACTATATTTTTGAGCCCGATCCGCAAAAGATATTTGAAGAATTGCTCCCTAAATATTGCATGACCCGGGTGCAGATGTTATTAGCCGAATCTTTTGCCTCGGAGCACGGATCGCGCATGATCTCCATGGGGGCTGCCACTAAAAATGCAAAGGAGATGATCGAACATCTCACCCTGGTGTTAAATAAGCTCCGGCAAGCTTCCATCACCAAAGAGATGTTGGAGATCGCCACCGGAGCGGAGGCGTTGAAGGGATAAGAATAGGATTCAGGGGTGCAAGGATTCTAGTAACCAAACCAAGTACCGGGAATAATGAGCAAAGGTGATTGATTGAAAGAAGGCTAAAACACATCATGGAATTTCAAAAAAAGACACTTAAACCCTTAACCTTTCGACCTCTTGAATCCTTTAATGCTTTTTATGTTGCAGGAAAAGTGAAGGAAAAGGAAGATCAAACCAACAAGGAGTTAAAGTGGCAAGCCCAAACTACGGAAAAGTAAAGCAGGTGATTGGGGCAACAGTCGATTGCGAGTTTGACTCAGATAAACTCCCCAATATTTATAATGCCCTCAAAATTCAGGATCAAGACAAAGAGATTAACCTCACTTTAGAAGTAGCATTGCATCTGGGGGACAACATGGTGCGGTGCGTTTCCTTAGCTTCCACTGATGGCCTGGTTCGGGGAATGCCCGTTTTGGACACCGGAGGTCCTATAAGTGTCCCGGTCGGAGAAGGAACTTTAGGAAGGGTTTTTAATCTCTTGGGCGATCCGATCGACGAACTTGGCCCGGTGAAAAATATCAGCCGGACCTATCCCATTCACCGACCCGCACCTACCTTGGAAGAGCAGGAGACTAGAACCTCCATACTCGAAACCGGCATCAAGGTAATTGATCTTTTGGAACCGTATCCCAAAGGAGGAAAGGTAGGGCTTTTCGGCGGAGCGGGTGTGGGCAAAACCGTGATCGTGATGGAGCTGATCAGAGGCATTGCCACCGAGCATGGAGGTTATTCGGTATTCTGCGGGGTGGGAGAGAGAACCCGGGAGGGGAACGATCTCTGGCTGGAAATGAAAGAATCCGGAGTCATCTCCAAGACTGTGATGGTTTTCGGACAGATGAACGAGCCGCCGGGAGCACGGTTGAGAGTGGGGCTATCCGGTTTAGCTATGGCGGAATATTTCAGGGACGAGGAACATCAGGACGTGCTTTTGTTCATAGACAACATTTTCAGATTCATCCAGGCAGGCTCCGAAGTTTCAGCGCTTTTGGGCCGGATGCCTTCTGCGGTTGGATATCAGCCTACGTTAGGAACTGAATTGGGCGAGCTGGAGGAAAGGATAACCTCCACTAAAAGCGGTTCCATCACCTCCGTTCAGGCAATTTACGTTCCGGCGGATGATCTGACCGATCCCGCACCTGCCACCACCTTTTCCCATTTGGATGCCACCACGGTACTCTCCCGTCAAATCGTGGAACTGGGAATCTACCCGGCGGTCGATCCTTTGGCTTCCACCTCGAGGATTTTGGATCCGATGGTGCTGGGTGAAGATCATTATAACACCGCCCGGGAGATACAGAGGATACTGCAAAGATATAAAGACCTTCAGGATATCATCGCCATCCTTGGGATAGACGAGCTATCGGAGGAAGATAAGATAATGGTGGGAAGAGCTCGCCGTATCCAGAAGTTTCTGTCCCAACCATTTTTCGTAGCAGAAGCATTTACCGGCACACATGGCCGGTACGTAAAACTGGAGGATACCATCAAAGGATTTAAGAAGATCATCAGCGGGGACATGGACGATATTCCGGAACAAGCATTCTATATGCTTGGCGGGATTGAGGAAGTTTACGAAAAAGCGGAACAAATAAGAAAAGGCTTGGTTTAACGGAAATGCCAAGCTTAAAGAACGGTTGAAAAAGAGTTTTCAGCCAAAGCCAAGCAAAGATCTCGCAACGCTGAGCTTCTGCGGTTTCAAAGTATAAGTGCGACTCCGAAAGGGAACAATTGCCCACTGGACGCTATCCCTAGTCCAACGATGAATCGACATAAAAGCTTTTACAGTGGACTATGGACGGTTGACTGTGAACAGGATTTTAGCAAGGATCATGTATCTTTTAACCATAGTAACTCCAGAGAAAATATTCTACGAAGATGAAGTCATCTCTCTCATCGCACCCGGTTCGGAGGGATACCTGGGAGTTCTGACCGATCATGCTCCTTTGATAACCGCCTTGGCCCCGGGAAAGCTCACCGTGAAAGATCAGAAAAACCAGGAGCTGATCTTTGCCCTAGGTGGCGGTTTTTTGGAGGTGTTAAAGAATAAAGTGACCGTCTTGGCTCAATCCATTGAATTCATAAAGGATATCAACATCGAAAGAGCCAGACGAGCTTTGGAGCGAGCTAAACAGAGGCTGCGATCTAAGGAGAAGGAAATCGACATCCCCCGCGCTATGGCTGCCCTGCGCAGAGCGGAGAATAGACTATATCTTTATGAAACTGCTATAGAAGAGTAAGGAAGCAAGCAAAACCAGGAAAATCTTATTTGGAATTGTAGGGGTGGAGCTTCAGAACCACCCTCTTTTTATTTCGATAATCAATAATTGTAGTTGCCCAATTCATCAGGTATTCTTAACAACTAAATTTTTGATTAACATTGATTGTCTAGCTCACCTCTCCTTTGAGGGGACAACTTATTACATTAATCAAACGTCGTTATACTATATCACCACTGATCCTTCAATTATCTTCTGGTTAATTCAACAATTGGGTATAGGACCACCAAAAAACAGATAGTTTATCAGATAAACCAAGTCCGATACCGTTACTTCCCCATCACAATTTGTATCTCCGGTTTCATAAGGATTAGGCGAAGGACCACCTCTCCATAAATAATTAATTAAGTATATAACATCCGAAATAGTTATAAATCCGTCACCGTTTACGTCTCCATACCGAATAAAACTCACCCTGGCAGTAAACACGTCCTGATTCCCCAAACGGGTATCTGTCCACACGGGATGCACATTACCACCAATAGCAGTCAAACCTATGTATTCCCCTAATAAACCAGCTTTGATTAATCCGGCGGTAGGATCCGACGAAACTGTGGTCACTCTTTTGTTGGCAGACCATGTTACCCCACCATCGGTAGATTGGGTTAGATACACGTCCATTAATAGATTCCCCGGATCGTTTCGTCTATCATAAAATACCACATAAATCACTCCTCTTTCATCTACGAAAGTCCAGGGATGAAACTGATCCCGTCCATTACCAGGTGGATCATCATTTATTCTTACTCGGGTATTCCAAGTGTTTCCTCCGTTTGTAGAACGGGTGAACCAAATATCTGTGTCTGTAGCTCCATAATCCATGAAGGCGATATAAATATAACCGTTATACGGACCTCCGGATATGTCGACATCCATCGCCGGGAAAGGGAATACCAGGATTCCGCCATTTAAATCATCGGTATAACCATTGGTATTCTGCACGCCTATATCCGTGCCAAAACTCACCCCTCCGTTGGTGGATTTGTCTATTCTGATTCGAGGTCCGTTGTAGTCAAACCAAGCTATGTAAACTTCTCCATTGGGTCCTACGGCTGGTACTGGCCACTGCACACCTTCTAAATCGCTAACATTCACTGGGGGACGGATAAAGCTACTTCCGCCATTGGTGGATCGGGAGCATTTGATATGGGTGGTGTTCGTGTTGTAGTCGAATCTGGTCCAAGTCACGTAAAGATTGCCACTGTAAAGGCTGTGGGTTCTGTCACAAGCAATGAGTTCCTTGTCCTCAAATGCGTTATTGAAGCTATCCACCACCGTTACAGGTGCTCCCCAGCTCATCCCTCCATTAGTGGATTTGTAAACAAAAAGCCCATTATAGGGAGCTCCATTCAGATAGGAAAGGGTTACTGCATAAAAATTACCTAAAGAATCAACGGTTAAACCCGGATCGGAATGCCAGGGATAAGGTGTGCCGGTAAAGAGTTGATCTGTCCAGGTCAACCCACCGTCAGTAGAGTATCCATACCCCACCCTGCGATATCCGAACCTGAAATCTCGCCAGACAGCTACTAACTCATTTGTATTTTTAGGATTTACGCAAACCTGTTCTTCATTCTGAACTTGGGTAGTGGCATCGTGATTGATTTTGACGTTAAGGGAATCTGGAAAAAACGGGACATACGAAGCCAGCGTATCCATTTCGATATTCAATAAAGCTAAAGGGAAGGGTTTGTTATGTTCTTTGGAGTAAATCATCCTAAATAGAATCATAACCGTAAAAACCAAACCCAAACCCCAAAATGCTAATTTCTTCATGAAAATCCTCCTTTCCACCACCTATGGACTGAAATTGACTTATTCCTTCTATTTAAACCGGAAAAGTAATCTAACCATAATCCGCGTAAAACTAGGTGTAGCCTTATCAATATTATAACCAGTTTCAGATTTTTGTCAAGATAGAACATGTCGATAGGAAGACATATTATCGATCCGGCCAAGAAAATACTCAATACGGGGGTAAGGGATACTGGGATAAAAAATCTGCGGAAAATAGCAAATTCTTCAGGAGATTGTCTTCTTTGAATTTTACGGTTAAGAATATTAGTCGGGAATGGCGAAAAGAACTATATCATTTGTTTAACATAATTGCTCTCTTCTGAGAATAAAGGATTGACTTTATCCTTCTGGTATTTCTGAAGATAAACTACGAATACAGTACCTTTAGTTGGTTGGCTGCGAAACTCGATTCTTCCTCCCAGATTATTCACCAGTCTATGCACTATAGCCAAGCCCAAACCGGTACCATTCTTCTTGGCAGAAAAGAACGGTGAAAATATCTTCTCCTTCTGCTCCTCGGTCATGCCCTTTCCTTGATCGATAATTGCTACGGGAATCCAGTCGGAATCGTCTGGTTCTTCCTCCCAGAAATAAAACTGATCCATTTGATTAAAACCTTTGTCTGAAATTTGGATCTCTCCCCCCTTTTCCTCCATGGCTTCCATGGCATTCACCAGAAGATTCAAAATGATCTGCTTGATTTGATTTTCCTCACCCAATACGTAAAGAACTTCGGATGAAAGGGACCTGTTTATGGATATGGATGATTTATATGAAGGGTGTTTTCGGACTATCTGGATGACCTCATCCAGAAGATGAACCAGTTCCACCTTGCTCAACAACGAGGGACCAATACGGGAGTACTCCAAAAAATCTGTCAATATCTGATTCAACCTTCCGGTCTCTTTGATGATTAAGTCCAAAAGTTTCTGGCTCTCCTCTGAGAGTGAAGGTTCGTCTTTTAAGACCTCTACCGAACCGGAGATGGAGGCTAAAGGATTTCGAATCTCATGCGCTATCCCTGCGGAAAGCTCCCCTACCGCAGCCAAACGGTCCGCCATCCGGATCCTCTCCTCCAGCTTAATCACCTCGGTGATATCCTGAAATATGGCGATCACCCCCCTTATCCCGCTTCTTTTGTCGCCCAAAATGGTGGTGCTGATACCGATTGGAATTTTCCGCTTGCTTTTGCCATTGATATACAAAAAGCCCCGGGAATCCCCCTGGTTGAATTTTATCACTTCAAGGATCTTCTCTGCCATCTCTGGCATCCTTTCCTTAAATACCTCCCGGCAATCCTTTCCTTTCACTTCCGCCTCGCTATATCCCAAAATCTCCTCGGCGGAACGGTTGAAATAAACTATCCGACCCCAGACATCGACGGTGATCAGTCCGCTTTTCATATGCTTAAGGATTTCACCGGTATCCGCCCTTATCTTGTTCAGCTCTAAAGATGCATTCCACAGCTCCTCCCCTTTGACTTTCAACCTTTGAGCCAGATACCCGCTGATAAAGGCTACTAAAAAGAAAGTACATACATAAAGGAAAGCCTTATAGAAAGAGGCATCGCTCAATAGTTGCAGGTTCTTAAAAGAGAATCCGAAGCCCTCCTCGGTCAGGAGAACGACGGCATAACCCAGGCTGGACAAGCCGGCCATGACCGAGCTACCCACTAGTCGGTAGATGAGGCTGGCAGAGAGGATGCTTAAGATGAAAAGTATCGCAAAAGGACTTTCGATTCCGCCGGTATGGTGAATCAACATGGTTTCAATGATCACCTCCAGGAGGAAATGTACCGTCACCAGCACACCGAAAAGGAGTGTCTGGGTTTTATTCAAACCCATGGTGATCAATAGTAGCAGGGCTAAAGTAACCAATGAATAGAGGGTGAAAGGAAAGGTGAACAAATTCGGTACGTGGAGAAATACGACTACTATTATCAATAACAGGATGAAGATGGAAAGTCGGGATAATAAAAACCAGGGGATCCTGGAATACAATGGTTCCGCATCGGTAATTTTCGCTGGCATGGCTTGACGATATCCTTTGTTCTAATCGTTTCTTCGGCTTTATCCAAAAGTTAATCAGCCTCTTCTTGATGCTGCAGCCGTATTGAAATAAATGCTTGGTATGTCTAAAATCGCAAGTTTATATGTATTGTCGGTTTATTGTTTGGTTTTGACCATTCATCCTCAGGTCGATTGCACAAGCTTCATTAACAGCAGAAAGAATTAGCCTGCTGGTATTATTAGTGCAAAGGACTGTACCAGATAAGTCAAACCCTAATCATAAAGCAACACCACTGCAGTAAAGGCAGTGGTGTTTGCGATTCCGGATGAGTATTTGGTGTCTGAAACGATCCATTCAAGGTGAGCAATTTTAACTTATCTTACCGATGATCTCGAACATGGGCAGATACATGGAAATCATGATTCCTCCGATAACAATGCCCATGAAGACTATTATCACTGGCTCGATGATGGAGGTTAAGGCTGCCACCGCTGCATCCACCTCCTCATCATAGAAATCTGCGATCTTGGAAAGCATCTCGTCCAATCCCCCGGTCTTTTCCCCTACTGATATCATCTGGGTAACCATGGGAGGGAAAACCCCGCATTGTTTCAAAGGTTGGGTGATGGTCTCCCCCTCGGCGATGGAAAGGACCGATTGCTTGATGGCATCGTGTATTACCCGATTGGCTGAAGTCCGAGCCGTGATATCCAGGGCATCCAGAATGGGGACTCCGGATGAGAGCAAAGTGCCTAAGGTTCGGGAGAACCTGGCGATCGAGCTCTTTCGAATCAGATCCCCGATGAGCGGGATTTTGAGCTTGAACCGGTCGATGTTAAGCTTTCCGTTTTCGGTTCTGGAATAAAGTTTGAAGGCGACCACCGCCAGGATCAACAATATCAAGCCGGTTAAGATATTGTGTCGAAGGAAACCGCTCAAGGAGAGAATGAACTGGGTGGGAGCAGGTAATTCCGCCCCCATCCCGGCAAACATCTTGGCGAAAACCGGTACGATATAGGTTAACATGATGAAAGTAACTCCGATGGCTACTGTCATAACCACGGCGGGATAAATCATAGCACCCTTGACCTTGCGGGTGAGGGCATCCGCTTTCTCCCGGTAAGAGGCCAGCCTCAATAATATGACGTCCAAAGCTCCCCCTATTTCACCTGCATCCACCATGTTTACGAACAGGTCGTCAAACACCTTTTTGTGCTTGGACAATGCTTCGGCTAAGGTGGTCCCTGCCTGCACGCTCTCTTTGATCTCCCCGACTATCTTTCTCAAGTTGGCTGATTCCATCTGCTGGGCTAATATCTCCAGACACTGAACCATGGGCAGCCCTGCGGTGATCATGGTGGCGAATTGCCGGGTGAAGCGGGAGATGTGCACTTTCTTGATTCCGGTGCCGATTCTTAGACTTATCTGTGAGGGCTTGGTGGCTACCTGGGAAACCAATATCTTTTTGCTTCTCAAGATCCTTTCCAGTTCCGCACGGTCTTTTACCTTTAACTCCCCTGCTACCTGAGTGCCGGTCAGCGTTTTTCCCTTGTAGGTGAAAACTGGCAAGGCAACCTCCTTCCTTTTACTGAGAACAACAACTCCGAACCTGGTGAAACCGGATCAAAGACATTTGACGAAATTCATATCACCTTTGTAGAATCCTCGTGCTTACCGTGATACTTCCGGTTACCCAGATTAATCCCTATACCTCAATTGCATGACTCCGTTGTCCTATCTCTGCTTTCCTGGCCAAAAGCTCATTTAACTCCTGAATGTTGGAGCTTCTGCCCAGCGCATCGCCCAAGGTGATTTTATGTTTAAGATAAAGTTCTGCCAAAGATTGATTCATGGTCCTCATCCCGTATTTCTGTCCGGCTTGCATTAAGCTGTAGATCTGGTGTATTTTATCGTCCCGGATAAGGGCTCTTATCGCCGGGGTGCAGATCATGGTCTCCAAAGACAAAACCCGTCCCCCGCCTATTTTGGGAATCAGCTGTTGACTTATCACCGCCTGCAGGACGAAGGAGACGGTCACTCGTACCTGTTCTTGCTGGTTGTTGGGGAAAACGTCGATTATCCGGTTGATCGATTCGGCACAGGAGTTGGTGTGCAGGGTGGCAAAAGCCAGATGTCCCGTCTCGGAGATATTCAAGGTGGATTCCATGGTCTCCAGATCTCTCATCTCTCCTACCATCACCACGTCCGGATCCTCTCTTAAAGCATATTTCAAAGCACTGCCGAAAGAGGAGGTGTCGGCATAGACTTCCCGCTGGTTGATCAAAGAGGAATTGTGTCGGTGAAGATATTCGATGGGATCCTCGATCGTCAGAATATGACAGTGCCTTTCCTGATTGATCTTGTTGATCAAAGCCGCCAAACTGGTGGATTTTCCGCTTCCCGTAGGACCGGTTACCAGCACCAGCCCCCTGGGCAAATTGGCCAAATCCGCTACCACCTTGGGAACGCCTAATTCCTCGAAGCTGGGAATATTAAATGGGATCTGCCTTAAAGCCACCGCCACGTTGCCCCTTTGGATAAACACGTTGCACCTGAAGCGGCTTAAATGCTCGATGCCGAAGGAGAGATCCAGCTCGCTTTTCTCCTCAAATTTCTGCTTCTGTTTTTCATTCATGATGCTGTAAGCCAGCTTCTTGGTATCATCTGCGTTCAGAATATCATATTCGGTCTTGATTAATTTCCCGTCCACCCTCAACTGGGGGGGTGATCCGGTAGTCAGATGCAGATCGGAAGCATTTTTCTTCACCATTAGTTCCAAAAGTTCTCTCAAGGTAACCATCTTTTACTCCAGTTTGTTCTGTATTGAAATCAAAAGAAAACGTGTTTCTTCTTATATTATCGACTACACCGATTGATACTTAAATCGGTCGAGACTGATTTCTTTAAGCTAAGCTATCATCTTGCTGTTTATAATGCCGTTACCGCCAATACTTCTGCTATCGTGGTGACTCCCTTTTTCAATTTTTCCAGTGCAGCTGTCCGAAGGGTAAGCATCCCCTCGGTAGTGGCTTGCTGTCGTATGTCCATATTGGAGGCTTTAGCTAAGATCATCCTTTCAATAGCTGGACTCATGGGCATTACCTCGAAAATGCCGGTCCTTCCTGAATAACCTGTATTATTACATTCGTTACATCCTTTGGCGCTATATATCTTGGTGTCTTTGACCTCGTCTTCTGTCAGCCCCAGCGTCTGCAAAGTCTCCTGAGGAGGTTTTACCTCCTCCCGGCAATTGGTGCAGACCTTGCGCACCATCCTTTGAGCCATAACCAGTCTGACGCAGGAAGCTACCAGATAGCCGGGTATGCCCATATCGATCAATCGGTCTATGGTGCTGGGGGCATCGTTGGTATGCAGTGTAGAAAAAACCAGGTGTCCGGTTAAGGCCGCTCTCACTGCGATCTCCGCGGTCTCACCGTCTCTTATCTCCCCCACCATGACCACGTCCGGGTCCTGCCTTAAGAACGATCTCAAGGCCGAGGCGAAGGTCAAACCGATATCGCTTTTCACCGCCACCTGATTTATCCCTTCAAAATTGAACTCCACCGGATCCTCTGCGGTCATGATATTGATATCCGTGGTATTGATCTGCTTTAAGGCAGAATATAAGGTGGTGGTTTTTCCGCTTCCGGTGGGACCGGTTACCAGGATCATGCCGTAAGGCAGATGGATGGCTTTATCGAATTCAGCCAAAGAGGTCTCCGCAAATCCCAGTTTCGTCAGATCCACGTTGACGCTCCTGGGATCCAATATCCGCATCACCACCTTCTCCCCAAAAATGGTGGGAAGCACCGAAACCCGCAGATCTACTGCCCGGTCTCCGAATTTGACCTTTATTCTGCCGTCCTGGGGCAGCCTTCTCTCCGAGATGTCCAGATCCGCCATGATCTTTACCCGGGAAACTATGGCGGCACGATACTTGAAAGGCAGGGGGGACATCTCCTGCAGATCCCCATCCAATCTGTATCTGACCCGGATCCTTTTCTCGTAGGTTTCTATATGGATATCCGAGCATCCTCGGCGTATGGCGTCGGCAATAATGGAATCTACCAGCTTGACCAAGGGTTTGTCCTGAACCTGGGATCGCAAATCCTGTTCAGTAAGCGCCTCCTCACTTTCATCAATCACCTCCAAATCCCCTTCCTTCATTCCCTTGAGTATTTCGGTGATCCCGGCGGCGTCACGGTAATAGTTGTCTATGGCTTTCTGAATGGCTTTCTCCGGACTGATCACCGGTTGTACCGCGCATCCGGTAATGAACTTCACCGCATCCAGCACGTAGATGTTGTTGGGATCGGAAATGGCTACGATCAGAGTTTTGCCCAGCTTACCTATGGCGATGACGTTGAATTTCCGGGCGATGTCCATCGGGATCATCTTCACCACCTCTGGATTCAACTCAATGTCGGTAAGTCTCAAAGCCCCGATGTTCAGCTGACGCCCGATGAACTCGGACAGCTCGTCTTCATTGGCGATGATACCCATTCTGATCAGAATGTTTCCCAACTTCTCATCGCTTCTTTTCTGCAGGTCCAAGGCCCGGGCAAGCTGTTCTTCCGACATCTTGCCTGCCTTGACCAGCATGTCTCCCAATTCACGTAACATAAATTTTTACCTGAATGTACCCCGTCCTTTTAATGGCAATCCGCTAGCCGATTTAAGATAGTCCAAACCATTTTGCCGCTATCGGTTTAGTATTTGTCGGAAAAGATGTCGTCCAGTCTGGTCTCCACCGAAGCGGAAAATTCCGTATCCACTTCTGTTTCCAGCTCATTTTTCGATTGGTTTTCCTCTTGCTTTTCCGCGGAGAGGATCTGGTTTAAATTTTCCGCAACCTCTTTAGCATACAACCGGATCATACCGATGGTGGTTCGGTCATCAAAGATCACCGCCAAGATGGTTCGCTCCCCTACCAAGGTGATGTGAATGTGATCCTTTTTCCCTTGATGAAAGAGCACCGAAAACTCCGGCTCCCCCACCAACCGGGCGATCTCCCGGGTGGAGGCAAAACTCCCCGCCAAAAGAGCGGCCAAAGCGGTGGTATCCAGGGACTGGGTGAAACCCTGTCGAGTGATCAAATGACCATCCTTGTCTACCAGCAGAACGCATTTGGCTTGTGCATCTTTGATCAACCGCTTCAGCGTTCTTTCTATATCCTCTATCTGTTCTTCATAAATCACTAAATCGTCCTGTCTCAATTTAACACCTCCGCTTGATTCTACCGGTTGAATATTCTTCCGAGAAATCGCCATAAAAAGAAACCCTTTGACCGGGCCTTTTTACCTGCGGACCAGCTTATTATGGTTGGACTCGTCGCAGCGATCGGCATTTCCATCCTCTCTTGATTTTCCTCGGTCATTTCTTTTATCTTGAGTTCAACTTCTGGTTTTGATTCTTCCGGAATAGTTTCTGGTTCGGGGAGGATCTTTTCCTCAGCCGATATCGGTTCCTCCTCCGCCACAGCTGTTACTGTCGTATCTGGTATCCCTTCTGCTGGAGAGGTTGAACCGGTCACATCGGCTATTGGCTCACCGGAGGGTATCCGAGAAGGGATTATCAGAGAAAGGTTCGAATCTTTTTCCTCCACCTCCTTATGTGGAAAAAGCTGCTTGCGCTTGGCCTGGTCTAAAACCATCTTGCTGATGCACTTCAAAGTATCGAAAACCCCCACTCCCCTGATGGCTACTGCCTCATAATAAGGGAACTGGTGCGGATTCAAAGCCTTCTGCAGCTCTTCCAGCGAGATTATGGGGGTTAGATCCCTTTTGTTGTATTGTAGCACCAGGGGAAGCTTATCCAGATTATACCCGTACTCCGCCAGATTATCCAGTAAATTCTGGTAGCTTTCCAGGTTTTCATCCATTTTGGATTTCTGGGAATCTGCAACGAAAACCAAGCCATCCACTCCCCGGAGAACCAGTTTCCGCGTGGCGTTGTAGTAAACCTGACCCGGTACGGTATAGAGCTGAAACTTCGTGGAAAAGCCATGCACCTTGCCGATGTTCACCGGAAGGAAATCGAAGTAAAGGGTCCTGTCCTGATCGGTAGCCAAAGAGATCAGATCCCCTCTGGTCTGGGGGGGGATCTTCTGATGCACATATTGCAGGTTGGTGGTCTTGCCAGAAAGCCCCGGACCGTAATAAACGATTTTGCACGATATCTCCTTGAAGGCATAATTTATGGATGCCATCTTCTCCCTCCCCCAAACGGTCAACGGTCATTATTAAGCGGGCTACTGGGCAATCTTTATTTTTTCTGCCGCATTCTTGATCTCCAGGCGGACCAACCCCACGTTCACCTGCGGATCGGTGGTGACCGCCAGAATGCCTATCCCCACATCCGTCAAAAATAGCTTCCCTTTGCTAGCCTCCACGGTTATCTGTCTTAAATTCTCATTGGAAAGACGCTCCATCGACTTTTTCACCGTGTCCACTATGGAAGCGGCTAAAGCCCCCACCGCCTCGTCCTGGAGATTAGTATTCAAATCGGCAGCGATAACGATCCCGTCTTTTCCAACGATCATGCTGCCGTTGATTCCGGCGGTCTTGTTCAACTCCTCTAATATCTGAAACATATCAACCCTCCACTTCTTTTAGAATATTCTCCTGGTATCTTTCTTGGATATATCTTTTTATCGTTGCCAGCGACTGCATAACCCTCACCGTAAGCAATTCATCCGTATTATGATCCGCCACCACCACCAGCAGAAAACGACCTATCCGGTTTAAACAGATCCACAGAAAGGGGGTGTGAATGTTTATTCGCTCTGAGGCCTGTTCCCCTATCTTCTTCAATACCTGGTCATTAGCCTCCTTCAAACATCGAGCATAAGAAGCCACCTTCTCTGCGTCCTGATCAGAAGATGCATCTTTAGCTATCACCAAGCCCTCCTCATCCACCAGAATGGCGGCTTTCACACCAGAATATTCCTTGAGGTAATGCAGAATGCATTCCAGGTTGTCCACTCGCACTGATTTCAAATCCTTTTCCCCGGTTAAGAATCCTCTGCCCGTCGATTTTTCATTAAAGATCCTATCCGGAGGGGAAGGAGAATAGACATTCTGATTTTTCTTCTGTTGCGGATAAAGCTCCTGTTCGGTTTTCAAATTCTTTTTCATAGAACCTCCACCAAATGACTTGATTACAAAGGGGGACATTAAAACCTGAAGCATAAAAGCTGGGGTATACCCATATATACCCGACATAAGTGAAGCGGACCATGATTCTGACAGCATGATCCTCAGAAGAACCGCAAATCCAGCCCCCAAAATCACCCGATAAGTGAAAGTCAAAACTGTTCGGGTCAAAACCTGTTTAAAAGATGGCTTATAGAGGATCGCGGTTAGTATTAAAGCATACCAGCATATTTCAATCAGCATGTGCGATAAGAGGGAAAAATCCCATCTCAATCCAAAATCCCGGGGGAAGAAAATCAGCGGGACCACCATGATAAAAAAAGAGACCAAAAGTATTCCTTTTAGTTCTCCTCTGTAGCTTGTATTCACCTCTCCCCCTTATTATCCGCTATTCAAAGAGAGTTGTTCTAGCATCTCCCATACCCTTACCTTTAAAGCACCCAGATTGGCATCGGCAGAGCAGCACAATACCAGTGTCTGGTGATCAAATCGGCTTATCCATAGTTCAAGATTTTGTCCCTCCACCGTAATCCGCTCGTACTTTCCTAAGTCTATGCCGGTTATTCCCTCATCCACGCTTTGGGTGATGTCGATAGCCGTAGCCCCCAGCAGTTCTTTCTTGAACTTGGGATTCAACTTGCTTTCCCGGACCAATCCCTCCTCCCCGATCACCATTGCGCCCAGTATCCCCGGCAGTGATTTCAAATAACCCACCGCCTCCTTGAGATCCGATATATTCTCTATGTTCCATCGATCCTCGACCGCTATGGTGTCGTAATAGCTCTTTTCCGCTTCGCCGCCTTGTTGAATGGCGTTTAAAAGCTCGTTTACCGTTTGGTTATCCGGGTCGGTCGCCTTGAGTTCGTCCAGAATCTTCTTGGCTTCTTTGGTTTGATTCTTTTTGTACAAGATATGAGCCAAAAGAAGTTCAGATGTACGGGTCTTTCCGTCCGACTTGATGGCTAAGTAAAGCTCCTTTTCCGCTTCGCTGTACATTCCCCTTTCGAAATTGATCTTTGCCATCACCAGATGACCGGGACCATACTCTGAATGTATCTTGAGCCCCCGGCTGCAGACATGAAAAGCTCTGGATAGGTCCCCCTTCTTGCGATAGGCATCGGACAAAGCCGCAAATATCAGAGATTCGGAGTTTTCCGACAATATCTTTTCACACTTTTCGATTCTTTCGTCCAGCTCTATGGTTATACTTGGACACATACATTCCCTCGATTTTCGCGGATGCTCAAATCTGCCGGTCCGAATAAGTCCGTTTCAAAAAACACTATTTCTCTCTGATGGATATTCGGTTACCTTCGGTAACGGAACATTTTGGTAACAAAATTTCCATCAGAACGGCTATACAAAATCCCCCCATCTGACTATAAAGTTTATCGACAGTCAAATCGTTATACTTAACTTGAATATCGAAAAAAGCCATATATAATGGCTTCTGAAGCTAAGGGACGCTGAAGGTATTGTTTTCCCAGTTGAGGTGGATGAAATTTTTTTAAGAATCGGAATGATTACTGCTCAGCTCAACACCCTTTTCATAAAATAGATGCCTGAGGCCAACGTAAAGATGGACAGAAGACGGATTATGGAGACTAGGCTTAAGGGGATATTGAAAAGATTAATATTAAGCGACAAACTGAGAAGCTGGGCGATGAAGAGAAGAATGAAGGAGAGGGAAAAGAGGGCCCAGCCTGATGCTAACTCCCCATCCCTAAGGAACGATTTTACCTTCACCGATATGAAAAAGCAGGTAAGGATGCCCATCAGAAGCAGTATATCCAGAAGGGTGGACCATGCTGGTTTGGATGAAAGCCCTCCCACTTCCGCTTGATAATTATCGCTTTCAGTCAAAGCGAAAGCCAGACGACCAACCCATAATACCAACCCGATGCAGAGATTGACGGTTATTATCCTTTTCACTCTTTTGGAAATGCAAGTGTGGTGTTCTTTTATCATCATCTTTAATCCTGTTTTAGAATTTTAAGTATCTCTTCCTCTAACTCATATTCCTTCGCCACCCATCTGTTTTCCGCCACCACCTGCGCTGTGTCCTTTTTGATCTGGGATACCACCTGCAGGGTGATGTTTTTGCCTAAATCCCGGCTGATCTCTCTCATGAATTCGGAGAGCAGATCGTTAAGCGCGCTGGTCAGTTTATGAAATCGAATCGCCTGGGGCATCTTGTCGATCGAGCTTCTCAGATGTCGAAAGTCCAGAAAATTCTCAGAGCTTTCCAGTTTGGCTAAGATCGGGTTGTAAGATTTTTGAACTTCAAAACACCTGGTCAGAACCGCTTTGGCGCCCTCCCCCAGCTTTTGAGAGGTAAACCTTTCTATGGTCTGATAAGACTGGGAGTAAAGCTTGATCAGCACGTCATAGATCAGCTTTTCCCCGTCGAATTCCTGCATATTTACTTTCTTTCTCTCCCCCTTTTCTATCAAGCCGGAGTTGAACAAATTATACAGGGCTTTATAAGTATGAAACTCGCTTAATGGGCTTACCGGCAGCAGTTCGGAGATGGTTCTATCCCCGGAGATCAACGGTAGCAGCTGCAACTCGTCTACGCTTATTTTGACCGAAGTCGACTTTATCTTGGGATTTCTGATCACCCGCAGCTCTATACTATCCGAAGGGAAGGTCTTCCTGATCTGGGTCCATTCGTCGATTCGTCTGCTCCCCTCCATGATCACGTTCATGGTGCCAAGCTGTGTGGTGATCTGTTCGGAATGCGGAAGCTTGCCGTCATAGAAGACGAACTCTCCCGAGCTCCACCCGAATAAGCCGTAAATGACCTCCTCAATCTGAACCTGGAGACATTCGATCACCTCGTCTCGGGTTAAGGTTCTCATCTCATAAAGGATGTCCCCCAGTCTCTTGTTGGTCAGTTTCTGCAGGCTTAAAGCTTTCTCCAGATCCGGCTTCAGGATTTTTCTTTGGGACAAAAGCAGATTTCCCAAAAGCTCCTCTTCGCTTCCCAAAGAAGTGGCGTAGATAATGTCCCCCTTCTTGAAGTATATCTCCCTTTGTTGGCTTTCCCTGGAGATGACCAGCATACCCGTTTTCCCGGATACGCTGATCAACTGGAGCAGATCCGACAGGGAAACCGTGCTCAAATTCCCGGTTAGCCCGACCTCTTTTGTTTTAACGCTTATGCTCAAAATGGACTCACGATCTTATGAGTTGATGACCTGGATGCACTTATAGAATTATCCGTTATCACCCATAGACTTATAATCGGGAAAATCTTGGATTTCTTTACTGTAGCGTAGAAAGATTTTTTGTTGGAAGCAAACTTCGTCAGATTCACAGATTACAAAATTCTTCCTGCTATTTATGTGTAGGGGAAGTAATTGAAAAGATACTACCGGTTCTGGGAAATGAAGTAATTCAGGTACTTTTCACCTTTTGAAGTGATTTGATAATAGGTGTGGTTCCGGTGCTTGATCCATTTGTGATCCACTATGTTTTTGCGATATTGGATCATCACTAGCTCCACCCGCTTTAGAAGCTTTAGACCTTTTAGTTTTTTATGCCGCTCGAACACCAACTCCGTATCTATTTCCAGCGCAGATGCCACCATCCAGGAGTAATCCACTCCCATGGCTTGATGATGCTGCAATATGCGGAAATCGATCTCATCCAGATCGCAGTAATCCTTGTCTGGTTCCTCTTTTTCTTTTTCTAATATCTCCATCCAAGACAGGGAAACCAGTCTTTTTGATTCTGTCTTTTTCAAATTTTCACATGTGGTTTTGTGGACTACGAGAATATTTTTATAGCTGTAATATCCGGTGATGGCATCGACCAATTGCGGAGAACAACACTGAGCGATCTTGTATCCTTCTTTTACTTGAAGCGTGTCTCTTGACATCTCTGGTATTTTTGAATCTAACCACTTCGTATTACGATATTTGAGAGAAAAGGGAAGGTGGGTATTTCGGATTATCCAGCTTCAGCTTGATAATTGAATTGAAATTTATTAGTTATAATTATTTAGCACTTACTTAATTTTTCCTGAATTCTCACCAGTAAGCTGGTTCACTCCGATTTGAATTTATCAAGTGCCCCGGACTTGCGATAGTTCAATCTCACCATTCTTCATCCGTTCCATCCGTTTAGTCCATCGAAGATGGTGAGCGACTTGTCCTGAGGCAAAGCCGAAGGAAGTCGAACCATTCAATCCATTGGTATGAACCATTTGTTCTTCCCATTGACCGCTTTATTCACAGCATCTCGCATGACCTAACCGTATTGGACAGAAGCATGGCTATGGTCATCGGTCCCACGCCGCCGGGAACCGGGGTGATGGCACCTGCTATTTGGCTGACCGCATCGAAGTCAACATCTCCTACCAGTCGGTATCCGGACTTAGTAGTCGGATCATCTATGCGGTTAGTCCCCACGTCGATCACCACCACACCGGGTTTGACCATCTCCTTGGTGACGAATCTTGCCTTTCCCATTGCAGCAATAAGAATATCTGCTTGTCGGGTTATGTCGGCTACATTCTTGGTTGCGGTGTGACAAACGGTAACGGTGGCATTGGCACCTTTTGCTTTTTGAAAGAGCATGACCGCCAGCGGACGTCCCACCAGACTCCCCCGACCCAAGATCACCACGTGCTTCCCCGTGGGATCATGTCCCGATCTGACCATAAGTTCCTGAATGCCCAAAGGAGTGCACGGCAGAAAAGTCGGTTTGCCTGCTACCATCATCCCCACGTTGAAAGGATGAAAACCGTCTACGTCTTTTTTCGAATCGATGGTTAAGATCACCTTCTCTTCGCTTATCTGCACCGGCATGGGAAATTGGACTAAAATTCCGTGAATGTGTTTTTGTAGATTCAACTCGCGTATTTTTTCCAACAATTCGGATTCAGGTAATTCCTTCGGGTATCGCGAGACCTCGGAAAGGATACCTATCTCCTCACATGCCTTCACCTTCATGTTCACGTAAACTTGTGAAGCCGGGTTATCCCCTACCAAAACTGCCGCTAGTCCCGGAACCTTTCCCCTCTCTTTGAGACGGTTTATTTTTTCTTTTAATCCCTCTTTGATCTCTGCAGAAATTTTCTTCCCGTCAATGATCTCTGCTGCCATGGCAACTCCTAATTTGAGATATTGATTTTGTATGGTGAGAAATATTTTAAGTTATCTGCGCATAAATCTATCGAGTCTCGATTACTGATCATCGAACCTCGATACGAGTTTCGCAACCGATAAACGTAATTCACAACCATCTTT
>Ga0315289_10002858_pt1 | contig 26347 bp, 24 predicted proteins | sample YL17G11_40_MG_FD_203452 | JGI IMG/M metagenome (GOLD analysis project Ga0315289, IMG submission 203452) | Sediment microbial communities from Yellowstone Lake, YNP, Wyoming, USA - YL17G11_40 | ecosystem: Environmental > Aquatic > Freshwater > Lake > Sediment | place: USA: Wyoming | collected...
GTCTATGGCGAAGGCAGGATGCCTGAGCCGGAGGAGATCGCCGCGGCGATCAAAAAGATAAAGGCGGCATGAAGTGACCATTTTTTTGGTAGGACTTACGGTCTTAATGCTGGCGGTAGTCGCGTTGCAGCTTGTTTTGCTGTTCCGGCGGTCCGGCTCTGGGGTCGAGGACCTCAAAGCTAAACTGGAAGTCCTGCAGGCCGCCCAGGAACGCTTGGAAAAGGCTTTGCGGGATGAAATGGCGGTCAACCGCGGCGAAGTCTCCAATACCTTGACTAATATGATCGGCCTGAACACGCAAAATATCAACAAGGTGCGCGAGGTGCTGGAATCGGTGCATAAGGGCCTGGGTGAAATGCAAAACCTGGCTTCCAGCGTGGGCGATCTTAAAAAAGTCCTGACTAACGTAAAGACCCGCGGTACCTGGGGTGAGGTACAGCTTGCCGCTTTGCTGGAACAGATGCTGACTATTGACCAATACTCTGCCAACGTGGCCACCAAAAAGAACAGCCAGGAGCGCGTGGAGTTCGCGATAAAACTTCCCGGCCGCGAGGAAGACAAGGAGAAAGTGGTCTGGCTGCCGATTGACGCGAAATTTCCCCAGGAAGATTACCAACGCTTGATCGAGGCCCAGGAAGCTGCCAACCCGGAGCTGGCGGAAAAGTGCGGCAAACAGCTGGAGCTAAGGGTCAAAAGCGAAGCCCGGGACATACGCGATAAATATCTTAACCCGCCCCAGACCACTGATTTCGGGATAATGTTTTTGCCTTCGGAAAGCCTTTTTGCCGAAGTCTTGCGCCGTCCGGGGCTTTGCGAAAGTTTGCAGAGGGAGTTTCGTGTGACGGTGGCCGGCCCGACGACCTTGGCTGCTTTTTTAAACAGCCTGCAAATGGGCTTTCGTACCCTGGTCATCGAGAAACGTTCCAGTGAAGTGTGGCGGATACTTTCCGCGGTCAAGCAGGAGTTTTCCCGGTTTGGGGAAATCCTTGAACGCACCAAGAAAAAACTTGAAGAAGCGGCCAATATTGTGGAGGAAGCTTCCAGCAAATCCCGCAACATCGAAGCCAAGCTGCGCAAAGTCCAAGAACTGCCCGACGCTTTGCCCCAGATCGACGCTGAACCTTTTGATAATTCGACGCACCCATAGTACTACCTGCCTGCTCCCGCCACTACTTATTGTATAAATAAAAATAAATCACGCGAAAACCTTGACAAAGCCCCCCTATAGATATATATTTATATTGTGGAGGGAAGTGGAGGAAAGTGGAATGTGGTATGGCGAATATGCCCATACTTTGGATGAGAAAAGCCGGTTTGTCCTGCCGGCTAAATTCCGGGATAAAATAAAGCAGCTAACTGAGCGCAGGTTTTATTTGACCCGCGGTCTGGAGCGTTGTCTGTTTTTCTATCACCAGGAAGCTTGGCTGAAACTGGAAGCCCAGCTTAAAGTCCCTTCTTTTACCGACCGCGATTCGCGTTCTTTCAATCGTATTATTTTCAGCGGCGTGCAGGAGATCGTCCTCGACGGCCAGGGCCGCGTGGTCATCCCGGATTATCTTAAAAGTTTTGCCGCCATCAAGAAAGATGTGATCATCGTAGGCGTTTCCGAGCGCATCGAGATCTGGGACAAGATTTCCTGGAACCGGTTCTTCGCCGAGAACAGTAAAAAATTCGAGGATATTTCTGAACGGTTGTTCAGGGGCGAACAAGCGCACAAGGCAGATAAAAAATAAACTAAAAGGCAGCGATGGTCCAAGAGCAGGCTTTGGTGATGTGTATGGAAAACGCGCAGCATTATCCGGTCATGCACAGGGAGATATTGGAAGGCCTGGGAATCGGCGGCCGCAAGCTGGTCCTGGATTGTACCCTGGGCCTGGGTTCGCTGGCGGCCAAGTGCCTGGAAGCGCTGCCGGCAGACGCCGTCTTGGTGGGGATTGACCGCGATCCTCAGTCTTTGGGAATAGCCGGTGAACGTTTGGCCGTTTACGGCGACCGCGTCAGATTAGTCCGGGAAAATTTTGTTAACCTTGCCGAAGTGTTGGCGAAGCTTGGTCTGGGACAGCCCGACGCGATCATTTTTGATCTGGGCATCTCCACCTACCAGCTTAGCGCTCAAGGCAGAGGTTTTAGTTTTCTTAACGATAGTCCTTTGGACATGCGCATGGACCCGAAAGCTTTTTTGAGCGCATATGAGCTGGTGAACAACTTAAGCGTTGAGGAGCTGGCTAATATTTTTTATCGTTTTGGTGAAGAACGGTTCAGTCGGCGCATTGCCGCTTTTATCGTAAAGAGTCGCCAGCGTGAGCCGATATCCGGTACCCGGGAGCTGGCCGATATCGTCAGCGACGCCTTAGGGGGCCGCCGCGGCAATTTTCGTATCCACCCGGCTACCCGGGTGTTTCAGGCTTTACGCATAGCCGTGAACAACGAACTGGAAGCCTGCCGTATCGGCATAGGCAAGGCCGCGCAAGTACTTGCGCCCAAAGGCAGGATGGCAGTTGTGGCGTTTCACTCGCTGGAAGACCGGATAGTCAAAAATATGTTTAAGGACCTTAAAACAGCCGGTGAGTTCGACATAATCACCAAGAAACCGCTGGTGCCGTCCCAGGAAGAGATCCGGGACAACAGCGCTTCCCGGTCGGCGAAGTTAAGGATCGCGCAGAGGACAGTAAAAAATGACTAATGACCTAATGACGAATGACCAATGTTTAATAAGATGCTAACTCGTCATTAGACATTCGACATTAGGCAATTGGACATTGGATTTATGAAAGAGTTTTATAACAAAACCTGGGTGCGGGCGAGCCTGGCCGTGGCCGTGGTGTTTTTTGGCACGCTTTTGTATCTGCACCTTAAGATATGCATCTATCTGGAAGGGTATCGCTTGAGCCGCGGCTATCAGGTCAACAATGAACTGGCATCGCGCAAGGACTATTTGCTTAGAGTTTTTTACGCCCAGATGTCCCTGCAGCACCTCAATCAGTGGGCCAACGACAACGATTTTACTTCCGTGGAAAGGCAGAGATTATTGGCTTTGGACATGCGCAAGGAATTAGCCGTTCGGCAGGAAAGCCGTCTGTCGGCGCTGTTTAACCGGTTAGCCGGGATACAGCCGGTATCGGCTAAGTCTGACAACCGGGACATGCTTCTTAAACAATAAACCTTAGCCAAGTGAAGACAGAAAGATTAAGGACAAAACATGCGACGCTTATAATCGCCCTCTGCTTTGCGGTCCTTGCTGTAAGGATAGTCTACTTGCAATTTTTCCGCGCCGCATTTCTTCGCGACTACGCTTCTGCCCAGTATTATAAAGTAATACCTTTGGAAGCTAAACGCGGGATGATCTTTGACCGCGAGGGCCGCATTTTAGCCGCCGGGCTTCATTGTTATTCGGTGTTCGCCGACCCGGCCGCCGTTGTGGCCAAAGTTTCGGCCGCCCGCCTGTTATCCGATATCTTGGGACTGCCAAGCCAGCAGGTCTGGGCCAAGCTTAACAAGAACAGCCGGTTTGTCTGGCTGAAGCGCCGGATATCCTGGGACGACAAAGAAAAGATAAAATCCCTCAACGTCAAAGGCGTGGGCTTTTTGCGCGAGGACCGAAGATTTTATCCTCAAGATAGTCTGGCCGCAAGCGTCCTGGGCGCGGTAAACGTGGATAACCGCGGTATCGAGGGCCTGGAAATGCATTATGACGAATACCTGCGCGGCAAAGACGGCTGGGTCAAGATATTGCAGGACAGCGCTTCCCGTAACATCTTGCTGGCCCCGGAGACCGTGACACCGCAAGCCGGCGCCGATATCATGCTGACGGTTGACGCCCAGATCCAGTACTGGGCGGATTTTTATCTTAAAAGTACGGTCGATAAGTATCACGCCAAACAGGGCAGCGTGGTAGTGATGGACGCTACCAATGGCGAAATAGTCGCGCTGTCCAATTATCCTTTTTGTGACCCCAACCATATTTCTCGGGAAAGTATACCGTTGCTCAAGAACAAAGCGGTCACGGATATTTTCGAACCGGGGTCTGTGTTTAAGGTCGTAGCGCTGATGGCCGCGCTCGATACCGGCACTTTTAAGGAGGATGACCAGTTTTTTTGTGAGAACGGCCTTTATAAGATACCCGGGGCCAGGTTGCACGATTGGAAGCCGTACGGGACTTTGAGCTTTACCGAGGTATTCAAGAAATCATCCAATATCGGGGTCGGTAAAATAGTGGCAGGTATAGGGGCGCAAAAATATTTCGAATACCTGAAAGCCATGCGCGTCGGCGAACGTACCGGCGCAGATATGCCGGCTGAATCGTCCGGTACGCTTAAACCTTTCTCTCAATGGTCCAAGACCTCGTCTTATATGGTGCCGATCGGCCAGGAAGTCGGCGTGAACCTTTTGCAGTTAGCCCGGATGTTCGCGGTGATGGTTAACGGCGGTTATTTAGTAAAGCCCCATATTGTGCGGGCAGTGTATTTTTCTTCGTCGGTGCGCCATTTAAGCGTAGAAAAAGAAAGGGTCATCCCCACGGCTACGGCCAACCGGGCCAGAAACATACTTTTGCAGGTGGTGGAAGACGGCACGGCTAAATTAGCCTATGTTCCCGGCATGGCTATCGGCGGTAAGACCGGCACGGCCCAAAAATTTGATTCTGCCAGCGGCAGATATTCCGCCACGGCCTACCGGGCTAACTTCGTGGGGTTTTTAGCGGATTTGGTCCATCCGGTGGTGATCGCGGTAAGCGTGGATGAGCCGCAGGGGTCGCACTTTGGCGGCGTAGTGGCCGCGCCTTTGTTTAAAGAGGTGGCTTTGAAGGTGGCGGCTTACATGGGTAGTGAGAAAGTATACGCGGCAGCTAATGAAAAGAAGAGACCATAGACCATCGACCGGACGACCAACCCGCAAAGCTATCAAGGGGAGTCCCGCCCTGGCGGGAGACTGGAGAATGACGCTTAAAAAAATATTGCCGGGAGTAAAGTTAAGCCCAAAGCTGGCCGGATTACCGGTCAAGGGCATAAGCGATGATTCACGGGCTGTTGTGCCGGGCTCAATATTTTTTATCCGTCAGGGCCAAGGGTTTGACGTATTTTCGATCATTAAGAAAATAGAAAAAAAGGCCGCGGTGCTGGTGGGGAAGGCGGCGGATAAGGGGCGTCTTTTGCCCCTTGTTAAAAACAAACCGTTGATACTGGTGCGTGATGTCAATTTTTGTTTGCGCCGGGCAGCGGATATTTTTTACGGGTTCAAGGTCAAGGATTTTGTCTTTATCGGCATTACCGGTACCAAAGGCAAAAGCACTACGGCTCAGTTTGTCTGGGAGTTTTTGCGTGACAAAGGTTTACCGGCCGGGCTTATCGGCACGGTGGAATATCGCGTCAACGACGATCTTGTAAGGGCGGTCCACACCACACCGGATCACTTGACTTTGCGCCGTCTGCTCAACCGGATGAAGCTGTCCAGAGCGCGTTATGTGGTGATGGAAGTCTCCAGTCACGCCATAAAACAGCAGCGCATCGCCGGTCTTCGATTCGGGGTTTGCGCTTTTACCAATTTGAGCCGCGAACACCTGGATTATCACAAGACCATGAAGGATTATTTCCTTACCAAAAAGCGGTTTTTTCTGGATAATCCCGGGGCAAAAGCGGTGATCAATATTGACGATGCGCATGGCCGTGCCCTGGCCGCTAAATCTATTAAGAAGATCACCTATAGCCGTAAGACCGATGCTGACATCAGGGGCCGGCTGATCGCGATGGACAAAGCCGGTTTGTCTTTTTGCCTGGAAGCCGGACCGCGCGCCGTTTTGGCGCGTACGCGGCTGGTGGGCAAACATAATCTGGAAAACATCTTGTGCGCCGCCGGCATATTGATTGCCCTGGGATTCAATATCCGGCAAATCGGCCGGTTTATCCCGCGGTTTAGCGGCGCCAAAGGCAGGCTGGAAAAAGTCGCTCGCGACGTGTTTGTGGATTACGCCCATACCCACGATTCTTTGCGCAAGACTCTGGCGGCTTTGCAAGAGGTGGGATATGGCAAGATCATTTGCGTGTTTGGTTGCGGCGGCAACCGCGATCATGGTAAAAGGCCTCTGATGGGTAAAGTGGCTGGCCGCGGGGCGTTTTATTCGGTGATCACTTCGGATAACCCTCGTGACGAAGACCCGATAACGATCTGCCGGCAGGTAAGCCGGGGCTTTGAGCGGAAAAATTTCAGCTTAGTAGTGGACCGGCGCCAGGCCATCAAGCGCGGTCTTCAGTTAAAAGGCCGGCATGCCGGTTCTTGTCTGCTGGTGGCGGGTAAAGGCCACGAGGATTACCAGATAATCAAAGGCAAAAAATTGCCGTTTAACGATAAAAAAGTGATTAGAGAGATAATTAAAAAAACAGGTTTGTAGGGGCGGACCGCTGTGTCCGCCCATTAATTGGGTCGACACGTCGGTCGACCCCTACAAAGATAATATGGACCTAAAAAATTTTATTATCTTAAAGCAGCTTTTAAAGCCGAAGGCCTGGTTGAACATCAGCCGGTTTCGGGCCTTGAAAGGTTTTGCCTACGATTCGCGGACCCTGCGTAAGGGCCAGGCGTTTATCGCGGTGAAAGGCCGTTTCCAGGACGGTCATGATTTTATTGGTGAAGCCGACAAAAAAGGGGCCGGTTTGATAGTGGCTGAACGACTGCCTGCCTGCCGGTCAGGCAGGCCAGTAAAGAGCGTAAGCGCGCCGGTGATGCTGGTCAAAGATTCCCGTTACGCCTTAAAAATACTGGCTCGCCACGTGCGTTATCTCAAAAATCCCTATGTCTACGCGATAACCGGTTCGGTCGGTAAGACCACGACCAAAGAGATGTTGGTCTGGTGCTTGAAGTCCAAACATAAGACTTGCGCTAACTTAAAGACCGAGAACAATCTTTTTGGTCTGAGCCGGACCATATTTTCGCTCAAAAAAGAAAAAATACTGGTGGCAGAGCTGGGCACAAACTCCCCCGGCGAAATAAAAGAGTTGGCCGAGGTCCTGCTGCCCAACGCCGGCCTGATAACTTTTGTCAAGCCGGTGCATTTGGAGAAGCTGAAAAGTTTGCCGGGAGTATTTAAAGAAAAAACCGCATTGCTGGAATCGCGTGAGGATACTGTAGCCGTGCTTAACGCCGACGACGAGTATTTGAGGAAATATAAAGGCCCGGCCAAAGTCTATTGGTATGGGACCGGTAAAGGCAGCGGCTTAAGGGCCCGGTTTTTAAGCCGCCAAAAAAATACCGTGACATTTCTGCTCAACAGCCGCTATCAGCTTTGCCTGCCCATAAGCCGGGAAAATTTTGTCTATAATGCTTTAGCCGCCATAAGCGCGGCTAGTTTATCCGGGATGACTACAGCTCAGTCGGTAAAGCGCATGAACCGTTTCAGGGGTTATCCCGACGGCCGCATGGATATTAAAAAAGTCGGGGCGTTATGTTTTGTCAACGACGCCTATAATTCTAATCCTTACGCCTTGAAAGAAACGCTCAAGGTGTTTAAAGATCTTGCGGGACATAAGATCGCGGTGCTTGCCGACATGCTGGAGCTGGGCACTGGGGCCGCGCGTTATCATCAGGCCGCGGCTAAGGATATACTTTGCTCAGGCGTAGACCACTGTCTTACCTTAGGCGGTCTTAGCCGGCATACTTACGAGGCTTTGCGGCGGGCTGGTTTTACCCAGGCCAGACATTACGCAACGCATTCCGAGGTTAGCGCGGCCTTAAAGCGTATCGTTGAAGCTGATCCGCAGTTAAGCTACACGGTTTTACTAAAAGGCTCAAGGGCTATGCACTTAGAGAAAGTCATGGAATTATTTGCCAAACCCAGGAGTACGCGATGATCTATCATATTTTTTATCCGTTGGCCAAATACTTTTTTGCCTTTAACGTCACGCGCTACATAACTTTTCGCGGCGGCTGCGCCTTTATCACGGCGTTTTTGCTGGTAATACTTTTCAGCCGGGCGTTTTTTTCCTGGCTTAGAAAGATCAATATGCTGGAGACCATTGACATGTACGGTCGAGCGGACCTGGAAAAGCTTTATGCCGGCAAGAAAGGTACGCCGACCATGGGCGGCGTACTGATGATCTTTTCCATCACGACCACTTTATTGCTCTGGTGCCGCTGGGACAATTATCTTGTCTGGTTGTGTATTTTTACCCTATGTTTTCTAGGCGCTTTGGGCTTGCGTGACGATATGCTTAAGACCCGCAAAGGCAAAGGGCTTTCCCGGCGGGAAAAACTGCTGGGACAGATAGTGGTGGGCCTGGTGCTGGGATTGTTCATAACCCTGACCAAGTGCATTCCCACTACCTGGGATTTCCCGTTTTTTAAAAAACTTCTGTTCGATCTTAAGGATTTTTATATTTTCTGGGCGGCGCTGGTGGTCGTAGCGACTTCCAACGCCGTGAATTTTACCGACGGCATGGACGGCCTGGCTACCGGCGGGTTGATCTTCAGCGCGATCATCTTCGCTATTTTCAGTTACCTAGTCGGTAACATAAAATTTGCGGAATACCTGCTGATACCTTATGTGCCGTCTGCCGGAGAACTTACGATAGTGTGCCTGGCCATGGTCGGCGCCGGGATGGGTTTCTTATGGTACAACGCGTATCCGGCCCAGGTGTTCATGGGCGACGTGGGCGCGCTTTCCCTGGGCGGGATGCTGGGAGCCATCAGCTTGCTGATTAAGAAAGAGTTTTTGCTGGTAATGGTCGGCGGGTTGTTTGTGCTTGAGGCGGCCAGCGTAGTGGCGCAGATGTTTTTTATCCGGGTATTGAAGCGCCGGGCGTTCAAAGCCGCGCCGTTTCATCATCATCTTCAGCTTTTAGGCTGGCAGGAGCCGAAAGTCGTAGTCAGGCTGTGGATCGTGGCGGTCATGTGCGCGGTGCTGTCGTTACTAACTTTAAAGTTAAGATAGTAGATAGTAGATGGTAGCTGGTAGACGGCGGATGTGCTTACGACTACTATCTACTATCTAACATCTACCATCTGATTTTTTATGAACCTAGAAAATTTCGATAAGGTATGCGTGGTGGGATTGGGCAAGAGCGGTTACGCTTTGTGCGACCTGTTGCTTAAAATCGGCAAAAAGACTTTTGTCACTGAAGCTAAAACGGCGGATAAGTTTCCCGCTGCGCTGATCAACCGCTTCAAAGCCAACGGCGTGGTTTTTGAGTTCGGCGGGCACAGCGAGCAGTTTATCAAGCAGGCTCGGCTTTTGGTGTTAAGCCCGGGGGTGGACCCTGCCGAATCCCGCGCCGTGGCCGTTGCCAATCGTCTGGGTATTCCTTGCGTGGGAGAAGTGGAGTTCGCTTTTTGGCTGACCAAGGCTAAGTTTGTAGCCCTGACCGGCACCAACGGCAAATCTACCACCACGTTTTTGACTTATCGCGTGTTGAAAGAAAAACTCCGGAAAGTGTTTTTAGGCGGGAACATCGGGATACCCGTATCGTCGTTTATTCTGGATACCCGTGCCGGCGACCTGGTAGTGCTGGAAATAAGCTCTTTCCAATTGGAGACCATTATCGAGTTTCGGCCGCTGGTCGCAGCTTTCTTAAACATCGACCCTAACCATCTGGACCGTCACCCTTCGTTTGAGGCTTATCTCTCAGCCAAGCTTAATATTTTTCGCAATCAAAAAGCCGACGACTTCGCGGTATTAAAAGCCGGCATGGGAATATTGCCCAAAATAGAGCCGCGGATCAGCGCTAAAAAAATATATTTTTGCGACGAGTTTGCCGACGCCAATCAATCCTGCGTGTTCCGGATCGCCGAGATATTTGGAGCCGGTCGCGAGGATTGTCAAAAGGTTTTCACGGCTTTTAAGGGCTTACCGCATCGTATGCAGACGGTGGGAGAGGTGCGGGGCGTATGTTTTATCAATGATTCCAAATCTACCAACCCATCTTCGACCATCTGGGCCCTTAAAAACATCGACAGCCCGTTGATACTTATCGCCGGAGGCAAAGACAAGGGCGTGGATTACCGGGCTATCCTGCCTTATGCTAAAAAAGTCAAAGCGGTACATCTTTTTGGCGCAGCCTCCGCCAAGATCGAGGCGGCGCTTTCGCCGGGGCTGGCGACTAAGCGGTTTAGTTCGCTGGAAGAGGTGGTAAAAGCTTCTCTGGATATTTGCGTAGCCGGCGACACAGTTTTATTTTCTCCGATGTGTTCCAGTTTTGATATGTTTACCAACTACATGGAGCGGGGCAGGCAGTTTACGCAGATAGTTCAGCGGATAGCGGATAGCGGATAGATATTGCGTTACGGACACTATTTATGTTTCTATACGCTATGCGCTAAACGCGATACGCTAGTAATTGATAATGGACGATATTTTATCTTTAAAAAGAGAACGCAGGATGATTTTGTTGGTGACGGCGGCGGTCACGCTGTTGGGCCTCTTGATGGTCTACGAGGCTTCCTGCATCTATGCTTACCGGGCTAGTGGCGACCCGGCGTATTATTTAAAGCGCCAGTTGGTGTTTTTAGCGGTCGGTCTGGCCCTTTTTTCCGGAGCCCTGGTGGTGGACATTGACGGTCTGCGCCGGCATAACCGTAAGATACTGGTAGCCAGCATCGTGGTGCTTTTAGCGGTGGTATTGGCGGGGCATGCTGCCGGCGGAGCCAAACGCTGGCTGAGCCTGGGTTCGTTTAACGTCCAGCCTTCGGAATTTTTAAAGATAACTTTTCTGCTTTATGCCGTTGATTACGTGACCAGAAAAGGCGTGTTGATCAAAGATTTTCGTAGCGGGATCATGCCTTTACTACTGGTGCTCAGCCTAGTGTTTGGTCTTTTGATCGTCCAGCCGGACATGGGCAGCGCCATGTTCTGGGTGCTCTGGACGCTGGTGCTTTTGTTTATTTACCGGGCCAGGCCGCGGCATCTGGCAGGGATAGTGGTCGTTGGTCTGGTCTTAGCCGTGGTCTTGATCAAGACTCATCCCTATCGGTTTCGCCGGATAACCGGTTTTATGAACCCTTTTGCCGATCCACAGGGAGCCGGCTTCCAGCTGATACAGTCGCAAGTAGCTTATGGCCAGGGCGGGATGTTGGGCGTGGGGTTGGGCGAGAGCCGACAGAAATTATTTTTTCTGCCGGCATCGCACACTGATTTCATTTTTTCTATAATCGCCGAAGAGTTTGGTCTGATCGGCGTGACCATGGTTCTGGCGGCGTTTTATTTTCTCCTGAACCGGATGTGCCGGCTTGCCCGGCGCATCGAAGACGACTATCGCAGAGGTTTGCTTTGGGGAATAATCCTGATATTTAGCCTGGAAATATTTGTCAATGTCGGCGTGAGCTGCGGACTCTTGCCGACTAAGGGATTGTCTTTGCCGTTTATCAGTTACGGCGGTTCCAATCTGGCCGCGCATTTCGCCTTGCTGGGACTTTTTTTTAACGCGTCCAAGTTAGATACGCAAACAAATGAAAATCCTTCTGGTTTGTGAAAGAAGCGGCGGGCATATTTTTCCGGCAATGGCGTTTGCCGGCAATTTTTTAGCCCGGGGAGTCGATCGCCGGGACATTATTTTTTTTATTACCGGCGGTAAGTTCAGCGAGCAGATAGCTAAAGAAGGGTTCGTGGTGGTCGGTAAGCATTTCCAGTCACGTAACCTTCTCTTTGAGATGGTCTGGCGTTTTTTTGAGGCGGGGGGTATTTTAAAACGCGTTCGACCGGATCGGGTCTTGGGTTTTGGCGGCAGAGACAGCGTTTTTCTTTTGATGTCGGCAGTTCTGCTGGGTAAAAAGACCGCCATCTACGAACCAAACCTTACTTTCGGTAAAGCTAACCGTTTTTTGAGCGGTTTTGTCGGCAAGGTATTACGTGGTACAAAAGTCGGCGTGCCGCTGCGGGAAAATATCCGGCGTCTGGACAAGGCCGGGGTTCGGGCTAAATTGGGTCTGGGACCGGGGCCTTTGATACTTTGCTTCGGCGGCAGCCAGGGCGCGTCTTTTGTCAACCGGGTGTTTTTGCAGACCGCGGCAAAGCTTGGCCCGGGTGGTCAGGTGATACATCTGACCGGCAGCCGGCAATACCTTGAAATTTTCCAGGTCTATAATACAATGGGAATAACCAGTCTGGTAAAAGATTTCTATTACGCGATGGAGGAGCTCTATAGCGCCGCGGACGTGGTAGTCTGTCGGGCCGGCGCTTCCGCTTTGGCTGAAGCTAATTTTTATGGTTTGCCGGCGGTGTTGATACCGCACCCTGCTGCCGGCGGACATCAAAAGGATAACGCTTTTTATTTTCAGGATCAGGGCGCGGCTTTTGTTTTTACCGAAGCCGGTTTTTCCCAGGATGAGTTTGATCAGGCGGTGTTGAGCCTGGTCAATGACGAAAAACTACGCGCCGAGATGAGCGCGAACATGGCTAAAATAAAATTCGCCGTGCCTTACGAGGAATTCGTGAAGCGCGATCTGGGGTGGTAACAACTATGGTTGATAAGAAGATTTTATCCGACATAAAACATATCTACATGGTCGGCATCGGCGGGATCGGGATGAGCGGGATCGCGCTTTTGCTCAAAGACAAGGGCTTTGCGGTCAGCGGTTCGGACCTGGCTGATTCCTATACTACCAAGAACCTTAAAGATGCCGGCATCAAAGTCTTTGTCGGCCATAGCGCCCAAAACCTGCCGGCTGACGCGGATCTGGTGGTATATTCGTCGGCGGTTAAATCCGATAATCCTGAGATGATCGAGACCAAGCGCCGAGGCATCGGGAGTTTACGCCGCGGCGAGATGCTCGGCCTTTTATCCTGGGATAAATTGACCATTGCGGTTGCCGGCAGTCACGGCAAGACCACGACTACAGGGTTTATTGGTTATATCTTGGGAGCTTTAGGCTATAATCCGGCGGTCTGCGTGGGCGGCGTTCCCTTGAACTATGCGAAAAACGCCTGGTGGGGCGGCGATTATTTTGTGATCGAGACCGACGAAAGCGACGGCAGTTTCCTGTATTACAATCCCTGGGTGTCGGTGATCACCAACGTGGACCGCGAACATTTAGACTATTATCACGGCCTGGACGATATCGAGAAAAGTTTTTTAAAGTTTGCTTACCAGACTCAAAAAGTTCTGGTAGGCTGCGGCGATGACGCGGTTGTAGCCAGGATATTAAAACAGGTGACAGGTATATCTTATGGCCTGGGCCCGGCCAATCGTCTGCGCGCCGAGAACATATCCTTTGATACTTCGACTTCGCTCAGTATCAACCCTGAGCCTGTCGAACGGGTTGATGCCGGCAAGACCGGTTTTGATTTTTATCTGGACGGCCGCATGGTTTCTCGCGTCCAGACAAGCCTTCTGGGCGAGCACAATGTGCTTAACACGCTGGCGGTGCTGGCGGTCTTGCATTACATGCAGGTCGATTTGAACCAGGTCATACCCCTTTTAAAGGATTTCAAGGGCACCAAACGCCGGTTCCAGGTAAAGGGGGTTTGCGGGGGGGTGACTTTTGTGGACGATTACGGTCATCACCCTACGGAAATAGCCGCCGTGCTTAAGGCCGCGCGGTTACTGAAGCCCGCGCGGGTAGTAGCGGTGTTTCAGCCGCACCGTTTTACCCGGGTAAAAGCTTTAAAAGACGAATTTATCGCCTGTTTTGCCCTGGCGGATGAGGCTATTGTCACGGATATTTACGCGGCCAGCGAAGAACCCATCGACGGCGTAAACTCAAGCGAACTTTGTCGATCGGCGCGTTACGTGCCCAAAGAACGATTAGTCCAGGAGGTCGTGCCGCTGTTAAAAGAAGGGGACCTGGTCATCGGACTGGGCGCCGGCGACATAAACATACTGATGGAAGGAGTGTTGGATGCCTTTAAGCGTAGTCGCGTGGAAGCTTGACGTTGATCTAAAAGGTCTGACATCGTTTAAGATCGGTGGCCGGGCTCCCTTTTTTTTAAGCGCCGGCGATTCCGGCGGACTGCGTTCGGCTTTACGCGATTGTCAGGGCGATTGCTATTTTCTGGGCGGTGGTTCCAATCTGTTGGTGGCCGACTCTCGGTTAAAGAAACCGGTGCTTACGCTGGGAGAGGCGTTTTCTTATATCAAGCCAGCCAAAGACGGCAGCTTAGAGGTCGGCGCGGCCACCAGACTTTGTGAACTGACCGCTTATTGCTGTAAGAACGGTTTGGCCGGTCTGGAGGGCCTGGCGGGCATACCGGCTTGCGTGGGCGGTTTATTGGCGATGAACGCTGCGGGTTTCGGCAGCCAGATCAGCGATCAACTGGTAAAGCTTGCGGCTCTGGACAAAGCAGGCCGCGAGACAGTTTTAAACAAAGCAGACATAAAATGGGGGTACCGTTATTGTTCAGCCGCCTCTTGTTTTATAACTAAGGTCTGGTTTAAGTTTTTGCCGGATGCCGGCGTAAAAGAAAAGACAGCCGAGACTCTGCGTAAGCGGGTTGCGGCCCAGGATTATGATTTTCCCAGCTGCGGCTGCGTTTTTAAAAACCCTCCGGCGGATTCGGCGGGGCAGGCCTGCCTGCCGGCAGGCAGGTTGATCGATGCCTGCGGCCTTAAAGGGATAAAGCGTGGGGGGGCGATGATCTCAAATAAACACGCTAATTTTATCGTCAACACCGGTAACGCCTCTTATGATGATGTTGATTATTTGATATCTCTTGCGAAAGAAAAAGTGGCGGTAAAATTTAGCGTGGAGTTAGAAGAAGAAATCAAGCGTTGGACATAAAGGGTGGGGGCGGGGCTTGCCCCGCCCGTAATAAATAATAGATATGAGTTTTGATTTTAAGACATTGAAAGTCGGCGTGCTTTATGGCGGCGTGTCCGGTGAGCGGGAAGTTTCGCTTGTGTCTGGCCAGATGGCCCACGAAGCTCTTTCGCGCTGCGGGATAGACGCTGTGCTTGTGGATATCAAATCGTCCGCCGCCGCAGTCGTAAGAGAGCAGATAGTATCTTCAGGCGTCAACGCGGCTTTTATCGCCTTGCACGGCGAGTTCGGCGAGGATGGCTGTGTTCAGCGGATACTTGAGGCGATCGGTTTGCCTTATACCGGTTCCGGGCCCTTGGCCAGTTTTTTAGCCATGGATAAGATAGAATCAAAAAAGATCTTTGTAGCTCGCGGCGTGCCCACACCGGATTATTTTATCTGTGAGGACGGCGCGGCTGTTCCTTCCGGCATAAGATATCCGGCGGTGGTAAAACCTTATTATTCAGGCTCGAGCCTGGGTGTTTCCATAGTCGATTCCCCGGCTGGCCTGCCGGCGGCATTAAAACTGGCTTTTGGTGTTCAGGATAAAGCGCTTATTGAAGACTATATCGAAGGCAGAGAGCTTACCGTGGGGATCTTCGATACAAAACCGTTGGCGGTGGTCGAGATAAAGCCTAAAGACGGCTACTACGATTTTGCTCACAAATATTCCGACGGTATGGTGGAGTTTGTTGCTCCGGCCCAGATTCCGGCGAAGATCTACAAAAAAGTCCAGGCTGTTGCATGGCGAGCGCATAATGCTTTGGGATGCCGTCATTTTTCGCGAGTGGATGTGCGTTTAGGGCTTGATCAAAGACCTTTCATCTTAGAGGTCAATTCCATACCCGGCCTTACCAGCCACAGCCTTTTACCGTTATCGGCTAAGGCCTGCGGCATCGGCTATGACGCGCTGATCAAGGGTATGCTTGAACTGGCTATAAAGGAGGGACATGGCAAAAAAGAGATTCAACGCAACAGGATGGCGGCCTAAACCGGGTTTAAGCAAGTTGTTCAATAACCGCATTTTTACCGCTTTTTTTGTTTTGGCGATCTTAGCCGGACTGGTCTGGGCCTTTTCAAGTTATGTCTGGGACCGTGTCATTTCCAGCGACATTTTCATTGTCAGAGACGTGAAATCCAACACCGAACTTTCCCCAACGGTGCGCAGCGCTATTGTGGGTAAGACTGTGTTTGCTTTGAGCACGCGCAAGATCTATGATTTTGTGCGTTCCCAGCACCCGGAGTTTAAGAGCATACTTGTAGTCAAAGAATTTCCTTCCACTATTATCATAAAAGTGATCAAAAGGATACCGGTAGTCCAGGTGAAGATGGACGGTTTTTACGCCGTGGACCCAGAAAGGATAGTGGTCAGCGGGCCGTACCAACAGCTGCTTCCGGGACTGCTTTGTCTCGAGATCAGCGATCGGCCGATCGCTTTGACCAGAGGCCAGCGCATAGACGATAAGCGTTTGAGCGCGGCCATGGACCTTGCTGAAGCTTTGCGTAAGAACGGATACCTGGCTAAGTTGCCGATGAATGAGATCAATGCGGTTCTGCCGGCGGCGCTTTGTTTTGTGGTCGGCAGCACAAGGGTCATCGTCGGCGAGGCGGACTACGAGCGTAAACTCAAAGTGTTCGAGAAGATACTCAAAGAGGAATGCAAGGGGGATTTGTCTTCCTTGGAATACATCGACCTGCGTTATCAGCGGGTCTATTTGGGATATAAAAGATAATGCGCGGGATTTGCGGTATTGATATAGACAGGGATAAGACGGTTATTGCGTTTGCTGCCATCAAATCCGGCACGCCGATGTTTGTGCGGGATGTAACGCTGGATGTTGCCTCAAGCGGCAGCATCATCGAACATCTTAAGGCCAATAGCGGCCTCATCGGCCGCAAAATAAAAGATAAATCTAAAGAATTAGCCGTTAAGATCGACCGGGTATTTGTGAGCCTTGGCTGGGAGACCGGCGATTACCGTTTGGCCGAGGATACTGTCGCCTTTGACGTTATTAAACGGGTGAGTTGCCGGGACATCGAGTGTGTCCGTGACCGCATCGAAGATGAGGCCCTGGTCCACGATGAGTATTGCGTGCATAATTTTGAGATGGACTATGAGCTTGATGATAAGACATATCTGCGTGCCCCCGTGGGCATGCGCGCTAAACGACTGAAAGTCCGAACGCTGGTGGTGGCGATAAAAGAAAATATTTACCGGGAAGCTGCGGATGTTCTTTCTCGCATGGATCTGGTCTTCGGCGGTTTTATAGCCGCGCCATGCGCGGCCATGGCGACTTGCTTGCCGGGGCGGGAACCGTCCCGCAGGCTGGTGGTGGTAAATATCCGTTACGACAAAAGTTTTTATCTTTTTTATGACCGGGGGAGGCTAACGATTCTGACACCGATCGATTTTGGGCTGCGTTCGGTATTTATTGGCCTGCAAAATAATTTTTCCATACCGTTTTTTCTTACCGACGAGGTATTCAGCCGCTATCTGTCGTTTAAAGGTACGGATAGACTTAAGGAGATAACCCTTAAAGACGGCGATTCTTACGTCAATGTCAGCGTAAGCGCGATCAACACTTTTTTGGCCCAGAGTTTGGCTCAAGAACTGGGTGGCATGGCCCAGTCGTTGAAAGACAGCCTGGGCGGGGATCTCGACCTGACCATTGTGGGCCGGTTAAGCGCTAAAGACGGGTTTTACTCATTTTTACGTTCTTGTATGCCGCAAGGTGTCGGGGTGATGCCTGCGCCGGGGGCAGTTTCCTGCGCCTGGGGCGCCGCGCGTTATGGAATAAAACGGTTCCTGGAAAACGCTTACCGGGAAAAAGAGCCTTTTTTGCGTCGGCTGGTCAGGACGTATAAAGAGTACTTTTAAGGCGGGGGTATGCCTGGACAAAATAGTTCCCAGATAGATGAGTTCCTCAGGTCCCTCAAAAGCGCCCTGGTAAACGCTTCCGTGTATTTTTCAAACCATCCGATTTTTTTGCGTTCCCTGGAAGACCTTCAAAAAAAAATAGCGGTTTTGGTCGGGCCGGCCGGCAAGATAAGCCTGCTTTTTTCTCCCGAGGAGATTTCCTTAAATGACCAGCCTTTGGAGATGAACCGTTTTAATCGGGAGACCGCGGATTTTTTTCACCGCCGCAAGGTACTCCGGCTTGATATCAACTCCGCCGTTGGCAAAGAAGAGCTTTCCGGGTTTTTGGCGCTGATGGCATCCCGGTCTCCCAGCCAGGTTCAGGCCGCAACGGAAAGTTTTGCCGTGGCCATGGCAAAGGTGGGGATAAAAAATATCGTAGTCCAGGACCTGGATTACGGTTCAGTGTTGAAGGCTCAAGACGGTACCGGTTTGAACCGGGAAACCGACTGGGACGATATCGTCGCGGCCATCAACGGCGGGGCAACGGATATATCCGGCTTTGCCGATGATCTGTTAGTCATGATACCGGACCTTAAGATGACTGAGCTGGTAAAAAACGAAAAACTCATTGCCAGCATAAGTAAGTTCATCGAGCACATGAAACAAAAACGCGATCCGCGGTTTGCGGCATGCCTGAATAAGTTGTTACTGGTCAGTACTGCCGGGCTAAAGGCGATCGGCAGCCAGGATATGGACAACGTAAAAAAGTTGTTTGAGACCGTGGATATCGAGGATATTTCCGCGGTGATCGTCGATCGACTGCTGGAGGAGGCCGGGGACCAGCTGCGTTTTGACGATGTCAGTAGGGTCGTCGGCCCCCAAAGGAGCAAAGACCTGGCCCAGGCCATCGCTGCCGGGGCTAATAGTCTTTATGGCGGACAAGCGGGGTTGGATCAGCGCCTTAAAGACCTGTTTATGGTATCAAGTGATCCGGTAATAATCGAGGTATACCGCGATTTGCTTTTGAAATCGTCCGGCAGCGGATCCTGCGCCGGCCACGGCCTGGATTGGGTGACGCTATCCGCCAATTACCGTTACATATTGCTTAACCTTTTAGTCGTCCAGGATACGGTTGACACTACGCCGATATGGGAAAAACTCCTGGTGGCCTGCGAGGAGGCGATCAAGGAAAAAGACTGGGCTTACGCGGCGGTGGTCAAAGAGGCTTTGCGGGTAGTCCAGGCCGGCGGTTGGGAACCGGGTTTTTCGCATAGCCTGACGCGCAGGATAAACGAACTTGCCGAAGAATCCGCATTAGGCGGAGACCCTTCCGATTGTCTGGCTTTGCTTGTTTCGGACATAAACATGGCGTCCCGGCCCTGGCCGGAATACGCGGACGCGGTATTTGTCCGTAATCTGGCCACGCCGGCGTTCTTGAGACTTTTTTTTAAATTCATCCCGCAGAAAAAGGATGATTTCCTGGAACGGCTTAAACCCCGTAAAGACGATATACGTTTCCTTGTGACTATGATGCAGGGGCTGAAAAGTCTGCCGGGCGAGGTCAGCGCGCCGCTCTATTGCCAGGTTTATGGATTTTGCGGAAATTTTATCAAGGTGGAGATCCTGCGTTTATTGAAAGGTTGCGGGGAACCGGCGGATAAGCTTTTCGAGGAGGCGGCCGCCTCCGGCGACGCTTTCCTCAAACGGGAAGTCCTTCAGTTGGCCGACAGTCCCTCAGTCAGGGAAAACCTGGCCAAAATAATGTTTGCTGCCAGTGACCGGCAGGTCTTATTGGAAAATATAACGATAAGCCGGGAAAACCGGTTTTTGGAGGCGCGTCCATATCTGGAGGCGTTGAGCCACCGGAAATTTTTCTGGAATTCGATTGTCCGCCAGGCCGCCCAACAGGCGTTGGAAAAAATATGAACTTTCAAATAGTAGAGCAGATCTGGAAGGATATCATCGCTTGCCTGCAGATGGCCAGGATATACGGTACCAGCCACCCCAAAGCTGCCAGTGTCTTTAAAAATACTTTTGTGTCATTTAGCCAGGTATTGGCAAAAGAAAATGAGCTGGTGATCGGCATAGTCGGGCAAGAGTTCGCCTGGGGGCAGGAAATATTCTTTGAATTAAGTAAACGATCGGTCAGGATCATCCGTCTGCTCAAAGACAAAGGCCTGGAAAAGATAGTGTTATCCCGGGGGCTTACCCTGGAAGAATTTACGGGATTCATCGGCTATCTGGCCGAAAAAGACCAACCCGATATCGGTAACGCGGCCGACCATGGATTCCAGACCCCCGGCGCGCATATCCGCGCCGGCAAGCTCAGCCTGGCGGTGAAATCTACGGCTAGTCCGGAAGTGGCCGAAGCGGTAAGGTATTTGAAGGCCTATGAGAGTTCGCTTGATTCAGTCGCCAGTTCGCTTGGCGACCTTCTGGAAGGTAAGGCGGTGGACGCTCTAGATTTCAGATTTGTCATGACCGACATCATGGAGAGCCTGGGCGGCCGCCATCGTGAGTTTTTAAAACTGGAGGAAGTCAAGCGCCGGGACCTGGCTACGTTTATTCATCTGCTCAACGTATCGATACTGGCGATGAATTTTGCCGGGCACGAGGGTTATGCTAAAGAAGACGTGCTCGAAATTGGGTTAGCCGCTCTGTTTCATGACGTGGGCAAATTATATATAACCGGTCTGGTGAGGAAAAAGGAGCGGTTAAGCGACGAGGAGTTTTCCCGTGTCCAGAGCCATCCCGTGCTGGGAGCGCAGATAATGCTTCGCTACGTGGATTCGCTGGGCATCCTGCCGGTGGTGGTAGCCTTTGAGCATCACCTCAGGTTTAATCTTAAAGGTTACCCTAAACTCACGTTCAAAAAAGAACCGCACCCGGTGTCGCTCATGGTAGCGGTATGCGATGTTTACGACGCATTACTCGCCCGGCGCAGTTATAAGAAAGGTTACTCGCCCAGCGACGCTTACCAGATAATGAAAAAGGAGCGCGGCGAGATGTTTGAGCCGGGCTTACTGGACCGGTTTTTCAGCTTTACCGGAGTCTGGCCGCAGGGCACGATCCTGGCCTTAAGCGACGGCCGCAAGGCAATAGTGCGCCGGCAGAACCCTGACGACATATTCTTGCCGGTAGTGGAGGTGGTCGACACCTCCGGCTTGGTTGAGACGATCGATCTGCATAAGGACAAAGGTATCCCGGAAATAGTAAAAGCCCTTGATCCTTACGAGGAAGGCCGGCCCTACCTGGGATTCGTTTGACACTGAGCCGGTCGAACGGGTTGATTATCCCGACTAAGTATGATAGTATTTTAACTTAACATCTTGCGGGTATGCGGAGGTAAATCATGGCTACTGTCAAAAAAAAGATACTGGTCGTAGACGACGAGAACGAAATAGTTGATTTCCTGGAGAGCTTTCTTAGGCGTTTCAACCTTAACGTAGTCAAGGCCTCTAGCGGCAATGACGCGTTGGCGCTTTACGATAAAGAGCGGCCGGACTGGGTTTTTCTGGATATCATGATGCCTGATCGCGACGGCATCAGCGTGCTCAAAGAACTTAAAAAGATAGACGCGCGGGTGAAAGTGATCGTGATCACCGGTAAAGAAGAGCAGGCTTTTCGGGAAAAAGCTCGAGGATTCGGCGCCATCGACTATATCACTAAACCTTTGGATCTGGGCGAATTGAGCCAGAAGATCAAAAACTATATCGTTGATGAGGATTGACTATCGCAGGAGCCTGGAAAAAGCGGCCAGGCAGATGATACTTATCCACCGGCCTGATACGCTGGTGAAACTGATATTACGTGCTATCCAGCGTACGGTAAAAGTCCGTCACGCCGGGATGTTTATCTACGATAAATCGCGCGATGCTTACGTAGTCAAGATCTCCCGCGGTTTCAGCGGATTAAAAATACCTTCCGGGTTTGCCAAGCTCAACGCCGACAACCCTTTGATAACTTATTTTACCGACCAACGCCTTCCCTTTGACCGGGGTTCGCTTTTGTGGGACAAGATCCGGCGCCTCAAACCTCTCAGGCGGGATAAAAAGACCGCCGCTTTCATAAGTTCACTAAAATTTAACCTATCGCTTTACAGCGCGCGCGCCTGTATCCCGTCGTTTTGCCGCCGGGAACTGGTGGCGGTATTGTTTTTGGGAGAAAAGATCAACCGGAAAAGTTTTGTCGAGGAGGAAGTGGGGTTCTTATCGGTCCTGGCATCAGATATGGCCATGGCCATCAAGAACGCCTGGCTGGTCGAAGATCTTAACCAGCAGCTGGAGAGAAACAAGAGGTTATTGCTGCAGGTGGTGTCGGCCTTAGCTTCCAGTATCGAAGCGAAGGACCAGTATACGAAAGGACATACCGAAAGAGTGGTGGATTGCGCCATGCAAATAGCCCGCCGGCTTAAACATACGGTGGATTCCCAGGCGTGGTCAAGTTTTACCGAAGAACTTAAAGTCGCCGCGCTTTTGCACGATATCGGCAAGATCGGGATCCCTGAGGTAGTCTTGAACAAACCCGACGTACTTAGCGAGGAGGAGCGCCGGATAATCCAGAAACATCCTTTGATCGGGCAGAGCATCCTGGGGCACATCGAGGGCTTTGAAAGCGTGCTTTTGGGCGTCAAGTATCATCATGAACGCTACGACGGTTGCGGTTACCCCGAAGGGCTTAAGGGTAAAAAGATACCTTTCGTGGCCGCGATCATAGCGCTGGCCGACGCCTTTGACGCCATGACTTCGGACCGGCCTTATCGCCAGGCGTTGTCTTTAGCTGAAACGCTGGAGGAGGTACGGCGTAACCGGGGAAAGCAGTTTTCACCCATAGTGGTGGACGCGTTCTTGAAGATATATGAAAATAAAGATAGTAGATAGTAGATGGTGGATGGTAGATGGTAAAGAGAAACTACCATCTGACATCTACCATCGGTAATAATTATGTCTCGAATACTTATATTGTATATTTCCGAGTTCGGCGGGCATCGCCGGGCCGCGGAGAACATCAAAGCGGCCTTTAAGCTAAAAAACCCCGCCGACGAAGCTTTTACGGTCAACGGTCTTACCGCGTTATACCCCCGGGCCGAGAAAGTGGTAGATTTTGTCTACACCGCCATTATAAAACATCTTCCGCATCTCTGGGGCCGCGTGTACGACCGGGATGGCGTTATCCAGGGCCTGGCCGGTGCGCATCGTTTTGTCAACCGTATCGCTTTTGACAAGATGCGCGGGCTCCTTAATGATTTCAAGCCCGACTGTATTATCGCCACTCAGGCTTTTCCCTGCGGCGTGGTGGCGGCTTATAAGCAGGAGTTCAGTTTGGATCTGCCCCTTATAGCTGTAGTCACAGATTATCACCCACATCGGTTTTGGATCCACGGAAAAGTCGACCGGTATGTGGTGGCCTGTGAACAGGCCCGCCAGGTACTGATCAAAGAAGGGGTGGTCCCGGATAAAATAAGCATCCTGGGAATACCCATTTCTCCTAAGTTCATGGTGATCTGGGACCGTAAGGATGTGGCCAAAAGCATGGGCTTGCATCAAGGGCCGGTGTCGATACTCTTGATGGGCGGTGGACTGGGCCTGGGGCCGCTGATCAAGATAGCCCGCCGCCTGTTGTCGATTGACGGCGATTTTCAGCTGATCGTCGTCTGCGGCAAAAACCGCAGGCTTTATGGCTGGTTTCACCGGAACCGCAAAAGGTTCAAGAAACCGGTGTTTTATTTCGGGTATGTGCGATTTGTCAGCAAACTCATGGATTTTAGCGACATCGTCATAACCAAAGGCGGCGGTATAACCGTTTCGGAGGCGCTGGCTAAGGGTATGGGTATAATCATCACTAACCCTATCCCCGGCCAGGAGGAGCGCAACGTCAAATATCTTCTGGAAAACGGCGCCATAGTACGGGCGGATACCGTTGATCAGGTAGTTAAAAGCGTTTCGGGCTTGTTGGCCGATGCGGGCAAGCTGGCCGCTCTTAAAAAACTGGCCAAGGCGCTGTCTGCTCCTGACGCGGCTTTTAAAATAGTAGACGCGGCGAAACAGCATATAGCTACGAACCCGGCAACCAATGACAAATGACAAATGTTCAAATGTCAAAATATAGAAAAAATGTTTTTCCGGTTTTGTCATTTGAGCATTTGAAATTTGACATTTTTTAAGATTATGTATTATCTTTTTTTGATCGGCCGGTTTTTTAGTCTAGTCTTAGGGCGCCGGCTGGCATATTTTACGGCTTACTGCATCGTGTCCCTGCGTTGGTTGGTGGCCCAGCGGGACAGGCGCAAGGTCATCCACAATCTGATGCCGGTCATCGAGGATAAAAAAAACGCGGTCAGCGTGGCCCGGCGTTCTTTTATAAATTTTTCATACTACCTGGTCGACTTCGCACGTTACAGCCGTATTGATCAGGATTTCGTGAGTCGCCATGTGCGGGTGATCGGCCGCGAGAATATTGAAGCAGCTAGGGCGGGAAATCGCGGAGTCATCGCCCTTACGGCGCATATCGGTAACTACGAGCTGGCCGCGGTGGTAACGCGACGGTTGGGTTATCCCATACACGCCGTGGCTTTGCCTCACAAGGATCGGCGGGTGAACGATTTTTTTAACAGCCAGCGCGAGACGGCCGGAGTCAAGGTGATACCCACGGGCGCCGCCGTGCGCCAGTGTTGTAAGATATTGCGAAACGGCGGGGTCGTGGGGTTTGTCGGCGACCGCGCCTTTACCGAAGAAGGGATCGCGATGGAGCTTTTTGGCCGGATGGCCCGTCTGCCCCGGGGGCCGGCTTTTTTCGCCCTGGCCGGCAAAGCGGCCATCGTGCCGGCTTTTTTGATACGCGAGCGAAAGTATGATTATTTCTTCGCCTTGGAAAAACCGATCGTGCCCGGCCAGGACGGCTGCGATAGCGAAATAGAGATCATCCGGCGCTATGCGTTGGTTTTGGCCGGATATATAAAACGTTATCCCGACCAGTGGTACATGTTTGGGGATTTTTGGATATGAAAGTCTGGGTCTTGATACCGGCGTACAACGAAGCTGGGGGGCTAACGCCTTTACTGGAAAAAGTAAAAGCTAAAGGTCTGCCGGTCTTGGTGGTCGATGACGGTTCTTCTGATGCTACCTACGAAGCGGCTTGCGGCCTTGCCGATAAAGTATTACGCCACGAAAAAAATATGGGCAAAGGCGAGGCGCTTAAAGATGGCCTGGCATGTTTATCGTCGGATGAAAGCGTCGATTACGTAGTGACCATGGACGCCGATGGCCAGCATTCGCCGGACGATCTGGATCTGTTTTTACGCGAAGCCAGCCGCGGTAAAAAGTTTATTGTCGGCAACCGCATGGCTGACCCCGTAGGTATGCCTTGGTTGCGGGTGATCACCAACAAGTTTATGTCCTGGTTGATATCCCGCATGACGGGGCAGAGGATCCCGGACAGCCAGTGCGGTTTTCGCCTGCTTAGCCGTGACGTGTTTTCCGGGATCAAGATCGAGACCGGCAACTTCGAAGTCGAGTCTGAGATGCTGGTAAAAGCCGCCGCTGAAAAAGTACCCATAGACAGCGTGCCGATCAAAAGTATTTATTCAATAAAGGCCCGTAGTAAGATCAACCCGGTTATCGACACCTTGCGTTTTATAAAATTTTTGATCTGCCTTAAGATGGTTGGTTAAACATATGGAATTTGACGAACTGCGCCGTGAAATGGTGGAAAACCAGATACGGGCCCGTGGTATAGACCAGGCGGCAGTGCTGGAAGCTTTTGGCAAGGTCGAACGCCATCTATTCGTGCCGCGCGTATCGCGGCCCTTTGCTTACGCAGATACGCCTTTACCGGTGGCGGAAGGCCAGACTATATCCCAGCCTTACATGACCGCGCTGATGACCTGGGAACTTGCCGTAAAAGCCGGGACCAAGGTTCTGGAAATAGGCACAGGCAGCGGTTATCAGGCGGCCATACTGGCCGAGCTCGGATGTGAGGTCTATTCCATGGAAAGGATAGAGGCTCTGGCTTTAAACGCCGAGGAGACGCTTTCGTCCTTGGATTATTCGGTACGGATCAAGACCGGCGATGGAACGCTTGGGTGGGAGGAGCACGCGCCTTATGAACGGATCATCGTCACCGCGGCGGCTCCTCATGTATCCGGCGCCTGGCTTAAGCAATTAGCGTCCGGCGGCCGGCTGGTAGTGCCCTTAGGCGGCCGTTACGAGCAGACCCTGACTGTTATAGATAAAATATCCGATGCCCAGACCAGGCTACGTCAGGTTTGCGGCTGCGTATTTGTGCCGTTGATCGGCAAAGAAGGCTGGGCGGATAACGAATGACCAATGACAAATTTTCAAATGTCAAAACAAAACACGTCCTGTACCCGGATTAATTTTTGTCATTTAGGCATTTGACGTAATTGTTTAGCATTCCGAGTAAAAAGCGAAACATAACGTATTTTAGCGAAAAGCAGCGTCAAAAAAATCCTTGAACCGCTTTAGCGCGAGAAAGGATTTTTTAGCTGATTTGAGCGTTAAAAAATACGTTCGTTGAGCGTTTACTCGAAATGCTAAACTAATACCATTTGACCTTTGGGATTTTACTATGCTTCATCTTTATATTGGGGAGGGAAAAGGGAAGACTACGGCGGCATTGGGCCTGGCAATGCGGGCCGCAGGCTGGGGTAAAAAAGTCTACTTGGCCCAGTTTTTAAAAGATAAAAAATGGCCCTGCGGCGAGAAGCAGGCTGTCCAGCGTCACGGCCTGGATATTCTAATGGAACGCTTTGACAGC
>Ga0315289_10002859_pt1 | contig 26346 bp, 18 predicted proteins | sample YL17G11_40_MG_FD_203452 | JGI IMG/M metagenome (GOLD analysis project Ga0315289, IMG submission 203452) | Sediment microbial communities from Yellowstone Lake, YNP, Wyoming, USA - YL17G11_40 | ecosystem: Environmental > Aquatic > Freshwater > Lake > Sediment | place: USA: Wyoming | collected...
GATCTCCCCTAACCTCTCCTTATCCTCTCTATCTACCAGATTCTCAAAATACATTATGGCTAAAGAGTTTTCCTTAGCTACTGCCCCCTTTTCCGGAACTACCTCAAATTTGAAAGGTTTGAGGATTAAGAAAAGTAAAGCAATGATGAAAACTATTGAGGCGGGAACTATAAAGGGAAGAAGCTTCTTCTTAGGCTTGGGGGCAACAGCCTCTTTAGGAATTTGGGCGGTCTTAATATACTCAAGACTCTTTTTCTCTCTTCTCAAATCTGCCAGAAGATCATCTATGTGCTGGTATCTTTCTTCTTTATCTTTTGCCAATGCTTTGAAAACTATATCCTCTAACTTGGCTGAAACCTGATTATTAAACCGAGCTACCGGCTGGGGCTCTTCATTTATTATCGAATAAATTATAGCCGCTTGATGCTCGCCCTCAAAAGGTAATCGTCCGGTCAAAAGCTCATACAACACAACTCCAAAGGAGAAAATATCGCTTCTCTGATCCACCTCCTCACCTTGCGCTTGCTCCGGTGACATATAGGCGGCAGTCCCTAAGGTCGAGCGAGTCTTGGTCAGCTTGGTGGCTCCCTTTAGTTTTGCCAGTCCAAAGTCCATTATCTTCACTTGACCGCGAGGAGTAAGCATGATGTTGTCCGACTTAATGTCCCGATGCACAATCCCCTTTTCATGTGCTATGGTCAAACCTTCACATATCTGAATCCCAATATCTAAAACCTTTCTTACGGAGAGCGTCTCTTTTTCAATTATCCGCTTTAAAGTCCTTCCCTCGCAATACTCCATAACTATAAACATCTGCCCCTCGAATTCATCAATCTCATAAATGGTGGTAATGTTAGTGTGATTTAAAGCCGAAGCCGCTTTGGCTTCATGCACAAATCTTTCCTTTTCCACCGGATCAGAAGTCAGATGCTGAGGCAAAAACTTCAAAGCCACTATCCGATCCAGCTTAGTGTCCTGAGCTTTGTAGACCACACCCATTCCTCCCTCACCGAGTTTTTCGAGTATTTTGTAATGTGATATCGTTTTGCCGATCATCATTCATCCTTTGTAGCCGCAGACTTTAGTCTGCGTTACTATGCCTTTGTCATCCCCCGCGAGCTGAAGCTTGCGCCTACCTCTTAATGTTCACCGATCACTGAATTTTCACAATTACCAAAGTCAAATCATCCGACTGCGGAACGTCCTCTTGGAAAGCAATCACATGATTTACAATTTGCTGTGAGATCTCTTTTGCTCTCAGATGAGAACTCTCTTGAACTACCTTAATTAATCTCTCTTCCTCAAATTGTTCATTTTCCTTACTGAAGGCTTCAGTGATCCCATCGGTGAAAAGAACAAGCAACTCTCCCTGCTCTAAAATTATTTTTTCCTCTTGGTAAGGATAATTGTCCAGCATACCCAGAATAAGCCCACCTTTTTCCAGTTTCTTGAATTCACCTTTCGGATTGAAAATTAAAGGATAGCAGTGCCCTGCATTAGTGTAAGTGAAGCTTTTTTCTTTGGTGTTCAAAATTCCATAAAAAAGGGTGACAAATTTACCCTTTTCCATGCTCCTGCACAAAAGGGAATTGGACTTGGCAATGCACTCACTGGGAGCATGATTCGTTAAAGCTTGCCCTCTCAATGTAGCTTGCAGATTAGCCATCAAAAGGGCGGCCGGCATACCTTTTCCTGAGACGTCCGCAATTACAATTCCCAAACGATCCTGATCTATAGTAATAAAATCATAATAGTCTCCGCCCACCTCCCTGGCTGGAAGGGAAAAACCAACGATATCAATATCTGGCAAACTTGGGTTTTCTTTAGGTAAAAGAGAAATCTGAATGTTTCTGGCGGTCTTTAAATCCTCTTCCATTTGTTGAAGTTTCTTTTCCTCCTCGTATAATCTGGCATTTTCTATGACCTGCGCAGACTGCATGGCGATGATGGACAAAAGCCTCTGATCATCGGAAGTAAATACTTCCTTTTTCTTGTTGAACAGGCTGATCAAACCTATCATTTTATTTTTCACTCTAAGGGGAACGCATAGCATTGACCTGATTTTGGTCTCCTCCGTATCCACTCCTTTGAATCTGGGATCGTTTGCCAGATCGTTGGTCAAAAGCGGCATTTGATTTTTAATCATCCATCCGGCTAAACTTACCCCGAAGCGGTAGGGCACGCCTTTCACTGTGGAATCTTCGAGTCGGACAAAAGTTTTGAAAGGATCGGTCACGGTCTCTTTTAGCAAGGTAACCGTTCCCTGCTCCACATCAATCTTCTTAATGCATTTGGACAAAATTAGCTTGGTGATCTCTTCCACCTCCATGGTGGAGGAGATGGCAGAAGCGATCTCGTTGAGAATGGATAGCTCCTCCACCGCCCTTTTCAGTTTTCTGTTTTCCTCTTCCAGATTATTCGTCATTTATCATCACCCTCACCAACTCTTATGTTCTATCTAAAGAAAAACGCCTGGAGTAGCGAGACTTGTCTCGCGTTCACGCAGAGCAAGCTCTGCTACTCCGAAGCATTGATGTTTTTCAAAATCCTTTGTGAAAAATCCAAACCCTTTATCAACAAGGGGTCTGGATTCTTTTCATATTTATCCTTGTTCTTCTCCCAATTCTCTATGATCTCCACAATCTCTTTATCTTTCGGATCATTCAGAAGCTCTTTCAATCTTTTTCTGGTTACGGGGAATTCACCAGTTTTCCAATGAGTATATACTTTCAAAGCTATGATAGCCTCTCTAAACCTCCAATATATCTTCCGTGTTATATTTTCGGCTTGTTTTTGATGAGTAAAGAGAAATTTACTCCAGTAGCCGACCGTATTTGCAATCTTTTTGATTTCAATTAACATCTCCTCTCGGGTTGGCTCAGGCAGAGGACACCTGCCATATAATACCTTTGCTCCATAGTAAAACTGATGCCTGGCAAAAGGAACGAAGTTATTCATATCCAATCTGGAGAATAAAAGCACGGTGAACTTCTCGAATTCCTTTTTGCTCAAAATATCTCTTAGCTTAACCAATTCCGTTTTGGCGATCTTCTCCAACATCACTAAAGTATCAATATCACTCTCGGAATTGGCTTCACCCGTAGCCCAGCTCCCATGATGAATTATGAAGACCAAATTTTTCCCATAGGTCTTCTTGATCATATTCACAAATCTTTTTAATAATTTTTGAACTTCGGCTTTGGTCAAATTATTCTCCTACCTCACCCCCTGCTTCCCCCTCTCCACTTTGAGACTGTGTCAAAATCTCGTTTTTGGTAGCCGCAGGCTTTAGCCTGCGCTTGAATCACGCAATCTGAAGAGTGCGGCTACATTTCCACCTCTCCCCTCTATCTACGCTCTACCCCGCCAAAGGCGGGAGAGAGAGTCAGGGGATGAGGTCTGCTTAATCTGCTTCATCAGTCGTTAATGATTTCATTATCCCTCATTCGTCATTAATCATCCGTCATTCGTCATTTGTTTTATTCATCTGTTTCATCTGTTGGGAATCTTTTAGCTTTTATTCGTCATCCGTTATCCGTCATTTGTTTTGCTTTTTCATCTGTTGGGAAATTCTCTCAATATTCCCTTTCGCTATCCCAATCTGCTCCGGCATCCCTATCTCTTCAAATATCTCAAGAGCCTCATTATAACAATTCGAGGCCTGCTCCAAATTGGCTTTAGCTTCATAGACAAGGCCAATATTATTCAAATCACTCGCCTCACCCTGTCTGGAGCCCATCTCCCTATGAATCTTTAAAGCATTTTGATGGTACTTCAAAGCCTGCTCCAGGTCACCTTTATCTTGATAGATTAGCCCGAGGTTGTCCAGAGTTATTGCCTCGCCTTGCCTCAAACCTACTTCTTTATAGATCTTCAAGGCGTCCTCGAAACACTTCAAAGCCTTGTTCAGAGCGCCTTTAGCTTGATAGATTATTCCGATGTTGCCCAAAGCACTTGCCTCACCCTCTCTGAAACCTATCTCCTTGTCAATCTTCAAAGCCTCCTCTGTATACTTCAAAGCCTGATTCAGATCACCTTTATCTTTCAAGATCACACCGATGTTGCCCAAACCAATTGCCTCCCCCTGCCTGAAAGCTATCTCCTGATGAATCTTCAAAGCCTCCTCTAAATACTTCAGAGCCTGATACAGATCACCTTTATCTCGATAGATCAGACCGATGTTGCCCAAATCACTTGCCTCACCCTTTCTGAAACCTATCTCCTTATGTATCTTCAAAGCCTCCTGATGATACTTCAAAGCCTGATCCAGATCACCTTTAAGAGAATAGACATTACCGATGTTGCCCAAAGCACTTGCCTCACCCTCTCTGAAACCTATCTCCTTGTCAATCTTCAAAGCCTTCTGATGATACTCCAAAGCCTGATCCATATCACCTTTATCATAATAGATCAGACCGATGTTGCCCAGGACTTTCGCTTCACCTTCCTTATCATTGAATTGTCGGGCAAGATCCAATGCTCTCTCACAATTCTCCAAAGCCAAAGAAAACCTTCCAGAAGTGTAATAGCAAATGGCGACAAGGTTAAAAAGAGCAACCAATTGACTTCCCTTCGCTTCCTTCATCGCCTTCTGAAACTTCGAAATAGCCTCATCCCATTTATACACTCTAATCAGCTTCAAGCCTTCAGCAAACGGGTCAAATACCGATGAGTCTGCAGAAGGTAATCCATCCACATAAATCGGGATACCTAATTCCTTTTCTATCCGCTTTATGTTTTCATTAGCTTCTTTTGATTCCTTCTCAATCCGTTGAATGCGTTGTTCAGTCTCCTTTTCTAATTTTGCCGGCTTTGGCCAGAACCCAAAAACAAGAGTGAAGGCAAATGCCAAAATAGTAACAATTAAACCGACGTATGTCCAAGTACGAAGACGTTTCTGTTTCTTCTCTTTTTCTGGTACCCACTCTCCATCTGTGATCTTTTTTTTAACCCTCCGCGAAAAAACTGAGGCAAAAAGAAAAATAGACACTCCAACAAGAGCAACAATGACACCTACAATTATAAGGATATTCATTTCTTAGCCCTCAACTATCACATCAGCTTTACCTCACCCCTTTGTGGAGAGGGAGACGGGGAGAACTCAAAGCCTCCCCGATCTCAAAATTGCAATCACCAGCCACACTCCCAAAAGTCCAGCAAATATATATCCCAAGATTCCGAACAAAGGATAGCCGAACAATGTGTATTTAGTCTCCAAACGCATAATCAAAGATGAGCCCACAATTATAGCGGCAATGATCAAACTGAAGGAGAGCCGATTGGAGGCTCGATCCACCTCCAGGATCAGTTTTTCCAAGCCTTTATGTTGAAAGGTAAAGGAAAGCTGTCCTTTACCTATTTTCTTGAGTATCCTTTTTAGTTCAAAAGGAAGAACGACAAAAAGGTCCCGAAGGTCTTGAAGCGAGGTAAAAGCATCTCTTAAAAGAATTTTCGGTTTGAACTTGCGATATGCCAAACTTTTTATATAGGGCAGGGCTTCGGTAACTAAATCATATTCAGGATCGAGCATCTTAGCCACTTCCTCATAGGTGATCATGGCTTTGGAGAAAAGCATCAGGTCAGTTTGAATATGGATGTCGTATCGGTGAATTATTTCAAATGCCTCGTCGGTCAAAGTCTTCATGTCCAGGCGGGACAGGGGTATCTTATGATATTTATAAAGAAAATCAGCCAGATCAGCTTCTAAAGCCCTCAAATTGACCTCTTCTCCTACCACCCCCACGTCTTGATATACCTTGACTATTCCGCCCGGATGCCAGGTGACCACGGAAATCAGAAGGTCTGCCAGCTCATCCATGGTGCTTTCTGATAGCTTTCCCATCATGCCGTAGTCCACCGGAGCGATGATGTTTCCCTCCAAGACGAACAGATTTCCGGGATGAGGATCGGCATGGAAAAAACCGTCCTCAAAAATCTGCTTGAGGACCATTCTTCCCCCTATTTTGGCTATCAATTTCCTGTCGATTCCCTTTCTATCTAATTCCTCCAAATTCGATATTTTTATTCCCTGGATGTAACCCATAGTCAAAACCTTGGAGGTGGTTTTATCCCAGAAGACTTTGGGCACGAAAACCGATTTTTCGTCTTTGAAATTTTCCCTGAAGATTTCGATATTTCTGCCCTCGTTATTAAAATCAATCTCCTTGCGTATGGACTTGGCTAACTCTTCTCTGATTCCCTTGGGGTCATATTGCCTGGACTCGGGAACATACTTTACCAGCAGGTTTACCAAGTCTTTTAGAATGTCCATATCCGCATCGATGATCTCCTTTATTCCGGGACGCTGAACTTTAACCACTACTGTCTCTCCCTCTTTGGTCACCGCTTTATGCACCTGCGAAAGTGAAGCGGAGGCGATGGGTATGGTATCGAATGAGGAAAAATGCTCTGGTAAAGGAGCTTTCAATTCTTTCTCCACTATCTGTTTGACCTGTTCAAAAGGAAATGGTGCCACCTCGTCCTGCAGTTTGATCAATTCTAAGACTAACTCCAGAGGTATCAAAAATGGGCGCATGGAGAGGATCTGTCCCAATTTGACAAAAGTGGGACCCAACTCCTCCAAAGCCAATCTTATCCTTTGAGCATATGTCAGCTTCTCCAATCCCACCTCTTTCTTGAGTATCCTTTTCCTCAGTCTGAGAAAGGTGAAAATCTTCATCTGGTCTAAAACCTGACCAAAGCCGTATTTGAAAAGAACACTTGCGATCTGGCGGTATCGATGAAGACTACGTACTCTTCTCAATAGTGGGAGTTGCATGAAAAAAACAGTTTGAAGGTTTACAGGTTCAAAAGTTTAAAGCTTTCTGACTACTATATCCTGCTTACGATTCAGTGCAAACGCACCCAAATTTGTTACATTCTACTTGATTCCCATCATCTTTGCCTATGCTCATCCCCTTTCCCCTTGTGGGAGAGAGAGGGAGAGGGGAACAGCTTCATATCGGGAATAAATACGTTTCTATTAGTATCCCCAAATCTTAATCCAGGTCCCTCCTATTGCCTATAGCCTATTGCCTGCACTTAAAAGTATATCAAATAACTGTAGCTCAGTCAACAAAAAAATCCATCGAAGAAACCTCTGGAAAAACTACTTGCAAAAAAGAATTTGGAGTGTTCGCCTTTAGGCGAACCCGGTAAAAGTTCGTTGTCCCCGAATAACTCTAGGTCCCGCTAAAGCGGGACACTCCAGGAAAATCCTTTCCCACTTGGTTTTTTCAGAAACTTTTATGAAAGAATGTGATTCATAGTATGGTTCCGATCATGTTTTTTAGTTGCTTTCGAGACTCAAATCTTATATAATAATGGCGAAGAAAAAGTTTTGTATTTAACCTCTCCCCTTTAGTCCCCCTCTCTCCCGCCTTTGGCGGATGGAGAGAGGGAGGTAAAAATGTAGGGGAGGGCTTTATGCCCTCCCGCAAACGGGCGGGGACCCCGCCAGAGCGGGATTTCGCAAAGCTCAACAAGCCCCGCCCCTACAGGTTCTCTCCATAAGTATGGAGAGGGGAAAACAAAGGGTGAGGTAGAAAAATTTAAATAGAAAGGATTTAAAAATGAAAGATCAAAGAGTCGTAACTTTAGCCAAGAATTTGACGAGCTATTCACTGGAGTTAAAACCGGGCGAAAAAATCTGGATTGAGACCAGAGGCTTTCCGGTTTTGGAGATGGCCAAGGAGATGATCACCCAGAGCGCCAAAGTTGGTGCAATTCCGTTTTGGTATTACAATGACGACAGCCTCATCCGAAGATGGCTTTTGGACTCCAGCGAGGAACAATTAAAGAAATTTGGCGAATTTCACTTAACCCTAATGAAGATGGTGGACGCTTTTGTCTCTTTTAGAGGGGGAGATAATGCCTTCGACTTAGGTGACGTTCCGGAAGAAAAAATGAAGCTATATCAGTTGCTTTACGTTAAGCCAGTGCATTTAGAGGAGAGGGTTAAGCATAAAAAATGGTGTGTTCTCCGCTATCCCACCAACTCCTTTGCCCAGCTGGCTCAAACTTCTCAAGAGGCTTTTGAGGATTTTTATTTTGAGGTATGCAATCTCGATTATTCTAAAATGTCTAAAGCCATGGATCCTCTATGTGAGCTTATGAGCAAGACTGATAAGGTGCGCATAGTAGGAAAAGATACCGATCTTGAATTTTCGATCAAAGGAATACCCAACATAAAATGCGATGGAAAGCTCAACATTCCGGACGGAGAGCTTTTCACCGCACCAGTCAAAACCTCGGTAAATGGGCACATAACTTTCAATACTTCTTCCATTCATGATGGGGTTTTGTATAATGGAATCAGATTTGAGCTTAAGGATGGAAAGATAATCGATGCCAAAGCCTCAGTCAATCAGGAGAAGATGATAAAACTTTTGAACACCGACGAAGGTGCCAGATATGTGGGTGAATTCTCCTTCGGAATACATCCCGGCATAAAAAAGCCCATGCAGGATACCCTCTTCGATGAAAAAATCTTCGGCAGTATCCACCTCACTCCGGGAAATGCTTATGATGAAGCGGACAATGGAAATAAATCTTCCATTCATTGGGATTTGGTCCTGATTCAAACCAAAGAATATGGCGGAGGAGAAATCTATTTTGACGGACAACTCATCCGCAAAGACGGAATCTTCATCCATCCCAAATTGAAAGACATTTTGAGCGAGGAGGCATTAAAAGGGTAATTTACGGAGCTGTTGTCTAACTCGGTTTATCGTTTATTCGTATGAATGCATACGCATCGGTTTGGGTTTAGTTCGACAAGCTCACTACAAGTCGGCTACGTATCGGTTTCGGATGTCCGAATTTGGATCCATCGGATCGGGTTCGTCTTTAGTCTTGGAACGATAAACGACAACCACTCCACGATAAACGACAACCACTCCACGATAAACGATACGTAACCGCAACCGAAACCTTTGTCAACGAAACCCCGAGAGAAATATTCATGTGCCTGTCGGATTCCCCCGACCCGATCCCGTAAAAGGCGAAACCAGTTCAGGGACCTGACGGAAACAGAAACGTAGTTCCCTCTCCCCTCTGGGGAGAGGGTTAGGGTGAGGGGGAAAACTATTAAGTAGTTATTTTGGAAAATCAAGATGTGCAAAAAGATGAAGTTCCGACTCCATATCAAACGGCAGGAATCATAACCATGTCCGAGTTGACCAACGATTTTGAATACTCAGATGATTTTGATGAGGAAGTGTGGGATGAAAAGAGATGGGAAGAGTTTATGCAAGAGGCTGACCGAAAAGCAGATGAGTATTTGAAAAGATTCGAAGAAGAACATCAAAAGGGAGATGGCGGACACCCCTTAAAGAAACCAACAGGAGACTTACGTTGCGATGATGAAGTCGATGAAGAATCCGAATTAGAATTTTCAGACCTCAAGCCGGAAGTTTGGGAATCACCTCGGATGTATTGGGAGGATGGGGATTTTGAACAAATTCCCGCATACCAGATAGCTTATGACTTTGCCATCGCCGTTTATAATTTTGTGGAGCGATCCTACCCCGAAAGAATAGATATTCCGGAGATAAAGCAGCTTTTACAAAACGCCTTTATTATTCCTGCCAAGATTGCCGGTGGTCACGGAATGGGATATGAAAAAGATACATTAGAAGGTAACATCGCCAATTGCAAACGGGGACTCGTAGCCGCCAATAATTGCGTTAATGCATTGGAAAATCTTAAAGCAAAAACCAAGACTACACCTGAGTTATTGAGAATCCACGTTTCTGCCGTGAAAACAAGAGAGGTAGTAAAAGAATGGATCGAAGAGTTAAGAGGCAGAATTTGGTGGAGATAGAGGCTGTTCAAAGTTTCCGCTCAGCCCCGCCATCGGCGGGGCTAACTTCCTTCTTGTGGATGTCGCAGACCCGTCTGGGATAACATCCACAAGGAGCATAAAATGAACTCCTAACGTAACGTTAAATTCAAAAATTAACCTATGGGCAGGACAGCAGGATTCATCATTTTTCTCACCATTGTGTTGGGGGTTTACTTCGGGGGGAATTTCTACATTTACAAAAGAGCGACACAGGCACTTCATGCAGAGGGTTTTCTCCTCTTACTGTTCAAAATGTTTCTTCTTGCACTGATTTTATCTTTTCCAATAGCACGGTTGATGGATCGCTTTTGCCGATGCGAAGCCAGTAATTTTTTGACTGTGGTGGGCTCGTTCTGGCTGGGCGCCATGCTCTATTCAGTCCTCACTCTGGCTTTCATCGACCTGCTTCGGGTGATTAACCATTACTTTAATATTTTTCCGCAATTTATTGATAACAATCCAGTTACGGCAGGAAGAGTTCTTTTCGTATGTGCTTTCCTATTAGTATCTGTCACCATGACTTTTGGATTTTTTAGTGCCCGAAATGTCAAGATCGCGCAAATAGATATTCCTTTGAAAAAACTTTCTCCCCAGCATAATGCTTTTAACATCGTTCAAATTTCAGATGTGCATTTGGGGACTATTATTCACAAAGGGAGGCTGGTCGAAATTGTAGAGAAGGCTAATGCCCTCAACCCCGATTTGGTTCTGATTACCGGCGACTTAGTGGATGAAAATGTGGAAAAACTTGAAGATATGGTTGAGCCGCTCTCCGAGATCAAGAGCCGTCTGGGAGTATATGCTGTGACCGGCAATCACGAATTCTATGCGGGTGTGGATAAAGCTGTCCGGTTTATGGAACAGGCAGGTGTTTCTGTGCTGAGAAATCGTTACGTAACCATTGACAGCATTTTAAATTTAGTGGGGTTAGATTATACAACTTCAGAACAGCAATTGGGGAGAAAAAATCCTCCCTTAGAAACAATAATGGCAGGAATGGACAAATCTCTTCCCACCATCCTGATGTACCACACGCCTATAAGGCTCAAAAAGGCGGAAGCGGCAGGAATCGACCTTCAGTTGAGTGGGCACACCCATAAGGGACAGCTTTTTCCTTTTAACTTGATTACGAAGTTAGTTTATACGGTCGATTCAGGTTATGCTCGTATTGGAAAAATGCAGCTTTACGTAACTACTGGAGTGGGCACCTGGGGACCTCCGCTCAGAGTGGGGGCACCACCAGAGATCGTTCAGATCAAGTTGAAGACTATACCCTAAGTGTTACATCCCAGATTCTTGAGTTTGTCCCTCCCACGGGCGACCACAAGGGTCGCCCCTACGGTTCCTATTTTTCGTAAGGAAGACGCTTGTTGAGCATAGCGAAATCCCGCTTTAGAGCGGAGTCGCCTCCCGGCTTCCAAACCGGTTGGGATAGGAGTTGCACCCCTATCCCTATTCTTCTTCGGACGGGGTTCAATTCCTCTCCGAACCAGAAACCCCAAAAGTAAACTTGTCCATCCAAATAAAAAAACCCCGCCAACGGCGGGGCTATCCCTTATATCCTATTCATTCCCTTCCTTCCTCTAACCTTCAAACTTTCAAACTTTCTAACTTTCCAACCTTCTAACCTTCCTCTTTAGTCTTTGATTTATCTAAGTCGATCATCTTCGCCTCAATGTTATACTTTACAATGATCGGCTCAACCATTCTTGAAAGTTTATGAGTGATCTTTTTGATTCTCAAAGCCTGTTGCTTTATATTTTCAAGTTTGTCAATCGCATCCTGCGGCAATTTTTCCTTGTCCTTTGAAAGAAGGTCGGCATATCCCAAGACCACGGTTAAGGGGGTATTGACCTCATGGTTGATGGTGACTGCGGTTTCAATTATGGCATTCAATCTTTCAAACTTAATTTGACCTTCTTGAAGCTCTGCCCGGATCTTCCTTTCCCACCAATCAGAAGCTTTTGCAACCGCCAAGCCGAGCTGGTTGCTCAAGGCTTCCAAAAATTCCTCTTCCGTGCTTAAGTTTCTGTGCCCTACACAAAGTCCATTTATAGCTCCCACTATTTGTTTGCCGGATCTGATGGGATAAGAGAAGATGCTGTGTGGTCCCTCCATGTCAAAGGTAACATAGATGGACTCAGCTGAAAATTTTTCTCTCATTACCCGAATCCCCTGATGATCAAACTCCCGCAAGATTTTGTGTTTATCCATGGATCCTGAAGCTACCTCATTTTTTGTCTCCTTGGTCTCTTCATCCCATAAAACTATGGAGGCGCAAGCTAATTTCACAATCTCCAAGCTATTGTCCAGCGCCTCTTGAAGGATTAAATCGATCTCAGAAGAGGTGTTAATCTTTTCAGCCAGTTCTTTTAAAAGCAGAAATTTTAAACGATCTATATTCTTTTCCATGTTCACTATTCCATTTCCCGATTCATCGGGATCCCGTTAAAACGGGTCTGGTTCTGAATTTCACTTAGTAGAAAAGCAAAATGTATGCCACCTGAGATCCAGCCTTTATTGGGAGGTTTAGGTAAAACAATCAGATTTGGAAATCATACAGTTAATGACTCAACCTCTTGGGACATTCCAAATTCTTTTTGAAATCTGACTTTTAAATGTTAATAAAATCTCTTTATATATGCAAGAAGATTTATTAACCATTATGCAAAAATCTTCACAAAAACTGCAAAATATGTTTCTTTTTAGCATACAAAACTCTGTAAGATTTTGGGACCAAAAGCAGTTGAAATTGTTACATTCTTGAGGAAATTGGAGGGGGTCAAAGTTTGGTGGCAAGGCAAAAAGCAAGCTAAATACAAATGTAAGAATTCTTTCCCATTCTCCTTACTTTCTCCTCATCCTCCCCTCTCCCCTTGGAGACTGTGTCACAATTGTGTTTTGAGGTTGTAGCCGCAATCTTCAGATTGCGTAAGTCATTGGAATTCAACATCTCGATTTCGCAGACTAAAGTCTGCGGCTACAAAAACCGAAATTCTGACACACCCCCTTGTGGGAGAGGGTTAGGGAGAGGGGATAACTTCGAATTAGTAATAGATGCACTGTATTATTCAAAGACTCCATCTAAAGCACGATAAGACTCATGCATTTGGGTCAGCTTATCTATTATCTCCTGATTTTTGTTTTTGCGGCAGGCATTTGCCAAATCTTCCACTGCTTTTCCTAATGCTTCGCGCTTTTCGATAATTCGGGTTTCTATATCCTTGAAATCTTCCGGAATTTCTGCTTTCATCAAAGCATCCATTTTGCTCTCCAGGGAGGGAATCGCGTCCTTGATAGTCTGGTAATCCTTGTTGGGCATAGCCTCATGCCAGAGAGGATACAAAACCAAATGAAATTCCTCCATCTCCTTCATCCGGGGAGCCAAAACCCGTGCCATCTGTTCAAAAGCGCTGTGCATATCCTCAACTGCCCCTTCCAATTTCTTATCATCTTTAGTTTGTGCAGCCGAATCTAACTTTTCAATGGACAAAGACAGATTTTCTCTTTTCTTTTCAAACTCATCCTTGACATGTTGATAGAATAAAGGTAATTCGGCTTTCATAAGTGCTTCCATGCTTTTCTTGAACTCTGGAACTGCTTTGCGAATTGATTCATAATCACCATTTGGCAAAAATTCATGCCATACCGGATATAAAACTTCATGAAATTCTTTCAATCCCTCTACCCCGGGTCTTTTCATTTCGGTGACTTCAGTTTGTTCTTTCTTGGTTTGAATTTCTTTTTTACATCCAACAAAGAAAACTGAAAAGCTCAAAACGGAAACAAAGAATACCGTGAATAAAACTCCAAACTTTTTCATCCTACTCCTCCAAGACAAAATGGTTATTTACTACATTCTACTTGCTTCCCCCTCACCCTACCCTCTCCCCACGGAGACTGTGTCATAATTATGTTTTGAAGTTGTAGCCGCAATCTTCAGATTGCGCAAGCTATTGAGATTCAACATCCCATTTTCGCCCCGCTTAGCGGGGCGGCTACCAAAACCGAAATTCTGACACACCCTCACGGGGGAGAGGGGAACTTTCTGAAGATTTCTCTCTTCCTTTGATCCTCTCCCCTCCGGGGAGAGGATTAAGGTGAGGGGGCAACATCATATCAAAAATAATTATGTTTGTATTACCTTCAATTTTATATGCACGAGGGTCTCACTTCAATGCTTCTGAGGTAACCGTGTAATCTCGATAAAGACTGAAGCTTTTGAAAATCTCTTCTGGCAGAATCGGTTTCCCTTTCGTAATCAAACTCACCAGATTCAAGGCGATTCCCGGGCCCAACATGAAACCCTGTCCGCAGAAGCCCACCGCCACATAAAATCCCTCTGTCTCTTTGAGTTTGTCTACGATTGGCACTCCATCCGGAGTCATGGGGTAAAGCCCCCGCCAGGTCCGTCTGACTTTGATGTTTTTCAACTTGGGGAAAAGGTTGACCAGCCGTCTTGCCGCTTGGGGTAAGAAGTTGGAAGTGGAGTCTCGGCAAAAACCAGGAATTATGGGATCAGGAGTCATGCAAAAAATTATATGTCCTTCTTTCTCCTGATAGAAATAGAAGTTTTTTGAACCTGGAGTTTCTCGTGTATCCACCACCAGAGGTTTGAAAAATGTCTTAATTGGTTCCGTGACCCCAGCTTCATGAGAATCCGGAAATACAGGAAGCTCCACACCCATCATTTTTCCCACTTCACCAGCGCAAGCTCCCGCCGCATTTATCACAATTTCACCCCAGTAGCTATCTTTTTCCGTCTTGACCCTTCGACTCCGCTCAGGGCAAGCCCTTCTCCCTTCGACTCCGCTCAGGGCAAGTCCTTGTCCCTTGTTTTTTTCTATTTCCGCCACCTTTTCATCAAACTTAAAACTCACCCCTAATCTTTTAGCTTGGTTATAGAAGGCTTTTGCCGCCAAAAGTGGAGAAACATTTCCGTCTTCAGGGGAATATGTTCCTCCTCTTAATTCGTTTGAGTTTATCCCGGGAAGCAGTTTTCTTATCTCATCTGCCTCCAGCCAATCTATATTAAGCCCATATTTCTTCTGAGTGACTAAAAGCTCTTTGAAGCTTTTCTCCTGAGCTTCGGTGTAAGCGGGAAAACAATATCCACCCCTTTGAAAATGTATGTCGTCTCCATATTCTTCTTTCCATTGAGAGAAGGTTTTCAAGCTCAGCTGACAAGTTTGTATCTTGGCTGGATCAGAGTGAGTTGCTCTCACCCCTCCAATGGCGGTTTTATTTTGTCCCTGCCCGGCTGAAGGAAGCTCGTCTATTACCACTACTTTTAATTTCTCTTTGGCTAAGAAAAAAGAGGTGGGAAGCCCCACGCTTCCCGCCCCGATTATGATGACATCGTAAGTTTCCATATAAATCAAGTAAAAGATGTTGGAGTGTTCACCTTAAGGTCATCAACTAATTATAGTGGCAAGCCGATCCTATGGATCCTGCGGACATAACACAATTTGCTCCCTGTGGGATGTTGTCATCCCACAGGATAAGGGCGGACGATAACATCCGCCCTGGAGCGGAAAATATGTTAAGTTAAATAGTTGATAACCATTAGGTGAACCATATTGAAAACTTTTTGTGTTCTAAAGATTTCGGTCAAGCTAAAGCTTGACACTCCAATCTTAGAGTAAGCGCTTTTAAAACTCTTTACTCTTAACTCTAAACTCTTAACTGCTTTTAACCCGCGTAGGCGGGGTTCATCCTGAAGGGATTCACCCTGAAGGGCTCCCAGCCCCGCAAAATAACTTTTTCAGAGATCGCAGAGTAGACGCCTTTTAAACTCTTTACTCTTTACTCTTTACTCTTAACTCTTAACTCTTAACTCTGCACTCTCAACTGTCTTTCACCCCCGCCAATGTCCCCAGATTAACCTCAGCCACCAAAGGACGCTGGGTGAAACCAATCACCTCGCACAAATCTATCCCCTCTTGCTGATAAAGTTTCATAATTAAAGATTGACAGGTCTTTCCTCCACACGCACCCATCCCGCATCTTAAAACCTTGACCTGATTCATATCCTTCCCCCCTTGGTATGAACCGTTACGGTTCATACCTTGTCGGATCAGCTCTCTAATCTCTTTCGCTTTAACTCTCTCGCATCGGCAGATGATCGTCTCATCCTCGATACAGAGTGGGGCTGAAGCCTCGATAGGTTGACTTATCTCTGGATCCTGAATTTTTAACCCGGCAACCTTGATGGCTTTATCTTTAGGAACTTTCAAGGTAACTAAAATGGTTCGATCGTAAGCCTTTCTTTTTATTATTTTTTCTACCTTAGCTTTGGTTACGAATTCTCCATCCATGTTCACCGCCTCTACCTCATCTCCCACTTTGACCTTAAGTTCCAATAGCTCGAAAGGAACAGTGACCAAGCCATCCGGTCCTTCTTTTCTTATATCTACCAAAGTTATTGCCAATCCAGGGCAGACTGCCACGCAAAGATTACATCCGGTGCATTCGTCTTTCATTATTTCTGGAAGTCCAAAAATTTCATCCTCCATCATCTTTATCATATCTTTGGGGCAGATGTGGATGCAGGGATCACAGGGAATCTCCTGCACACATCTTATCACCGGGAAAAGTCCGGATTTTTGGGGTTTAATTTCTAAAGGAACGGTTTTTCCTGGTTTGCTTTTTAAAATCTCCCATCGTCTATACCAATCTTTTGGGATCGAAACGTCTTTGCCCAAGGCTTTGGCTATCTCTCTGCCTGCAATTTTCCCGGAAAATATGGCGGCGGACGCCTCAGCAATCTCCAGGGCATCGCCAGCTGAGTAGACCTCCATCCCAAATTTTTGGGCTTGGTCGAAAAGCTCGTTTACCGGATTCAGACCGACCGCTATTAACAAAGTATCTGCCTGAAAGGTCTTCTCCGTCCCTGGAATTTCTCTGAAGTTTTTGTCCATCTCAGTCACAGTCACAGTCTCAACTCTATCTTTGCCATTCACACATTTAACCGTATGAGAAGTCCACACTGGTATCCCTAACCTCTTTATTTTGTCCTGATGGACTTTATATCCCCCCACTTGAGGCATGGCTTCGACCAATCCCACTACCTCTATACCGGCTTGAATGGCATGATACGCCGCAATCAATCCCACATTTCCTCCCCCAACTATGAAAAGCCTTTGGGAGGGGCGAACCAGATCACGATTTACCAAAGTTTGAAAAGCTCCGGCACCGTATACTCCCGGCAGATCACAGCCGGGAAAAGAAAGAGCTTTTTCCCTTGCTCCTGCGGCAATCAAAAGCTTTTTGGGATTTATCAAAAAATATTTATCTTCTCCTATCACCCCAATCTTGTTGTCACTATAACATGCCACTGCCGTGGTATTGAGCATACATTGAAGTGTCGGATATTTTTCAATCTCCGAGGCAAGTTTTGTGGCAATGTCTATGCCTCGAGTCCCGGCAAAACAGTCTGTCACCGTGCCGAAGAAGGAATGGGTCTGCAAGACCAATTTGCCCCCCAAACGATGTTTGTCGTCTACAATTAGAACATTTATATTATTTTGAGCTAATTCTAAGGCGGCAGTGATTCCCGCAGGTCCCCCGCCTATAATTAAAACTTCTGTATCAATGGTTTGAATAGGTTCAAATTCTTCAGGCAACACATCAACTTCCGGGAGCAGAGGCAGTCCTTCACAGGTTGAGATTTGCATCCCTTCTTTAACCTGGGTCATGCACCCTTTGACTGGCACTCCGTTTGCGATGACCATGCATTGGGCACATTGACCATTAGCGCAGAACATCCCCTGAGGGCTTCCATCTTTAGGATGATGTCCAAAAGTTCTTATGCCGTTGGCAAAAAGAGCAGATGAGATTACCTCATTTTCTCTGGCGAGAAATTTTCCTCCATTGAAATAAAAGTGGATTTTGGCTTCGCCCTTTGTTTCTAATATAGGATGCTGTTCTATTCTATACATTTCGATAAACTATCAAAAATTATTGATTCAGAAAATTTCTGAATTCAGAAGTTAGTTAAAAATTTTACAAAGTCAATAAATTTTTGCTTGGTCTCTGAAAAAGCATGGAAATGCGCTGGGTTAAGAGTCTGCTCTACGCAGTTTGGCATGAAATGACAATTTCTTAGTCCCACGTATGCGGGGCTCCCAGCCCCGCAAAAATGTTTTTTTCCTTTCTTTCACGAAAAAGACTGTAAACAAAACAGTGATAGAATAAAAATACTTCTGCCATTTATAATCTATCACTTTAAATGTTTGTATTAAGTATAAGTGCTATAAAATCTTACAATTCTATGTTCGACGTCAAATGGTCCATTGTTACGGAAATCAGTCTGGGCAGTGCGAGGCAAAGAAAGTCCTTCTGGACGACCTCGTTAACCTATATCAACCCTTCCACCACCTTTTCTACGATCTCAAATCTTCCGAATGAAGGGGCGAGATAAACGCCCGCCATCATCTCTTTTGCTCCTTCCAACAGCTCTCTTGCCAAAAGTATCCCTTCTTCCGCACTTTTTTCGCCCGCTTTCCTCATCTTCTCTCTTATTCTCTCCGGTATATCTATTCCTGGTACCTCATAGTGCAGAAATTCAGCGTGTTTAAAACTTGCCAAGGGAAGAAGTCCTAAAAATAAAGGAATTTCTAGATGCTTTACTTCTTTCAAGAAATTCTCTAAAATTGCAAGATCATACAAAGGTTGAGTAAAGGCGAAATCTGCCCCCGCCTCTACTTTTTTGTGGAATCGAAAAAGCTCCTTTTCCAGATCACCGGCACAGGGATTAACTCCTACTCCCACGCAAAAGGATGTAGGTGATCCTATGGAATTGCCTGCCCAATCGGTCCCCCCATTTAATCTGTTCACAATTTTCACCAATCCGATCGAATCCACGTCGTAAACCGCGGTTGCCTGCGGATAATCGCCCAAAATCGGAGGGTCACCGGTTATGGCTAAGATATTATGGATCCCCAAAGCGTGCACTCCGATCAAGTCCGACTGAAGACCCATCAAGTTTCTATCCCTGCAAGTGAAATGAAGAATAGTCTCTATCCCAATTTTTGCTTTTATCAAATAGGCTAAGGAGATACAGCTCATCCTCACCCTGGCCATGGGGCTATCCGCAATATTGATGGCATCTATACCGATTTGCTTCAGCCTTTCCACATTTTTCAGAATTTTCTCCGGGTTAACTCCTCTGGGAGGATCGATTTCCACCGAGATTACAAATTTTTTTCCCAATTTTTGGGCAAATTGGGAAACCTCTTCTTTTTTCTTTTTTACCAGTTCTTTTTCTTTTACCTTTTCCTCTATGGTGATGGTAGGGGTTTTAGCGCTTGTTGGTTGGGGCTTGATGCTTGTGAGTGCAGAGGCTATGGCTTTTATATATTCCGGGGTAGTCCCGCAGCATCCACCCACTATACTCGCACCAGCCTTCACAAACTCTTTTGCATATTCTGCAAAATACTGGGGAGAGGAAAGATAAATAAATCTTCCATCCACATAGCGGGGCAAACCGGCATTAGGCTGAGCTGAGATTTTTAACTGGGTGACGTCTGCCAAAGCTTTTACCACCTCCAGCATTTTCTGCGGCCCTATGGTGCAATTCGCCCCGATCACCTCCACTCCCAGCCTTTCCAGCTCTCTTGCCACGCCATCTGGAGAGTTTCCCATCAAAGTCTTTTTGTCTTCACCGAAGGTCATGGAGGCAATCAAAGGCAACCGGCAAACCTTTCTGATAGCATTCACCGCCTCAACTATCTCATTCAAATCCGAAAAGGTCTCTACGATGAACAGATCCACACCCCCTTCAAGCAAAGCCTCAGCCTGCAGGCGGAAGGCTTTTTGTGCTTCCTCCGGGGATATTTTCCCAAAAGGAACCAATGGTTTGCCTAATGGTCCCATCGAGCCAGCGATAAATACGTCCCGTCCCTCTATCTCCCTTGCCTCTCTGGCAATTTTTGCGCCTTGGAGGTTTATCTCCCTCACCTTATTCTCTAACCCAAAGCTTCTCAGTTTGAATTGATTCGCTCCGAAAGTATTGGTCTCGATGATCTCCGCTCCGGCTTTGATGTAATCTCTGTGAGCGTCCAAAACCACTTTGGGATTGGATATATTTTGCTCATCGAAAGAGCTTTCATAGGGCACGCCTCGCATATATAGTAATGTCCCCATGGCTCCATCACAGAGCATCGCTCTTTTCTTCAGTCTCTCTAAAAACGGATCAGACATTTTCTTTAGATTTGACTAATACAGACGAAATAGCAACTCTTGCATTTTTGTAACCGCAGGCTTCAGGGACTGTTGAAAAAGTGGTTTTGGAGTGCAAAAGCTTGTCGGAGCGAAGCGGAGATCCCGCTTTGCGGGGCTTTTGCGGTTTTTAAGTTGGTTCGGGAATTGGAATTCCCGAACCAATTCCGTGCGGGTCACCAGGATTCCGCCAAAGGCGGAAAATTCCAATTCCCGCACGAACAAGATGGTTTTTCAACACACCCTTCAACCTGCGTGATGAGTGTTTTATCCCCTTTCCAATCTCTCCTTATAAAGTGGAAATCTTTCACACAGCTCTAAAACTTCTTTTTTGACCTTAGCATAAACCTCCTCATTTCCCAAGTTGGAGATGACCTCATGAAGTAAACCTGCAATTTTTTTCATCTCCGGCTCTTTCATTCCTCTGGTGGTCAATGCCGGAGTCCCCATGCGGATGCCGGAGGCGATGAAAGGTTTCTGGGGATCAAAAGGCACCGTATTTTTGTTTACCGTGATTCCAGCCTTTTCCAAAGCCTCCTCCACCACTTTCCCGGTAAGATTTCTCTCGATGAAGCTGATCAACAAAAGATGAGTATCTGTTCCTCCGGAAACTACATGATAACCATAATTTAACATCTCATTTGCCAATGCTTTTGCATTTTTTACTATCTGAATTTGATATTCTTTGAATGATGGCTCCATGGCTTCTTTAAAGGCTACAGCTTTAGCGGCAATTATATGCATCAGAGGACCTCCTTGAATCCCCGGCATCACCTCCTTATCCAAATCTTTCGCATATTTCTTTTTACACATGATCATTCCGCCACGAGGTCCCCTTAAAGTCTTATGGGTGGTGGTAGTCACGAAATCCGCATAGAGAATGGGGGATTGGTGAATCCCCGCCACTATCAATCCAGCGATATGCGCAATATCCACCATCAAATATGCTCCCACCGCATCAGCCACCTCCTTGAATTTGGCAAAATCCAGCTCTCGCGGATATGCAGAAGCGCCCGCCACGATCATTTTAGGCTTAGCCTCTTTGGCTATTTTCAAAAGCTCATCATAATCTATCACTTCTGTCTCTTTATTTACTCCATAAGGAACCACCTTAAAAAATTTCCCGGAGAAATTCACCGGACTGCCATGAGTAAGATGCCCACCATGAGAAAGATTCAAGCCCATGATGGTGTCGCCCGGTTTTAATACACAAAAATACACCCCCATGTTAGCTTGCGATCCTGAGTGAGCTTGCACGTTGACGTGCTCACAGCCGAAAAGCTTTTTGGCCCTGTCCCGCGCCAAATTCTCCGCAATGTCCATAAACTCACAGCCGCCATAATATCTTTTCCCCGGATAGCCTTCTGAATATTTATTGGTCATCACCGATCCCATAGCTTCCAACACCGCCTCCGAGACAAAATTTTCTGAGGCTATCAGCTCCAAGCCCTGCGCCTGTCTTTTGGTCTCGCCATAAATGGCTTGATAAATTTCCGGATCAACTTCTTTCAATTTGCTCATTGTTAATTCCTCCTCTATGTCTGTCTCAATATTTACTATAGCAAACGTATTAATCATTGTTACAAGTTAAAGTGATGTGCAATTAATTCTAAAATCCCCCTTACTCCCCCTTTTTCAAAGGGGGAGATCCTTTGTTCCCCTCTTGGAAAAACCGCGTAGCCAAGCCTTCACGGCTTGGCTGACTGATCTCGTTCCTCGGGTATGTCATCTTCCCCAATCTATGAAAGGGAGTTAATCCGTGAGGATTTTATCACTCATAAAAGGCTAACGCCTTAACTCCTTTTTGCTTCACCTCTCCCCTTTAGTCCCCTTCAGGGTGAATCCCTTCAGGGTGAACCCCCCTCCTTACTAAGGAGAGGGGGAAACAGGGGGTGAGGTCACTGTTTCATCTGTTGGGAAATCTTTTCAATATTCCCTTTCACTATCCCAATCTTCTCCGGCATCCCTATCTCTTCAAACAATATAGGGATCCCGCCAAGGGCGGGATGGCTATCCGTCTTTTCTCAGCAGAGGTTCAGACAGGGATTCATCCTGAAGGACAAGCCCTGTCCCTACAAACCCTTGAAAGCCTTCCTGCAATCGCGTAGCCAAGCCTTCACGGCTTGGCTGACTGATCTCGTTCCTCGGGTATGTCATCTTCCCCAATCTATGAAAGGGAGTTAATCCGTGAGGATTTTATCACTCATAAAAGGCTAACGCCTTAACTCCTTTTTGCTTCACCTCTCCCCTTTAGTCCCCTTCAGGGTGAATCCCTTCAGGGTGAACCCCTCTCCTTACTAAGGAGAGGGGGAAACAGGGGGAGAGGTCACTGTTTCATCTGTTGGGAAACTCTCTCAATGTTCCCTTTCGCTATCCCAATCTGCTCCGGCATCCCTATCTCTTCAAATATCTTCAGCGCCTCATTACAATACTTCAATGCTTGATCTAAATTACCCTTAGCTTCATAGACACGGCCAATATTATTTAGATCACTTGCCTCACCCACTCTGAAACCTATCTCCTTATGAATTTTCAAAGCCTCCTGATGATACTTCAAAGCCTGATCCAGATCACCTTTAGCTCTCAAGATCAGACCGATGTTGCCCAAATCATTTGCCTCACCCCACCTGAAACCTATCTCCTTAGCAATCTTCAATGCGTCCTGATGATACTTCAAAGCCTGATCCAGATCACCTTTAGCTTGATAGATCAGACCGATGTTGCCCAAATCACTTGCCTCACCCCGCCTGAAACCTATCTCTCTGCTAATCTTTAGAGACTCCTGATGATACTTCAAAGCCTGATCCAGATCACCTTTAGCTTGATAGATCAGACCGATGTTGCCCAATTGACTTGCCTCACCCTGCTTGTAACCTATCTCCTTATGAATTTTCAAAGCCTCCTGATGATACTTCAAAGCCTGATCCAGATCACCTTTAGCCCGGTAGATCAGACCGATGTTGCCCAAAGCACTTGCCTCTCCCTGCCTGAAACCTATCTCCTTATCAATCTTCAAAGCATCCTGATGATACTTCAAAGCCTGATCCAGATCACCTTTAGCTTGTCCGCCAGAGGCGGATCCCGCTTTGCGGGAATAGATCAGACCGATGTTGCCCAAAGCATTTGCTTCGCCTTGCTTATCATTGAATTGTCGGGCAAGACCCAATGATTTCCCATAATTTTCCAAAGCCAAAGAAAGCCTTCCAGAGGTATCATAGCAAAGTCCGACAAGATTATAAAGAGCAACCAACTGAGTTGCTTTTGCTTCCTTCATCGCTTTCCGGAACTCGGAAATAGCCTCATCCCATTTATATTCAGCCATCAATTTCGTCCCCTCAAAAAACGGATCAAAAACCGGCGGGTCAGCGGAAGCTAAGCCGTCAATATAAGGTTTAATGCCGAAGTGCTCCTCAATTTTCTCTATATTCTTGATAGCTATATTCACTCTTTTTTTGACTTGTCGGATATGACGTATGTGAATAAGACCGACTACGAGAGCGATTGCGGCAATAACAACCCCGACAATGGCACAGAACAATCCCGCTTCAATTTGATAACCAAACACATGTATCATTTAATTTAACCTCATAACGTGCTCGTCGGGGATGTTATCATCCCCGACACCCGTTGGATCGGGGTACCCTTACCCCGATCCTCTTTGATCAGGAATTCCCGTATGGGCTATCATAAAAGGCTAACGCCTTAACTTCTGGTTTACCTCTCCCCCTTTGTTTCCCCCTCTCCACAAGTGTGGAGAGGGGTTCACCCTGAAGGGATTCACCCTGAAGGGGACTAAGGGAGTGAGGTTTGCTTTTATCCGTCATTCGTCATGGTTCGACCATTCGACAGGCTCATGGTGCTGAGCGAAGTCGAAGCACAAGCTCACCACAAGTCAGTCATTCGTCATTACTTTTCATAGCCTTTAATTTTGTCTATTCGAGGTTTATGTCTCCCTCCTTCAAATTCGGTGGAAAGCCAAACATCCACAATCTTTTTGGCTTGGTCCTCTGATACAAACTTAGAAGCCAAGGATAACACATTGGCATTATTATGCGCCCTTGCCAGCATCGCCATCTCTTCATTCAAACATAAAGCTGATCTAATTCCTTTGACCTTGTTGGCAACGATGTTCATACCATTGCCGGTCCAACAAAAGACGATTCCAAAATCCGACTCTCCTTTGGCAACGGATTCAGCCACTTTAAAACCGAAATCAGGATAGTCGACAGATTGAGTGGAGTATGTACCGAAGTCCTTTACTTGATGTCCCAAATCCGAAAGATATTTTTTTATTTTCTCTTTTAATTCAAACCCTTTATGGTCAGCCCCAAGTGAGATTTTCATTTCAAAATCCTTTCATATATTTTCTTTTTCTTCCGCCAAGAAGCATTTTTTGCGGGGCTGAGAGCCCTTCAGGGTGAATCCCTTCAGGATGAACCCCGCCTACGCATGGCTGAGTCATTTGTAGCTCAACGCCAAACCGCGTAGGGCGGGCTCTTAGCCCGCCGAATTCAGACTTTTTCAGAAACTCCCGAAATTTTCTTGACCCTTGACCCATACCCCCTTGCCCCTATTTCAACATATCGCCGCCCCCAAAGCCATCGAATAAAGCTTCATTTCTGCGGTGTCGGAGCGGGAAAGAAGAACGATGGGGGCACCTCCGCCCACCACGACACCACCAACTTTAGCCTGGGCTAAGTAAATTAAGGCTTTGACAAATATGTTTCCGGCGGCGATGTTGGGAACCAAAAATATATCCGTGTCTCCTGCCACCGGGGAGATTATGCCTTTCATCCTCGCAGACTGGGAATCAATGGCAATATCGAAGGCAACCGGACCATCAATTATCACATCTTTGATATCTCCTCTTTCTGCCATCTTCACCAAAACTGCCGCATCAATTGTCTCCTGCATCTCTGGATTTACCAACTCCACTGCCGCTAAGCAGGAAACCTTTGGCACCTCTATTCCCAATTTCTTTGCCACGTCCACAGCATTTCTCAAAATGTCAGCCTTTTTGTTCACGTCTGGATTTATGTTCATTCCGCCATCGGTGACCAACATTAGTTTGGGATAGCTTTTTACCTCGACCACCGCCACATGGCTTAAGAGTCCTTTTGTTCTTAACCCTTCTTCCTTATCCAATACCGCTTTAAGTAAAGTGGAGGTGTCGACCTTTCCCTTCATCAGCATGTCCGCCCTTCCCTGTTTGACCAGCCCCACCGCCATCTTGCTGGTGAGTTTTGGATCTTTAGCCGGAACGATTTCGACTTTATTCAAATCCAAGTTCAACTTTTGACAAAGAGCCTTTATCTTTGTCTCGTTCCCGATCAGCACAGGATCAATCAGATCCTCATCCGTGGCTTGTTTGACCGCTTCTATTATCTCTTCCCCCTCGGCAGAGGCTATGGCTAATCTTCTTTTTTCTCTGGACTTAACCGAGGATAACAATTGATCAAAGTTTTCGATTCTTTTTCCCCCAGACATATCCTCCCTTTCCTTTCCTAAATCCTAAATTCTTATTTGTGAGTTCATTCTCCTGGGACTATTGAAAAAGTGTTTTGGGAGTGCGAAAGCTTGTCGGAGCGAAGCGGAGATCCCGCTTTGCGGGGCTTTCGCGGTTTTTAAGTTGGTTCGGGAATTCCAATTCCCGCACGAACAAGAAGGTTTTTCAACAAACCTCCTACTTTACATAAGTCAACCACCCGTATTTATCTTCCGCGTCTCCCCATACTATTTCAAAAAATCTATCCTGCAGTTTTTTAGTTATCGGTCCCCTGGTTCCGCTTCCAATGGGGACTTTGTCTATGGAGCTTATGGGGGTTATTTCTGCCGCACTGCCGGTGAAGAAAACCTCGTCCGCAATGTATAGAGCTTCCCGCGGTATGCTCTCCTCGATGACTTTTAATCCCATCTCGCGAGCCAATGTAATCACCGTGTTTCTCACAATTCCCGGCAAGATAGAGGAACTGAAGGACGGTGTGATCAAAGCTCCGTCTCTTACTATGAATACATTCTCTCCGCTCCCCTCGCTGACGTAGCCATAAACGTCCAAAGCTATCCCCTCCACGTAACCATGGTCTTTAGCCTCCAGTTTGATGAGTTGGGCGTTCATATAGTTAGCCCCAGACTTAGCCATGGCTGGCATGGTGTTTGGAGCCATCCTATTCCATGAGGAGACGCACACCGGCACACCTTTCTCCAAAGCTTCCGGTCCCAGATATTTTCCCCATCTCCAAACTGCAATGCAAACATCTATGGGGCATCCGGTAGGGTCCACT
>Ga0315289_10002860_pt1 | contig 26341 bp, 23 predicted proteins | sample YL17G11_40_MG_FD_203452 | JGI IMG/M metagenome (GOLD analysis project Ga0315289, IMG submission 203452) | Sediment microbial communities from Yellowstone Lake, YNP, Wyoming, USA - YL17G11_40 | ecosystem: Environmental > Aquatic > Freshwater > Lake > Sediment | place: USA: Wyoming | collected...
TGGCCAGATCCACGATCCGCTCCAGGGGTACCTCGGCCCCGTGCTCCTGCAAGGCCATGGCAAACGCCCTGGCGATGGCGGGGTACGTATCGAACAGCGTCCCATCCACGTCCCAGATCAAATCACGAATCACCAAAATCACCTCGCACTACCGTGCCGCTCGCACCGCCCCCTCGCGCCGCTCGCGCCGTCCTCTTGCGCTGCTTGCTTGCGCCGTCCGCTTGCGCTGCACCCTTACGCCGCTTGCGCCGGACAACAGTCCGGCGCTATTTCCCTCGTATCATACCCTCAGTATAACACAAAAATCCCCCCGCCGCATCGGCCAGGCGGGGAGTTTGAATCCTTTTGCAGTCATTGTGGGCCCGGCTTCACTATAGGCACGGTGAAGGCAAACGTGCTCCCTTTGCCCGGTTCGCTCTTGACCCAGATCTGGCCGCCGTGCATTTCCACCAGACTCTTGGTGATGATCAGCCCCAGGCCGGTGCCGGCGACGTCTTGCACGGCCGGATCATCGGCCCGGAAATACTTGGTAAACAGGCGTTCCTGGTCGGTGGGGGAGATACCGATGCCGGTGTCTGTGACAGAACAGAGGACAAATTCCTCTCGCCCAACGCCGTTCTGGCCGTCCAACCACCGTTGGGCACGCACGGCGATGCCTCCTCCGGCAGGCGTGTACTTGTGGGCATTGCTCACCAGGTTGGTCAGGATTTGCACCAGCCGATCTCGATCCCCCTTGACGGTCAGTTCCTCGGATGGGACGTCCACGTGGAGCGTCTGTTGCTTGGTTTCGATCTGCCGGCGGATCGTACGTAGTGCGTCTTCGATCACCTGCCCAACCGATATGTCGTCGAAGGTCAGTTGCAGGCGGCCACTTTCGATGCGCGAGATGTCCAGCAGGTCGCTGATCAGCCGGTTCATGCGGTCGGCATTGGAGCGCACGGTCTCGAGGAAATTCCGCTGCAGTTCGTTCAGTTCGCCGGCAGCACCTTTGACCAGCAGGTCGGCGTAGCCTTTGATGGAGGTCATCGGCTGCTTCAGTTCGTGGGAGACGAAGGAGACGAACTCGGTCTTGGCGTCGTTGGCGCGGCGCACCTCGTCGAACAGGCGAGCGTTCTCAATCGCAATAGCGGCGTGGTCTGCCAGGCGGCTGATGAGGTCGAGTGCTTCCCGGTTCAGGCGGCCCTCCTGGCCGGACTCGAGCGCGATCACGCCGATGATTTGCTCCTCCCGCCGGATGGGCACCGCCAACTGGGCGACCATGCCGGACACCAGCGGCAGGTAATCCCGATCGCTCTTGACGTCTTCCACGAGTTCGGGCTTGCCCGTGCGCACGACGCGCCCGATGGTGCCCTGCTCCAGCGGCCACAGCCCGCCATCGTCGGAGGTGAGGGATTCCTCTGGATAGCCGTGATTGGCCAGGAACCGCAGGCCGCGCCCACCATCCTCGGTGTCCGCGATGACGGCCACGAGCCCGATGTCGGCTCCCGTCATGCGCAAGGCCCAGTCCATGGTCAGGCCCATCACCCGGTTGTAGTTCAGGGTGGCGTTGAGTTCCCGGTCAATGCGTTGCATGTTGGAGAGTTCTTCCACCCGGGCCGCGAGGGCCTGGTCGGTCTGGGTGAACAGCCGGGCGTTCTCGATGGAAACGGCAGCGTTGGCCGCGAACGCGGTCAGCAGCCGTTCGTCGTCCTCGTCGAACGGTACACCGTCACGCCGGTTGAGCAGTTCGATGGCCCCAATCGCCCGTCCCCGGCTGGTCATCGGCACGGCGATGATCGAATGGGTGATAAATTCGGTACGATCATCGAGGCCATGGTACCAGCGCTGGTCGGAGCGGGCATCCTTGATGGTCACGGGCTTGCCTTCCTGGACCACCGTGCCCACGACGCCGGTACCGGGGGGCAGGCGAGTGCCCACCAGGTTCGCTGAGCCGGGGCCAGCGGTCACTTCGAACACCAGTTCGCCGGTGTCTCGATCCACCAGCACCAGCGATCCCGCCTCTGCCTGCAGGAGTTCGACCGCCTTGGACGTGATCAGGCCCAACACCGTCCGCAGGTCGAGGGTGGAAGTAATGACCTTGCCGACCTCGTTGAGGGCGCTCAACTGTTGGGCGCGTTCCCCCATCTCCCGGTACAGGCGCGCCTTGTCCAGAATGGCGGCGGCCTGGTCGGCAATGGCGGAGAAGAACGACAGTTGCTCGTCCGCATAAGTCACGGTGGGGTCAAAACTGGAGACGGTCATCACGCCGATGGCCTGGTCGCCAGCCGTGAGGGGCACTCCTATCCAGGCCCGCCCTGGCCGCCCGCCGGGCTGGACCCCCCGGCGGGCGCATTCTCGGGTGTAGTCTTCGGTCATGATGGGGCGCAGCGTGCGGACAATCTGGCCGCTCAGGCCCATGTCCACCGGCCACTCTTCATCCTTGAATATGCGGTCCCCTTCTTCCACGTAAAAGGCATACTTGAGGGTTCTCTTCTCGGGGTTGTACAGCGCGATGTAAAAGTTGTAGGTGTCGAGCACCCGGCTGGTCTGAGCGTAGATCAACTCCATCAGGTCGTCCACGTCCATCGTAAAGTTGACCGCCTGCCCGACCCAGCGCAGGACGTCTACTTCCGTCATCCGTCGTTCCAGGTCGCTAAAGAGGCGCGCTTTTTCCAGGGCCACTGCCAGTTGGGAACCGAGCGACTCCAGGTTGGTCAAGTCGTCTGAGGAGAAGGGCATGCCGTTACGTTTGGGGCCCAGCGTCACCCAGCCGTGACCGGATACTGGGATCAGGAGAGCGGAGCGCAGGGCCTCCAGTGCCTCGCGCTCGGCCACCAGGTCAGGAGGCAGTGGGCGCTCGCGATACAGGTAGAGGCTTTCGCGCCGCTGGAGCATCTGATGAGCCAGCGGCCCCTTCCGGGCGAAGGTCACGGCTGGGAACGGCCGGGTGCCGATGGCGTGGGGTACGTGCCGCGCAAGTTGGGGATCGTACAGGAACAGGGCGGCGAACTGCAAGCGCCAACTCCCCTCCAATAGTTCATCCAGGGCCTGTAGCACCGAGGGCAGTCCCGTAGTCTCGGCCAGCCGATGGCCGAAGCGATGCATGGCCTGGCGATGGTCCATCACGTCGCCCAGGAAGACGCGGTCCACCGCGCGTTGCAGGCGTATGCGCGCCGGGTTCAGCAGCAGCGCCAGGAGCAGGACGAACACGCCCATGATCAGCGGCTGGTTGGCGTGCAGCGTCCCACCGAAGACGAGGCTGGTCAGATAAAGAAGGAGAAAGTATGACCCGACGACCAGGGCACTCAGCAGTGCATAGGCGATGCCCCGGCTGACCACCGCACTGACGTCGAAGAGGCGATAGCGCAGGATGGCGTAGGCAACAGAAATCGGGAATAGGACCAGCCAGGGCAGGAGGAGCACCGGAGGGAGGGTGGCTTGCGTGTAGCGGAAGGCGATGAGCCAGACCACGATCGGGCCGAAGGACAGGAGATTGCCCAGCAAGATCGTGCGGGCCTGCGACTGCACGATCGGAGATTCAGAGAAGCGGTCCCGGTAGACCATCATAACTAGGATGGCCAGGAAGCCCGCCCCCACGAAGGCAAAGGCCACGTACCACGTATCGAAGTAGGCGGTAGGGGCCTCAAAATTCAAGATGCTGAACTGATTGAAGACGGCAATGATCCCACCTGGCACGTAGCCCAGATAGCGCAGGGCTGGAACGCGATTGAGAAAACGCGCCTGCTGAGGAAACACCAGGGCCAGGTGCATGGCCACGCTGCCGATCAGGGAGACGGCGGTGATCCACACGCGGGGGAACCAGTGGGTGGTATACGTATCGAACAGCAGGCCCAGGCTCAGCGCGATCACCGCACACATGGTGGCGAAGGCCCGCCCGGCTGGTTCGGATCGGCGCGCCACGAAGACCCACATGCCGATCCCCAGGTAGATCAGCCCCATCACGTAAGGGAGGACAAAGAAACTGGTCAGTGCCTTGGTGGGCAGCCGTTCCAGGCGGACCTGGACGTCGCGCAATGCTCCATCCTTGTCGCGCACGGTCAACTGGACCACGTCGCCGGGTTGGTACCGGGACAATTCACGCTCGAACGAGGTAGTGGTGCCCAGTGGAATGCCGTTGAGGGCGACCAGTTGATCGGGGATGTGGAGACCAGCAGTGTAGCCAGACCAGGACTGGTCGCCCGCCTGGTTGACGACTAACGTTGGCTCGGTGAACAGGCCTGGGAACGGAATTCCTACCGTGTACCAGGCAAGGTACCCGGCGACGGCCAAGAGAAGCAGGGATACGGCAAGGACCGCCGTAACAACCCAGACCTGCAGGGGCATCCCCTGGGAGCGTTGATGGGTTTGGGAGTCTATTCCCACTCTGCCCAGCTTTCGCACTGTCTATTACTACCCGCCCACCGGCATCATTGTAGCACAAGAATGGGAACTTGCCAATTTTTCCTTGTCCGCCCTGGCAAAGTACGCACGGTAGGCGGCTGTTTCTTCCAGCAGCCCCTTCAGTCGGGCGGTGACATGACTGGCCTGGCGAGCGGGTTGGGACGGGTCTGCGCTGGAGGGCAGGCTACCTGGCGCCAGCTGGATCTCGTCACCGTCCACGCCAGGCACTGCGACGTGGCCTTGAGCGGCGAGCCATTCCAACCCTGCCCGCACGGTTGACTCCCGCTGTGCGGTAGCCGTAGCCAGCGTCGAGACCCGTACCTGGCCTCCGTGGGAGTTCAGCGCCCATTTGGCCAGGCCAAGGAGGCGTTTGAGAAACACCTCAGGCTGGTCCAGGCCAGGATCTATCCCGAAGAGGTAGACGGTCTGCGGGCCGACCTTTTCCAGTGCGGCGCACAACTCGTCCGGTCCAGGAGGGGTGGTCCAGATCGCGAGCGCGTTGGCCGGGCCCAGGGCGTACCGGTCCTGGCCGGCGACTTCTGCCCTGGCTTCGGCTTCGCTCCACACTTGCACGTCCCCTTGCGCTCGCAGGTGCTGCAACCGTGCGTGGGGGTCTGGCGCCCCTCGATAGTCCACCACTTTGACGGCGGGTCGCGCCGCTGGCTGGAGCGTCACGCCGGGCGCTTCAGCCGGGCGGGCATCTACCCACTCCACCTGCACAGCGCGCTGGCTACGGTAGTCGCTGGCCCGCACGGCGTAGGCCAGGTCGAAGCGCCCCTCTGGTAGCGGCGAATCAGCCCCCTGCCACCAGATTACCTTCTGCGCCGTGCCTGCTTCGTCCTCGACGATGAGTTGAAGGTGCTCCCCCTCGCGACCTACGGCACTGTGGCTGGTCAGGGTGAGCCCGGTGCTGGCCAGCACGAGAGGTGGATTGCCAGGGCCAAAGGGAGCCAACCGCTCCAATTCCTCCACCAGGCCAAGCGACAGGTCGGCCAGGGATAGCACGCTATCTATCTGGAGGGGGGCCCTTTCTTTTGCCTGGCCGAGCATCTCGAGGACGGTGCGCGACAGGGCGCGCCGGAACTCGGGGATGCGCTCAAGGTCAATGGTCAGCCCGGCGGCCATCGGGTGACCACCGAAACTGGCCAGCATCTCGCCGTGGGCGGCGATGGCGGTCGTGATGTTGCAGCCCTCGACAGAGCGGGCCGAGCCATGGCCCAACTCGCCGGGCGGGGTGGCGATGAGGATGGTGGGCCGGCGGTACCGTTCGGCCAGGTGACCGGCGACGATGCCAAGGACGCCAGCGGGCCACGAGGGGTGGTTCAGCACCAGGGCTCCATATTCGAGCAGGGTAGGATCGCGCTCGATCTGGGCCTGGGCCGCCTGGGCGACCTGGTCACACAGCAACTTGCGGCGGGCGTTCAGGCCCTCCAGTTCAGCGGCCACGATACGGGCCTGCGTCACGTCAGAGGTCATCAGGAGCTCGACGGCGACGCTGGCGTCGGCCAGCCGCCCCGAGGCGTTGAGGCGGGGGGCCAGGACGAACCCGATGTGCTCCTCGGTCAGCCAGTCCGGGTTGAGTTCGGCAGTTTCCATCATCGTGCGCAGGCCTATCCGCGTGGTGTGGCGTAGGGCCTGCAGCCCGCGCTGGAGCAGGTAACGGGTGTCCCCAGTCTGCACGGCGACGTCGGCGACGATCCCCAACGCGACCAGATCGAGGTATTGCGCCACGCCCGCCGGCCGGCCCGCCCGCTCGTACATGGCCTCGGCCAGTTTATAGGCGCATCCAACCCCTGGCAGTTCGCGCAAGGGGTGGGTGGGAGGGAGCAGTTTGGGGTTGACCACCGCGTGAGCCTGGGGGAGGGCGGGGGGCAGGTCGTGGTGGTCGGTCACGACGACGTCCACACCGTGCGCTTGAGCGTAGGCGATGGGTTCGTGGGCAGCGACGCCGGTATCGCACGTCAGCAGGAGATTGGTCCCTTCCGCGATGAGTTGTTGCAGAATGGGAAGGTTGATCCCGTGAGATTCTTTCTCGCGGTGTGGGACGTGATAGCGGACGACTGCGCCCAGGTCCCGCAGCGTAGAGACCAGCAGCGTGGTGGACGTCTGGCCGTCTACGTCAAAGTCGCCCCAGACGCAGATCGCCTCACCCTGGTGGATGGCTCTCTCCAGGCGCTCCACCGCCTGCGCCAGGTTAGGGAGGGCGGCTGGCGGGGTGGGATGGTAGCAATCGGGGTCGAGGAACGCGCGGGCGGCCTCGACGCCGGCCAGGCCTCGCCGGAGCAGCGTCGTCGCCACCAGCGGATGCCCGCCGATGGCGGATTGGAATGAGGCGGGTGCTTGGATGGGGGGAGAGATGATCCAATCTTTCATGTTCGTTGGCTCGCGTGAAACGTGAAGCGTGAAATGTGAAACGTGATGCGTGATTAGGGGAGATACGTTTCACGCTTCACGGTTCAGTAGGCCACCTCCGCAATCTGTTCAAAGTCAAGTACCAGGTCAAGATCGTCGCCCGACTCCAACTCATCCTCAGCCGCTTCGAACGTGCCGGCGGTGGTGCCGCGCTGGCAGAGGGAGCGGTAGGCGCAGTAGCGACAGCGACGTTCGTCCACCGTGAGCGGAAAATCGCCGTCGCCCCGATGCCCGATTTCCTCGATGAGGGAACCGAGGTAGGCTTCGTCCGCGCGGTACTGGGCCACATCGTAGGCGAAGCGCTGAGGATCCTCGGGAAAGCTGGCGAACCAGTAGAGCATCTCCACCTGCTCGGGCGGAAGCGACTGGCCCGCGTTGAGGAGGCGGCCGGCCCGTACGAGAAGATAGGGGTATACGTGGGTCTGCAGCCGCCCGGCCAGCCACTTGCGTTGGGGCCGTTGGCGAAATGTCTTCCAATCCACGATCACCGCCCGTTGCCCGGCGTCCACCGCGACGAGGTCATACGTGGCCACCAGGCGATGGTGACCTGCCAGGCCCGTCCCGCCCACAGGCGCAGACAGGACGCTCTCGGGATAGCGGGACGGAGGCAGGTGAGGTGGCGGCGCGGCCAGGTAGTTGTGCCACCAGCGGGCCAGGTCTGGGTCGGAGATGGAGCCAGACAGCCGCTCCGGCACGATCCCCAGCAGGTGCTGGTGGACCAGCCGGTGGAACGCCGCTCCTTGTTGGAGGTGGTGCTCGTTCTCCAGGGCGGGTTCTGCCTCGATCGCCGGCCATGCCACACGCAGCAGGTAGCGCAGTTGGAAGCGGCGCGGGCAGTCCACATAGTCCTGGAGGCTTCCCTGGCTGAATTGAAAGTCGGGGGGTAGGGTCATGGGCCGAAACCTCCTGCCAGCCTCATGGCTGGCCTTCCCAGAACGTCTGCAAGGCGCTGAACGGGGCCGCCGGCTGTTGGTCGCCCAGCCGGCCGGTGTTCCAGGTGATGACCAGTTCCTTCCTGGCGCGGGTGATGCCGACGTACAGCAGCCGCAACCGTTCAGCGGCATAGTCTAGCCGTGCCTTGCGGGTGGCTTCCCCCTCCGCGTAGGATGGGATGCCATCTTGTCCTACGCCATAGAGCAAGATGGCATCCTGCCCGGCACTGTGGAGGGCCTTTAACTGAGCGAGCGCTTCCGTCTCCAGGTTCAGACTGTCGCGGACGAACCATTTCTCTGAGATGAAGCGGTCGTGGGATTGGGCCGAGGGAAAGTCGTAGTTGTTGACCGACGTCAGGTAGACGCGATCCCACTCCAGCCCCTTGGCTTTGTGGACGGTGGCCACCATGACCTTGCCCTTGTATCTCTGAGGATCGAAGCCGGTGTCGTCCTGGCTAAGGCCCAGGAAGCGGCGCTCGTTGCGGGCGACGGTTGCCAGTTCCTGCGTGAGTTCCGGCAGCCGCCAGTCGGGATGGTTACTGCTGCCCTGCCGCAGAACCACAGCGAGTTTGTGGGCCACGGCCAGGTCGGCCGGCTCACGGAACAGGTCTTGGGCCAGGGTGAGGATGAGTTGGTCTATCGGCAAGAGTGTCGCGGCGTGCCAGCGGCGGACTGCCTGGCGGAAGGCGCTCAACCGCTCGCGGGCTTGGGGAAACTCGGCCACTGCGGCCAGCCCATCCAGCCCATCCCGATCGGCGCGCGGCCACAGCAACTCCTCGACCTGCTGGCACTTGCGCAGCGCCTTGGCCACGCTCTCGACGTAGGGCTGGGGTTCCTCACCGCCTGCCTGCCTGGCGGTATACTGCTGCCAGACCCGGTAGGCGGTGGCCAGTTTGACCGGCGAGGCGGGGTCGCTCAGGTAGTGGACGACGTTGCCCAGCGCTCCGGCTGCCTCGCGGGTGGCCTGCGTACTGCGCAAGAGTTCGACGTATTCCAGGCCGCGTTTCTTCAATGCGGCGGTCACCTCGAAGCCGCGCTCGTTACGCGGTACGAGGACAGCCACGGTTTCCTCCTGGTGTTCAGGTAGCCAACGGGCCAGTGAATCCACGACTGCCTGGAGTTCCTCGGCGGGAGTAAACTTGCGGGCGACGATGCGCACGAGATCCGGGTCATCGGGCGGGTTGGGCTGTGGGTCGCCAGGGGGCGTGGGCTCGACGTGTGGCGGGGCCAGCGCGTCCCGAACGGCACCCGCGGGATGTGCGCTCCTCGTCCAATCAATCAGCGCATTGGCCAGGTTGATGATGCTCTGGGTCGAGCGGCCCGAGTTCGGTAATTCCCGAGGGATGACCCCGCTCTCCTTCAGGAAATTGCGCAGGAATTGGGGGCTGGCGGTGGTAAAGGTCTCATAGATGGCCTGGTTGGGGTCCCCCACGCGCACCCAGTTGCCGTCGGGACCGGCGAGCAGGCGCAGGATTTCCTCCTGCAACCGGCTCGAGTCCTGGGCTTCGTCCTCCAGGATGAACGGCCAGCGGTGGCGCAGCCGTTGCAGATACTCGGGGTCCAACTGCAAGGTACGCAGGGCCAGCCGGATCAGGTCGTCAAAGTCCACCGCGCCCCGGTAGACCAGCGCACGCTGATAGTCGGCGTAGATGGCCCAGCCCATTTCCGCCAGTGGGAGGGGCTGCGGGAAGCGGTCCAGGCGGCCGCGCAGTTCCGGAGGTGTAAGTTGCAGGTCCTTGGCGAGCCGGATGAAACTGCGGGCAACGTCGGTCGCCAGGAGCGGCCAGTGGGCGCGGCGGACCCAATCCCGTTTCTTTTCGTCCAGGTCGGAGGAAAAGAAATCATCGGCGGCGTCAGGGTTGGATCGCGCCCAGGCCTCCGCCGCGTCTTGCAGCATCTGGTCGGCCGCGCGCTCGTCCACGATTTGGAAGTCGTCGGCCAGGCCCACGAGCGACGGCCGTTCGCGGACGACGTCGTGGGCCAGGCCATGCAGCGTGCGCACGCGGTAACCCAGGTGGGGCAACAAGCCGCGACGCTGGACCAAATTGGCCACCCGCGCGGCAAAGTTGTTCACGGCGGAATTGACGAGCGTAACGATCAACACTTCCTGGTCGTCCTCGAGCACGCCGCTGGCGACCAGTTTAGCAGCCAGGGCCGAAAGCGTGACTGTCTTACCGCTGCCGGGGACGGCCGAGACGCCCATCTTGCCGCCGGTGTAGTCCAGGACCTCTTGTTGTTTGGGGCGTGGTTTGAATGTCATCTATCAGGCTGCAATTCACTACTACTGAGAAGGACTTGCGCACTCTCGCTTTGGCGGCGCAGAATGCGCTGGAGCGCCTGCAAGAGCGGCCCTTTTTGCTCGTTGCCCAGTTCGTCCATCTCGCTCAGCCCGAGGTAGATCCTGCGGCGGCAACGACGGAGCAAGCCCAGCACGAGGCGGTAGAGCGCCTCCTGGCGCGTTTCGAACTCGTCAGCGTCGGCCCACACTGCGTCCCTGGGCCAGTGCCGGCTCAGGACGTAGGGGTGGGTGAGCGGCTGGTAGAGCCGTTCCCACCAGCCCCGGCCGCCCACGTTGAGCCAGAACTGGTAGTCTACGGGCCGGTTGTTGATGATGAAGGTGTAGGCGGGGGCCAGCAGTACCGCGTCTTCCGGTTGGAGCCGCCAACTGCGGATGTATTGGGCGGCGATGACGCCGTCCTCGACCATTTCGATGTATTCCTGTCCCAGGGGTTTGTCGGGGGCGCCCACCAGGGGGCCGCCCGTCGTGGGTGCCCTTGCGGGATGGGTGGGAATGCCGGCGGTCGCCCAGCGGAATTTTCGTACCGATTCGATCAGGTTGGCGGCTACCTCCCCCGCGCCATAGTTGCGATGGAAGCCATAGCCCGGCTGAGACAGAACCTCACCGAAGAGGCGACTGAGGAAGTGATCGAAGGGGGAAGGGGAGGAAGGGAGAGGAGGGAGGGGAGGGGAGGGTGGGAGTTGAGGGGGCTGTGTGTTGGCGATGTAGGTCTCGATCCAGGTGCGCAGGCGCTCGTAGCGGTTGCCCAGCACGAAGGTGAGCCGCTCCTGCATATCCGGGTTGATCTGGTCGAAGGAACTCAGGGTCGGACGACCATCCCGCACGCGGTACACGATGTCGGTCAGCAGTTGGGCCCGTACCAGGTCCATGCCGTCAATCGCTTGCATGAGCGCGTAGGCGACGTCGAAGCGGGTGGGGCAGATGGTCCACTGGGGGTGGGCGAGTGGTGCCAGCGTGAGCAGGCAGCGGGTGGCCGGTTCTTCGCGCAGCGCGCGCGAAGGGCGGTGGGAACGGGCCGGAACGCCGAGCCGTTCCAGCCGGTTCATCAGCGAGAAGCGGAGCGCGTCGCTCAGGAAGGGGGCCAGGACGACGATTTCGCCCGGTGGGACAGCTTGGTCGTGCACCAGGGCCGCAATCTCTGTGGCGACCCAGGCGAGCATCTCGGGATGGTAGCGTTGGTGGGCGAAGGTCAGGGCGGTGTGGATGTCGGGAGGAAGGGAGGGAAGGGAGGGTGCAGTTGGGCGGTTGAGGCTGTGGGCGAATTCGATGCTCAGGGCCTGCAGGGCAGGCGCAGTCACGGCGGACTGGGTGAACGCAATCTGTTCGTCGCACAGTTCCCGCAGCGCGTACGCGTGCTCGGGGTCGGCGCCCAGAAAGCGGCGGTAGCCCGCGTCGTGGTCGTAGACGAGGAGCGCCGACCGGCAATGCGGGAGCCATGTTCGCAGGAGGTCGTGGGCGATGGGGGTGTCTTCTTCGACGTTGTCCACGATGAGGTGGGTGTAGGTCTCCAGCAGGTAATCGCGGCACAGGGAGCCCGCACCGCCGCCAACGGGTGGCGTTGGAGTCTCAAGTAATGGCCACAGATACCTGGTGAAGACCTCGACCTGGAGCGAGAAGTCGAGCAGGTTGTGGGCCAGGCAATACTCGCGGAAGCGGATCGCGCAGGCCTGGGCCTCGTCGTAGATGCGCGCCTGGCTCTGTTCGCCTGCCCAGGCGGCTTTAAGCCGTTCGCCGATCTGGGTGTAGGGGAAGCCGACGACGGCGGCCTTGTTGAGGTTGTCCAGGACCTGGCTGTAGAGCCGGTTGCGGTCAATGACTACCGAATCAAAGTAGCCCTGGTCGAGCAAAGGGCGGACCAGGCGGGCCATGGTGTACTGGGCGGTCTCCAGTGTGAGGAAGGTGGGCGGATGGTCGGGATGGGCGAAGCCTGCTTCCTCGGCGACGAGTGGCCAGAACAGATCCACCATGCGCTGGGCCAGCCCACCGACGGTGGAGATGGTGGCCAGCCCTCCGGCGTCTACGGTCGGACGGCGTAGCGCTTCGTAGTAAGGGGTGGCGAGGGTGCGCTGGGGGACGAGCACCAGGATAGAGCGGGCCGGGACGCCAGAGGCGAGCAGGTGGAGGAGCCAGCCGACGGCGGCGGTGGTCTTGCCAGTGCCGGCAGGGCCTTCGAGGAAGAGTCTATGCTCGAAAGAGCGCTCAATGAGCGCACGTTGGTGGTCAGATAGGGTGAATGGCATCATGCCAGGTAATGCCTTTGGCCTTTCATCGGAATACCTGGTTGTGGTATAATAACGTGAGATGTGACACGTGAAACGTGAGACACGAGCCATGTGAGGTGAGAGATGACGGAGATGGTGACAGCCGTGTATGAAAATGGTTTGCTGCGCCCTTTGCGGCCGTTGAACTTGCAGGAACGCCAGATGGTGCGGCTCCAGGTTCTGCCAGAAGAGCCTGCGGAAGATGAGGGAGAGGCGGCTATCCGTGCCCTGGTTGCGGCAGGGCTGCTCACTCCACCGCCGCGTCGCTCCAGTGTGGCTCCCATGGCGGAAGAAGAGCGCCGCGAATTGGCCGACAGACTGGGACACGCGCCGGGTAAGCCCCTTTCGGAGGTCATCATCGAAGACAGGGGGGAAGGGTGAGCCTTTACTTCCTCGACAGCAGCGCATTGGTCAAACGCTATGTCACGGAAGCTGGATCGGCCTGGATCAAGGCCCTGACCGATCCAGAAAAGCGTAATCCATTGATTATCGCGCGTATTACCTGGGTGGAAGTGCTCAGTGCCTTGGCGCGTCGCCGGCGCGAGGGTAGCCTGACGCCGGACGATGTCACTCGGGCGGCACTGGCCTTCCGCTACGACCTGGACATGCAGTACCAGGTGGCCGAGTTGGACCGGGCACTGGCTGAGGCGGCATGAGAATTGGTCACCAGGCATCCGCTGCGTGCGTACGATGCTGTGCAGCTGGCCTCGGCGCTGCGGGTGCAATCGGAGCTCGTCCGCGCCAAGTCTCCGGCCTTGACCTTTCTTTCTGCCGACGACCGCCTGGTTGCCATTGCCCAGGCCGAAGGTCTGCTCACCGACAACCCCAACCGTCATTCTTAGGTCTCCTGCTTGAACCTCTTGTGATCCAGAACCAGCCGACGGCGCTGATGCATTGTATCGCTTGAGCTCCCTGCCATTGGGAATCACAAAAATCCTTCCAGCGTGGCCGAACTCATGGGATACCTCACTTGGCGGGTTCCATATTGAGTGTTCCGTGTTCCGCCCTCCATGCACAGAGTATAGTGTATATAGCGAGAGTAGGCAAGTGGCAGATGCGCATGGTTTGACAAATTCTGGTTTTGGCGTACAATTGCCGCCATCTTACGAAACCGTACCCATCAAGAAAGGAGGCGGGCAAATGACAAAGGTATATCGTGTAAAAGTCGTCGGCTTGGGTGCCGGTCTTGCTCGCCGTCCTTTGCTTGAGGGGTGGGGTGCGTAAGGTTCCGCGTACAACCTCCAACTAACCCTCAGGCCACGAGGTGGTGACAGGATCGCCCCGCTCGTGGCTTTTTGCTGCCTGGTGACTGTCAGTGCGCCTGACGCAGCGCGTGACGAGGCCATGAGACGATACCGGTCTCGTCATGTCCAGTGTGATTTCGTACCATTGCCTGGAGGGCCATGAATGCCCTCCGGCACAACGCGATAAACTCTCCTATTCAGGAGCCTGTTGATCATTTGGAGGAACATAGACGTGTCTAGTCGCGAAGAACGACGGTGGCAGCATCACGACGCTGCCGAGAAAATGCGCAAGGTTCGCAAACAGATCAAGCATAACCGTGAGTCCAGAGGGCCACGCTGCAAAGAATGGATGCCGGCCAGCCTCGACGACGACCTGGACGAATTCGATGATTCCTCGCGCAGCGAGCGCGTCATGCCGCGCGGGGAGCGGGAGCGCCGCCGGGAGATCTGGAAGGCGCTGGCCGCACTGGAAGAAGAAGCGGAAGAAGGGACGGACGCCGACGAGGAAGGCCTGTCAGCGGATGGAACGCTGTCCACGAGTGGCCCGGAAGAAGCGGTGGGCCAGCGGGGCGTCGTCGTCGAGGTGAGCAGCAGCCTGTGCCGCGTGGACGTGGATGGGCGCAGCCTGATGTGTGGGATCCGCGGGTCGCTCAGTGCGCAAGATACCGGCTTCACCAACGTGGTCGCCGTTGGCGATGAGGTGGTGATATCGCAGAACGGATCGGACCAGGGCGTCGTCGAGGCGGTGCTACCGCGCCGGAGCGTGCTGGCCCGGCCGGACGTCTTCAGCCCGCACCTGCGACAGGTGATTGCCGCCAACGTGGACCAGTTGCTGATCGTGGCGTCCTGGCGCGAGCCACATCTGTGGCCGGAACTGGTGGACCGCTACCTGATCACCGCCGAGCGGAACAACCTGGTGCCGATCATCTGTGTGAACAAGGTTGACCTGGCGGAGGACGAAGCGGCCTGCCGCGCGGCACTGCAGCCGTACGTGGATCTGGGTTACCGGGTGCTCTTTACCAGCGCGCGCACCGGCGAAGGGATAGGGAGGTTGCGCAAGGTCCTGCACGGGAAGATGACGGTGGTGGCGGGACTGTCCGGCGTGGGCAAGTCGTCGTTGCTGGCGGCAGTGCAGCCGGGGCTGCAACTGCGCGTCGGCGAGGTGAGTGAGTACAGTCGTCAGGGCCAGCATACGACGGCGCAGGTGAGCCTGTTGAAGTTGCAGGCCGAGGGGGCGGTGGTAGACACGCCGGGCATCCGCGAGTTCGGGCTGAGCGGGTTGGGCCGGGCCGAGTTGGTCCGGTTCTACCCGGAGATCGCCGCCGTGCAGTGGAGGTGCCGCTTCAACGACTGCTCGCACACGCACGAGCCAGGCTGCGCGGTGAAGGTGGCGGTGGGACAGGGGCTCGTGTCGGAGATGCGGTATCACAGTTATGAGAAGATCTATCACACGCTGGAGGCGTGAGGGGGAGGGAACGTGCGGGCTGTGGTCCGCACGGAGCGAGGGGGTGAGACGCGGACAATGTGCGGACTGTTGTCCGCGCGGAGCAAAATGCTTGACGTGGTCTGTGGTCCGCGCGGAGCAAAACGCTTGACGTGGGCTGTGGTCCGCACGGAGTAGAGGGCCTGGCGCGGGCTGTTTGCTCGCGCCAGGCGACGAGTTGTGGGTCGTGCCAGTTAGGCTGCTGGTTGTTCTCGCCTGTAGGCCACCTGGCCGTCTACCAGCACGAGTTCGGCCACGGCACGGTAGTCGAAGGGGTGGGCGCTGAAGACGACCACGTCGGCGTCTTTGCCCACCTCCAGGCTGCCCACCCGGTCGGCGACGCCGATGATCTCGGCGGCGTTGATGGTGATAGCCTTCAAAGCCTCCTCTTCCGGCATCCCCTCGCGCGCGGCCAGCGCCGCGTTGATGGTCAGATATTTGACCGCCGACGTCTCGTCGGTTTGGATGGCGACCTTGACGCCCGCCCTGGCCATGAGGCCGGGGTTCTTGGGTGTCATGTCCCGTAGTTCGTATTTGGTGCGCGAGAAGAGGATGGGCCCGGCCGTGACCGGGATGCCCTTGGCGACCAGGATGCCGGTGATCTTGTACCCTTCGGTGGCATGTTCGAGCGTCAGGTCCAGGTTGAATTCCTCGGCGATACGGATGGCAGTGAGCATGTCGTCGGCCCGGTGGGCGTGGACGCGCGCTTTCATCTCGCGGCGGATGACTTTGCCCAGTGCTTCCAGTTTCAGGTTGCGCTCGGGAGGCTTGGGCGGTTTGGCATCCTTGTCTTCTGCCTCGGCCTTGGCCTTGTATTCGGCCAGTTCCGTCTCATACTGGCGCCATTTGTCCAGGTAGTTCTGGGCGTCCACCAGTGCGGCGCGCAGCGTGGCCGCGTTGCCCATGCGGGTGGAAGGGACCTTCTTCTGTTCGCCGTAGACGCGCTTGGGGTTCTCGCCCAGCGCCATCTTCATGCCGGCCGGCTCCAGGAGCACCATCTGTTCGACGCTCGGCCTGGGCACAGTCTTGAGACAAACCCACTGCCCGCCGATCAGGTTGCCGCTGCCAGGGCCGGTGAGCACGGTGGTCACGCCGGCGGCCACCAGTTCCTTGAAGGCCGGGTCTTCCGGGTGGACTGCGTCGAGCGCCCGCATGTGCGGGGTGACCGGATCGGTCATCTCGTTGCCGTCCGCGTGCTCCCAGCCGATGCCGTCGGCGAAGAGGCCGACGTGGCAATGGGCGTCAATCAGGCCGGGCACGACGACCTTGCCCGTCGCGTCGTACACCTCGGCGCCTGCGGGAATCTCGACGTGCTCTCCGACGGCGACGATGCGCCCGTCCTCGATGAGGACTGTGCCACGCTCGAACGTGCCTTGGGTGATGGTCATTACTTTGCCGTTGGTGATGGCGATCATTGGGTCATCTCCTCGTTATGGTATCGGGGATTAGGGATCAGGAATGCGGAATGGAGTATAGCGCATTCGGGGAGGGTGGGCAAGCGGGGTTTCTCTTTCGCAAATCGTCCGCCCATGTTATAATCGTGCCAGTTCTGCACGCCAGGATGCATGGGGGCAGGAGGGAGGTGATTATGGGGAAGCGTGGCCGTCGCCTGACGGGGTGTTGGATTGTGCTGGTGCTGCTGGTGCTGGCCTGTGGCTGCACCCAGGATGGCGAGCAAAGCGCGCTGTTTCGGGACGATTTCGAGAATCCACGCAGCGGGTGGGGTGCAGACCAGCGCGAGCGCTTCGAGCGCGGGTATCAGGATGGGGAATACTTGATCAACCTGTACGGGCCGCGTTGGTTCGCCTGGGCTCATCCTGGCCGCAAGTATGGCGATGTGAGCGTCGAGGTGGATGCATATCTGGCCTCCGGCTCCCAGGACAACCATTTCGGCGTCCTGTGCCGCCACGTGGATACGGGCAACTTTTATTATTTCGCTATCAGCGCTGATGGTTGCTACGCGATCTTCAAGCGCGTAGACGGCGGTGACCTCGAGGTCCTGACCGGCGATAGGATTGGAATGTCTCCCTCGCCGGCCATCAGGACAGGCGGCCAGACCAATCACATCCTGGCAGCCTGCCAGGGGAACGAGTTAAGCCTGTACGTCAATGGGGAGTTGCTGGAGGCTGTGACAGACGATACCTATACACAGGGTGACGTGGGCATCGGAGCGGGAAGTGGGCCAGAGGGTGATGTGATGGTGCGCTTCGACAATTTCCTGGTGAGCGGGCCATGACCACGGATTCGCAAGATTGGCGGATGGGGAGCACGGAATGAGTAGAGGATGGCGGATTGTGGTATTCGCGACGTTGGTGCTTCTGTTGGCCGCTTGCGCTGCCGGCGCTGGGGACGGGTTGCCGTGGGCGGACGATTTTTCGAACCCTGCCAGCGGCTGGCAGGCTGAATCGGATTCCTCTGCAGAGGTTGGGTATAGCGATGGCGGGATGCGCATCCTCGTCAAGGTAGCCAATTCGCTGGCCTGGGCCTCCGCCGGGCGCGCATTGTCGGACCTATACCTGACTGTCGAGGCGACCCAGATCGCTGGCCCTGACGACAACGAGTACGGTGTGATGGTGCGGATGCAGGACCCCCAACATTTCTACCGCTTCTCCATCAGCGGAGACGGCTACTACCTGGTGAGCAAGTACGACGGCCAGGAGTGGAAACCGTTGGGGACCGATTGGACGCCGTCCGACGCCATCCACCCCGGGGCAGCGACCAATCTTCTAGGGGTGGTGTGCCAGGGTGCGCAGTTGACGTTTCTGGTCAATGGCGTGCAGTTGGCGCAGGTCGAGGACAAGAGCTATACGCGAGGCGACATCGGCCTCTACGCCGGTTCGTTCTTTGAGCCGAACGTGGAGGTGCAGTTCGACAACCTGCGCGTGGAGAAACCATAATGCCTCAACCGAGTTGTCCGCGACAGGTGTCTGAATACGCGCTGGCCTGCCTCCGGGCACTGGCCGAGAACGGGCTGGGCCATAAACTCTCCCTGGGGGGAGGGCTGGGCCTGGCCCATTACTACGAGTATCGCCCTACCTACGACGTGGATGCGTGGTGGGCACCGGAAGCGACGGAGGAGGACCGGCAGCGGGCCATCGCGGTGGTCTATGGTGCGCTGCGATTCTTCGGCACGGTGCGGATGCGGGCGTGGGGTGACCTGATCAGCGTGGAACTAGAGCAGGAAGGACAGACCATCTTTAGTTTCCAGGTCAACCAGCGCTCAGCACTTTTGGCTCCAGGCCAGCCAGCCCCCTGGGTGGATGTGCTGTTAGACAGTCTCCAGGACCTGGTGGCCTGCAAAATGGTGGCGCTGGTGGAACGGGGAGCGCCCCGCGATTTTCGGGACATTTACACCCTGTGTCAGGCTGGCGTAGCCGCACCTGCCTGGTGCTGGGCACTGTGGCGCGAATGGCGGCAGCGGGCGGACTGTGATACGAGGGCTGCCCGCGCAACTCTGGCTGTGCAGACTCACCTGGCCCGGATTGCCGTGCATCGCCCTTTGGAGGAGATTGCCGATCCGGCCGAGCGAGCGGCGGCCGAGTGGGTGCGTACCTGGTTTGCGACGGAGTTTCTCGATGGCCTTGTGGATTGATGGTGCACTTTACCCCGATACCGAACCTCCTCGTGTGCTGGCAACCCTGGCCGACCGGGTGGACTTTCTGGTCCGCCTGTGTGGGGCATGGGATTTCGGGATCCTGCCTGACCCGGAGACAGTGGCCGCCATTCGCCAGCCTGACTGGCAGGAAGCGGTGGACGTCTGTCGCCTGCTCACTTCTCCGACCTATCACTTGCTGAGGGTCTGGCACGGCCTGGACCCCTTGCCCTACCTGGGGGCACGGCTGGCCTATATCCAGGAGGACCCCAATCTGCAGTACGTGTGAGCCTGCCGTGGCCTATCGAGTCTATCTCCACAGCCTGGGCTGCCGCTTGAACCAGAGCGAGATCGAGACGATGGCCTGCCAGTTGGCAGCGGCGGGCCATGCGGTTGTGGATGGTCCTGACCAGGCTGACGTGTGCGTCGTCAACACGTGTGCCGTCACCGCCGAGGCGGAACGCAAGTCGCGCCACTATCTCAGCGCACTGGCGCGGGCGAACCCAGAGGCGCGGATCGCCGTCGTGGGCTGCTACGCCACCCTGTCGCCCCAGCAGTGTGCCGGCTTCCCCGGCGTTTCCTGGGTGGTGCCCAATGCGGAGAAGGAGCGGGTGGTGGAAATGGTGGCTTCCTCACCCTCACCCTCATCCTCACCCCTGCCCCTCTCCCTGGGACGTGGAGAGGGGATTAGGACACGTACCCGCGCTTTCGTGAAAGTGCAGGATGGTTGTGACAACCATTGCACCTACTGCATCACCCGCCTGTTGCGAGGGCCGGCCCGTAGTCGCCCTCTGGCCGACGTCGTCGCCGAGGTACGGGCGCTGGTCGAGGCCGGCTGCCGGGAGGCCGTGCTGACCGGCGTGAACCTGGGCTCTTATGGGCGCGACCTGGGGGTGCCCGGTGGCCTGCGCACCCTGGCTGAGACGTTGCTGGCACACACCGATCTGGAGCGGTTGCGGTTCTCGTCGCTGGAGCCGTGGGACCTGGACGAGGGTTTCTTTGGATTGTGGGAGAACGCGCGGCTGTGCCGCCAACTGCACCTGCCGCTGCAGGCGGGATGCGACGAGACGCTGCACCGGATGGGCCGTCGCATCACCACCGGGGAGTTTGCTCACCTGGTTCAAGTGGCACGCGCGGCCATCCCCGACCTGGCCGTGACGACCGACGTCATCGTGGGTTTCCCCGGCGAGGATCAGGCTGCTTTTCGGGCCAGCCTCGATTTTGTGGCGGCGGTGGGGTTCGCGCGGCTGCACGTCTTTCCCTATTCTCCGCGCCCAGGCACGGCGGCCGCCCGCTTGCCAGGCCAGGTGAGCCGGGAAGCGCGGCGAGTCTGGGCGCGCGCGATGCGTGCATTGGGGGCTGAGCAGGCAGCGCGCTTCCGCCAGCGGTTCCTGGGCCGGCAGATGGCGGTACTGTGGGAACAGCGCCGGCGCGACGGGATGTGGTCTGGTTTGACCAGCAACTATCTGCAAGTCATCACGCGCGCGGAGGAGGACTTGCACAACCGGCTCACCCCTACGCGACTGGTAGCGACACAGAACGGTTGTCTGGTAGGTGAGGTGCTCCAATGAGCGATTGTATTTTCTGCCGCATTGTGCGGGGGGAGGCCCCGGCGCGCATCGTCTACCAGGACGAAGACGTGACCGCCTTCCACGACATTCACCCTGGTGCACCTGTCCACGTTCTCATCGTGCCCAACCGCCACATTGCCGGTGTGGCCCAGGTGGAACCGGAGGACGCTGCTCTGTTGGGGAAATTGTTCGTCGTCGCCCGGCAAGTGGCAGAGCAGGCGGGCACGCTCAACGCCTACCGGCTGGTGGTCAACAACGGCTCCCTGGCAGGCCAGTCGGTGTTTCACCTGCACCTGCACCTGTTGGGCGGGCGTTCTTTTGGCTGGCCGCCGGGGTAATGATTGCCCAACTACCTTCCCGCAGGTTGCTGTTGTGTTCAAACCTGCGGGAAGGGCATGCATTGCTTGACAAGTGCCCAACGCGCGGTTATAATGAGCCTGTAATCAAAAAACCGGTAAGACTGGGTATAGAGAGGGGGGAAGTACGTGACCAGGGTCGTGATTGAAGATGGCGAGTCCTTCGATTCCTTGTTGAGGCGCTTCACCAGGAAGGTTCAGGCCGACCGTCTGATGTCGGAGACTCGTCGTCGCCGCTTTTTCGAAAAGCCGAGCGTGATCCGCAAGCGCAAGAAGGCGGCCAAGTTGCGCAAGAGTCGCCGGCAGACGGCCAAGGATCGGCAAAACTACCAATAGCGGGACCGGCTGGCGATGCGCCAGTTGATGGCCAGGCTCAAAGGTCGTGCCGATGGTCGTCTCGTGAACCAAGTTGTGCGTGAGTTGCTGTCTGACCAGACGACACTCACGGAGCATGTTCGCACGAATGGACAGAAGGGAGCGCTGGGTGTGCTCCCTTCTGTCTATCTTACATAAGTACAGCGTGCGTGGGTACGTGAGTGCGATGCAACCGACACCAGAGGCAAACGGAGGAAAACCGTCACCGCGCCGGGGCGACCACCGCGGGTGGGCCTGGCTGCGCCTGATCCTATTAGGGCTGGTACTGGCGGGGGTGACGGGTGTGGTGATGGTCCTTCCGCTCTTGCCCACCGGACGCGTGGTGTTGGCGGAAGGGGACGTCGCTTCCCAGGACGTTCGTGCTCCACGTCGCGTGACGTTCGAGAGCGCGCTCCTGCGCGCGGCTGAACAGGAACGGGCTGCTGGCATAGTCAGGCCAATCTATACGCTGCCCGACCCTGCACTGGCGCGCCAGCAACTGGATCGCGTACGGCGGGTGCTTGACTATCTGGGATCGGTGCGGGCTGACACGCTGGCTTCTCCCGCCCAAAAGCGGGCGTGGGTTCTGGCCGTGCCGGAACTGGCTGCCCTCTCCCCGGAGACGCTCAACAGTCTGCTGGCTCTGCCCGATGAGGGCGGGGACCGGGTCCAGTTGGAGATATTGGCGGTGATTGACCAGGCCATGCGCCGGGAGACCCTGGAGGGGTACCTGGAGGATGCCCGCGAGGGAGTCCCGGCACTGGTCAGTCTCGATCTGTCCTCTGAGGAAACCGCCGTGACGATCGCGCTGGTGCAGCCCTTCCTGATCCCCAATTCCTTCCTCGACCCGACCGCGACGGCCGAGGCCCAGGCGCGCGCCCGCGAGGAGGTGCCGCCAGTGCTGCGCACGTTCGAAGCCAACGAGGTCATCGTGCGGGAGGGAGAGCGCGTCAGCGCACTCGACATGGAGGCACTGGACAAACTCGGGTTGCGGCAGGCCCAGGCCCAATGGACCGACCTGGTTGGCGCGGGCCTGTTGGCGGTGTTGATGACCTCGCTCTTGTGCTGCTACCTGGCGCGCTTTCAGCCCGACGTTGTGTGGAGCGGGCGGCCGCTGCTCCTCCTGGTGTTGCTGGTTTCGCTCTCTGTATTGGGGGCGGGGTTGATGGTGCCAGGAGGCCTGGTCTTGCGCTATCTGGCCCCGGCTCCGGCCCTGGCCATGGTGGCTTCGGCTACGCTAGGCCCGCACGCGGGCGTGGCGGTGGCGATCTTTCTCGGGGGCGTGGCGGGCGTCATCGCCGACAACTCCCTGGAGATGGCCACCTACACGGCAGTAGGTGGGCTGGTGGCTGCACTGGCCCTGAGGAGGGTGGAGCGCATCAGTGCGCTCTTTCGCGCCGGCGCATTTGTGGCCCTGGTGCACGTGGCCATCGCCGCCATTTTTCGCCTGCCACAGGGGATCGTCCAGCCAGGCGATTTGCTGATCACAGCACTGAGCGGCATGTTCAATGGGGGACTCTCGGCCAGCCTGGCGCTGGGGGGGCTGTTCCTCGTTGGCCCGCTGTTCGACATTACGACGACGATGCGGCTGATCGAGTTGAGCCGTCCTGACCACCCGCTCTTGCAGCGGTTGCTGCGCGAGGCGCCGGCGACGTACCATCATGGCCTGATGGTGGCGAACCTGGCCGAGCAGGCCGCCGAGAGTATCGGCGCCGATGCGCTGCTCACCCGCGTGGGAGCCTACTATCACGATGTGGGCAAGATTGCTCGTCCGTATTTCTTCACCGAGAACCAGGTCGAGGGCGTGAATCCTCACGACCGGCTCGACCCGCGCACCAGTGCGGAGATCATCGTCGGCCACGTGAAGGATGGACTGGAACTGGCCCGGCGTTATCGCTTGCCCCGTCGTGTGCGTGCTTTCGTTGCAGAGCACCATGGCACGACGTGGGTGAGTTTCCTGTATGGTCGGGCCGTGCAACTGGCCGGTGACGCGGCACTGGTTGACGAACGCGACTTTCACCACCAGGGGCCCAGGCCGCAGAGTAAAGAGACGGCGCTGGTCATGCTGGCCGACGGCTGTGAGGCGGCTGTGCGTGCCGCGCGCCCCACGAACGCTGAGGAGGTGGCGGAAATCGTCAATCGCGTCATAGATCAGCGCGTGGCCGACGGCCAACTGGACGAGTGTGACCTTACGTTGCGCGACCTGCAGGCGATACGCCAGACGTTTATTTCTGCGCTGAAGGGGATCTTTCATCCGCGCATCCAGTACCCCCAGCCAAGTGCAGCCAGTACGTGAAAGTGAGATCTGAACCAGCGATGTCTTCCGTTATGATAAAAGTACAGATTGACGCGCGCTTCCGCGCGCTCGTGCAATCCGAAACGCTGCACCGGGCTGCGTGCGAGACGCTACTCCACGAACAGGTGGAGGAGCCGTGCGAACTGGCCGTAGTGGTGACGGACGATCGGGCGTTGCACGAACTCAACCGCCGTCACCGGGGTGTGGATGCGCCGACCGACGTGCTGGCCTTTGCCGACGAGACCCGCGGGCCATTCATCGGCGCGCCAGGGCTGCCCCGCTACCTGGGTGACGTCATTGTCTCGTTCCAACGTGCCCAGGCCCAGGCTGCCGAGGCCGGCCACGACGTGCAGGCGGAACTGCAACTGCTCGTCGTCCACGGTGTCCTGCATCTTTTGGGATACGACGACCTGGCCCAGGAGGAGCGGGCGGAGATGTGGGCCGCCCAGGCCCGGGTGCTGCAGGCGTTGGGTGTCGAGGTACACCTGCCCACGTGATGGACCGTGCGTAGTCGAAACCTTCTCGATAGTTTCCGCGTCGCTTTTTCCGGCCTGTGGTACGCGTTGCGGACACAACGCAATACGCGCATCCACCTGGTCATTGCTGCGGCCGTGGTGGGACTGGGGCTGTGGTTGGATCTGGCACCGATCCAGTGGGCAGTACTGGTGCTGACGATCGGCGTGGTGCTGGTAAGCGAGATGCTGAACACCTTGGCGGAGACGCTGGTGGACCTGGTGAGCCCGGGCTATCATCCGCTGGCAAAGGTGGTCAAGGACGTGACGGCGGGGGCTGTGTTGCTGGCAGCGATCATCTCCATCGCTGTCGGCCTGCTGGTGTTGGGCCCGCCGTTGTGGGAGCGTTTAGTGGGACATTGATTAGACTGGGGAGGAGAACGACATCGGATGAACGTGCAACAACCTGTATATCTGACTGTTGAGGGCGTGGAGAACCTGCGCCGGGAACTGGACCACCTGGTCAACGTGAAGCGACCGGCGTTGGCCGGGCGGCTTCACAAGGCGATCCAGCAGGGGGACCTTGCGGAGAACGCCGACTACACGACCGCCAAGGAGGAGCAGGGTTTTCTCGAAGGGCGCATCATGCAGATCGAGGCGATGCTGCGCAATACGGTTACCATCCAGGAGGATGGCCCCAAGGACGAGGTCACGCTGGGCAGCCTGGTCGTAGTTGTGGAGGAAGGGACAGAGGAGGCGGAGACGTTTCGTATCGTGGGGCCGGCGGAAGCCAACCCAGCCAATAACAAGGTGTCCGATAAATCGCCGCTAGGCCGCGCATTGTTGGGGCATCGGGTGGGGGATACCGTCATGGTAAAGACCCCGGGCGGGGAGATTGTGTTTCGGATCATCTCCATTCAGTGAGTGTGTGTATGCCTCTATTGGAGATCTGCAACCTCCGTAAGTCCTATCCAGATGGCTGGACGTTGCGCGACGTCAGTTTCAGCGTCGAGGATGGCGAGAACCTCTGCCTGCTAGGGCCTTCCGGCTGTGGAAAGACCACACTCCTGCGGCTGATCGCCGGGTTAGACGTGCCCGACGGTGGTCAGGTGCTGGTGAATGGTGAGGACGTGACGCAGATGCCCCCTCACCTGCGCGGCTTTGGGCTGATGTTCCAGGAGTATGCGCTCTTTCCCCATAAGGATGTGTTGGGGAACGTTGCCTTTGGGCTGCGCATGCAGGGGCAGGACCGGCAGGCGGTGGCCGCGCGGGTGGCCGAGGTACTGGAACTGGTCGGGCTGGCGGGCTTTGAGCACCGTGACGTGAACCAGCTTTCGGGCGGGGAGCGCCAGCGCGTGGCACTGGCGCGCAGCCTGGCCCCCCAGCCGTGCCTGCTGATGCTCGACGAACCACTGGGAGCGCTGGACCGGGCGTTGCGCGAGCGGCTGATGGACGAACTACCCGGCATCCTTCGCCGTGCCGGCGTGACCGCCATCACCGTCACCCACGACCAGGAGGAGGCATTCGCTATCGCCGACCGGGTGGTGCTGATGCGGGCCGGGCAGGTGGTGCAGGTGGGGACGCCGGAAGAGGTTTACCGGCGGCCTGTCTCGGCCTGGGCCGCGCAGTTCCTGGGACTGACGAACCTGGTGGAGGGGCGGATGGTGGAGCCTGGGGTGGTGAGGACGGGGATTGGAGATTGGAGATTGGAGGTTGGGGAGCAGGGAGCAGGGATCAGGGATCAGGGATTGGGGTTTCAGGTACAGGTGTTGATTCGGCCGGAGGGGGCACGCTTGGGTGGGACGGGATCTAACGTGGTGCAAGGGATGGTGACAGAGCGTTCCTTTCGTGGAGAGTATTACCGGCTGGGTGTGCAGGCTGCGGGTGGGGTCGAACTGACGTTCCACTTCCCGGCCGCCACGGCGTTGCCCGGTCCAGACGAACCGGTCACATTCTCGTTGGACCCGCGGGCACTGATGCTGCTACCGGTGGACGCAGGGCAGCCTGGATTTCGCGGACCAACTGGGGCGTGTCAATGTCCTTGAGGATGTAGTGCGCGACGCCCAGTGAACGGGCCTCTCGCTCTTCTTCGGTGTCGGGGTAAGAGGTGAGGACGATGACACTGGTGTGAGGGCACTGCTGGGTCAGGCTCCGTAGGGCCTCCAGCCCCTGCCCGTCGGTGCGCTTGGTCTCCAGCAGCAGCACGTCGGGCTGTAGCCTCAGCGCCTCCTGAAGGCCGGTCTTCCAGCAGCCGGTGCAGCCAACGATGTCTACCCTGGCTGCCGCGCGCAGTTGGGCCTGCAGTGCCTCTCGTACGGCGTCGTGGTCGTCAATGATGAGCAGTCGCATGGGTGCCTCTTCCCATCACTTCCGATTCCTTTGCCACCTTGTACCAGTATAGCAAGAGCATCAGGTCAGCGTTAGTGTCATCTGTACCCGATTTCCCCTGACGTTTGTACCGGCTGGATCAGGTTGACGATCTCGTGGCTCTGTGGTATTCTCCTCCAGTGATGGGTGAAAAAGAGCAGATCAGGGCGGTGGGGTTGCTTTCAGGCGGCCTCGATAGCACGCTGGCCGCGCGGATTTTGGTGGAGCAGGGGATCAAGGTCACTGCGTTGCACTTTGTCACCGGCTTCTCCTACGTCGAGCGCAACCGCGTAGCCGGACGTGGTCCGGTCGGGCCTTCAGACGCGGAACGGGCAGCGGCGA
>Ga0315289_10002861_pt1 | contig 26341 bp, 28 predicted proteins | sample YL17G11_40_MG_FD_203452 | JGI IMG/M metagenome (GOLD analysis project Ga0315289, IMG submission 203452) | Sediment microbial communities from Yellowstone Lake, YNP, Wyoming, USA - YL17G11_40 | ecosystem: Environmental > Aquatic > Freshwater > Lake > Sediment | place: USA: Wyoming | collected...
CATCTTCTCCGGTAGGAGCACCAGATTGAAGGCGGAGATGGTCTGGTCCGCCAGCCCCTTGACGGCGTTGTCGTAGCGCTCCTTCTCCTTGTTCAGGTCCTGGATCATCCCCTCGTCGTATACGAAACCCAAGGCCTCGGACAGCTCTCGGCGGTGGGTTATCTGATTGGCCAGGTATCCAGACCAGTCGAAGGGCATGCTCAGCTCGCGCAGGGTGTGGCCGGTGGGAGCGGTGTCGAAGACCAGCTTGTCGTGCTCCGTGTCCTGCATGAAGCTGACGAACTGGTCGAAGGCGGCGATCTCCTCCGTGCACGGCGTGCTGAGAAGCTCGCTGCCGAAGAGGGTCGAGAATCCCTCCATCATGCCGGTCATCCGCGACTGGAACATGCCCATCGCCTTCTTGGGGTTGATGTTCAATCCGGAGAGATTGCAGCCGCATTTGATCGGGGTTATCTCCGTTTCGCTTATCTGCTGCTGGAAGGTGACCGACAGTGATACGGTCGGATCGGTGGCCACGATGAGCGTCCTGTAACCCTGGTCCGCCAGCCAGATGGCGGTGGCGGCGGCCATGGTGGTCTTGCCCACCCCTCCCTTGCCCCCGAAGAACAGGAAGCGCTTCTCCGTGGCGATGTCTCGCATCAAGTTGTCCGTCATTCAGCTCGCACCGGAGAGGCGTATCGAATCCCCCCGCTCATAATCGTTCCCATACTCACTTCGCTCGCCCGACGGCGTAAGCCTTATCTCGTCCGCAATGCGATGGCCGCGGGAGCGGTTTCATGCCAGAGGACGACATCGTTTCCCTTTCCCACGTCAGCAAATCCTATCGTAGCGTGGAGGCGCTGAAGGACGTATCCTTTTCAATCAAACGGGGTGAGATATTCGGCTACATCGGCCCCAACGGGGCGGGGAAGACCACCACCATTCGCATCATGATCGGCCTCCTGGGGCGATATCAAGGCAGCGTCTCGATAAACGGGATACCGTTGGCCGGCAACAAGGACAAGGTCAATCTGATGCTCGGCTATCTGCCGCAGCGGGCCGCCTTCCAGGAATGGAGGACGGTGGACCAAGCGCTCAGCACTTTCGGCAGGCTATCCGGCATTCCGAAGACAGAGGTCAATTCCAGGATCGCTTCCACTTTGGATCGTCTAGGCATCGCAGAATACCGCTATCGGAAAGTCACCGCTTTGTCCGGTGGAACGCTGCAGAAGGTGGGCATGGCGCAAGCCATCCTGCATGACCCGGAGCTCCTGGTCCTGGATGAGCCAGTGGCGGGCCTGGACCCAGAAAGTCGCTACGCCTTCAAACAGCTGTTCCGCGACCTGAGGAAGGAAGGGCGGACCATCATCTTCTCCTCGCACATCCTCAGCGACATAGAGGACCTGGCGGATCGGATCGGCGTACTGAGCGCCGGAAGGCTGGTGCACGTGGGCACGGTGGACGAGCTCAAGCGCCAAGTGACCATAGGAAAACAGGTGTTCCTGGAACTGGCTGGTGGCCCGGCCTGGGAGACGATCGCAGAGTCGCTTCCAGGCGTCCGTTCATGGGAGCATCTGCAGGGCGATCGCTACCTTCTTCGACTGGAGGAGCAGGTGGACGTGGACGCGACCATACACGAGCTCATGACCCAGCTGATGGCCAAAGGTTTCCGCATCCGAGGCATATATCCTGTGCAGCCGTCGCTGGAACAGCTCTATGTGAGCTACCTGCAGCAGGGGGTGAGCCTGTGAGCTTTGGCATCCTTTTCCGGGATGAACTGAACGGCTTCTACCGCTCCAAGGTCATGCTGTTCCTGTGGGTGGGGCTTCCTTTGCTGGGCCTGCTCTTGTACTATGCCCAACCGTCGGCTGGAGAGACGCCCCTGTCCTCATTCATCGCGCTGGTCGTCTCAGCCATCGGAGGAACCCTATCCTCGGTGATGCTGGCGGTGACCATCATCAACGAGAAGGAGCGCAAGGTGTACGACCTCTTCGTCATCCGGCCGATCAAGCGCTGGGAGATCATCGTCTCCAAGTTCCTGGCCGTGTTCCTGTGCGTGGTGGTGGCGGCCACCATCGCCATCCTGCTCGGCCTGGCCGTGGACACGGTGAGAATGGGTGCTCTGCCCTCGAACTTCGTTGGTGACCTGCTCTCATCCTTCGCCATCACTCTGGGGATGATCGGCATCTCCTCGAGCGCGAGCGCGCTCATCGGCATCGCCTCGCCCTCGGTGCTGGTGGGCGTGATAGCGGTGCTCTATGGATCGAACCAGCTTTCTGCGGCGGTCATCCTGCCCGTGCTTCTCATGAACGCCAGCGCATTGCCGACCATCGGGGTGAGCCTCCTGATAACCGGAGTGCTGCTGGTGCTCGCCTGCGTCTATTTCGAGAGGAAGCAGCTCTAGACCGGGGCGATCAGAGCATCTTCGAAGAATGAGAAGGTGGCGGTAGATTGCCATTCGTCAAGCCTAGATGAAGGACTTGAACGCCTCTTTCGTTGCGCCGCAGAAGGGGCATTTGTCCGGGGCCTCGCCCTCTCCGGTGTAGCCGCATACCTCGCACACGTGCACCTTCACTTGCTTCCAGTCCTTGCCCGAGTCCACCAACTGCTTCGCCTCTTTGAACAGCTTCTGGTGTATCTTCTCGGTGTTCCAGGCGTAGGTGAAGGAGAGCTGGGCCGTCTTCTCGCCCTGCATCTTGGCCACTTCCAGGTGGGCGGGATACATCTCTTCGATCTCGAACGTCTCTCCGTCCACACCGAACTGCAGGTTCTGAGAAGTGCTCCCAACGCCCATCGGGGCCTCTCCCACGGCGGTGGCGGGCCTAAGGGGCATGCGGGCCAGGTGATTGGTGGCGTGCACCAGCTCTGCGAAGGCGATGGCCCGGAACAGCCTGCCCACCTGTTTGAAACCTTCCTTGTCTGCCACTCCAGCATAGACGTTGTAGCGCATGTGCGCCATCGATTCGCCCGAGAACGCGTTGTGCAGGTTCGCTTCCGTCATCGGATGCATGCTTCCGACTCCTCATTCGGGCATGAGAGAACATCCCCTCTAACTAGATATCGATAGGAGCCATCGATGGTCCTGCCCTTCACCCGCTACTTGGGGCGGGTGGCGAAGGCCACCACGGCTATCGCTCCAAGGAAGATGAGGAAGACCGCGATCAGCACCGGCACGTTGTTCGGCAACAGGTCGTTGGTGATGAGCAACACCCCCAGCACCGCCATGATGCCTCCCCAGGTGAGGGTATATATCATCCCCGAGCGAACGTCGCGGCCAGGCGTGCGGGGCAGCGTGCCCAGGAAAATGACGTACGCACCCAAGGCGATCATGAAAATGGGCAGGGCGTACCAGAACTTGTTGATGGAATAGCCTATCAGGATCGAGACCGCCAATGCGATGAGCACGTAGCCGGCGGTTAGACCGGTCAGATTCCTCCTTCTCGTGGAAACGGCCAAATTCGCCACCTACGCAGATATTTCTCTTTCCCGCTCTTAATCCTAATCCCGTCTTGGACCGTTGCGGGGTTCAAGAGGGGCGGATGCGGATGGGCATGCGCAAGCCGTTCACGCTCACCGACTCCACGAACATGTAGGCGAGGGTGAACGCGAAGTAAGGGATGAGGTAGACCCAGCCGAAGACTCCCAACAGCACCATGATCACCAATGCGATGTCGCTGAATGGCCGATAGGTAAGGAACGACTCCATCGTTCCGCGCAACTCCCATCTGTGCGCCAGTTCGTCCATCAATTCGTCCACGAATCCAGCCAGCAAGAAACCCACGATTGGGAACAGCAGCAGGATCACATCATACTGGCCGAAGAACAGCAGGAACGAGCCTACCGCCACCAGCGCACCGATGACGAAGGCCAGGTTGTCCATCTTCTTGGCCACGAACAGGCTGATGAGCATGGCGACGAAGAAGGCGGTGGAGAACGGGCTGTCCGCGGCCATGAGGAAGCCCATGACCACTCCGGCCAGGATCGCGACCAGGTTGGCACTGCGCCGGTCGAAGCTGTGCTCGTCGTAGGCCTGGTCGATGAACTTGATCGAACCGCCCAGGAACGCATACGTCACCAGAAGGAATAGCAGCTCCACTGCCTCATCCTCCGCCATGGAGGTCCTGTCTGGACTTCACCTGGATCGTGATCATGATCTTGTCCTTGAGCCTTGACCGCACGAGGCATTGGCAGCCCGCCGGGCGGCGATTGCCGTTGGTGCAATCCCTGCCCGATACACGGTGCCGGTTAAAAAGTCTCCTGCTAGTTCTGTTCGGTTGGAGGTCATTGGTGCGTGAGACCGCTGGATGCTCCTGGCAAACGACGGTCACCAGGGGCAATTTCATGACCTACCCCATGATGGAAGGGGGATTGACGAAGAAGTCAACGGCGAGCGCACATAGGAATACACCCTGCTCCCATCGAGCCGGTCGATAACATGAGCCGGCGCTCCTTGGCGTGGTCATCAATGGTGGTCTGTGCCCTCCTTGTCATGGGTTCGACGATGGTGCTGGTGAAGGCGCCCTCGTCATCCGACGGCGGAGAGGCTCTTCCCACTTTCTCTAGTTACAGCCAGATGAGCGGCTACGTCTCCAATTCGAACTCGCGAGGAGGATACGACGCGGCGCTCACCCACATGGGAGGGAACGGTCAGGCCGTCGCCTCGGAGCCAATGAAGCACTCCAATACCAATGTCCAGGTGGAAGGCGTGGACGAGGCTGACCTGGTGAAGACCAACGGCCAGTACCTATTTATCGCCTCCCTCGATAGAGTGTACATCGTCCGTACCTATCCTCCGGCGCAGATGTCCAACGTCTCGGAGATACTGGTGCGCGATCATCTGGGTACGGATGCGAACTACAGCGTCTGGATCCATGGGATATATCTCTTCGACGGGGAGCTGGCGATAATCGCCTCCGTGGCCGGTCCCTATCCGGTCTACGACCCGCGGGTCATGGCCCCCTGGGTCTGGAGGATGCCCGAGGAACGGACCATGGTGATGGTGTTTGATCTATCCGACGTAGCGCAGCCTCAGATGCTAGGCTTGTTCGGCATCTCTGGCAATCCCAGCACCACCCGACTGGCCGGTGGCATCGTATATGCAGTGGCGCAGCATTTCATTTGGACGAATGACGATTCCGTGGTCCGCCCCAAGCTTTGGATCAACAGCTTAGTTACAGAGCTGGACCCGACCCGGGTGCACTACGATCCCGATTGTAAGGACTCCGCTGCCTTCCTCAACCTGCTGGCGGTGGACCTCAAGCAGCTGAAGAGCAACTACACCTCGCTGCTGGTGGGCTACGCCTCCATCGTCTACATGTCGCAAGGCGCCCTCTACCTCACATATCAGAAATGGACGGGGGAGGTGGTATGGTCTGGAACTGGCGCCGGAGGAACGGCCGTCAGTGTCGTCAGCGCCACCACCACCGATTCCTTTTCCACCACCATCTACAAGATCAGGCTGGAAGGTCTGGTCATGCAGCCCAATGCCCGAGGGTCCGTCCCCGGCTGGCCGCTCAATCAGTTCGCTTTGGACGAGCATGGATCCCAGCTGCGAATCGCGACCACCACCTCCTGGACGAACCAGAGCAACGCCGTCTACATCTTGGACGCCGACCTAAAGCGAGTTGGCCAGCTGGAGAACATCGCCCCGGGGGAGCGCATCTATTCCGCTCGTTTCGACGGCGAGACGCTCTATCTGGTCACCTTCAGACAGGTGGACCCGCTGTTCGTCATCGATCTGAGCGTGGCCAGCGATCCCCGGATCGTCGGTTCCCTAGAGCTTCCAGGCTTTTCCTCCTACCTGCATCCAGTGAACTCCACCCACTTGGTGGGCATCGGCATGTTGAACGGCTCGATCAAGCTGTCCCTCTTCGATGTCTCCGATCCCCTCCAGCCACGAGAGGACGCCAACCTGACCGTGCCTGGATGGTCGTATTCCCAGGCTCTGTGGGACCACCATGCGGTGCTCTTCGATGCGGGGACCGGTACCCTGATAATCCCCATCACCACCTATGATGCTACCACTTACAACGTAACATCGGCCGCCTTTGTGTTCCATTTGGCTGGAGACACGATTGCGCTGGCCGGAAAGCTGGCGGTGGATTCGGGAGAGTACATCGTTCGCACGCACTACATCGGTGAGTATCTGTACACGATCACCGACGTGAAGGTGCTGGCGAACTCGTTGCTGGACCTGAGCCCCGCGGGAGAGCTGGTGTACGCCGAGAGGAGTCAGTATCTCATCCCCCGTATGCTGGGCGAGGGAACGGTGTCGCCGGTGGCGGTCGTGAGGTGATCTCGCGGAGCCGCAAGAGAGGTTAAGCCTCCCGGCCCCCTTTTCCTTGGGCAAGGGGCAGCAGAAGATGAAGGTGGAGCTGGACAAGAAGGCCTTGTTCGCATTGGCCTCCGACACTCGTATAGAGATCTTGAAGGCGCTCCAGCCTTCCCGCCGGACCATAACTCAGCTCGCGGAGGAGCTGAGCATCGACAAGGCTGCCATCCACCGACACCTCAAGAAGCTGGAGGAGGGCGGCTTCGTCACCCGTCAAGAGGACCATGGTTTTGTCTACTACGGGCTGTCGTGGAAGGCCAGGGACATCATGTCCCCGGGTGAGAACACCAAGATCATCATCATCTTCTCCTCCTCCTGGTTGCTGATACTGGCTTCGGTCTCCCTTCTCGTATTGGCTTTGAACTCGGCTGCCAACCGCGCCTTCGAAGCGTACGGGGAGACGCAGATGACGGGAGGCAACAGGCTCAACGAAGCGATTGGTGGCCTGGGGCTCGAGGTCCTGCTGCCAGCGGTCCTGCTGGTGGCGATGGCGGTCGTGCTGACCTACATAGGATACAGTAGGCTGCGTCGACCCAGGCAACGACCGGCGGAGAAGGACTCGCCCGATGAGGCGACCTCCTGAACGTCGCCTGGTCCGATCTCCTGGCCGCCAGCCAGGCCGATAGAAGGCGTCCTGGCAACAATCAATAAATACCCTGGGTGGGTTGAGCTAATCCTTCTGGGCCAAGTGACGCTGCGCATGCAGGACGACGAAAAGGACGATCGAGGGGCTCATCGCTGTAACGGCCCCCTGGCGGGGTGAGGGCGGCGATGGGCACGCTGGGCATTTTCGTGGACAGGCAGACATTGAGCCATTCGCGCAAGCTAGGGGCGGTGATGCGCTTCCGCGACGCTGCCGAGGCCCTGGGCCACCGTTCCTACTTCATCTTCCCGGTGGAGATGCGCAAGATCGCCAAGACCAGCGCGCTTCTCATTCGCGGCCGCACCGACCCACTGAACGCCACCTATGTGGCCGCCCGCTGGGCCAGCCTGCACGGCATCCCGGTCATCGACGATGCCACCGCCATCCGGATATGCTCAGACAAGGTGAACATGTATATGCACCTACAGAAGGCGGGAGTGCCGATACCCGAGACCTGGTATCTGGGTAGGAGGGACGTCGAGGCCGGTGAGGAAGGGATCATCGGCCAGCTGCATTTCCCCCTGGTCCTCAAGGAGCCCTCCACCAGCTTCAGCAACCGGGTGAAGGTGGCGCACGACCGGAGGGAGCTGATGCGCATCGCCACTTCCTACCTGAAGCTCAGCCACCTCATCGTGGTCCAGGAACACGTGGAAAGCGAGGAGGACTGGCGCATTGGGATACTGGACGGCGAGGTGCTGTTCGCCTCCCGCTACGTGGAAATCGAGTCGGAAGAGGTTCGCCCGATCGAGGAAGAGGAGGTGCCCTACTATGGTGTGGAGACGCTGCCCTTGGACCGGGTTCCAGAGCGGGCGTTGCGCTTGGCGGTGAGGGCGGCGTGCGCCATCGGCGAAGGGCTGTACAGCGTGGACATCAAGGAGCGCGGAGGCAAGCTCTTCGTCATCGAGGTCAACGATAACCCCTCCCTGGAGAATGGGGAGGAGGAACACTATCCAGATGTGTACGAGCGCATCGTGGCTCGCCTGATGAAGGCATGAAGAGATAGAAGCGGGGCGCTATCTAAGCGCGGGTGGTCGCTGGGAATGGAACAAATCGATCAGCATCTGACTGCAGAAGGAGGGGTTCATATGACCATCGGAACGGAGCACGAATATTCGATCAACGACGAGTCTTTCAACCCCCTGCCCATCTCGGACCAGATAATCAAGGATCTGGCCGGCGAGCTCAAGAACGAGATCCCCTTCGGCCCGGTGCACCTGTCCAAGGAACTGCAGAAGCATGTGCTGGAGATCACCCCCGCCGTGCCGGCGCACGACCTCGTTTCGTTGGAAGCCTCACTGTACTCAGGCCTGCAAGGGTTCTACGCCCGCACCGAAGGCAAGTACCGCCTGCTGGGCTTGGGGATGCATCCTGCGCTGCGGCTTGAGGAGGCGCAGGTGTGGGATCACGAGGACAGCGATATCTACGAGATCTACGATTGCCTCTTCGACATCCGGCAGCATGGCTGGCTGAACATCCAGGCCCTGCAGGTCAACCTCCCCTTCCGGGATGGCGAGGATATGGTCAGGATGTACAACCGCCTGAGGGCGCTCATCCCCTACCTGGTGGCGGTGTCCGCTTCCTCCCCTTTGGTGGAAGGGAAGGAGACCAGGGCGATGGACAACCGGCTGATCTTCTACCGCGAGAACCAGAGGCGGCTTCCCTTGATCACCCATGGCATCATCCCGGAGAAGCTGCGGAGCCCCGAGCATCAGCGCCAGATCCAGGAGGAGATGTATGCCACTCTTCGGGAGCACGGCGGAGAGCGGCTCTGTCACGAGTGGGTGGATTCCCGGGGCGTCATAGTGCGGTTCTCCCGCTGCTGCCTGGAGCTAAAAGCCATCGACGAGCAGGAGTGTCTGCGGGCCGACGTGGCCCTCGTGGCATTCATATTGGCGCTGCTGCGTTGCGACGACCTTGGGCTAGAGGAGGACGAGGAGGCGCTGAAAGAGATGACAGAGAAGGCCATCCTGGGCGGGGTTTCGCAATTCCGACCCGAACTCAGGAAGCTGCACGCCGTCGCCAGCAAGAGGGCGAGCGCGGACGAGAAGCGCTATCTTCCTTTGATCAAGACCAAGGTCGAATATGGAAGCCTGGCCGAGGTGATGCTGCAGGAGCGGCACGAGGGGAAAGGCCTCTTGGTCATGCTGCAGGAGATGGAGAGGGCCCTGCGGACCAACGTCCCGCACCAATGCGGGGCATGCAAGCGCTCCGATCCGTTCGGCATCTGAGAGCACTTTCAGCCCGCCCCCGCGGCGATTCAAATACTCTCATCCTTGTTTCGATGCGGGATGGGATGAAGTGGCGCAACCACGTTGACGTCACCACGCAGGTGGCGGACGCTCTTGGTCTCTCGGATCACTTGACTCGCATCTTGGTAGAGGCTTCTCTGGACCCGGATCGGAACGCGGCCAAGAGCGCGTCACGGGAGAAGGGGGGAACGAGGCTCCGCCGGATCCCGCACCATTCGGCTGGTAGAAGGGAAATGATGAGGATGGTCTGGAAGGCCAGGAGCGCACACCTGGAAGGCAGGGAAGAGGACGCGGTGTGGTGCCTCGGGCGGGCGTTGCACTACGTTCAGGATATGCACGTGCGCGTCGGCCTGGCCTATTGGAGGCACGACCGAGCGGAGAGGGAGATCGGTCATCTGCACCTCGCCCCTTTACCCGCCTCCAAAGGGGTCCAGATGTCCTTGTCCTCGCCACGTTTCGTCTGGGACTGCCTGGGGGCCTGCAGACCTCGCCGCGATCCGGCGGACGCTCTCTACTTTGCCTGTCTTTACTCGGGCGCGGTGGCGGGGGCGGTGCTAGGCGATCTGCGGCCGGAGAAGGCATCGATGAGGCGATGGCAGAGCTCGAAGAGAAGGCACTGGATGCTCATCGTCCCCGTCGGAGTGGGCGTGGCATCCGCATTCGTCCTGCTTGCATTCGCGGGCGGCTCCCCTCACCTCAGCGTGCTCGGTCTGCCTTCGGCGGCGCTCATCATCGCCTTGGACCGCCACTACTATTTCGATGCGGAGGAAGCGGAGTGGTTCGGATTGCGCTGATCCAGACTCCCGAGGCTACCAAGCCTCATCACCACCCTTGCAGACTCGAGGCCTCTTGATGGCTCAGAGATCGATCGTCGCTCCCTTGCGTGCGGGGACCAGCTCGATCTTCTCGAATCGTCGAAAAGGACCTATGTCTTCGGTGTGGACGGGCATGACCCTCTTCGGCGCGATGACCTCGATAAGGCGTTCCAGGTCCTCCACCGAGGCATGCCCGGACGCATGGTAGTCATGATCGAATCTCGGCACCTCCTCTCCCTTCTTGCCCTCCATCCAGAATCCCTTAATCTTGAAGTGGAACATCTCCAGCCAGTGCCAGAGCCGACGGAAGTCCACCACCTGCTCTTCGCTGTAGGCCTCGCTGCTCGAATAGATATACGTCCCCGCCTCGGGTTTAATGTCCAACAGCTGGCTCATATCGAAGTACGAGAAGCAAAGGATGTGTTCGCGCGGAGCGGAGTGCAGTTCACCAGGGTCCACGAACAAGCCCTCATACCGTTGGTGGACCTTGTCATCGATGCCAGATGTGGTGCCTTTGAGCGGGAGGTAGACCCTCATGCCCCGCATGCGATCGATGCCGTCCGCGGTCCGCAGCGCCTCCAGGAAGTAGGCGTCCTTCACCGTCACCACCAAAGTGCGGTCCAGTCTCTGGGCGATGTCCTTGAACGTCTCCAGTCGCTCGAAGTTGCGCGGTCCGAAATCCGCGACGATAAGCTCCTCCTCATGCCTGGCCGCCTCCATGCAGGTCCGGGCCACCTTCTCCTCGGAGCGATCGCCAGCATCCGCGTCCCGGGAGGTTCGCGTTCCCTCGATTATGAGCAGCTCGGGTTGTAGTTCGGCGGCCTTCTCCGCGAACTTCCAGGTCTTGTCCCCATATCGACCATGGGCTCTGAGGTCGCCGGTGTACACCACCCATCCGCTCGAGGTTTCCACGCCATAGGCCGTAGCGCCGTAGATGGAATGATCGACGTCAAAGGACTGGAACTCGAAGTCGAGGGACCCGCAGCTGAGCATCCCTCGAGCCTCCAGCTCTTTCTTCTTCGCCGGCGAGGTCGTCCAGAAGACCTCGAGGTCAGCGGAGCACGTACTGGTGGGAATGAAGCTCCGGCCTTGATAGGGGTCGGAGCTTGACGCGACCTTCAGCACTCTTCCATCAGCCGGAGTCCTGTCGCGGAGCGAACCATAGACGGTCTCGCCCTCGGGCGTGCTGCCGCAATCTCGAAGGGCCTTCATGATGGCCATGGTCGTGGGCGATGCCACGAACGGGATGTCCAGGTCGAACAGGCCGGCGTGTCCGATGTGGTCCATATGCGCATGGGAGATGAGCACCGCGTCCACTTGCACGTCGAGCGCCCGATTCGCGTCCATATCGGCAGGTACCAGGTCTGAACGGTACTGCTTGAGGTGGGGGACCAAGCCCATTTTCACGAGATCATGAATGCCCCTCGTAGCTGAACGGGGCTGGAGGAAATCACTGTAGTACTCGCCCAACTGGTGGTAATTCTGCCCAAAGTCAAAGAACAGACCGTGGCCATCGAAGTCCAGATGGATCTTGTTGCCGCCAATGCAATCGGCGCCATCGAAGACCGTGACCTTGACGCTCATCTTTCATCCCTCGATTCTAATCTCTCGTCGCAGCCATAATCATTCCTGTCCTTCTACGTTCTCTGCGACCGTATGCCCTTGGTTCGGACCTTTCCCTCGTCGGCGACACGATTATTAGGTCGGGCCTGGTTAGTCGGTAGCGCATGGGAGCGAGGACCTTCGCGGAAAAAGTGCTCTCCCGAGCGTCCGGCAAGGATGCCCAGGCGGGAGAGATCGTCACGGCCAAGATCGACCTGGCCATGTCTCACGAGAACTCCGCCCTGGTGCTCAAGGCCTTCAAAGAGATGGGCGCCAAGCGGATCAAGGAGCCAGATAAGCTGGTGATCCTCTTCGATCATCGCGTGCCCGCCTCCACGGTCAAGGCAGCCGAATCGCACAAGGTGGTCAGGGAGTTCGTGCGGCAGGAGGGCATCGGCACGTTCTACGATCTCAGGGAGGGGGTGTGCCATGAGGTGTTGCCTTCCAAGGGACATGTACTGCCGGGTATGCTGGTGGTAGGCACGGATTCGCATACGACGACCCATGGGGCGTTGGGCGCATTCGCCACGGGCATAGGGGCTACGGAAATGGCCGCCATCTGGGCCCTGGGCGAGCTCTGGCTGCGGGTACCGGAGACGATGAGGCTGGTCATGGACGGTGGTCTTCCTCCTATGGTGAGCGCGAAGGACGCGATATTGCATGTCATCGGCAAAATGGGAGCCGACGGGGCAGACTACCAATGCGTCGAGTTCACGGGGGATGTGGTGGAGCGTCTATCCATCGCCGGGCGAATGGTCCTCTCGAACATGAGCGTGGAGATGGGGGCCAAGGCGGGCGTCTGTTTTCCGGACGCCAAGACCGAGCAGTTCCTATCCAGTCGCACTCAAATCCCCTGGCACCCGGTGCACACGGACGATGGCGCCAAGGTGAAGGTGATCAAGCATTTCGACCTGAGCGAGCTTTCCCCCCAGGTGGCCAAACCTCATGCCGTGGACAACGTGGTGTCTGTGGACCAGGTCCGAGGAATGAGCATCGATCAGGCTTTCATCGGCTCGTGCACCAACGGCCGGTTGGAAGACCTCATGGCCGCAGAGGGCGTCCTTCGGGGGAAGAAAGCCTCGGACAAGGTCAGGCTGATAGTCGCCCCCGCCTCGAGGGATATCTACCTTGAGGCCATAGAGCGAGGGATCATCGCCTCCCTGGTGCGCTCTGGGGCCATAGTTCTCAACCCGGGATGCGGACCTTGCCTGGGGGCGCACGAAGGACTTCTTGCTCCCGGGGAAAGATGCATCGCCACCACCAACCGCAACTTCCGCGGGAGGATGGGTTCGCCTGAGGCGGAGATCTATCTGGCCAGTCCGGCCACGGTGGCAGCCAGCGCTATCAAGGGAGAGATAGCGGACCCTAGGGAGGTCGTTCCGTGATACGAGGGAGGGCGTGGCTTTTCGGTGACCACATCAACACCGACCTCATCATTCCCGGCCGATACTTGGACGACTACAGCCCTGAGAATCTGGTGAAGCACGTGATGGAGGCTGCCGATCCATCCTTCGCCAAGCAAGTGGCCAAGGGCGATATCATCGTGGCGGGGCGCAACTTCGGTTGCGGCTCGAGCCGGGAGCAGGCGCCTTTGGCGTTGAAGTTGGCCGGCGTATCAGGGGTGATCGCCGTCAGCTTCGCCCGCATCTTCTTCCGGAACGCGGTGAACGTAGGGCTGCCCGTCATCATCTGTCCTCAAGCGCATGTGCTATTGAGGCACGGAGAAGATGTGGAGGTCGACCTGGATCGAGGCCTTGTCCGGTCGGTCTTGACAGGAAAGGAACTGCGCTTCGAGCCGTTGCCCAAGTTCTTGGTGGAGATCCTTGACAACGGGGGGCTAGTGCCCTACGTTCGGGAACGGCTGCGCGAGGAATGAGTCCAAGTCCAAGGAAAAGGTGCTCGTAGGTTTACCCAGATGAAGAATCTGGAGCGTCCGAGAGGGGCCGCCGAATTGCATAAAGTTTATAAGGGCATCGTTAATATGGGGTTACTCCCTTGTCGGTGATTGAAATGAGGAAATACACCCGTTTCGAGAAGGCGCGCATCATCGGTGCCAGGGCACTGCAGATTTCTCTCGGCGCGCCAACACTCCTGGACATCCCAGAGGGGGTTATCGATCCCATCGAGATTGCCAAGATGGAGTTCGAAAAAGAGATCATACCCATCGATGTGAAGAGGGATTAATGAGGGGTTGCAGATGAGCGAGGAGACCACTACAGACCTGCTTGTATCCGAGGACGTTTACCTGACTTCTGGCGTTCATATCGGCACGCAGCAGAAGAGCGCCGACATGAAACAGTTCATATTCAAGGTCCGATCGGACGGATTGTACGTCATGGATGTGAAGCAGACCGATGCCCGCATCCGGGCGGCCGCGAAGTTCCTGTCTCGTTTTGAGCCAGATCGCATCTTGGTCGTGTCCGCTCGCCAATACGGACAGAAGCCAGTGAAGATCTTCACCAAGGCCATCGGCGCCAAGACGTTCCCCGGCAGGTTCGTGCCCGGGTCGCTCACCAATCCCCGACTATCGGACTTCGTCGAACCAGAGATACTCATGGTCACGGACCCTGCGGCCGACCAGCAGGCCATGGCGGAAGCGATGAACGTGGGCATACCTATACTGGCATTGTGCGACGCCAACAACGAAACGCGCAACGTGGACCTGGTCGTCCCTACCAACAACAAGGGCCGCCGGGCGCTAGCCTGCGTCTACTGGCTGCTGACCCGCGAGACCCTGAAGGAAAGGGGGCAGCTGTCCAGGGACGAGGACTTCAAGCTCACCATCGACGACTTCGAGGCCAGTCTCTGAGCCGTCATAAAATTCTTCTACTTCCACTTCCCTAATCATTTGTTTGATGAGCATGCGCTATCCAGCGGTGGCGGGCCGATTCTATGCGGGCAAGGAAAAGGAGCTGCGCCAGGAGATCGAGGACTGCTTCAATCACCGGCTCGGGCCGGGGCGGATCCCTCATCTGGGCCAGGGTGGTGGCAAGATCGTGGGAGCGGTGGTCCCGCACGCCGGTTATATGTACTCCGGTCCGGTGGCGGCGCATGTCTACGCCGCATTGGCCAAGCAAGGATTCCCTCAGACGTTCGTCATCATCGGTCCGAACCACCACGGTCTAGGGGCGGGAGTGGCCATGAGCACCGAGGACTTCTCCACCCCCCTAGGCGTGTGCAAGGTGGACCAGGAGCTTGCCTCCCAGCTCAGGGGTCTGGTGGAGGACGATCCCTATGCCCACTTGCAGGAGCATTCCCTGGAGGTGCAGCTGCCGTTCCTCCAGTACTTCAAGCCGGATGTGCAGGTCCTGCCCATCGTCATGATGTTCCAGGATTACGAGACCGCACGTGAGCTGGGCGCCCGACTGAAGAAGGCCAACGAGGGCAAGGACGTGGTGGTCATCGCTTCCAGCGACTTCTCGCACTATGTCTCGTCCCAGGAGGCGAAGAAGAAGGACTCCACGGTCATCGAGAAGATACTCAAGCTCGATGCTCGGGGGGTGGAGACGGCGGTCATGACCAATGATGTTTCAATGTGCGGCTACGGCCCGGTCATGGCCATGCTGGAGGCCGTGGCAGGACGAGAGGCGGACCTGCTGAAGTATGCCACCTCGGGGGACGTGTCGCCCATGAAAGAAGTGGTGGGCTACGCGGGCATCGTGGTCAAGAAGTGAGCGGCACCGCCAAGCTTTCTATAGCGAGGGCCTGATACCAAGCTCACCTTTGAACGAGGTACCGCATGAGCCAGTCTACGAAAGGGAACACTTCCGGCAAGGGAAAAGGGGATCCGGCGCTGCGTGCCGGGGCCAAGTCCCATGTCATGGAGAGCATCAAAGCCCGGGAGCGGACCGACGAGACCATCAAAGGCTGGATCACCTACCTGCCCCCGATCGGGGTGGGCGGGGGCGTGCTCGTGGGATTCGTTTTCGCCTACTGGCTCGGGACGCTGGAAGGTCTGGTTGTCGGTCTGTTCTTCATGTTCACCGTGGCCTTCGCCTTCACCGCGTTGCTGAACTACCGACTGCTGCTGAGGTTGCGAGAGCACTTTCGTCGGGAATCGATGCTCCGCCGAGGTCTGCTCGAATACCTGCGGACCGTGGTCGAGGAGAAGGGGACGCTGGAACGGATCGGGACCGAGCTCTCCAACCTGGAAAGCATCGAGCGTGAGGCGGGCTCCGAAGAGAAGGCCCCCGATCCGATGTACGCGGCCTTGGGGGCATTGCCGATCGTCGGAATTTTCATCTCCCTGCTCAGCCTCCACGCGCTCACTTCGTTGCCGCCAGCGCATGAGAAGCGTTGGATGGCGTTCCTCCAGCAGGCTTCCGTCGCTGCCAAGCCCAACGGACTGGAATTGAGGTTCGCGACGAATGCGACGCTGAAGAAAAGGGAGTTCGCTCTGTACGCCGTCCTGGCTATCGTCTTCCTACCCTTCCTGGTCTACTGGTATCGGTTGCTGGTAGGAGAGATGAACTCGCACTTCTCCTCCCAGTGGAGGGACGAGGACTACCTGCTCAGGGAGCTTGGACGATGAGTCAGAATCAATTTATCAGACCTCGCACTTGACAGAGGGAGGAGAATGAACACCGCTTCAATTCCTGAGCAGAAGGTCAGCTTCTGCATCCATTGCGGGGAATACCTTCCATCTGATGCGACCCAGTGTCCGAAATGCGGGCGTGCGATCGGAGGGGGACCAGCGCGGGGTCCGGCCCCCAGACCCTCTGGTTTCTTGACCTCCGCCTCGGTGGGAGGTTGGTTGTTCATCCTCTCTGGGCTGGACGGGATCCTGAGTACGATCTACCTCTACGCCTCGGTCGACCAACTAATAGCCAGCCTCATGACCTCTGGCCTTTACTCGTACGAGGAATGGAGGGCGGCGGCGCTGGCGGTGATCGCCCTTCTGGGGTTCTGCAGCTTCATGTCCCTGATGGCAGGCTACTTCGCTCTCAAGAGGAGGCATTTCCGCCTCGTGGCCTTAGGTGGGTTCTTCTCCCTCTTCACCCTCGGCCTATTCGTCTTCGAGGGGTCCTTCTTCGGGCTCCTCGGGCTGGTGGCGGTCTTCCGCTCTAGGCGCGAGTTCCACTGAGCTCAGATGCGCTTCATCTTGCCCAGGACCGGTTCGTAGATCATGCCTTTGTCCATGAGGGAGTTGGTGATCTCCTCCAGCTCGGTCTTGTCGATACCGGCCTTCTTCACTTCGTCCACCACCTCATCCCAGGACGCTCCCTTGCCGGAGCGGTCCAGGGCGGTTATGGTGGCGAGCACCTTCTCCTCCTTGTCCTCCTCGGCCTTCGCCTCTTTTTCATCATCCTCGATCTCTTCCGCGGATTCAGCCAGCCGCTCGGGCATCTCTCCTTCTGCCTCACCCTGGTACTCCGGCAACAGGAACTTCAGCGAGTCGACCACCATGCCCCGGTACCGTCCTAGGTCCCGGTCGGTGTAATGCGACAAGGACCGAACCACCCCGTCGGCCAAAGCCCGGGGATAGCCGAGTCTGACCAGTTCCTCAAGGTTCGGAGCCTCCATCTCCGTGGCGGCGCCGATGGCATCGATCCTCTTCAGAGTGGATTTGCAGGTCTCCAGCACCCAGTGGTCCCTCATCCTGGCATCCACCACCGTGACCTTCTCCGGCCTGACGGAGACGTACATCGTGCCCTCCTCCGGCGAATAGGTGCGGGTCTTGCCCACCACCGCCACGAAGGCCGGCGGGTCGATCTTGGACAAGGCCGCGGTCGCTTCTGGCTGATACTGTCCCGAGGAAACATAGAATGTGCCAGTGGGATCTGACACCCTCGCCCGCCAAAGTGGCTCCTCCTCGGTGCCGAGGTTCTCTCTGTCCGTGAGGACTCCGACGATGAACACTCGATTGATCATCGCCCCCAGGGGGGAGACGACGTAGGACGGCGCCCTTTCCCCTTCCCCTTTGATCTCCAGTCGGGAGGAGTTGTACTCTCCGGCGAAAACCCGCCAAGCCACCTCGCGGGCGATCATTGGCTCGCCTCCAGTTCGGAGAGCAGGGCAGAGGCCTCGGCCCTGACCTCGGGCACGAGGATCCTGGCCTCGGTGACGATCATCATGAGCCCGTATTCATCGCTGGTCACATTGCCTCTGACCTCGAGCGCCTTGGCGAAAAGCCTCTGCTCGATCTGCTCCCGCGCGATCTCCGGGTTCATGGCTTCCTTGGCCTCTTTGAGCGCTTCGTCCAATCGAACGCCTACGAGCGCCTCGGTGATGTCCCGGTTCATGACCGCGGTCAAGGCGCCGAAACCATCGTCCACCACCGCCTTGATGCGCAGGTCAGGCTGACCCTCCACCTTTGCATGGAGGCGGCACAACCCCTTCTGCACGAGTCGATTGCATTGGGGACACCGGAAGATGAGCCCGCTGCCTTTCTTGATGTCCACCACTATCCCGGAGACAAGCACGTCCACCGCCCCTCCCACCCGTTCCATCTCATCGAGGGATCGGAGCTTGGGCTTGGCCAGGTCCGCCTCCGCCAAAGCGGGAGCCTTGGTGCGCGCCACCTCCGCCCTCTCGCCGAAGTTCAGCTGGGGGATGCCGCGCCAGCTTTTGACGTAGGCACCGTGGATGGAGATGACATCGTCCTTCTTCAGGCCGAAATCGTGCCAGGCCGAGTACTGCACCTTCCCCGTTTCATCCGCGGCCATGCCCGAGAAGACGGTCTTCGGCCCGTTGGGCGTCTCCAGCTTCCTCTGCTCCACTGAGAGCACCTTGATTACTATGTGCACGTTGTTCATGCCCTCCTGGAGCTCAGCCACCTTGCAGATGGATGGTCCGGAGGGAGCGTCCATGCCCTCGGGCAACCTGACCGAGTCCGGCTCCTCCTGCTCGATGGTCGCCCTGGTCCCCAAGTTCAATTGCGAGGAACCGTTCCACTCCTTGGTATAGGCGTTGCGTATCAGCACCGCCTCCCCCCGGTTCATCTGGAACCGTTCCGCGTCCCAGGCCGTGTAGGGCATGGTGCCCGTTTCGTCCGCCACAATGCCATAGAGGATCTGTCTGGTCTCACCGCTGGTCTCGATCTCCTTTCGGTTCACGGACAGGACCTTTACCAGCACGTCCACGCTCTGTTCCGCTGGCGTCAGGTCGTTCAGCTGCTTCCGGACCCCCTTGGTCAAAGCGTTGGGATCCCCGCCAAGCTTGCGCACCACGCTTCTCTTCGCCGTTTCCAGCGACACGCGGTACAAGTTCAGGTACGTCTCCATCTCCTTCCAAATGTCCTTTTCGTCGACCTTGTTCCCGAGCACCCGAGAGATCTCTGCGACGTGGGGTGCGAGTTCTTCCTTTTCCATAGGTACACCTCGAGGTGATTCACTGTGGGAAAGCTATCCGGCTTGGCTTTAAAGGTATTCTTACGGGCTGAGCGAAAGTGCTCCCGTCCGTATGAAGGAACGAAGGCCTGGGCTCGAACCAAGAAGAATGCTAAGAACCGAGAGCGCTCACTCGGTGAAGGTCTCTCCCCGCTCGTAGTTCTCTTTCAGGTGCTTGATGATGAGTTCCCGGTTCTTGCGCAGGTGCGATTCGTACCAGATCTTGACCACGTCGCCGAGCTTCTTGTGCAGGTCGCTCATGTCCAGCTTGGCAAGCGGCGCATCGAACACCACGAACTGAGCGAAGATGCGCTTCCATCCCGCGTACTTGTAGTAGTGCTCACCCTCGCAGTATTCGAAGATCGCCCTCAGGTGCGGGGTGGAGTCGACCGAGTAGTACCAGATCTTGATGGAGTCTCCCATCCTCCCCTGGTCCTGGGTCCGGTCCACTAGCTGCAGCCCATTGACGGCGGCGAAGTTGAAGCCATCTTTGAAATGCCACGCTTCAGGATAGGACTCGTAGTTGGCGAAGACCTCGGTGGTCGGTTCCATGGTCATGTGCACGTTGGCCTTCTCGAACCGATACCATATCTTCCAGAGGTCCTCGATGAGCGCCTTGTTGATCGTGCGCTTCTGGTCATTGAGCTCGGACAGGTCCTTGTGAATCTGTTCGGTCTCCCTCTCCAGTTGCGCATCGAGCTGCGCGAACCAGTCCTCGTCCTTGACTCCTTCCTTCTTAGGCGCCATGCTGTTCCCTGATTGGGGACTATTCCAATCCGGGCATAAAAAGATTGCTTCATGAGGATATTCCAGTATTTCCCGAGATTGCCTGCGGGACGAGACGCTCGGGCGGCCCTAGGGGCGAGCGAACCGGCGCAGCCATGATTATATTGGCCATTAGGCTATACCAGTCCGAGGTCGCGTTCTCATGGAGACCAAGAAAGCCCTCATCACGGGCATCACTGGTCAGGACGGTTCCTACCTGGCCGAACTCCTGCTCTCAAAAGGCTATGAGGTGCATGGCATCATCCGCCGAGCGAGCACCTTCAACACCTCCCGCATCGATCATATCTATGAGGGGCCGCAAGAGCCGCACCGTCATCTGGACCTGCACTACGGAGATCTATCCGACTCCGAGCAGCTATCCAACATAATCTACAACATCAGGCCAGAGGAGATCTACAACCTCGGAGCGCAGAGCCATGTGCGGGTGAGCTTCGATATGCCCGAGTACACAGCGAACGTCGTCGCCACCGGCACGGTCCGCATCTTGGACGCGGTCAGACGCAGCGGCAACAAGGTCCGCTTCTATCAGGCGTCGAGCAGCGAGATGTTCGGCTCGTCCCCCCCTCCACAAGGCGAAAGCACGCCTTTCGCTCCTCGCAGTCCCTACGCCTGTGCCAAGGTGTATTCGTACTGGATGACGCGCAACTATCGCGAAGGCTACCACATGTTCGCGTCCAACGGCATACTCTTCAACCACGAGTCCCCACGTAGAGGCGAGACCTTCGTCACCCGCAAGATCACCCGAGCGATAGCGGCCATACTGGCCAAGAAGCAGGACTCGCTCTATCTGGGCAACCTCAAGGCCCGCCGGGACTGGGGGTACGCCCCGGAGTACGTGGAATGCATGTGGCGCATCCTGCAGCACCATGAGCCAGGGGACTTCGTCATCGGCACCGGAGAGGCACATTCCGTTCAGGAGTTCGTGGACGCGTCCTTCGCCTACGCCGGATTGGACCCGAAGAAGGTCGTCAAGGTCGATCCCCGCTACTTCCGGCCCACGGAGGTGGAGGCGCTCATCGCCGATCCATCCAAATCCAGGATAGCCCTGGGCTGGAAGCCGAAGGTGAGCTTCGAGGACCTGGTGAAGATCATGGTGGACGCGGACATGCGCGCTCGCGGCCTGGAGGCCATCGGCGAAGGGGACAAGGTCCTCAGGCGCAAATTCGCTCGGAAATGGTGGGGGAAGGACTAGATGTCCTACCTCGAAGGAAAGAGGATCGTGGTGACCGGAGGCGCGGGCTTCCTCGGCCGCCACGTAGTGGCCCAGTTGAAGAGCAGAGGGGTCGAGGAGAAGGACATCCAGGTACCACGTAGCTCCCGTCTGGACCTGCGCCGGTGGGAAGATTGCACCAAGGTATGCCAGGAAGCGGATGTGATCATCCACCTGGCCGCCCGGGTGGGGGGGATAGGTTTCAACCGCCGTAATCCGGCCACCCTCTTCTACGACAATGCCATCATGGGCATCCAACTGATGGAAGCGGCCAGGCAGGCCAAGGTGTCCAAGTACATCGCCGTGGCCACGGTCTGCTCGTACCCCAAGTTCACCCCCATCCCTTTCAAAGAAGAGGATATCTGGAATGGCTATCCAGAGGAGACGAACGCCCCTTACGGCATCGCCAAGAAGAATCAGTTCGTGCAGGCCGACACCTACAGAAGGCAGTACGGTCTGAACGCCGTCGTTCTGGTCCCGGTCAATCTCTACGGCCCCTGGGACAATTTCGACCTGGAGGATTCGCACGTCATCCCCGCCCTGGTACGGAAGATGGTCGAGGCCCGCCGGACGAAGGCGCCGACGGTCGAGCTCTGGGGCACCGGCAGCGCCTCGCGGGAGTTCCTCTACGTGGAGGATGCTGCGGAAGGCATCGTGCTGGCTGCGGAGAGATACAACTCTTCCGAGCCGGTCAACCTGGGAACGGGGAAGGAGATCAAGATCCTCGAGCTGGCGGAGCTAATTCAACAGCTCACGGGGTATGAGGGTAAGATAGTGTGGGACCCTACCAAGCCGGACGGACAACCGCGCCGCTGCCTGGACGTGAGCAAGGCCCGGGAGCGCTTCGGCTTCGAGGCCAGGACGCCCCTCGAGGACGGTCTGAGGAGCACCATAGCTTGGTTCGAAGAGCACTATCTGGGTCATTAGGCTAAGGGGGATTCAGCCGGCCAAGGGCAAATCATTTTAGGCCTCGCTCGGCATCGGGAGGGGCATATGGACCTCATCAGCGAGCTGATGAATTTCCTCACCCAGATATCAGCCAATCCGCTGGAGTACTCCATCGTCCTCTATGTCTACAGCATCTTGGCGGCCATCATCCTGCCCATCCCGGTGGAGTTCGGGCTGTTCCTGAGCGCTTCGGTGAGCATCGTCATCAAAGCGCTCATTCTAGGAGCGGGGAAAGCCACTGGCAGCATACTGGTCTTCTATCTAGGTGTCAAGGTCGAGGGTCCAGTCCATTCCTTGTCCCGGCGATTCCGCTGGTTCAAGTGGCTGGTGGACAAGATGGAGTGGCTGGTGAACAAGCTGAGTTATGTGGGGCTGTACATCATCCTCAGCATACCGCTGATGGTGGACACGGTCCCGGTGTACCTGTTCTCCATATTCAACCACGAGGGCAAGTCTTTGCAGCTGCGCTACTTCGCCCTGGCCAATTTCCTGGCCGGGTTCACCCGGGCCACGATAGTGTTCGCAATCTTCGAGATTATGGGCATCAAGCTTCTCTGAACATTGATTCAGCATGGCACTGGGGCGGTACCCAGGCGTACCGTGGAAAAATATTTATGCGAGATGCGAATACAACGCTATGGTTCAGAAGAAAACCATTCTCAAGATTCTCTCAGAGTACGACCCTGACGAGATAACCATCGCCACCATCTGCTCCCACTCATCCCTGCAGATATTTAACGGGGCCAAGAAGGAGGGTTTCCACACTCTGGGCATAGCCATCTCGCAGAACACCCGCTTCTACGACGCCTTCCCCTTGGGCAAGCCGGACGAGATCATGATGCTTACCAACTTCCAGGAGATGCTGGACAAGGCTGACGAGCTCATTTCCAAGAACGTCATCGTCATCCCCCACGGCTCCTTCGTCGAGTATCTGGGAGCGAAGAACTTCGAGAAGATGGCCGTGCCCACTTTCGGGAACCGGTCCGTGCTTTCCTGGGAATCGGACCGGGAGAAGATGCGGGATTGGCTGATCTCCGCAGGCATAGACATGCCGGACAAGATCGACGATGCCAAGAAGATCGATCGGCCAGTGCTCGTGAAATACCACGGTGCCAAAGGCGGTCGAGGCTTCTTCATCGCCAAGGACTACCCCGAGTTCAAGATGGGGATCGATGCGTCCCAACCATACACCATACAGGAATACATCCTGGGCACCAGGTACTACCTGCATTTCTTCTATTCGCCCATCAAGGATTCAGGCTACAAGGTGCTGGACGGTTCTCTCGAGCTGCTCTCCATGGACCGCCGGGATGAGAGCAACATCGATGAGCTGTATAAGTTGGGCTCCTCGGAGGAGCTCAAACGCCTGGGCTATTTCCCCACGTTTGTGGTCACGGGCAACGTGCCCGTGGTCCTGCGCGAATCCCTCCTCCCAAAGGTGTTCGAGATGGGTGAGCGGGTGGTGAAGCGTTCCGAGGAGCTCTTCGGCGGCATGATCGGCCCGTTCTGCCTGGAATCGATCGTCACCGACAAGCTGCAGTTCAAGGTGTTCGAGATCTCCTCGCGCATCGTGGCCGGCTCCAACCCCTTCGTCTCCGGCTCGCCCTATTCGGACCTGATCGAGCCAGAGATGTCCACCGGGCGGCGCATCTCGCGCGAGATCAAGCTCGGTCTGGAGCAGGACAAACTGGACCGGATCATTTCATGATCCATGTGATCCTGGCTGAGGCCGAGGTCGAGCTTCTTCCTTCAACCGCTAAGGGGAGGCTACCGGGCGTCCACATCCTGGACTCCTTTCTGGACGGAGATCTGGTCCGCTCTCTTCCTGATCCAGAAAGAAGAGGACGAGCCGACGTCGCGCACAGTGCCCTGCTGCCGCTCCTCAGTTCAGAGCAGTTCGAACACGGTCACCTGCGGGTCTGGTTGCACACTCGTGGGGATGAGGTAATAGAGATCGGACCGAGGGCGCAGGTCCAGCCGAACTACCTCGATTTCCTGGTCTCATTGAGCGCTCTCTACGATAAGGGTGCGCTGGGGGAAGGAGAGGCCAAGTGGAGCATTGAAAGGCATACCACCTTGGACCATTTGCTTTCCCGCTTGGCCGTGGATGCGGTCCTGCTCCTCTCCCCACGCGGCGAGAGGATTCCATTGGAGGCGCTTCTGAACGAGTTGCACCATATGGACCTAGCGATTGTCGTAGGTGCATTTCCAGAGGGAGATTTCCCAAAGGACACCTACTCATTGGCAGACCACGTTGTTTCGTTGTCGGAGAAGGAGATGACCGTGCCCAGTGTGATACGCGAACTGCTGAGCAGCCTGCGCCACTGACCTCTACCAGCCGCGCTCTTGCAGGCGCTGCTCCGGTTTGATGGTGGAGATATCGATGCCTCGCATCGCATCCCCCAGGCCGCGAGACACCTCGGCCAGGACGCTCGGGTCGTCGAAGTTTGTGACCGCCTCTACTATGGCTCGAGCCCTTGGCCCCGGATCGTCGGACTTGAATATCGCCGAACCGACGAAGACGCCGTCGGACCCGAGCTGCATCATCATGGCCGCGTCGGCCGGGGTGGCTATGCCACCAGCAGCGAAGTTGATGACCGGCAGGCGCTGCAATTCCGCCACTTCTCTGACCAGATGGACCGGGGCTTCGATCTTCCGGGCGATGGCGTTCATCTCCTCTTGGTCCTTGCCCTTGAGCTCGCGCACCTGGGACATGATGGCCCGCTGGTGCCTTACCGCTTCCACCACGTTGCCAGTGCCCGCTTCGCCTTTGGTGCGAATCATGGCCGCACCCTCTTCGATTCGCCGCAGCGCCTCGCCCAGATCGCGCGCCCCGCAAACGAATGGCACTTTGAATTTGGTCTTGTCCACGTGATAGAAGGGGTCCGCGGGAGTGAGAACCTCGGACTCGTCGATCATATCCGCTCCGAGGGCTTGCAGTATCTGCGCCTCCACGAAGTGGCCGATGCGACACTTGGCCATGACCGGGATGGTGACCGCTTCCATGATCTCCTGGATCTTGACCGGGTCGGCCATTCGAGCCACGCCACCCTGCGCTCTGATATCCGCAGGCACGCGTTCCAGAGCCATGACGGCTACCGCGCCAGCATCCTCCGCGATGCCTGCCTGTTCCGCGTTGGTGACGTCCATGACCACCCCTCCTTGTTGCATCTTGGCGAATCCACGCTTCACCAGTTCGGTCCCGAAACGAAGCTTGGTCATGTCCAACTCGAATGGCATTTACTCACCGACACGCTCTAATGGCCACCTCTTATATGAATTTTGACATGAAATGACCACAAAGCGACTACAATGCACCATAAAGTACAGCAGGTACAGTTCACGGCATTTCCTCGAAGGAGTCCCAAAACGGTAAAATAACCTTCGCCCTTATCGTGGCCTAATGGTCGCCAAGCGCATGATGAACGTGCCCGAGTCCGGAACCATGAGGATCGCCAACATCGTCAGCAAGCTCAAGGGCGAGGGCGTGGACGTCATCTCCTTCTCGGTCGGAGAGCCAGACTTCCACACTCCGGACAACATCACGCAAGCGGCGGTCAAGGCGCTCAACGAGCACTTCACCCATTACACTCCATCCGCGGGCATTCCGGAGCTGCGCAGGGCGGTGGCGGAGAGATCGAAGAGGGAGAATGGCATTCCTTGCGAGGACAAGCACGTCATCATCACCCCTACCAAGCAGGCCATCTTCATGGCATTCCTGGCCATGCTGGATGAAGGGGACGAGGTCATCCTGCCCGATCCTTCTTGGGGCACTTTCGAGGCCTGCGTGCGGGTCCCCGGCGGCATCCCCAAGTTCGTGGTCGTGAGGCCGGAGGACGATTATCGACTAATGCCCGAGGCGGTGGCGGAGGCCATTACGTCCAAGACCAAGATGGTGCTCATCAACACCCCATCCAACCCGCTCGGTTCGGTAATGGAGAAGGAGGACGTGAAGGGCATCGCCGATCTGGCGAGGGACCGTGACCTGACGGTGCTCTCGGACGAGACATATGATAAAATAATCTTCGATGGCAAGCATCACTCCATAGCTTCCCTGCCAGGCATGTTCGAGCGCACCATCACGGTCAACGGTTTCAGCAAGACCTATGCCATGACCGGCTGGAGGGTGGGTTGGTGCATCGCTCCCCCTTCCATGACCAGAGAGATCAACAAGATCCAAACGCAGTCCATCACCTGCTGCACCTCCTTTGCCCAGGTCGCTTGCATCGAGGCACTGAAAGGTCCGCAAGACTCGGTCAAGGGCATGGTGGCGGAGTTCAAGGCCAGGCGGGACCTGGTCTACGGGCTCATGTCTGAGATCCCGCAGTTGAGCTGCCCTAGGCCAAAAGGGGCCTTCTACATGTTCCCCTCCTATGAAGCGAAGATGAACTCCGAGGACATGGCCGCCTATCTACTGGAAAAGGCGCACGTCGCCGTTACCCCTGGTTCA
>Ga0315289_10002862_pt1 | contig 26339 bp, 20 predicted proteins | sample YL17G11_40_MG_FD_203452 | JGI IMG/M metagenome (GOLD analysis project Ga0315289, IMG submission 203452) | Sediment microbial communities from Yellowstone Lake, YNP, Wyoming, USA - YL17G11_40 | ecosystem: Environmental > Aquatic > Freshwater > Lake > Sediment | place: USA: Wyoming | collected...
TCTCAGCATTATGCTTTTTGAGAAAGTCCTTATTACAGAAGCACTTATGGAATACGACACAAAAACCGAAAACTTTCAAAATCATAACCAATTGTTGTTGTTCAAGTTATAACCGGACAGTAGTGACAATTGGTATAAAATGTGGTTTCACAGTTGCTGTGGCCACATTAGTTCGGTCTCATTCTTGTAGGACCAACACTCTTCTCAACCGTTTTTGTTCTTGTGCAAGTTGGTGGAGCGACTCAGGTTACGCAGTCCTGCCGTTATTTTATGAAACTTGCCTACTTCTCGAGTAGTGCGAGGCACCCGCAATTCCCGCCAAACAAATTCGTCGCCCGTGGCTCATGACTCATAATTCGGGGTTCGACATTCGGCATTCGATATTCTCCGTGCTGTCCTCTGTCTCCTGATATTCTGTTATCCTGCTCCCCTGCGCCCTGATACCCTGTTTTCCTGATATCCATTTTTCGTCTTCCGTCCATCGTCAATCGTCTGTCCTCCCTCGTCCTTCGCCTGCCCTCCGTAGTCCGCTGTAGCGGACGAAGGATGGGTCCCTCGTCCTTCATCCATCGTCCGTTCTCCACTCACCATTTAACTACTCACCAATTAACCGCTCACTACTCACCAATTAACTAATTTTCTCTGTGTTCTCTGTGACCTCTGTGGCTTTCTTATCTACTTTTCAAGCAGTGCGAGGCAAAGTTGCGACCAGGTCTCCATAGAATCCCGGACCTCGCGCAGCTCGGCTGGACTCATAAAGGCCATCTGTGTAATCACCTGCTCCCGCCTGCTGACGTCCGGTGAGTCTAAAATCCAGTGGTGAACTATTCCGAGATGCACACTCCCGACCTCGGTAGAGTCATCATTGAGCAGAGCGACAATTTTATCGCTGTGGCCGGCTTCTACGGAGACTTCCTCAGCAACTTCACGCTGAACGGCGGTAAGATAATTTTCGTATAAGTAAGCAAATAAAGAACTATTATCAGCGTCAATCGGATTTATATGGCCTCCTATGCCGATAGACCTTAGTCCCGTAAGCCGGGCCTCCCCTGCCCGCCTACCACGGACGTAGCTAAGGTATTGGCCGTCGCAGCTCATTATCACGTAGGGAATAAGCTGCTTATAGCCGGGGTCGGCTTCGGCCTGCGGCCTCGGTATGAAACGCGGAACGCCCGGAACAAAGAGCTTATCGAGATATCGCTGGACGTCAAAAATCAATCCCTGGAACATCCCTGCCTGCTCAAGGACCTTTCGCTCAATAACCAGCACCTGTTCTTGCTGCCCCATCCTGCTAATCCTTGTTAGGAAACTGGTGGGCTAAAGCCCACCCTACAATATCTAATCCCCTATTCTCCTGATTTCCTGTTCTCCCGATGCCCTGCTCCCTGCTCTCCCGATAACCTGATACCCTGACCCATCACTCACTACTTACCAAACAGCCACGGAGTTAAACGTTCCTGGACCTCCATTACTCCAACATTCCTATTTGGTATGATAAAGTGCTCCGGCACAGGGAATCGTGAGCACAAAAGCAACGCCTCTCTGCTGACCTGTTCGATTACCGACTCATTGTCGATACCTTCAGCCACCCTATTTATAAAGGCGGCAATTTGCCAGCATTCTTCTTCCTTCATCCCACGCGTGGTAATCGCCGGCGTCCCGAGGCGCACTCCGCTCGGGTCTGCCGGCGGAGCGGTGTCACCGGGGACAGTATTATAATTAGCCACTATCCTGGCCCTGTCTAATGCCTTGGCTAATTTCTTTCCGGGGATTTTTTTATTCCGCAAATCGATTAAAATCAAATGATTGTCCGTCCCGCCGGATACAAGCTTAAAACCATATTCTAACAGTTTCTCAGCCAGCACCCTCGCATTCTTGACTATCTGCTCTGCATAAGCGACGAACTCCGGCGTATCGGCCTCCGCCAGTGCCACAGCAATAGCCGTTAGCGTGTGCATATGCGGGCCGCCCTGCAGGCCGGGGAAAACCGCTCTATCCACCTTTTCCGCGTGCTCGGCTTTACACAGTAGCATTCCGCCGCGAGGCCCCCGCAGCGTCTTATGCGTCGTGGTTGAGACTATGTCGGCGTATGGCACGGGACTTTTGTGTATCCCCGCCACCACAAGACCCGCAACGTGCGCTATGTCACTAACGTGGTATGCCCCCACCTTTTTTGCTATCTGACCGAATATCTCGAAATCAATCTCCCTCGGATACGCAGTGGCGCCGGAGATAATTATCTTCGGGCGGTGTTTCTTGGCGAGCTCTTCAATCAGGTTAAAATCTAATCTGCCCGTATCAGGATTCACAGGATAAGGGACAGACTTATAAAACTTACTTGTCAGAGACACCTTCCAGCCGTGCGTCAGGTGTCCGCCGTGCACAAGGGACATTCCCATAATGGTATCACCCGGCTCTATCAGCGCCGCATAAGCAGCCAGGTTCGCAACCGACCCGGAGTAGGGCTGGACATTCGCATGGTCGGCCTTAAACAACTTTCTCGCCCGCTCCTGTGCTACTTTCTCGATAAGGTCGGTTACCTGCTGGCCTTCATAGTATCGCCTGCCGGGATAACCCTCCGAGTATCTGTTGGTAAGGCAGCTTCCGCTGGCCAGCATCACCGCCTTGGATACATAGTTCTCGGAAGGGATAAGACGGATTGAGCCGCTCTCAAGTGCCTCTTCTTGTCTTATAAGCTCATATATCTGTGGGTCATACTGCTCAAGAGCTGTTTTCATAATTGGTTCCTCCTTAAACTCCTTTTATTTAAGTCGCTCCAGGGTCCCAAACACAGCATCCTGCCTACTTGTTGTCTTATAGCACAGCCCCTGTTTTTATACAAGTATTTATTGTTGACAAATTTCCGGCTAAGATTACGATAAGCACGTTAAACCAATGTATCAGAAATAAGGGACTATTTACAGCGTATGCCAGAAGAAGATAGTGTTCAGGATTTAGCCAAGGCCAGGGCCTTTTTCGAAAACGGGCAGAAAGCAGCGGAGAAAAACAATTTCGATTACGCTATCGAGATGTATATTGAAGGTCTGCGCTATGCCCCGGAGTCCCTTGAAGAAGGTCATCTGCCCCTCGCTGAGATAGCCCTGCAGCGAAAAGGAAAAGGCGGCAAAAAACCATCGGTGCTCGAAAAAATCAAACGCCTGCGAGGTAAAACCCCTCTCGAGCAGATGCTTAACGCCGAATATCTCTTCGCAAAGGACCCCCAGCATACCCCCTATGCCGAGGCGATGCTAAAGGCCGCGGTGGAAGGCGGTTATAAGAAAACAGCTAACTGGATTGCCAACCTGGTCTTCCAGACAAATAACGCCGCCAAGAAACCATCGGCGCAAACATATATCCTGTTAAAAAATTGCTATGCGGCCCTGGGTGAATTTGACAAAGCCCTCGCTGCCTGCCAGCGTGCCGCCAGGCTCAGGCCTGAGGATGGAGAATTAGCGGAGGACTTTAAGAACCTCTCCGCCGAACTGACTATGGTCAAAGGCAAATATGACACGGAGGTGGATTTCAGGGAATCCATCAAGGACCGCCAGGAGCAGGAAAAACTTCACGCCCAGAGCAGTGTCGTCAAAACCGACAATTACCGCGTATCGGCAGTTGAAGATGCCAGAAAACGGCTCGCCAGAGACCCATATCTGCCAATGAACGTATTTAATCTGGCTGAGGCACTGTCGGATCTGGAAACCGACAAAGCCGAAAATGAGGCCATAGAGCTGCTGGAAAACGCCTACAAAACCAGAGATGATTTTAGCTACAAGCAGCGGGCAGGCCAGCTCCGCATAAAACAACTCAGACGCAAGATAAGAGAGACAAAAACCGCTCTCGACGCTAATCCGAATAATGGCCAGGCCAAAACCAATCTCGAAGAATTGACCTTGCAACTAAACAATACCGAGCTGGAACATTACCGCCTTTGTATGGAAAACTATCCGACCGACCTCCAGGCAAAATACGAGTATGCGGTCCGTCTGGCCCGCAACAAACGGTATAATGAGGCGATACCTCTGTTCCAGGAGGCACAAAAAGACCCCAGACGAAAAATCACATCAATGAATATGATGGGCTTCTGCTTCTTTATGAAGGGGTGGTTCACAGATGCAATCGACATCTTCACGCAGGCGATTGACTCTTATGAAATAAAAGAAGATGCAATTGCCAAAGAGCTGCGGTATAATCTCGCCCGTGCTTACGAAGAGCAGGGCGATACGGAAAAGGCACTGGAAATCTATCGCAAACTCGCCCAACTGGATTTCGCATACAAAGATGTCAGCCAGCGAGTAGATAAACTAAGAGGAACTAAAAGTTAAGAACAGTTTGTTTGGGAAGTCAGGAATAAAATAGGAGACTATAGTGGCACATTCGTTATCAGCTAAAAAGAGAATCAGGCAAAACGCAAAAAAAAGAACAATTAATCATGCTCGCAAGAGCCAGATAAAGACGCAAATCAAACGTCTCGAAGCGGCTTTGAGCAGCGGCAACACAGAGACAGCGACCGAGCAGTTCCGCCTGGTCGCCAAAAAGCTGGACAAAGTCGCTTCAACAAGCACAATGCACAAGAGAACCGCTGCACGAAAAAAGTCGCGCCTCGCCAAAAAATTAAATGCTCTTATAAAAGCAAAAGCCGGCTAATTCGCTGCGTCTTGTGAAGCGTTATCCGTGTAAGCACGTTTCACGAGATACGCTTCCCGAAAATGACCGAAATCTTAAAAAAACGGATTCTAAAACTACTAACGCACGCTGACTACGAACCGGTAAAGCTTGCACAGTTAGCCAGAGTACTGGGTGTAACATCAGAAGATTACCCGCAGTTCAAAGAGGCATTCGAGCAACTGCGTCAGGCCGGCCACGTAGTTATCGGCGCCGGGAATTTAGTGAGTCTGCCGTCGCTATCCGGCCAAATCGTCGGGACATTCAGGGCAAATCCAAAGGGCTTCGGCTTCGTTACGCCTCTCGAACCTCATTCTCACGGCGACCTGTTTATACCGCCCAACGCAACCGCCAGTGCAATGACCGGCGACATCGTCGCCGCCAGAGTTACGAAAAAAGGCAAACGCGCAGGCCAGATGCGCTACAGCGGCGAAATAATAGAGGTCCTCGAACACGCACAAAATCGATTCATCGGAACCTTACTGAAAGAACCGCAGGGCTGGCTCGTCCAGCCGGACGGCTCAAGCTCCTTCGAGATGATTTCCGTTGATGATGTCACCGCAAAAGGCGCCCGGCAGAAGGATAAAGTCGTAGTCGAAATACTCTCTTATCCGAGCGAAAAATACCTGGCACGCGGCGTAATTATCGAAGTTCTCGGCAAGGCAGGACGATACGACACCGAAATCCAGTCGATAATTCGTCAGTTCCATTTGCCGACCGAATTTGACGCTCACTGTCTCGAACAGGCACGCGCTGCCGCAGCCGAATTTGACCCCGAGCGCCTCGACACGCGAGAAGACATCACCGATAAAGTGATTATCACAATTGACCCGCCGGATGCAAAAGATTTTGACGATGCCATAAGTCTCGAAAAAGATTCCAGGGGCAACTGGGTATTGGGCGTTCACATCGCTGATGTGAGTTTTTTTGTCTCGCAGAATTCACCCCTCGATGCAGAGGCAAAGAACCGCGGAAACAGCGTCTATCTGCCGGCCAAAACCTTTCCGATGCTGCCTGAGATACTAAGCAACGGCATCTGCAGTCTCCAGCCCGGACAAAAGCGATTCGTCAAAAGCGTCTATCTAACTTACGACAGGGATGGCAATGTCCTGGCCCGCAGATTTGCCAACAGTATTATGTGCTCAACGCAGCGTCTCACTTACCAGCAGGCCGACAAGACTTTGAAAGGCCATACCAAAGGCATCAAGCCCGAAGTCATTGAACTGCTCAAGAATATGGCGACACTCAGCCGGACAATCGAAAACCGCCGAGCCAAAAACGGAATGATTCATCTGGACCTGCCGGAGACCGAACTGGTAATGGATAAATCAGGCCGGGTCGTGGACGCCCACCCTGCCGACACCAGCTATCCGCATACGATTATCGAAATGTTTATGGTCGAGGCCAACGATGCGGTCGCTTCGCTTCTCGACCGGCTTAACATCCCCTTCATCCGGCGAATCCATCCGGAGCCGGACGCTTTAAGTATGAAGAACCTGGCCCAGCTCGTTAGAGCATTCGGCTACCATTTACCGCGAAATCCCGACCGCACCGCGATTCAGGATTTGCTGGCCGCAGTCAAAGACAAAGATTGTTCTTTCGCAATAAATCTGGCGGTCCTGCGAAGTCTTGAAAAGGCACAGTATGCGCCGCTGCATATCGGCCATTTCGCGCTTGCTTCAACTCACTATTGTCATTTTACCAGCCCCATACGCCGGTATGCCGACCTGCTCGTCCATCGCGATCTGGAATGTTACCTGCAAAATCGTTTGGATTTGGCAAAGGATATTTCAGCAGGGCTGGACCTGGCTGAAATTGGAAAACACATCACCTTCACCGAAGAACGGGCCGAGGACGCCGAAGATGAGCTGACCACAGTGCTTATACTACAAATGCTAAGCGACAAAATCGGCAAGGAGCTTGATTGCGTTGTTACAGGCCTTACGAACTTCGGAGTATTTGCGCAGTCGCGAAAGCTCGGCATAGATGGCCTTATTCGGCTGACCGACCTGGGGCCGGACGAATGGAAATTCAATACCAGCGCCCATTGCATCATCGGCCAGCGCTCCGGATGCACCATTCGCCTGGGCCAACCCCTCAAAGTGTTCATAGTCTCGGTGAATGTCCCCGCCCGGCAGTTAAATCTGGCCCCCGTCAAGCTATTAGTCAGCCCGCCCGCAGAAAAAAGGAAAGGCATAACAGCAAAAAAATCCAAAAAGGCAAAACGCAGGTGAAATTCCGGATGAAGCCCGTCCTGAAGAAAATAATCGGAGTCATACTGATTGTCCTGGGCCTTGCGGCTCTGGTTACCCCCTTTACTCCGGGCTCGTGGCTTGCACTGATAGGACTTCAACTGGTGGGCCTTGGTTTTTTGCTGGAAAACAGGTTCGGCCGCGCGCTAAAGAATAGATACAAAAATAGCTTTGAGAACTTAAAAAGAAAGGTCAGGCAAATATCGCATCGCAAGCGGCCTCCGTCGCAAACAAAAAAACCGGAATAAATACCCTGGTAACACTCTGGCGGGTAAGCTGCTATTACTCATAACCATACTTTTTAATAAACCATTTCTTTCCTATCTGGACCAAGAAAAGATAACTAACAACAATAAGGAAAAGGGCTATAAAATATGTTGGCGGCGGAGCGACAAATCCAAAAAATTTGCCCAGCGGAGTAAGCGGTATTATTAACCCTATTGTCACAATGTAAATGGAGGTGAACATCAAAAACTGGCTCGGCTTACTTTCAATAAAGGGGATTTTGCCGGTGCGAATTATATGTATAACCAGTGTCTGAGTGCAAAGAGATTCGAGGAACCATCCCGTATTAAAAAGAGGCTGGGAAGCATGAAAAACAAATAACAATACTCCAAATGTTACAAAATCAAATATGGAACTAATCGGGCCAATGAAAATCATAAACTTTTTGATGTACTCCACATTCCAAGGCCTCGACTTTAAGAGATATTCTTTATCCACTTCATCCGAAGGGATAGCCACCTGCGACAAATCATAAAGAAAGTTATTCAATAGTATCTGGATGGGCAACATAGGCAAAAATGGCAAAAATATACTGGCACCGGTCATACTAAGCATATTGCCAAGATTTGAGCTTGACCCCATCTTAATGTATTTAAGAATATTGCCGAAGGTTTTTCTGCCCTCTATAACACCATCCTTCAGGACCATAAGGCTTTTCTTGAGTAAGATTATATCCGCGGATTCCTTAGCGATATCAACGGCGTTATTTACGGAAATCCCCACATCCGAAGCTTTCAAGGCAAGTGCATCGTTTATGCCGTCCCCCAAATAACCCACAATATGTTTATTTTCATGTAATGCGTGAATTATTATCTCTTTCTGCAAAGGTGAGAGCCGTGCAAAAACAGAGGTTGTTTTTACCAATTCCTTGAGCTCGTTATCGCTTATCTTTTCTATCTCGTCTCCGGTAACTAATCCTTTGACATCAAGGCCGACTTCGCTGCATATCTTTTTCGTCACCAATTCGTTGTCGCCGGTTAAAACCTTGAATTCTATTCCCAAACTTCTTAATACTTCAATCGTCTTTCTTGCTGTCGGCCTGGGTGGGTCCAGAAAAGCAACATATCCTTTCAGAATCAGGCCTTGCTCGTCATCTTTTGAATATACATCTTTTTTATCTTCCACATCCTTATACGCGATAGCAAGAACTCTAAAACCATCTGTGCTCAGGTCGTTATATTCCTCTTTCAAGTCTGTAAGTATCAAATCCTCCATATCTAATATTTCGCCGTCTAATTCAAATCTCGTGCATCTCTTAAAAATCTCTTCTGGTGCACCCTTAGCAACAATAGTATGTTTACCATCCATCTCGACAACCACCGACATTATCTTCCTGGAAAAATCAAAAGGCACTTCATCGACCTTTTTATACTGCTTTACTAATAATTTCCCGTGCTTTAAGATGGCTTTATCCAATATATTTCTAAGGCCCGTCTGGTAAAAGCTGTTAATATAAGCAAACCTTAAAACATCATCATTCTCTTTCCTTACCACGTCACAGTGTCTTTCCAGAACAATCCTGTCCAAAGTAAGGGTCCCTGTTTTATCGGTGCAAAGCACGTCCATCGCACCAAAGTTCTGGATAGAATTTAACCGTTTTACTATAACCTGCTTCTTGGACATTGCTATTGCGCCTTTGGAAAGATTTATTGCCACCAGCATTGGAAGCATCTCAGGAGTAAGCCCTACAGCCACGGCCAAAGAAAAAAGAAGCGCCTCAATAAAGTCACCTTTCAGTAAAGCATTTATGCCAAAGATAAAGACCACCAAAAAAAGCATAAACCGAATCATAAGCCAGGTGAACTTACGTATGCCTTTATCAAAACCGCTCTCTATCACCATCGTGGCAAGCCTGCGGGAAAGCTCGCCGAACTGGGTGGCAATGCCTGTTTTTACAACCACACCCAGTCCCGTCCCGCTTACTACACTTGACCCCATAAAAGCGATGTTGGTCAACTCGGATATGGTTTTACTTTCAGGATGTATCGGCTCAGCAATTTTTTCTATAGGAAACGATTCTCCTGTTAATGATGCCTGATTGATAAACAAATCTTTGCAGGATATTATGCGCAAATCCGCCGGTATCATATCTCCGGCAAACAAATCAACAATATCGCCCGGAACAATCTCCCTGATTTTTACTTCCTTCGCTTTGCCATTACGATATACAGTTGCAGTGGCACGCACCATTTCAATAAGCTTCTCTGCTTCTCTGCCGGCGCGATATTCCTGTATAAAAGAAAGAAACACACTCATAATTGCCATCAATATGACCAGAACCGCACTAATCTCTTCGCCAAAGAACAGAGAAAACCCGGCTATAATCAAAAGCACAATCACTAAAGGGTTGAGAAACTTTGAAAGAATTTGAAAAAGGATAGTCCTTTTCTTTTTTCTGGCAGGCTCATTGTAGCCGTATTGTTCAAGACGCTCTCCTGCTTCTGCATCAGAAAGACCTTTGGCAGAAATATCCAACTTCTCAAAGACAACCTCTACGGGAGCGCTCACATAATCAAAATCCGGCATTTGGGGTCTTTGACCACTTGAGGTCCCAAATCTATTACTTTTCACTGCATCCATAATGTTCTTTTATATCTGATATTATTATGTTTCAAAAAAAATGAAATAGAATCAACTTTGAATTTGCCCTGTAGAAAACATTTCAGAAATCTGTTTTTGAATAGATTTCTCCACTTCGTCCCCGCGTCTTCCTGTCAGAAGACAGGAGTGGGGACTTCGGTCGAAATGACAGTGGGTCTTTTCTACAAAGCACTCTGAATCAGGAGCCCAAGCAGCTTCTTGCGAAGCAAGAGCGATGGCTCCAGTTGTTAGTATTTTACTATTATACTTTTTCCTTTCAAGGATAGTTTTTCTTTGCGGATTCGGATTTTTTTATTTTACTTTTTCTTTTCCGTCTCTTGTGTTTTGCTTCCTTGACATTTTGCCGCAATTCTGCAATACTTACTTCGTGATTGGTGAATCGGTTGAAGAAGTCGTTAGTCGTTGGTCGTTAGTATTTAGCCCGCTGTGGAATGAAATCCATCATTGGGGGACAGCGGGTCAGTCGCCGGTCGTTACAACGAACTACGAACTATGAACAACGAACCACAAAGTCGATGCTGGACAAAATAAGTAAAACTCTCATAAAAATTTTTGGCTCTCGCAACGAGCGATTAGTTAAGGCCTATTCGGTAATCGCCCGGCAGGCAGGAGAGTTTGAAGAGCAAATTAAAAATCTCGATGACCAGGCCCTGAAGGCGAAAACCGACCAGTTCAAAGCCGCGTTGAAAGCCGGAGCCAGGCCCGAGGACATCCTGCCCGAGGCATTCGCAGTTGTTCGCGAAGCCGCAAGGCGAAATGTCCAGATGCGGCATTTTGATGTCCAGCTCATAGGCGGCCACGTTCTTTACGAAGGCAAAATCGCCGAAATGGCCACCGGCGAAGGCAAAACCCTCGTGGCAACGTTAGCAGTATATCTGGTCTATCTGACCGGAAGAAAAGTCCACATAGTTACAGTCAACGATTATCTCGCCAAGCGCGACGCGGAATGGATGGGCCCCATCTATACCGCTCTGGGACTGACCGTAGGTGCAATCCAGGCGGATATGGACACAAGCGGCGATGAGCGAAAAAGCCAGTATGGCTGCGATGTAACCTACGGCACAAACAACGAGTTCGGCTTCGACTATCTGCGCGACAATATGAAGACTTCGCTCGAGCAAATGGTCCAGAGTCCTCTCCAGTATGCCATAGTCGATGAAGTTGACTCAATCCTCATCGATGAAGCGAGGACGCCGTTGATTATATCCGGCCCGGCATTCGATGATGTCAGCAGGTATAAAAAAGCAGACCAGGTGGCAAGAAAGCTAATCGGGCTGCAAAACAGCTACGACCGCATCAAAAAACAAATCGATTCTGCCCAGCGAACCATCGCCACCGCGCAGGGTGAGATAGCTGAAGCAAAAAAAGATAAGGATGATAATCGCCTCGAAAAGGCACAGAAAACCCTCGAGAAAAATCAGGAAGAACTCCAGGCTGCTGAGGCCAGATTGCCGCAGGCCGTGCAATATTACGAGGTAGAATACGACCGCAAACAGGTGCACCTCACACACGAAGGAGTCGGAGCCGCCCAGGAAGCAGCCGGCATCGGCTCGTTCTTTGTCGGCTCAAATATGGAATGGCCCCATCTGCTGGAACAGAGCTTGCGGGCCCACGTGGTCTTCGAAAAAGAAAAAGATTACGTCGTTATGGAAGACAAGGTCATCATCGTTGACGAATTCACCGGCCGACTGATGCACGGAAGGCAGTGGTCCGACGGCCTCCACCAGGCCGTTGAGGCAAAGGAAAGCGTCTCCGTAAAAGAAGAAACCCAGACGCTCGCAACCATCACGCTGCAAAACTTTTTCAAACTCTACGACCAGATAGCAGGGATGACCGGCACAGCCGCCACCGAAGCCGAAGAGTTTATGAAAATCTATAAGCTCGATGTCGTTGTAATACCTACTAACGAACCCTGCATCAGAGATGACCGCGAGGACGTGATATACAAAACAATGCGCGAAAAGTTTAACGCCATCGTCGAAGAGATAAACCAAATCAGCGCGGCCGGCAGACCGCTGCTCATAGGCACCATCAGCATCGAAAAAAGCGAGGCCCTTTCAGCATCCCTTACGAGCCGATATGGGATTGAACACGAGGTCCTTAACGCCAAGCAGCACGCAAGAGAAGCCGTGATTGTCGCCAAGGCCGGCCAGCAGCATTCGGGCCGCGACGGCAAAGTTCGAGGCAATGTCACCATCGCAACAAATATGGCAGGCCGCGGCACCGATATTGTACTCGGCCCCGGTGTAGCAGAAATCGGCGGACTGCACGTCCTCGGAACCGAACGCCACGAAGCCAGAAGAATCGACAATCAGCTTCGCGGCCGCTGCGGCAGACAGGGTGACGCCGGCTCCAGCCAGTTCTTCCTGAGCTTCGACGATGACCTGATGCGTGTCTTCGCACCCGAATGGACCGTCAAGGCGCTTTCCTGGATTGGCTGGGAAGAAGGCCAGCCAATCTATCACAAAAGAATAAGCAAGGGCATTGGAAGGGCACAAAAGAAAGTCGAAGAGCGAAACTTCGAGATACGCAAGAGCCTCCTTGAATATGATGAGGTAATGGACTACCAGCGAAGAATCTTCTACACTCGCAGACGTAAAATCCTCGCCGGTAAAGGCCTCAAAAATGTCATCCAGGAAATGATTGCCGCAACCATTACGAAAAACTGCAGCGCTATTCTCAGCGAAGACCACCCCGCTAAGTGCATTATCGAATGGGCCAGAACCAACTTCGGCGTTGACTTAAAACCCTCGGACATCCCCGACCGCGAGCCGAAGGAAATTGAGGAGTTGATAAAAGAACGGGCAAAGAACAGCACAGCCGACGACATAACGCTTACTATGGGCGAATATCTGGAAGACTATGACGACCCGCAAACCTGGGACATCGCCGGCCTGTGCAAATGGGCTATGAGTGCATTTCGTGTCAATTTGAGCCACGCCAAAGTCAAAGAACAATCGCCCGAAGAAATCCAGGAGCAGTTGATTGCCGCCGCCGCTGAGCAAGTCGATAAAAAGGATTGTTCCCCACTGGCAGAATTCCTCAAGAAAGATTTCCCTCTCCGCCGCCTCACCGAATGGGCAAAAGTCAAATTCGATATAAAATTAGACGCCGAGCAGCTGAAAGGCCTCAATGCTTCGCAGGCCCGCCAGCTTCTTATCGAAATAACCGCTGCCAAATACAAACAAAGGGAAATCGAGTATCCGGTTGAGTTCGCAATGAATATGGTCTATGGCCCGCAGGGTCCCAACGTATATGCGTTCCAGACACTAGCCGATTGGGCCAACAGAAAATATAACGCAGGCCTGTCCGCCGAAGGAATACAAAATCTTAAACCAAAGGCATTACATACACATCTGCTCGAATTAAGCGAAAGCTTTAACAACGGAAAATTAGACCAGGAGCTTGCCGAAAAAATCGCTCATCTTAATACCGCTGAGCTGGCCAAATGGGCCAACGAAAGATTCCAGACCTCCTTGACCGAGCAGGACCTCGGCGACGGCCCAAAACTCAAAGACAACCTCTCCGAGCCGGCAAAAGAATTCCTCCGCAGAGAGCTTAGCGACCTCGAAAGATATGTCCTGCTCCACGTCTACGACAGCGCCTGGAAGGACCATCTCTATGTAATGGACCACCTCAAAGACAGTATCTGGACACGCTCCTTCGCCGAGAAAGACCCGAGGGTCGAATATAAGCGCGAGGGCTTTAGAATGTTCAACGAGCTGCTCGAAACTATCGAAGACCGCGTCTCAGATATAATCTTTCGGGTCAGATTGGAGGCTGGCGCAAGAGCAAGAAGCATCTGGAACGTAACCCGAACGACCCACGATGAGGTCGGCCAATTCGCAATGTCTGAGCAGCAGCGGGCCGCCGCCCAGGCCCCGCAGGGCGAGCAGGTCGTCAAGCAGATAAAACTCGACAAACCGAAAGTTGGCCGTAACGACCCCTGCCCCTGCGGCAGCGGAAAAAAATACAAAAAATGCTGCGGCAAAAACGCATAAAGTTAGAACATCAGGTTACCAGGATATCAGGGGGCAGGAAATCAGAAAGTCAGGCTATCAGGAAAAAAGAAAACATCGAGCAACGTGGTGCTACCCGATGTTTTCCGGAGGGGAGAAAAATAACTCTTTCCGTCCTTCTTATCGGCTGCAAATCCCCCGCCACTTTAGCAGCAAACATGCCAAATTTATTTTAACCATAGAAACGTAGGGTGGGCTTCCCGCTCCGGCCCGACCTCCGCCGAGACGAGTCAGCCCACCAATTCCCCTGCCTTCTTTTTAATTTTGTGCTTTGACCATTTGAATTTGTGCGTCATCCGGCACCACATCGACGGATTTCGGATTTGCTTGCATCCGGCTTCAGACGAACCTATCTTCGAGTCTCCGATTTCCCCTATACCCTAATCAAATTTTGTAGGGGGTGCTCTGCACACCAATACTATCTATTTGATTTTCTCCTGCGTCCTCTCCGTTCTCTGCGGTTAAATAAAGTCTGTGGAATCCGTATTTATCCGCCGTGTGTCTGGCGGATAAATCCGTGTCTGACCTGTCTTCTACCTCTGTGTTCTTTGTGTTCGGAGTTTATCCCGACCTGTCGGGATGACCAGAACAAAATCTATTGCATCTGTGGAATCCGCAGTTATAATATGTCGTGATGAGACTGCCGAAATTACAAAAACCTGATAGATACGTGGGGCTATACATCTTCGACTTCGGCGACCACGCCGGCGTGGGCTTTACCGCCGAAGAAGTCGCCGAGCTTCTCGACAGCGAGAAATACAAAGACGGCAAGGTCTATAAAATCCACCGTGCTTATCCTGATGGTCGGCTGGAGCTAAAAGGCGTCCGGGCCGCGACCTTCCAGCTCGAAACCGGAATGTTCTTTTATTCAGCCGACCTCGAAACCGCCACAGGTGATTTTAAGCGGCTTACTGATTTGGCTGTAAAGGCCGCTCCGCCTTGCAGGGCCAAGGTGCATCTTGCTAAATATAATGACGACAAATTTGTGGTCGCGATTATCTATCCTGCTGAATATGATGACGAGGTCAGTTCCTGGCTGCTGGCCGGCAATTACAGAACCACTGGCGCCGCCGAAGGCGGCACAGGTGCCGTCCAGAGATACTACAATGAGGCGCCAGAAATTCTCGACAGACACCAGTTATTTGGCAAATCCGAAATTATAAGCCGAACCGGCGAAGAACTTTTGACATCAGTTAAATTAGCTGTTCAGAGATAATATGCGATTTCGAATGCAAGCAAATTCATTTTTTGGTTTTCTCGCTGCTGGATTAGTGGCGTTGTTTGGCAAATCCCCAGCTAAACCGACCGCAGAGGACTTGGGCCGAATGGAGTTCAAAACCAGCACCCAGCGCCTGGGAGTAAGATTCACCGAAAAAATCCGCGATGTCTTTCGCTTTAGATGGATAAAAAGATTTTAGCGGTCCGCCGTTACTTGCGGAACCATCATTCCAAGCATAGCAAAGAAATTTCATTTAAATAATCAATAATCAATTGGAATGTCCTTCCAGCGTTCCGTTCCCATCCAGGTCGGCCAGAACAAAAGGCATATTAAGTGCATTCGAGGGTTCCTCAATCGCCTGTTGAGGAAAGCCGCTCATATTGGACCCATCCAGATTTTTGCCGTTGAAGCACCACACCGTTGAAGGGCTGCCATAGTAGTCGGGCCAGTAGTCCCGCAGGGTCCAGAGAATCTCTACGTTTCCATCGTTGCCCACGTCCGCCACCGACGGCCCGGGTAAAGCAGCGTTGCTGGCATAGGCTGGTTCTTTGAGTTGTGTGCTCGGCCAACCAGGCAGAATTGTCCCATCTCCTCTCAAGCCAAACGTGTTGCCGCTGCTGCAGAGAAAAATCTCATCGCTCCCATCACGGTCGGCATCGGCTATGGTTGCATTGAAGGATGTCCCAAGTATAAAACCGCCAAAACGAAAAACGGTTCCTCCCAATCGGACAGGCCAGCCCGGATGCAAATCTGGTTCCGCCCAGAATACAGTATGCTCAATCGCTGTCCTTGGTGCATCATTGACAGTAAGCCGAATATGATAAGGCCCCTCTTTGTCCGAGAGGTCAAGGGTTCCTAACAGCCCGTTCATTACAGACGTCCCCGTGCCAATAGTGGTCCAGATGCTCGGATAATATCCTTCTCCAAACTCCAGGAAGTATGAATCTCCGTTGGCTGTCCCCAGAATATCCAGGTTCGGGTCTATAGGAAGCGGTTCCGAGTCGTCTTCCGGCTGGACGATGTCAGCGTCAGCGTCAGAGACCTGCTCAACAATGCTGAGTGCCCCTTCAGCATCCACTAATCCGGTGCCCATATAGACATCGGTGGCAGCAACCGGTCCTGCCAATGCTGCCAGTGTTCGCCGAACAGCCGTTTCAGATAGGGACGGGTTCCGTTCCAGAAGAAGCGCCGACACACCTGCAGCAAAAGGGCACGCCATTGAAGTGCCGCTGGCACGATAATACTTTGCATTGGGGTTACCTGCCGGAACAAAATGCCCCCCATCGTTGTACATATCGGTCCCGGCCGCACGCAATGAAAGCACGTCAACGCCTGGAGCACTGAAGTCAATCACCGAGCCAAAGTTTGAGAACGGCGCCCGCTTTAGCGACTGGTTTAAGGCCGCTACCGTCAAGACTCCTCGAATGTTCGCTGGTGACCATAAAGCCGCATTGAGACCGTCGTTGCCGGCAGCGACCACTACCACGCGATTCCGGCTTCTGGCGTAGTCGATTGCGTCCTCGATTAACTGGCTCCTGCCCCCGCCTCCCCACGAATTGCTCAAAACATGGGCGCCGTTGTTCACAGCGTACATAATGCCGTTTGCCAGTTGTGTGGCTGTTCCCTGACCATTGCTGTTGAGCGATTTGACAACCATTATTCGGGCCAGAGGTGCTACGCCTATGATTCCCCTGCTGTTATTACCGACGGCGGCAATAATCCCAGCACAATGGCTGCCATGACCGTGGTCATCTATAGGGTCATTGCTTCCGGCGACGAAATTCCAGCCGCTAATGTCATCAACAAAGCCGTTTCCATCATCATCCTTACCATTGAAATCATTGGCGTCAACAAGGCCGTTACCATTTATGTCCTCCCCTGCGTTGAACCACACGTTGCACTGCTCGCCCGTATCCAATTTATTGTTGCCATTGGAGTCGCGATACAAGTCCTCGTGGTTGTAGTCAACGCCGGTATCAATTACCGCCACGACGATACCGTTACCCTGGGTTTGGTCCCAGACGGTTTCAGGATTGACAGCATGCAGCCCCCACATGTCCCTATATTCCTGGCCCCAACTGCCCGTGGAACTGTAATAAGTATCATCCGGGGTCAACTGACAGCGATAATAATAGTCTGGCTCGGCCCACTTGATGGCTGGGTCAGATTCGAGCTTTTTGCAGACCTCTATGGGTGAAATGCCGGCCGAAAGACGTGCCAGATAAACGTGCTTCAACGGCCCCTCCAAACTATGCGCAAAAACCCGAACGGTTCGGTCAAACCTATGCCTCTGGGCAACCTGCTGCAGAAGTTGTTGGGGCTGTATAAACTTACCGCCAGACTTACCCTCAGGACAGACAAGTTTGAAGACTACTTGGTCAGGCACGTACACCAGCGCCTCTGGCAAGGCAGCCGTACAGCTATCAGCAGTGACCGTTGCACCTAAAGATAAAGCGGACAGCGAAACGGCTAACATTATCGCTGCCAACAATTGTGCTGCTTTTGATATGGTCATACCCTTTTCTGCTCTGTCTGTTCAAAGTTACACTCCTGCAGAAAGACCATTTCTCTCCTGCTGAGTTCTATACATGCCGTAGAGTGAGCTCCTTCTAAAAGACTCTTGGGCTATCTTGTAAGGCCAAAAAATATTATACAAAAGGGATATGCGATTGGCAACGCTTTTGTACCTGGATGTTGGGATGGGAAAGGAACATCTTTTTTCTAAACTTTCTCGCATACCCGGCCCATTCCCTTGTTTTTACTCCATTCCGCCTACTCTCTATAAATTTGTGGGTAAAACGGTTATAATTATTTCTGGCTTTGTGGCGGTAATTTTGAGAAAATCAGGTAAATTTTAAGTTTCAGCGGATATGTCCTATGGCTAAGTTAGACACACAACAGCTACCCGGTGAGCCGCCCGTGCTTACCAGAAATGCCTTAAAGGTCCTGCAAAACAGGTATTTAATCAAGGATGAGCACGGCAGGTGCATCGAGACGCCGGCCCAGCTTTTCAGCCGGGTCGCTTCACTGGTAGCCGAGGCCGAGACCCAATATGGAGCCACAACAGAGAAAGTTAAAGAATGGCACAAAACATATTACGACTTGATGGCGCAGCTAAAGTTTTTGCCCAATTCTCCTGCGCTTATGAACGCCAAGCGCAGCGGAATGCTCAGCGCCTGTTTTGTGCTGCCGATTGAAGATAGCATTGAGGGCATATTCGAGGCAGTAAAGCAGACCGCTCTTATCCAGAAAGCAGGCGGCGGCACCGGCTTTTCTTTTGATAGACTAAGGCCGACAGGCGACCGCGTCGCCTCCAGCGGCGGCACAACCTCCGGACCAATCAGCTTCTGGCGGGTCTTCTCCGAGACCACCAACGCAATTCAGCAGGGCGCTTTTCGCCGCGGTGCAAATATGGGTATGATGAGCGTTGAACACCCGGACATCCTTAAATTTCTTTACGCCAAGCAGAATTTAGAGGCCTTTACAAACTTCAATATCTCCGTCAAAGTTGCCGACAACTGGATGAAACAGGTGTTCAAATCGGGCAAGGCACTGCACATCGTAAGGAACCCTCGCACCCAGGAAAAGTATCTACTGCCTCGGCGAATCGACATCGCCGGCTACACGATAAAAGATTTGCACAAGCTTTCCTACAAAGAAAAACCGGCCTCCGGTTCGGCTGGCCGGTTCTATACGGTTGGTGACGTATGGAAAATGATTGTCACCTGCGCCCATAAAACCGGCGAGCCGGGCCTGGCGTTTATCGACCGAATCAACAAGGACAATCCCACGCCCTCGCTGGGTTTGATAGAAGCAACCAATCCCTGCGGGGAACAGCCATTATTGCCGCACGAGGCCTGCACACTGGGCAGTATCAATCTTACTAAATTCGTAACCTTCGCCGATGGCCGGGCACGGATGGATTGGTCTTCGCTGGCCGAGACCACCAGATTGGCTGTGCGGTTTCTGGATAATATTATAGATGTATGCGACTATCCGGTTAAAGAAACCGCCCGGCTGGCACAGGCGAATCGAAAAATCGGCCTGGGCGTTATGGGCTTCGCGGATTGCTTATTTTTGCTCGGGATACCATACGATTCCCAGCAGGGCGTTAAGTTCGGCTCGCAGGTTATGAAGTTCATCAACGACACCACCCACGAGGCCAGCGCCGAGCTTGCCGACCTGCGCGGGCCGTTTCCAAATTATAGTAGCAGTATATGGCGAACTAAAAAAAATAAGATTCGCAATGCCGCTATTACGTGCGTAGCCCCCACCGGCACGATAAGTATCATCGCGGATTGTTCCGCGGGGATTGAGCCGGCCTATTCGCTGGTCTTTGTCCGGCAGGTGTTGCAGGGAGCCAAAATGGTGCAGATAAACTCGGTTTTCAAAAAAATTGCCCAAGGGGGCAGTTTCTACGGCAAAAAATTGCAAAGACAGATTGCTAAAACCGGCAGCATCCAGAAGATGACTCAAATCCCGGCGAAAGTCCGAAGGGTTTTCAGGTGTGCTTATGATATTACGCCGAAGTGGCATATCCGGATGCAGGCGGCTTTTCAAAAGCATTGTGACGCAGCGGTGAGTAAGACAATAAACTTTCCGCAAAAGGCCGCGGTGTCTGCTGTGGATAAGGCCTACAAACTGGCCTATCGGCTTGGCTGTAAGGGAATCACAATCTATCGCCGGCACAGCCGCGCCCACGAGCCGATGACACTCGATTAGGAGATAGGGTATAGGGTGTAGGGAATAGGTAATAACGGATAAAACATGTCTAAAATTGACGACAGAGCACACAGAGGTAACATTAAAGGGCGATATCCGAACGGAAACGAACGGTCTGATGGAAAGGTTAGTGTATGACTAATGGAGCGGCTGCAGGTGGTGCTGCCGCAGCGGCGGCGATAGCACAGGCAATAAAGGCTTCGGGGGCGATTGTAAGGGTCGAGCCGATGGACTTTATGGCGTTATTGGAAAGAGTAGAAAAGCCCCTGCTGGTCTATTGCGAAAGCAGGTTTTTCTATACCAGCTACCAATACCTGATGGGATACAAGGGACTCGTATTTTATACCAAGTCACGGACACCTTTGGACCTGCCGCGTAACATAGAGGTCGTTACGGCCAAGAAGATATGGATTCCATGATAAACTGGCGGTAAAACTGTCGGCTAAATAATTGCTTTACCTTCGACAATCGTGATTTGGGCGACCTTGCGTTTGCCAACCTGTACAATCATACCATTAGTCAGAGTAATCTGTTCATTGGGATCAGTAATTTTACGCCCATCGATAGTTACGGCGGATTGAGCAATCATTCGCTTTGCCTCGCTTCCCGATGAGACGAGCTTACATCGAAATACTAGTTGCGCAGAAGAAATTGCCGATGTCTGGACTATTTCGACCTTGGGGATATTATCTGGAAGTTGGCGTTGTGCGAAGACTTTGTCAAATTCAGCAGCGGCGGCTTCGGCGATGGTCCAGTCATAGAACTGAGCGACAATTGTTTTACCCAGCAGGACCTTTGCTTCCTTAGGATGTGTTTTGTCGGGATTGACAAGCTCGGCCACCTCTGCCATCGGGAGTCCGGTAAGAAGTGTGAAGTAATTTTCCATCATATCGTCGGAGATGCTCATAATCTTGCCGAACATATCATTCGGCTCATCCGTCACGCCGATGTAGTTGCCTTTGGATTTACTCATTTTCTCTTTGCCATCCAGGCCGACAAGGATAGGCGTAGTGAGCACAACCTGCGGGGGCTGGCCGTATGCCCGCTGGATGTCCCTGCCGACAAGGTTGTTGAATGTCTGGTCGGTGCCGCCTAATTCAACATCGCTTTTAACCATTACCGAGTCGTAGCCCTGCATTAGCGGATAGAGAAACTCATGAACGCCGATGGCATCGCCCTTTTTATACCGCAATTCGAAGGTGTCTCTTTCGAGCATCCGGGCAACGGTCATATTGGCGGCGAGCTTGATAATATCAGCCAATCTAAGGTCTGCGAGCCATTCGCTGTTGTAGTGTATCTCAAGTTTGTCGGCGGAGGCATTAAGGATTTTGCCTGCCTGCTGGAAATACGTCCCTGCGTTCTGCTCGATTTGCTGAGGCGAGAGCATCGGACGGGTTGTGCTCACACCCGATGGGTCGCCGATGCGGGCGGTGTAGTCGCCTATGATAAGAACGGCCTTGTGGCCGAGGTCCTGGAACTGGCGCATCTTTCGCAGCACCACCGTGTGGCCGAGGTGAATATCCGGCGAAGTCGGGTCAAGGCCGAGCTTGATTCGCAATTGCCTGCCGGTTTTAGCCGACTCGGCAAGTTTTTGGGCCAGTTCCGCCTCGGTAAAAATTTCGACCGTGCCGCGTTTTAGGAGCTGCGTTTGTTCTGCAATTTTTTCAATCATATACTTCTCTGCAAATTAAAATTCTTTAAGGAGCGAATTATAAAGGAAGTTTGACGAATAGGCAAGGATGAAACCGCCAATCAAATTTTGAGGCGGTGAGGCAACAGGACCACAAGTCGTTTTCCGCCGTCCGCCCGGCGCTATTTTCCGGAGGTGCTGCCGGAAACGCCGCCGGAGACAATAAACGCCATCGCCTCGGAACTTTCAATATCCAGCGGCCGAACCGCCTCTTTGGGAAAGACCAGGACGTTGCCGGCAAAATTGTAAGACTGGGGCAGATAGACCGCGACGTGGTCCTTAAGCCCCAGGCACTCAAGACTTTCTCTGGTAATAAAACCGACCGCTTTAGCGCTGCTGCCGGGTCCGAGCGTTACGAGAACGGGCTTATTAAACCTTTTCTTTTCGCCGGCAAAGGCCTCAACAAGGTCCCTGATTGAAGTGTATAGCATCTTTACCAAAGGGACCCTTGTGAAAACTCTGTCCACCAGCCAGAATAATCTTCTGCCGATAAAACTGGAGGCAAGGAAACCAATCAGAGTTATTGCGCCGAGCGTAACTACAATGCCAAGAAATAAACCCAGGCCGGGAACCGTCGGTATCCTGAAGAGTCCTCCAAATACCTTGTCCAGACCCCTGAAAACGTAAACGAGCAGCAGAATCGTCAGCCCGACGGGCACCGTAACCAAAAGACCACGCAGAAAATAGCTCAAAATCCTTTTCATTTAACGACTCCAAAACAAATCACTTGCGACTGTCGGTGTTTCGAATTTTATTGTCTTTTAAAAAAGACCGCACGGCAAGCAAATACGGCACAACAGCGGCAAGAAGAAAGAACAGACATATCGTTTTTATCTGCTCCTCACTGAGGCGGTGATACATTGTTGTCCACAACCATACTGTTTTGCCTGGCCAGAATATATGTGTGTCAAAATGATAGAGGCCGTCAATAAAAACGTGAACCCATACGCCGAGAACACCGGAGATAAGCATCTTCAGGAAACTGGTTTGATACGGTATGCGAATTATTTGCATCAGCCGACCGAAAAAGTGCCGTAACGGATACGCAGCCGCGCCCCAGAGAAGTCCCAACACCGCCCCGACGAGGAGCGTATGGCAATACCGATGGGCCGGATATCCAAGGCCAAATATGGCTATAACCAGGACCTCAATGTCAACAACCACATTGGCAAGGACGAATACAGGGATGTCGAGCCATTTCCTGAATACCAGCCCAATAAAAGCACTCGGCCCAAAATGATACGGAGTGATTGGAATTCGATGTCCCTCTCAAAAATAGCAGCGGTTAAATCGCAGTCAGGTACATATTCTTTTGCAGGTAGTTCTGGACATAATCTTTTATCGCATCTTCGAGGGAGGTTATTGGTTTTTTGTAGCCGGCTTTGTGGAGTTTGGTTATGTCGGCGCACGTATAGTATTGATACTGATTGCGGATTGATTCGGGCATTTCAATATACTCGATGTTCGGCTTTTTGCCCATCGCTGCAAAGACTGCTTTTACCAAATCGTTCCAGGAGCGGGCATTGCCGGCGCCGATGTTGAAGAGTCCGGCTGTGTGCGGGTTATCCAGAAAGAAAAGCGTTATATCGACCGCATCTTTAACATAGACAAAATCGCGGACCTGCTCGCCATCGGCATATTCGCTCTTGTAGGATTTGAAGAGGCAAACCCTGCCAGTCGCATTTATCTGCTCAAAGGCCTTCAAGACAAAACTTCGCATATCGGCTTTGTGATATTCATTCGGCCCAAAGACGTTGAAGTATTTTAGCCCAACGATTTTTTTAAGTAAGCCGGTGCGGCGTGCCCACAGGTCAAACAGTTGCTTGGAATAGCCATACATATTCAGAGGTTTTAAGTTCTCAATTTTGTCTTCATCATCGCTAAAGCCCGCTGAGCCATCTCCGTAGGTGGCTGCGCTGGAGGCATAGATAAAGCGGATATTACCCCCCTGCCGATGCTGGACCCATTGGGCTAATAATTTGCTGTATTCGTAGTTATTTTTTATAAGGTAGGAGGCATTATTTTCCGTGGTGGATGAGCAGGCACCAAGATGAAAGACCGCCTCAATATGGCCGGATAGCTTATTCTCTATGACCATTTCCAGAAAATCGTCCTTCTCCACATAATCGGCAAAGGAAAGATTTCGCAGATTTTTCCACTTTTCGTCGGTGCCCAGATGGTCAACGACAAGGATGTCGGTGATTTGCCTTTTGTTTAATGCGGCGATTAACGATGAGCCGATGAACCCGGCTCCGCCGGTAACTATTATCATTCTGCAAACTCCTGCTTAGGCCGAATAGCTTTTATGAGGTTAATCTGCGGCGCTGGATGTGTCAAATGTTTAACGCCAGGTATGCACACAAAAAAACCGCCCAAAGCCGAGCGGTCAGAGAAAAACGAATCTCAAAAAAACTTTCTGCTGAAAGCTTTTCAGCACAAAGCGATGTAACTTGCGATTGCCAGCAGTAAAATTCGCTTTTTAGTAATTATAAACGGAAGCCAGATTTTATAATAGATTTCTCTCATCGTCCCCTCTCAAAACCGAAATCATTAAACCACTTCCATCTTTATGCAATTATGATAACCGAAATGGGCATTGAAAAGCAAGAAAAATTTCCCTTGTCAGCCGCAAGTGCTTGTGGATAAGGGGCTTATATCACCAAAAAGTTGGCAAATTTTTGTCTCCTGCGGATGCAAAAAAACGCCAGTATATGGGCGTTTTGAATCTGCCCACCTCTGTCGGGACAAACCCTCGAATGATATGCCACAGACCACTACGTTTGCAGTATGAATCAGGCCAATTTGCCAACTGCTTCGGCAACCAGTTTACCTATCGGCATACGCTGCGGACAGCGAGCTTCCGCAACGCTGTAATCGATACTGAGCAGTTTGCTCCTGATATTATCCGGAATCTGAGCAAAAAGCTCCCTTGCCCAATCTGGCTGGCCGTAGCTATTGTAATACATCAGATACCTCATAATGTCACTGACATAAGGAGCATCCGGCAGAACCGAATCACAGATTTCTGCGCAGCCGGCACAATAACCGCTGCAGGTCGCCTGAGCGTATTCATCGAAGGCAGCAAAATCGGCCTGTGTGAGTTTGGTCTTGTCAAGGACAGCCGCGACATTTGCATTCAAAACGGCAACGCTCTCCATACCTACGCAAGCGCAGCTTATCCTTTCATCTTCGAGGACAAGTTTTATGGTTGCCTGCTCCTGGCTAAAGCCCTTTTGCAGGAGGTGCTCTATCAGTTTTTTATCCGCTTCGGTCTCGAGCGCCTGCCTGGCCCACTGGATTGTGGTTTTGCCGATGGCTTTCATCGCTATAAGGCCGATATTGGCTTTATGGCAGGCGTCAATAGCAGCCTGCATTTTATCATCCTGCATAAAGTGGAAATTGTAGCTGGTCATTATCGCATCAATCCAGTCAAGCTTGGCGGCAGCGGCGAGACATTCAGCCATATCCTTGTGGACGGTGAAGCCGAAGAAGCGTATAAGCTTACGCTTTTTGGCGCTTTCAGCCCACTGCTTCAGCTCATCGGTAAAATCACCAGGGCCGTTAGCACCGTGAGGCGCATAATACAAATCAATGTAATCGGTATTCATTCTCTTTAGAGATGTCTGAAGTCGCTCCTCTATTTGGTCTATGGTCCCTGCCCCTGATGCCTTGGTGGCGAGGAATAAATTTTTTCTGGTTTCCGGGTTATCCTTCAGGAACTTGCCTACACCAAGCTCGCTGTTTCCACCTCCATAGTTGTGCGCGGTGTCCCAGGAGTTAACACCCAACTTAAGAGTGCTTCTTAGAATAATCTGGTTATCAATGAGGTTGAACATCGTCCCCAGAGACAGGATAGGCACCTTCACGCCTGTTTTGCCCAGCTTTCGTTGCGGGAATTTTGGCTCCTGAGTTTTGGCCGCGGCATTTGGGTCGGCTTTTTCCTGGGCCGATGCAATGCCGGTCGTTACAGGTGCCAATGCAGGAACCAAGCCAGCAGCTCCGATTGTCTTCAAAAAATCTCTTCTGTTGATTTCGTTTCGGTCCTCTTTCATAGCATTTAGCTCCAAAAAATTATTAACGTTTAAGCAACAACCTGTGGTCGGTGCTTCTGGTTTCACCTGCGGCACAGACCCTTATAGCTTTCTTACCACTTACGGGGCATTCGTGTTCGCAAACCCCGCAGCCAATACACCTTTCAATATCAATGTATGGTCTTTGCAGGCGGACTTGCAACTGAATTCTGCCGCCCGCAGCAGGGATTTTTTCGAGCTGCCCGCCGGACGGAATTTCTATCGAATTTTCGGTATTTGCTACTATTTTGAATCGCTGGTTACCTTCGATAGCACAATAATAGTCGCCGGTAGCAAATCTACCAGCCGTAAGGGTTTCTTCAACAGTTTCTATCAAATTCTCTGCGATTTTTTTTACCGTCAGGATGCCGTTTCTTACGGTATTGAAACATTCCTGCGTATAAATCGCCTTGGGACTGACGGGGCAGTTTTCTTCGCACACTATACAGGGCTTGTCCATCGCCCACGGCAGGCATCTGCCCTGGTCTAAAAATGCTGTCCCTATCCTGATTGGGCCGACCTGGGCAAAGTTATCGGTTCCGAGCTTTTCCGAAAGCGTAATCGGCCTGACAGCCGATGTTGGGCAGACCTGGCCGCAGGCCGTGCAGTTCAACTGGCAGCCGCTCGAGCCAATCCGATTGTTTAATACGGGCGTCCAGAGATTTTCCAGACCCCCTTCAATGCCGCCTGGTTGGATGACGTTCGTCGGACAGACCCGCATACACTGGCCGCACTTGATACATCTCTTCAGGAACTCCTCCTCTGCCAGCGCCCCTGGCGGGCGGATAACTCCATCATACCAGTTGCTTCCCATCTTAT
>Ga0315289_10002863_pt1 | contig 26324 bp, 24 predicted proteins | sample YL17G11_40_MG_FD_203452 | JGI IMG/M metagenome (GOLD analysis project Ga0315289, IMG submission 203452) | Sediment microbial communities from Yellowstone Lake, YNP, Wyoming, USA - YL17G11_40 | ecosystem: Environmental > Aquatic > Freshwater > Lake > Sediment | place: USA: Wyoming | collected...
GGAGGGTGAGAGGCGGCCGGCCGCGCGCGCTCGCGCCGCAGACTCTCTCTCTCTCCTCCCCACACGCACACGGACGCCGGGCCGCCCTCCACGCCGCCAAAGCGGGCCTCCAGGTAGAGCCAGACGCGCTGCGCAAAGGGGCACCAGCCGTGCGTGTCGCTGGGGGAAGGAGGAGACAGAGGGTGGGGGTTGGTGGGTGAGCGCCTCGCCGGCCTTCCGCCTTCCACTGCCCCTCTACCCTCCACCCTCCTCACTCCTCCATCTTTGTCTCACCGGAACAGGAGGATCGGCTTGTCGCTCGCGGGCGGCGCGTCGCCCGCGGGGTCGACGGTCGGCCGCGGCGCGGACGCGGGCACCGCCCCCTGGCGCAGGTGGTAGCCGACCAGGAGCGCGTCCGCGTTGGCGGTCGCCAGGATCGATTCAGCGTCGGCCCAGGTCGACGGCGGCGCATGCGGCGCAGGCGGCGCGACCGCGGCGGCCGCGCGCGGCGGTTGGGGGCGAGCCGCGCGACGCATCGCGGGCGCGCGCGCGGGCTGGCGGGCGGCGGGGAGCGCGTGGGCGGGCATTGCGGTGTGAGCCGGCGTTGTGGCCGGCACAGTCTTCGCCGCGCCCTCGATGGCGCCCCGCCTGCAGCCGCCGCCCGCCCCGCGCGCGCTACGGCCGCAGCCGCGCCTGCCAGCGCGCCCCGCGCCGCGCCGCCTCCCCGCGCGCGCCGCCGCCGCGCCTCCCCCCCCCGACGACGCCGGCGGCGACTGGTGTGCGCCCGCGTTCGCGACCGCCGACTCGGACGCGCACGCGGAGGCGACGGTGCTGACGGTGGAGGTAGGGGGTGGGGGGAGGGGGGGCGGACGGGGGTCAAAGATTTCGTCCCTCGACCCGACACCCCGCCTCGCCCCCCCCGCAGGTCAAGGACTACCCCGGCCTCGTCCGCGTCCTGGCCTGGACCCTGGGCGGCCTGGGCGTGACCGTGACCAACGCGCACCTGACGACGACGGGCGACGGCGTCGCGCTCAACACGTTTTGGGTGACCGACCGCCGCGGCCGCAAACTCGCCCCCGCCCGCGCCACCGCCCTCGCCGACCGCATCGCCGACCTGGTCACCGTGTGCGCGCCCGCGGTGGCGGCCAGCGGGGCGACAAGCTTCGTGGGGGCGGGGGGGCGGGTGACCGTCGACAACGGCGCGCACCCCGAGCTCACCGTCGTCGTCGTCGGCCCCGGCGCCGACGGGTACCCCCCCCCGCTGCTCGACGTCGCGTCCGCCGTGTCCGGGGCGGGCATCATCATCCGGGAGGCGGTCGTGCGCGGCGGCGGCGGCGGCGCGCCGACGGCGACCGACGGGACGCCGCCGGGCGCGTTGCGGCTGTGGCTGTGCGAGCCCGGGGCGGGGGGCGGCAAGCTGCCGCCGCCGAGGTGCGCCGCGCTGGCCTACACCCTGGGGCTGGCGCTCGAGGGCGGCGGCGTGGTGAGCCTCACGCCGCCCGTCCCGGGCGCCGCGGGCGCGGCGCATTGAGGCGGGTGGGGGGGTGGCGGGGGGTGGCGCGGGAGCGGGCGAGGTTTGCAGGCAGGCGGCGTGGGGGCAGCGACGGGGGGCGTCGGCGTCGGCGGGACCGACGGCCGCGCGCGCGCGCGCGGCCTCCCCCAACCCCGCCCTTCACCCCTTGCCCCCGACCTCCCGCCCGCGCGCCAGCAACTCTCGCCCGGTCCAGTCGACGTAGACGCCCGCCCGCTTGAGGGCGGCCCAGTCGTCGGACGAGGCGGGGAGGAGGGGCATGCCCACGGCCGCCGCCATCTCCCGCCGCACCGCCTCGGCGTACGCGCGCGGATCCCCCGCCTGCTCAGCGGTCGGCACGAACAAGGGCAGCACCGTGGCGGTGACGCGCACGCGGCCGGCGGCCTGCAGGCGCAGCAGGTGGAGCCAGGCGGCGCGCGTCACGCCCCACCCCGGGTTGACGCACCCCGCCTCGGCCCGGTAGTCGAGCACGATGGGCAGCACCGGCCTCCCGCCCACAAACGCGCCCGTGCGAAAGGCGAGCAGGCCGCGCGCCGGCTTGGTCGTGCCCTCTGGCGCGACGGCGACCGGCGGCCGCCGCGCGTCGGCCGCGTGCGCGGCCAGGGCGGCCACCGTGCCGCCGCCGCGGGACCGGTCCACGACCGTCATCTGCATGGCGCGCGTCCAGCGGCCGAGGAAGGGGGCGGCCGCGAGGGACGCTTTCGCGAGCGTCGCCGGCGCGTTGGCCGCGGCCGCCACCACCAGGCCGTCCAGGTAGGACACGTGGTTGAACACGATGACGGGGCGGGACGGGAGGTGGAGGGCGAGGTGCTCGAGGCCTGCGAGGGGGGGAAGCGGTCGGCGCGCGCGCGCGCGCCGCGCGCGCGCTCTCCCCCGCCTCCTCTCTCTCTCCCATCGCGACCTTCAAACTTGGGCCAGCAGTTGAAGCCGACCTTGAGCAGGAAGGCGGCCCACCAGGCGAGGAAGGCGCGCGCCGCGGCGGCGCGTGCGGGCGGCAGGGGCTCGCCGGCGGGGCAGCCCGCCGTCAGGGCCAGGGCGACGGCCGTGACAAAGGGGAGGCAGACCATGGCGAGGCCGACGCGGAACAGGATGATGGGGAGGAGGAGAAGGAACTGAGAGAGGGGGAGAGGAAGACAAAAAAAGGGGGGCGGCGCGCGCGTCGGCGCGAGGCGCGGCTAGACCCGCCCCCACCCTCCCAACCCGCCCTCAACCCGCGCCACGCCACCACGTCTCACCCGCGCGACCTCGGCGAGGGTCAGGGGGGAGTCCAGGTCGACGAACGGCGACCGCGCGAGCGCGGCGGGGTCCAAAGGCGCCTCCCCGCCGCCGCCGCCCGCGCGCGCGGCGACGGCGGTGGGCCACACTGCGGCCCGGCCCTTGGCGGGCGCGAGGCGGGGCGCCGGTTTGGGGCCGCGCAGGCCACATTCGCGCTGGCGCTCGGCGGCGATGCGGTCGGGGGGCGAGGCGCCGGCGGCGCGTTGTCGCATGGCGTGGGCGGCGCGCCCCCGGCGGGGGGGCGCGGCGGCGCGGGAGGGCGGAGAGTGCGCGGGCGTGCCGCCCGTCGACGCGGTTGCCGCCGCTGCCACAACGCGCCATGCCGCTGCTCCGCCCGCCCGCGTTGCGCGGAGTGTCGCTCAGGGCGGCGCGCGGCGGCGCGCGGGCCCCGGCCCCCGCTCTCCCCGCGCCGCGCGGGCGCCCATGCGCGCGCGCTGTCCCGGGTGCGCGGCCCCCGCGCCTACTCTCGAAGGCCCGGTCGCATGCGTGGGCGTCCAATTGGGGCGTCGGCGGGGCGCAGCGCGGCGAGGAGAGCTGACGCGCGCACCCACCCCGCACCCTTCAGCCCCGCCGCGCGCGCGCCGCGACCACGACGACGACGGCGTCGACCTGGACGGCGACGGCATCGTCGGGGTGAGCGTGAGAGGAGGGCGGTGGGTGGAAAGGGGTCGAGGCGCGGCGCGACCGCCGACACCCTTCCCCCCTCGTCCTCGCAGGCCCTGGGCCCCGCCTTCTCCCGCGCCTGGGCCGCCGCCACGCGCGCCATCGACGTCGTCGTCGACGCCGCCTTTGCCGCCGCCCCCCCGACCGTCACGCGGCCGACGGTCGACGCCGCGGTCAAGCTCGGGGCGGTGCTGCTGGCCCTCTCGTTTGCGCGGTCGATGCTGGGCTTTGTGGTGACGATTGGCACGATCGGGCTGGGCCTCTTCGTCGCGTCCCGCGTGCTGGAGGCCGACGGCGGCGGCGGCGGCAAGGCCGCGCGGCGCGGCGAGCGCGGCTGGGGTAGGTGCGTGAGAGGTGGAGGGCGTGTGTGCGGGTGGTTCGTTGCCGCTGGCGAGCGCCGTCGCCGACTCCCCGCTCCTCTCCTCAGCAAGCGGCGGCGCTGACTCCCGCCGCCGGTCCTCCCTCCCCTCTGGCCGGGCGGTCGGCCCCGCGGGCGCGCCGCGCGGTGGAGGCGACCTGGTGGACGTCTGGTTTGAAGGGCGGCGCGGGGACGGGGCCCCGGACGGAACGCGCGCGGGCGCGCCGCGCGGCGGCGACCGCGCCGCGCGGCGACCGCCGCCGCCGGCGCGCCGCCTCCCGCCCGACGAGGGACGATGACGGTCGATCGAGAAAGGGAGAGCGTTGATTTGGGGCGCACTGTGAAACTCTGCCGGGGAGAGCGGGAGGGGTCGGGTCGGGCGCCGCTGTGCACACTGCCCCCAATCCGCGATGCGGCGCGCCCCGCCCGCCCGCCCCACGCCCAGCACCAGCCACCCCGCCGCGGCGCGGCCCGCGCGCGGCCCGCCGCGCGCTGCGGCGTCGCCGCTCCCGCCGCCCCCCGTGCCCTCCTCGCGCGAGGCCGCGGTCGCCCAGGCGGCGACTTCTCTGGACGCGTCGTTGACCGTGGGAGGAAGAGGACGAGGAGGCGGCGCGTCGCCCCGGAAAGGAAAAAAGAAGGGCAAGGCCGCGCCCTCCGGGTTCACCCCCGCCGCCGCCGCGCGCGTCACGCTGGAGATTCCCGTAGCCGACGACTCCCCGTCCGCCACCGCCGCGCTGGCGGCGGACGTGCTTGCGTGCCTGCCGCCGTCCGTCGCCGCGTCTGCTCACCTCTGCTTCGGCGACGTCGACGCAGCCCTCGCCGCCTCCGACCTCCTTCCGGCCACACCAGTGACCGCGTTGGACGGGGCGGGGGAGGGAGAGGCGGAGCAACCGCCTCCCGGCGCTTGGCTCCTCCTGGTCGCCCCCCCCGCTTCCTCCCCCTCCCTGGCCCCTCTCCTCGCCGCCTGGCGCTCCCGCGACGTCGCCGCCCTCAACCCTGGGTGGGCGGGCGACGCGCGAGGGTGGCGCGCGGCGTACGCGTTCCAACCAATCGCCGTCGCGGCGTTACTCTCGTCGACGCCCGGCGCCATCCTGGCCGCGCGCGCGCCCGGTGGCCCGCCCGACCCCACCTGGTTCATCTACAAGCAGGAGCGCGGTGGAGGGGGGTTGATGGGGGTGGGAGGGGGCGACCCCACGTTTGCGGTCGTCGGGCGGTCGCAGAAGCGGCCGACGGTGGCGGACCTGGAGGACGCCTTCTACAACGCGTCCGCCGCCGCGTCCCCGGTGACCAAGGGCGTGGCGGCGCTGAAAGGGCTCGTGGACAGGGCGCGCGGCAAAGAGTGAACGAGAGGTCGAGTGATTGTGGCCGCGTGCGACACGGGCGCCACCAAACCAACCGCCTCTCCCCTCTCTCCGCCTACGCCAACTGTTTGAGCGCGTCGCCCTCCCCCTGGAAGAAGAGGAAGGAGAGCGCAAAGTCGGCGACGAAGATGCCGACGAGCGAAATGACGACCGCGGACGTCGTCGCCTCGCCGACGCCTTTCGCGCCGCCCGTCGTCGTAAACCCCCACGCGCACGACACGACCGATACGATGACGCCAAAGACCCATGCTTTGATGCAGGAGGTGGTCAAGTCCCACGGCGTGACCGCGCGCGCGGCCGAGTCGAGGATCACGTTGGCGGGGACGCCGTAGACCGCGGCCGCCAGCAGGGCCGACGCCGCCATGCCCATGGCGAAGCAGAGCAGGTTGAGGATGGGCCCCGCGACCATGCACGCTAGGACGCGGGGCGTCACGAGGTAGTCTGTCGGGTCGGTGCCCAGCACGCGCAGCGAGTCGGTCTGCTCGGACACGGCCATGGTGCCCAGCTCGGCCGCGAACGCGGAGCCGACGCGGCCGGCCAGGATGATCGAGGTGACGACCGGCGTGAGCTCGCGCGCGAGGGCGAGGCCGAGGACGCCGCCGACCGACCGGGTGAGGCCCAGCTTGGCGAATTCCCGCACAAACTGTTGGCGGGGGGGAGGGGTGGGGGTGGTGTTGGGGTGTGGGGTGGGGGCGCCGGGTGTGGGCGTGCCGCGCGCGCGGACCCCTCCCTCCCTCTGTCTCTCTCTCTCTCTCTCTCTCTTTCCGACCTGAATCGTAAACACCATGCCGACGAACGACGCGGTGAGCAGGGACACGCCGAGCGACCGCGGGCCGACGAGGCGCAGCTGGTCGGCCGTGTTGCGCCAGTGCACGTTTCCTGTGGTCGAATTAGGGTTGTATTAGGGTTGCGGATCAGAAAACAAAAACACTCGTTTCTCCCTCGTTCCGCCCCTCCTTCCCCCCCCCCCACCTCGGGCGATGCGCACGATGGCCTGCCCACCCAGCACGAGGCAGCCCACGGTGCGCCAGAGCCAGCGGGGGGTGGAGAAGCGGTCTAGCGCGCGGAGCGCGCCTGAGGAGACAAGGAGTGGGGGCGCGTCGGCGGTCTCCGGCCCCCGTGTCGGCTCCATGCACGCCCACAGCACCGCTACGGCCCTCTCGATTCTCACCCGAGGCCAGCAAGTCGAGCTGGGGCGGTTTGCCCGACCCCGCGCCCTCTCCGCCCCTCGGCGCGCCGTCCGCGGTGCCGGACGGCGACGCCAGGGCCACGGTGGCGGGGGTCAGGCCGCGCGGCTGCCCCTGGCGCCGCAGCGCGCGCCGCGGATGCCGCGCAGCGACCGCGACCGCGCGCGTCGGCTGCGGGCGGACGCGCTGCATTGGGGAGGGGCGCGTCGCAAGCGCTCGAGGGTGTTGGAGCCGCGGGCGGCCGCGATTAGTGTGCGGCCGGCCTGCGCGGCACACTCCGCGCACCCCTCCCGCCTTCCCGCGGCCCCCCTCCCGCGCCGAGCGCGCTCATGGCGCTCGCGCGCCCGCTCGCGCGTGGCGGCCCGCCGCGGGCGACGCGGGGCGCCTCCCTGCGCGCGGCCGTTCGCCCTCCCGCCGCCCCACCCGCCAAAACGCCGCTCCAGTCGGACGCCGAGTTTGTGCTGGCGGCCGCGGCGGAGGCGGTGGCGGCGCACGACAAGGTAGGAGGGGGGGAGGAGGGGTGGCGGTCCTGGCGGTCGGGCGGGGGCGGCGCACGGGCGTGGCGGGGCCGCCACGACCCGCATCGCGCGCGCCGCGGCGCGCCCGCATCGAGTGCCGGCCCTCCGCCGGCGGCGGGGGTCGGGCGACGCCTCCACCCTCCCAATGCCCACCGACCCTTATCCCCCTTCCAGCTCGTCACCGCGCTCAACCCCGGCGCCTCGGCCCGCGCGGAAGAGGCGCTGCTGGCCGACATTGAGAACGTGGGGGCGGCGCTGGCGGCGGCGGACGAGGAGGTGGGAGGACGGGGGCGCCGAGGGCAGGGCGCTTTTCGGCCGCGCGTCCCGCCGCGACCGACCCCTTCTCCACCCCCCTCTTTCCTGCAGGTCGCCGCGTCCGACGCCGCCCTGTCCCGCACGTTGGCCTCGCTGGAGACGCTGGAGGCCGCGCCCGCGGCCGCGGCCGCGGCGCCCTCCCGCCCCGCCGCGGCGCGCGCGGGGCTCGCCGCGACGCTCGACCTCGCGCCCGGCCTGGCCCAGTTTTGGCACCCGGTCGCGTTTTCGGCCGACGTGCGGGCGCGCGGGAGAGCGGTCGCTTTCGACCTCTTTGACCGGACGTGGTCCGTGACCCGCGCGCGAGGCGGCGCCCTCGCCATCGCCTCCGCGTCCGACTCGGCCCTCCGCCTGCCCGTCGCCGAGGCCGACGGCCTGGTGTGGGCGTGGCCGGGGACGGGGGAGCCGCCGGCGGGCCTCCCGACGTTTGCCGCGACGCCGCCCGGGTACACGGTCCACGCCGAGCTCACCATGGACGTCCCCGTCGACGCGGGGCTCTTGTTGGACAACCTGCTGGACCTCGCCCACGCCCCGTTCACGCACACGACGACGTTCGCCAAGGGTTGGCCCGTCCCGGACGCCGTCCGCTTTGCCGCCTCCTCCTCCCTGGCCGGCGCGTGGGACCCGTACCCGATCGACATGGAGCACGCGCCGCCGACCGGCGTCCTGTCGACGATCGGGCTCGCCGCGCCGGGCGCGGTCGACCGGTCGGGCGCGGCGACCGCGGCCGCGTGCGCGCGCCACCTGCACCAGCTGCACGTGGTGCTCCCCGCGGGGAGAGGGCGGGTGCGGCTCCTCTACCGCATGGCGCTCGACTTTTGGCCGTGGGCGGCCAAGGTGCCCGGCGCGCGCGCGCTGTGGGCGCGCGTCGCGGCGCGGGTGATGGGCGAAGACCTCGTCCTCGTCGCCGGCCAGCAAGACCGGTTGAGCCGCGGGGGCGACGTGTGGCGCACGCCGGCGCCGTACGACAAGCTTGCGGTGCGCGCGCGGCGCTGGCGCACAGCGGCCTCGGCCGCGGGCGGGCCGCCGCCCGCGGGCGCGGCGGGCGGGGGGCTCGCCATGGGGGCGGGCGAGCTCATGTTTGGCAGCGTCGACAAGTGAGGGTAGAGAGACCAAGAGAGAGGCAGGCCCCGCGCCTGCCGCGCCATGTTCTGTTTTCCTGTCGGCCCCGATTCGGTCCTCTTTAAACACCACACCACTAGCCACCCACCCGCCTCCCCGCCGCCAGCTCCTTCTGCAGCCAGAGCAGGCCGAACATGAGGCCCGCGGAGCGGACGAGGCGAGGGTCGGACAGGAAGGCGTCGACGCTCTCGAGCGGGAGCGCGAGCACCTCGATCGCCTCCCCGTCGACCCCGCCCCCGCCGCCCTCCACCGCGTCGGCTGGTGTCACGGATGTGGCGTACAGGGCGTGGGGAGCGCCCTGGGTGCCGATGGCGGACGCGTAGGAGCCGACAGAGGCGAGCGCGGCCGCCGCGACGCGAAACCCGCACTCCTCCTCGACCTCCTCGGCCGCCGTCGCCGCGGGCGACAGGGCTGCTTTGTCCAGGATGCCGGCGCAGAGCTCGAAGGTGAAGCCGGCGGAGATTGGGGGCAGGGCGGCGCCCGCCGCGGCGGCCGCCGCGGCCGCGACGGCAAACACAGGCGGCCTGAACTGCCGCACGATCAAGGCTGCATCCAACCCCGGCGCCTGGTAGTGCAGGATGACGCCGACGGACGGGTGGGACGCCACCATGTCCCACCGCTTCTCCCGGCCTGGGAGGAGAGGGACGCGGCGTCCGCGCTCGACTCTCGTGGCCCCAGACCCCCTCCACCCCCCCCCACCCCTCCCCACCCCGCACCATCCAGCTCGTACAGCACCGACTGCGGCTTGACAAAGGCCGACGGTCCCGGCGGCGGCACGGTGCGCACGCGGGCAAAGCGCGCCGCGAGCGACGCGCCCGCGTTGAGGCTGCCGGGGGGGGCGAGCGACACCAGGCCGTGCGGGTAGTATGGATCGGGGGCGTGGGGGGTGGCGGACGCCATGGCGGGGCGCGCCGGGGTGGGGCGGGCGCGCATTGTGAGGCAAGGAAGAGGGGTTGGGCGGCAGGGGGGACGCTCGACCGCCTCCCTGCCGCCTCCCTGCCGCCTCCCTGCCGCCTCCCACCCGCCCTCCGACCGCCCGACACGCCACAGAGCACGCAACACAACACGCCACAACAAGTGTCGCCCACCCCCGCTCTCTCTCTCCCTCTCTCTCCTCTCAACTCCAGCTTCGCGTGCGCGCGGTCGCCGGCCCGCCGCCCGAGCGCGGTGGCGCGAGCAACGGCCGCCCCGTGCCACGCCCCGTGCCGCTGCTCTCGCTGGAGGGCGGCGCGGCCGGCAGGCCGGGGGGCGCGGGGCGCGCGGTGGCGACGGGCGGCGGCGGGGGGGGGAGGTCGGCCGCCCACGGCGAGCGCGGCGTGGTGAGGGTGCCCGAGTCGGCGCGCGGGGTGGTGGTGGAAGGGCGGACCGTCGGAGCGCCTGTCGCCACCCAGGGCGAGACGGGCGGCGCAAACGAGGCGACCGCGGGGTCGGCGCCCGCGCCGGCCCCTTCCGGCGGCCGAGGCCGTGGCCCCGCGCCCCGCCCCTCTTCGACCGCGTCCTCGGCCAGCAGGCCGTCGAGCACGTCCGGGTCGTCCGACGGCTGGACCACGGGGCGTGGCGGCGCGGCGGGCGGCGGCGTCGGCCGCGGCGCGGTCGACGCGGGCGTGCCGCCGCCGCCGCTGCCGCTGCGCTTGGAGGATGCCGCGGTCGCGCCGCTGACCCGCTTGCCGCCGCCTGCGTCGCCGCTGCCCGACTGGGACAGCTTGGCGGCGGCCTTAGCGGCGCGCTGGCGCCTCCGGCGCGCCGCCGCAAAGGCCCACGCGCACCCCCCCGCGGCCGCGGTCGCGACCACGGCGCACACCCCCACGGCCGCCGCCGCCCCCGGCGACAGCGCGGACCGCCTGGGACTCCCTCCACGCCCGCACGGCGGGCCGACCACGAGCAGCGGCTCGTCCGACCGCGCGTCGACCGCGCGCAGGCCGACCGGCACGCGGCCGCAGAGGCCGCCGCCGCAGTCGGACCGCTGGGGGGCGACCGCGACGGTGGCCGCGCCGGCCGCGCCGGTCACGTTGGGGAGGGCGCCTTCCAGGCAGTTGCCATCCAGGCGGAGGGACGCCAGCACGGGGAAGGCGGGGTCCTCAAACCAGGAGGGGGGGACGCGGCCGGCGAGCGCGTTGGAGGCCAGGGCGAGGCGTTGCAGCGAGCGGAACGCGGCCGCGTCGGCCCAGTCGCCCGGCAGCCCGCCCTCGAGCCGGTTGCCGGAGAGGTCGACGTCGACGGCGGCCGCAAGGCCGCGCCAGCCGGGGGGGAGGGCGCCGGAGAGTTGGCCGTTGGCGGACAGGTCGAGCCGGGTCAGGTTGAGGAGGCCCGCGCCCCACACCGCAGGCAGCTCGCCGCGCAGCGCGTTGCCCTTGAGGATCAGGGTGGTGAGGGAGGACAGGGCGCCCCACTCGGCGGGCAACGAGCCGGTCGCCCTGTTCGCGCCGACGTCGAGCGACTCGAGCCGCCCGAGCGCGCCCCAATCGGCCGGCAGCGGCCCGGTGAAGCCGTTGGACGACAGATTGACGTCGCGCAGCGCGCCCAGGCGCGCGAGTTCGGGCGGCAGGGGGCCGGCGAGGCCGCGCGCCGACAGGTCGAGCCGCGTCACGCGGCCGCCGTCGCAGCCCACCCCCGGCCAGGGCGACGCCCCGCCCTCGCCGCAGGCGGATGAGGGGTACTCGCCCTTGGGCGTCCAGGCCGCGGCCCAGGCGGCGTCGTCGGGGGGAGGCTGGGGAGGTGGAAGCCGGCGAGCGCGTCGGCCCATGCGCCGCCCACCGCTCCCCATCGCCTCCTCCCCCCCCCCACCCGCCCCCACCTTGCCCGACAATGAGTCGCGCACCGCCACCAGGGCCGCCAGATCGGCGCCCGCGGGCGTCGCGCCGCGCACGCCGTCCAGGACACGGTCGCCCGCGGACACGGCGACGGGGGGGCGCGGGCGCGGGGGCTGGGCGGCGACGGCGGCGGCCAAGAGGAGGAGGGCGGCGGCGGCGGCCCGCATGGCGCGCCGCGGGCGCGGAGTGCGCGAGGGACGGCGGCGCGCGCGCCCTCTCGCCGTTGGTGTGCTCTCTCTCTCGCCCTCTTGCACGCGCCCCGCCCGCCGCGGGCGTCGGTCAGGACTCTCGGTGCGGGGGGCGGGGGTTGTCGGGGAAATGTGTGAAGGAAAAATGGGGTGTCCGCGGTCGGCACCCGTCGTCGCTCTCTCGCTCCCGTCTCTCTCTCTCCCGTCTCATCAGCACGCGCCGGGCATGTGCTGGAGCCCGCCCCCGCCCACCCCGCCCAGCGCGCTGCACGAGGCCGACCGCCCAAGCCGCAACCGCGGCAACCCCGGCGGCGGCACGGCGAGCGGCGACACTGGCGCGGGCGACCCAAAGTCGGCGCTCGCCAGGTTGCCAAACGACTTGGCGGCGGCCAGGGCGAGCGAGAGCGAGGACGGGACGCGCTTGAAGGGCGCGCGTGGCGGCGCGCCGCAGAGCGCGCGCGGCGGCGGCAGCGCAAAGCCCGGCTCCGACGCGCGCTGCGGCGCGGGCGCAGGGACACGCGGGGACGCGCCGGCGGCCATGGCCGCGATGGCGGACGGCGTGTCGGCCCAGGAGGAGCCCGAGGACGGCGCGAGCGGGGGCCGCGCGCGCGCCGACGGCGGCGACCGGGAAGACGCGGCCGCGGGCGAGCGCGACCCCGCCACCGCGGGCGACACGGGCGTGGGCGAAGGCGGCCACCACTGGGTGCCGGCGGGGGACCCCACGAGCGCGCGCGGCGGCGGCCGCCACGCGGGCGCGGGCGCCGCCGCCGCGGGCGCGCGCAGCGGCGCCGCCGGCGGCGTGCGCGCCGACGGCGGCGTTGTTGCTTGGGGATACAGGAAGCGGACGACGGCTGGGGCCGTCGCGGGCGGCGAAATGGCAGCGGCGGCCGCCGCGCCGCGCGCGCGGGCCGGCGCCGCGCGCGGCACGCTCGCGCCGCCGCCGCGCCACCACCCCGCGCCGTCGGCGCGGGACGCGATTCCGCACGGGGCGGAGCCAATCGGGAAGCCGTCGACGATGGACAACGAGGGAGGGGTGCCGCGCGCCGCCGCGGCGGCGGCAAACGCGGCGCCCGCCGCGCGCGCAGGCGCCGACGCCGCGCCGCCCGCCCACGCGCCGCCCGGCGTCCCCGGCGCCGACCCCGCGACCGAGGCGCCCGCCGCACGCTCGCGTACGCCCTTGCCGGCGCGCTTGCCGCGGCGCGTGCGGCGGACGCCGTCCGGGACGGACGCGCCGCCAAGGGGGGTCGCGGGCGGCGTCCGCGGCGTGGCAGGGGCGGCCGCGACGCGGACCCGCACGCCCGGCCCGCCGCCCGGCACGTCGATGACGGCAGAGGGCAACGAGAGCGGGGCGGGCGCGAGGTGGCGGTGCGGCGGCGCGCGCCACCCGTACTTGACCTCTCCCCTGCCCACGCCGCGCGCGTCGCGGGAGCCGGGCGGGAGGAGCGGGTGGGCGCCGTTGATGTCGACCGCGCCGGACACCAGCAGCAAGTCGCCCGTCGCGGAGCGCGCCTCGGTGAGCGGCTCGGCGCCCGCGCCGCCGCCGACGGATGCCAGCGCGCGCTCGCACCCGCCGTCCCACAGCACCAAGGTGACCGGGCCGTGCAGCGAGGCCGGCAGGGCGGCGCCCAGGCGGGCGTGCAGGGCGAGGGCGAGAGTCGCGGGCTGAGGGAAGTCGGGTCGGGGTCGGCTGCGGGAAGGCGCCGCCCGGCTGTGGGCGCGCGTTCGCGGCCCCGCTGCGTGCGCGGTCATCCACCTCGATCGCGCCGCGCCGCGTGCCGGGGCGCACGGGGCGCGGCGCTCGCCCAACCGACCGCGCCCGCCGCCCGCGCAATCCCGCCCCCAATTTCGCCCACCGTGTGCTTGCCGCTCCCCCCGTCCGGCGCCGGGAACGCGTGCACCAGAGCGTCAAAGTTTGTGGGGGTGCTGGAGGGAGGGAGGGAGCTGGGCGTCGGCGCCAGCGCGCGACTCGCGATCCGGGAACGCTCTCCGCGGGCCGCCCACGGCGTCGCTCGCCTCGCCGACCACGCCCGACACGTGGCGAGCGTCGAGCGCCGCCCCTGGGCCCGCACTCCCCCCGCCTCACCCGCGCACGGCCGCGACGACGGCGCCCGCCGCCGCGACGCTCCATCCCGCGCTCGAGTCGGCCGCCACGCCCGCGCCGGCGGCGGCAGCAAAGACGAATGCGCCCGTCAGCCCAAATTCAGCTGCCGCAACCGCCGCGCGCTCCAGCACGACCGCGTCGGGCGCGGGCGCTGGGCGCGCGGCGCCCACGCCCAGGGCGGCCGCGTTGCGCTTGGCGGGGCAGGTGAGCAGCATGGCGTGGCGAAAGGTTGGGGGGTGGCGGACCCCCCGCGCGCCGTCGGGAGTGGGCACGACTGGCGGCGACGAGGCGCGGCCCACTCTCCGCCCCCCATGTTCCGGCGGCCTGCCGCCGGGGCGACCGCTTTTGGCGTGTCGTTGACCTCCGCCGACGCGGTCCGCGCGGACGAGCCGGCGAGGAGGGAGGCGCGCGCCGACGCGTGCGCGGGCGGGCGGCTGCCCGTGGACGGCGCCGGGTGAGGGCGGAAAGCGTGGGAGGGTGCTGTGCTGCGGGCGCGGCGCGGCGCGAGCCGACATTCGACCCGCCACCGTCAGCCCGTCCTTTCTCCACCTCGTCGCGGCCCACGCCTGCGTCATCGCCGTCGCCGACCCTTCCTCCGACGCCCTCCTTGCCCTCCCCCGCCTGCTGGCCGGCGGCGGGTGGGGCGGCGGCTCGCGCGCGGTGGCGGTGGCGGCGCGCGGGCCGCGCGCGGCGGTCGCCGCTGCGCACCGCCTGGCCGCCCTGACGCCGCCCTGGGCCGTGGGGCGGCAGGTGGGGTACGCGGTGGAGCACGAAGACGTGTGCGAGCCGGTGCGAGGGGGGGGACAGGGGGGGCAAGGGTGTGGAGCGCCGCACGGCCGCGCGCGCGCGGCCCAAACCCCCCGCCCCGCCCCTCCCAGGGCGTCACCGCCGTGCGCTACCTCACCCACGATGCCCTGCTGGCCGACATCGGGCGCGACCCCCTGCTGACCGGGTGCGGCGCGGTGGCGGTCGACGGGGCCGACTCGCGCGCGCTGCGCGTCGACGCGACGCTCGCGCTGCTCAAAGCCGTCTCCCGCCGCCGCCCCGACCTGCGCATTGTCCTCTTGTGCGATGACGCGGGTGAGGCGGGGCGGCTGGCGGATTGGTGGGGGCGAGGGACTGGCGTGGCGGGCGCCGCGCCGTCGCCGGGCGCGGCCCTCATCTCCGTGTCGCCGCCCCCGTTCCCCGTGCGCGTCCAATACTTGACCGCGCCCGCACCATCTTACGTGAGCGCCGCGGCGGACGCGGTGCGCTCTTTGCACGCGGCGGGCGTGCCGGGCGACGTGGGCGTCGCGGCGCCGACGCCCGCGGCGGCGGCCGCCATCGCCGCCGCGCTGCGGGCCGACCTGCCGCCGCCGCACAAAGGGCGTTCCCTAGTTGTCCTCGTCCTGGCGGGCGACGGCGACGACGACGACGCCGCGGCGGCCGCGCTCGCGCCGCCGCGGGCCGACGCGCGCCGCGCGGTCGTCGTCGCCGACGACGGCGCCGGCGGCGGCCTGACCACGACCCCTCTCATCAACCTGGCCGCCGTCGTCGACACGATGCTCACGACGCGCGCCGGCGTCGGCGCCGGCGACGGCGTGCCGTGGCGCCGCGTCGCCCCGATCTCCGCGGCCGAGGCCGCCGCGCGCGCCGCGCGCGCGGGCCGGCGCCGCCCTGGCGTGTGCGTGCGGCTGGCGACGGAGGAGGCGGCGGGGGTGCTGGAGGAGCGGCCGCCGGCAGGGGTCGGCGCGGCCGACTTGGCGCCGACCCTCCTCCGCCTCAAGGCCCTGGGCGTGGACGCGCCGCTGGCGCTGCCCTGGCCGACGCGGCCTCCACCCGCCGCGGTGGCGGCGGGGCTCGAATCCCTGTTCGCTCTCGGCGCTGTCGACGCCGGCGGCCGCCTCACCCCCGCCGGCGCCCGCATGGCCGAGCTCCCCCTCCCCCCCCGCCTCGCCCGTGCCCTGCTCGCTGGCGGCGACGCGGGCGTCGGCGGCGCGGTGGCGACGGTGTGCGCGCTCGCGGGCGTGCGGTCGATATTTTCGGCCGCCGCCGCGCGGGCGGCGGGCTTCCCGCTGGAAGCCGCGGTCGCCTCCTTTGCCGCCTCTGAAGGCGACCCCCTCACCTGGCTCAACGTGTGGCGCGCCTGGGACGCCGCCGGCCGCCGCGGCGCGTTTGCCTCCGCCGCCGGCCTCGACCAGCGCGCCCTGCTGCGCGCGGCCGACGTGCGGGCGCAGTTGCTGGCGCACGCGGTCAGGGTGGGGGTACCGGTGGGGGACGCGGACGCGCCGCTGGTGTACGGCGCGGGGGACGCGGTCGCCCGCGCGCTCGCCGCCGGCCTCTTTGCCGCCGCCGCGCGGTCCGTCGGCCCCGCGCCGGGCGGCGGCCCCGAAGAATACGAGCCTCTCGCGCCGTGCGACGGGGGGGTGCCGGCGAGGCTGCGGCTGGTGCGGCCGAGCGTGTTGGCCGGCGCGGCGCCGCCGCCGCGCTTCATCCTCGTGGGCGACCACGCCCCGCCCACCCCCGACGCGGACGACGCGTGGACAGGGGTGCGGTGGGCGATGGCGGTGGACGCGGACGCGCTGAGGGGGGTGGCGCCCCACTATTTTTCTTAGAGGGACGAGGGGGGAGACGGGGGGGGCGCGCTGCAACACCGACCACTCCCGCACCACGCTCGCCGCCTCCATGGCAATGCGCCCTCGACCGCATCGCCCGCCCGCGCGCCCGGCGGCCGCGTCCGCCGCCGCGCCGCGCGCGCGGCATGCCGCGCTCGCGGCGCCGCCGCCGCCGCGCGCGCCGCCCGCGGGCGGCGCGCCGTCGCCCGAGGCGGTGGTGAGGAGAGGCGATGTGGGGTGGCGGAGGGCGCAATGCGCGAGGTGGGCGGGCGGGCGGGCGCCCACCAGCTCGCGCGCCGCCTCCCCCTCTCTGCAGGTCGCCGCCGCCGCCGCCGCCGCCGCCCCCGACTTTGCCGCCATCGACGCCCTCATCGCGGCCAACGTGCGCCGCGCCCAGGCCGCGCTGGCGGGGGCGCGGCTGGGCGCGCACCATTTCGCGGGGAGCACGGGGTATGGCCGCGGCGACGCCGGGAGGGCCGCGCTTGATCACGTGAGAGGGGAGACGAGTGGGTGGTCCAGGCGCGCCCGCACAGTGTCCAGAACATCGCGCCGACCCCGCCCCCTTCTTGTCCAGGCCGTCGCGGCGCTGATGGGCACGGAAACCGCCCTGGCGCGGCCGCACTTTCAGTCGGGCACGCACGCCATCGCGGCCGCCCTCTTTGGCGCCCTGCGCCCCGGGGACGAGCTTCTGATTGCGTGTGGCAGGCCGTACGACACGCTGGAGGAGGTCATAGGGACGCGAGGGGCGGCAGGAGGGGGGGAAGGCGGCGACGCCGCGCCCTCGCCGCGCGGCCTTGGCACCCTGCTCGAGTGGGGCGTCACCGCGCGCGTCGTCCCCGCCGCGGCCGACGGCGGCGTCGATTGCGCGGCGCTGGAAGCGGCGGTGGGCCAGCGTGAGTGGAGGGAAAGGTTTCTGGGGCTGGGGCTGCAAAAACGCCGCCCCCAACACTCGCCCCAACGCCTCTTGTCCCCTCCCCTCCAGGCACCCGCGTCGTCCTCATTCAACGGTCGTGCGGGTACGACCCCGCCCGGCGCACGCTGACCCTGGGCGACATCGAGGCGGCGGTGGTGGCCGCGCGCGCGGGGGGGAGGCGCGCGCGCGCGCGGGACCTCGTCGCCGCCGTCGACAACTGCTACGGCGAGTTTACGGAAGCCGCGGAACCAGGGGCCGTTGGCGCGGACCTGGTCATGGGGTCGTTCATCAAGGGGGCGGGCGGCACGATTGCGCCGGCGGGCGGCTACGTGGCGGGCCGCGCCGACCTCGTCGCCGCCGCCGCCGCCCGCCTCACCGCGCCCGGCGTCGGCGCCGACTCTGGGGCCATGGATGGCGCGTCGCTGCGGCTGCTGCTGCAGGGGCTGTGGCTCGCCCCCCACACGGTGGGGGAAGCGGTGAAGGGTGGCCGCCTCGTCGCGGCGGCGCTGAGGGCCGAAGGCGTGGCCTCCACTCCTCCACCGGGCGCGCCCGCCCCGTTCCCCTTTGTCACCTCGGCCCCGCTCGGGTCGGCCGCCCGCCTCGTCGCCTTTTGCGGCGCGGTCCAGGCCGCGTCGCCCGTCGCCGCCTACGCCCGCCCCGCCCCCGGCCCCACCCCCGGCTGCGAGCACGACGTCGTGTTTGGGGGCGGCACGTTTGTCGACGGGTCGACGGGCGAGGTGAGCGCCGACGGCCCGCTGCGCGCGCCGTACGCCGTGTATTGCCAGGGCGGCGCCCACTGGTCCCAGTGGGCGGCGCCGCTGGAGGGCGCCATTGCGGCGATGCGCGCGTGCGGGTAGGGGGGGGGGCGGAGGGACGGGGAGGGTCTGGCCACAGTTTTTGGGCGGGGAAAGAAAATCCGGGCCCCGCACTCACTCCGGCGCCCGCGGCCGCCCCTCCCCCTCCGTCTTGGCGGCCCCACACTTGACGCAGTCGCCCCGGGCGAGCAGGTTGGCCGCGCCGCACGGACAGCGCCACGCGACCCCGCCACCCTCCGCGGGCCGCTGCTCCCGCCTTTGCGGCCGCGCCCTAGGGGGCGGCGGCGGCGGGTCGTCGAAGAGGGGGACGGGCGCGGCCAGGGCGGCGTCGATCCGGGCGTCGAGGTCGGCCTCCGAGAACCACGCACGCGACGCGCGCAGCAGGGCGGCCCGGCGCTTGGCGGCGGCGGCGTCGGTGACGTCGGCGAGCGCGGCGCGCCAGCGGGCGGCCTGGGCGGCGCGGGCGGCCTGCGGGTGGTGTGGGGGCGAGGGTCGGCGAAGGGCCGCTGTGCCGTCCTTTTCCCTCTCCTCCCTCTTCCTTCTCCTCACCCGACGCTCCACAGCCGCCGCCGCCGCCGCGGTCGCCCCCTCCGTCGCCCCCGCGGCCCTGGCCGTGCGAGCCGCACGCGCCGTCACGGCGCGCGCCGCAGCGCGCGCAGCCTTGACGCCGCGTGCCGCCTCCTGCCGCGCGGCGTCGGCGGCCGCGTCGGTGGCCCACTGCTTGCGCAGGTCTAATCGAGAGAAGAGGGGCGAGGCGTGGGAATGCGGCGAGCCGTCGCGCCGCCGCCGCCCGCCCGCCCAATCGCCTCTCCTTTCACACCTGTCATCCGGCGCTCGTGCGCCAGGCGGTCGTCCAGGGCCTGCCGCGCGCCGGCTGGCGCGGCCGACGCGGCGCGCAAAGCACCGGCGAGCGACGCCGCGTGGCGGCGTTCGACCGCCGCGCGCCAGGCGGCCAGCATGGTGGTGGTGGGATGGGAGGAGAGAGGCGCGGGGCGGGAGGCTGAGGGCAGGCGCCGCCGCCGCCGCGGTCGGGAGAGTGGGGCGAGCGAAGACAGCGAGCCGACCACCCCCACACAACCGCCCTCTGCCCACCGCCGGCCTTCTCTCGCGCTCATCGCGTGGTTGCAGGAGGGTTGAAATGGATAATAAGGCGGCGCCGCGTGAATCGCGGGCGCTGCTGGGAGCAACAAAAAAGCTGCCCCCCCTCTCCCCTCTTCTCCCTCACGCGCCGCTCTCATACGGCGACACGGGGGTGGGCCCGAGCACGATGGGCGCGAGCGCGGCCGACAGGGCTGGGCCAGTGGTCGCGCCGCGCGCGGGGGGGCGCGCGGGGGGGCGTGCGGGGGCGAGGGCGGCGGCGAGCCGGACGGAGAGGGAGGGAGCGGGGGCGGCCGCGACGGGGGCGACCACCGCCGTGCGCGGGATGGCACCAGGGGCGGACGGGAGCACGGAGGCGTTGGAAGCGATTTTGGCGCTGGCGTCGTGAGGCGCCGTCGTCGTCGCCGCCGTCGGCTCGGCCAACGGCGGCAATGCAGACACGACGGCGACCGCGGCGGCCAGGGCGAGGAGGGCGAGGGCGGCCTGTGGGGGCGGGTGGCGGGTTGGCTCGGCGGCAGCGCTGTCGTCGCTGGCGTCTTGGGTGTAACGCCGCCGCCTCTGGGCGCCAGCATCGCCCGCCGCCCCATGCAAGCAATCAGCGTGATTGGCCGCGAGCGCGCGGCGCGCGAGCGGCGGCCGGCGAATGCGCCCGCGGCCCGCCGCATGCGGCCACGCTGGCCCGCCGCGCCGCGGCGGCCTCTCCTCCACTCGTGCCCGCCCCGCGCCGCTGCCACAAGCCACTTATTTACCATGCTCTTCATGGTAGCGGGTGGCGCGCGGTTGGCGTTCGGCGGGCGGAGAGCGAGCGAAGAGTGGCGTTGCGCCGCGCCGTTCTGCGTCCACACCCACTCCTTGCCTTCTCGGCGGCCGCGCGCTCGCCGCCCCCCGTCCTCACCATGTCGGCCGACCAGGAGCTCTTCGAATCCTGGTTCCGCACCGCCAACCGCTCCGGCGATGGCGTCCTGACCGGCGCCGACGCCGTCGCCTTCTTCGGGCGGTCGGGCCTGAGCCAGGGAGTACTCTTTCAGGTGTGGGGAGGGGTGGCTGGGCGCGAGCGTGCGGCGCGGGCGCCACGAAACGCGCCCATCGCGCCGCGCCCCCCTCCCCCCCCTCCTCCCCCCTCCCAGATCTGGCAAATGGTCGCGGGCGACGCCCCAGCCTTGACCAAGCCCCAGTTTTATTCGGCGCTGCGCCTGGTGTCGCTCGCGCAGGTGAGATGGGGGCGTGGGGGGTGGCAGGCTTCGCGCCGCCCCGGCAGCCCTCCAGGCGGGGCCGTGGCGATGGCAGAGGTGCCCTGGTCGGGGCAGCGGCCGGCCGACACCCGAAAACGCTCCCTCCCTTCCCTAAGCGCTCGGACGGCTCCCTCCCCGACGCGGCCGCCCGCCAAGCCCTCCTCGGCCTGGGCACCCCCCTGCCACCCCCCGCCCTGGCCGGCCTGCCCGGCGCGCCGGCCGCGGTGCGCGACTCGTGGACGCCGGCATTTTCTGCCGGCCCGCAGCGCACGCCGCCGCCGCGGCCGGCCGCCTCCGCGCCCGGCGCGCCCCCGCAAGCCGGGACGGGGGCGGTGTGGCCTCCCCTGGCGCGCGCAGACGCGGCCGCGTTCGCGGCCGAATTCGCGCGGCTCGACACGGCGCGCTCGGGCGCCCTCCCCGGCGCCGTCGCCGCGCCCGCGCTCGCGGCCGCTGGCGCCTCCCGGGACGCGCTGCGCGCGGTGTGGGCCGCGGTTGCGGGGGATGGAGGGGAGCTGAGTGCGGCGCAATTCGTCGCGGCGCGCTACCTGTCGGCGCTCGCGGCGGCGGGCGTCGCGCCGCCGGCGACGCTGCCGCCGCCCCCGTTCCCCCCCATCGCGGGCGACGGGGTGGTCGACGCCGGTGCTGCCACCGCCTGGGGTGCCGCTGCCGACGACGGCGACGGCGTGGCCGCGCTCCCGCCGGCGCCCGAGCGGCTGCGCGCCGGCGCGCCGCCGCGGCCGTCCCCCGCCCCCCTCCCGCCTCTCGCCCCCGAGCTCACCGGCCTCGCGGGCGACGACGGCGCCCGCCTGGCGGCCGCCAGAGCCGCCGCGTCCTCCGCCGCCGACGCCGCCGCCGCGGCCGCCGCGGCCGCGGCCGGCGCGGCCGCGCGCGCGGCCGCCCTCACCGCGGCCCTCCAAGAGCTCGCCCTGTTCAAGGCGCGCGCGACCACGGTGCAGCTGCAGGCGAGCCAAAGGGCTGCGGCGGAGGCGGCGGCGGCGGGGGACGCGGAACGGGCGTACGAGTCGGCGTGGGCGGCCGCCGGCCCCTCGCACGAAGCCGCGCGCGCCGCCCTCGACGACCTCACCCGCGCCAAAGCGGCGCGCGTCGCGGCCCAGACGCGGCTGGACGAGTTGAGGGGGGACGTGGAGCGGATGGCGGCGCTGCCGCCGGGGGGGGCAGAGGCGGAGCGGAAGGCGGCGGCGTCGCTCGCGGCGGACGTGGCGGTCGCCGAAGCGGCCGCCGAGCGCGGGCGCCAGCGGCAGGCAGCGGCACTGGCCGCCAAAGCGAGCGCCTTCGCGCGCCTGGAGCGGCTGCGGGCCGCTGCCGCGGCGGCCGACGCGGCGGCGGCCGACGCGTGCGCGGCCGCCGACGCGGCGGCGTCCGACCCGGCGGCGGCCGCGGCCGCCGGGCGGTCTGTTGCCGCCATGGCAGCCGCCGACGCGTCCCTGCGCGAGGCGGCGGCGGCCGCGGGCGTGGCGCTGCCGCCGCTGGTGGGGGGCGGGGGGGGGCGCGCCGGCGCGCCGCCGCTCTCGTCGCCGGAAGCCGCCGCCGGCGGCGCGGCCGATTGGGACGACTGGGACGATGCCGGGTATGATGTCGTGGACGCGCTGCCGCCCGCGGGGGTTGTGGCGGAGGACGACGGAGAGGAGGAAGAGGAGGGGAGCGACGGCGGCGCCCCGGCTGCCGCCTCGCCCAAGGCCGCTCGGGCGGCCTCGCCGGCGTCGTCGTCCGTGAGCGAGGCGGAGGTCGAGCCGCCCGCGCCCGCGGCGGCTGCGCCGGGGTGGGCCGCGTTCGGATGAGCGGGAGAGGGCGGCGCCTTTTAAAGCCCGGTCGCGCGGTCACACGCACGCCCGCCGTGGGCGCGGGCGGCCCGACTGCTCTCCGCTCCCTCAAAACGTGCCCCCATTCCAGCCAAAGTCGGACCGGGCGGCATCGTGGAAGGAGAGGTAGAAGCGGTTTGCGGGGACCCCCAGCCGCGCGGTCACCACGTCGGCGACCGCCCTGGAAATCGCTTTGTTCTTGTCGCCGCCGATGGCGCCGATGGACAGGAGTTCGCCGTAGGCGGCGGGCGCTTCCGTGCCGCCGAACAGGAGGGGGACGTCGGCCCTCGCCGACACGAGGACGTACGACTCGGGCTTCCCTGTCGCGGCCGCCACCGCGGCCGACAGCGCTTTCAGCGTGTCGGACAAGTCGACGCCGTTGCCGGGGACTGGGGTGTGGGGTTGGGGTTGGGTGTTTGGTGGTCGGAGGTTGGGGCGCCCGAGGTCCGCCTGTCGCTCGCGCGCCCGGTGGGTGGCTGCAGGCGCACCGTTGGTGATGATGTTGAGGGTGGGCATGGCTGGAGGGCGTCGATGGAGAGCGGAGAGTGAGCGCGGCGAGCGGCCGCACTCCCTGACGCGGCCGCCGGGCCGGCGGCTAGCCCGACGGTGTGGGTGTGTGGAGTGCCCAGTCGCCCCCTGCTACGCTCCTACTTGCATCGCCAGCCGCCCTGGGCGGCTGCGGCATGCGGGCGCCGGCCCGCAGCGCAGGGCGGGTTCGCCAGCCGCCGCCACCTCGCGTGCCGACCACTAGATTGATGGCGCCATCCATCCATGGGCCGTCAACACGGGCGCGGGCGGCGCCGGGCGACGCGCACGCGTCGCGCGAGTCTTTCCACCCGCTCACGGCGCCGCTCGTCTGGACGGTGGGCATATGGTTTGAGGGGGGGATCAGAGAGCCGGCGCGGCGCGGCGCGTGCGTCGGACGACCCCCTCTCTCCTCTCCAGGGCGACGACGCCGCCGCGCTCGCGCCCGGCTCGCCTCTGTCCTCCCTCCCCCCCTTCTGGAAGGTCATGCTCCTCTCCGACGGCTCCGTCACCCGCCACCTGCACCTGGCGACGGGGGTGGCGGCCACGGTGGAGGTGTTGGGCATGGGGAGGGTCGCCGGCGGGTCGACACTCCCGCCCCCCCTCCCGCCCGGCGCCGAGCTGCTGGCCGAGCCCCTGCTGCAGCGCCGCGTCCTGCTGAAACATGGGACCACGGGGCAGCCCCTGGTGTACGCGGTGTCGTGGTGGAATGAAGAGGCCGCGGCCGCGGCGGTCGGCGCGAAACCCGACGCCCCGATCTGGACCTCGCTCGCCGCCTCCCGCACCGAGCTGTTTCGCGACATTCGGTCGGTCACGCTGGGCGGGTGCCCGGCGCTGGAGGCCATGCTGCTGGGACGGGTGGAGGGCGGGAGCGATCCGCGCTCGACCCCTCCTCTTTTCTGGGGCCGGCACTACATCTTTTGGCGGGGCGGGCGCCCGCTGACCGTCATCTACGAAGCCTTCTCGCCCGCGTTGGCCGAGTATCTGGGGCCGTGCGCGTGAGGGAGGGGGAAAGAGAGAGGGTGGCCGCGCGCGCAACCCTTTCTCCCCCCTTGCAATGCTGTTGCACGCCCGCGCCCCTCACTTTTTGGCGCGCCCGCGAGCTGGAGCAGCCGCCTTCCCCGCGCCGCTCGAGGGCCATTTCGCCGGCCGGCGCGGCAGGTCGGCCGACCGGTCGGCCGGGATGCAGTGCGAGACCAGCACCGCCTCCGTGCTCGCCCGCGCCGCCGCGACGTCCAGGACAACAACTTGGTCGTAGTCCAGGTCGAACCGGGCGTCCCGGCCGGATAAAGCGTCGACGGCCAACACGAGCGAGGCCAAGTCGGCGATGGCCCGCCCGGCGACTGCGCGCACGCGCGTGTTGACGATCTCCTCGACGCCGACCGCGGCGTCGCATGCAAGAACGTGGGCCAGGACCACGATCTGGTCGCCGGGGTGCGCGACCTAGGAGAAGAGCGGTTTTTGGGCTGTCGGCGCGGGCCGCGCGCGCGCGCCGCGCTCTCGTCTCTCTCTCTCTCTCCCCACCTGGCCGTGCATCATCGCGTCCAGCAGCTTGACCGGCGCATCAAAGTCGAAATCCTTGCCATACTCGGCGCGCAGGAGGGGGACCGAGAGGGTTAAAAAAACGAGTCCGCCAAACAGAAAGAAGCTCGGCGCGCGGCCGTTGATGTGGATCGGCACCGCGCGCTCGGGCGCGGACAGAGCGGTGCGCACCTCGAGCTCCTTGCCGTCACGAAGCACTGTGAGCGCCGCCGTCTCGCCCGCGTGTTTGGCGGAGACCAGGAACGAGAACGTGATGCGCTCGTTGGCGCGAAAAAACACGGTCCCGTCGCACGCGATGGGAGTGCCGTCGAACGAGAGCAGGACGTCGCCCTTGCGCAGCACGGCGGCGGCCGGGCTCGTCGGCTCCACACGGCGCACGAGGACGCCCTTTTGGGAGGGCGGCATGGCCAGCGCGCGGCGCAGCGGCGGCGACTCGAGTTTTTGCCAGTCGACGCCGAGCGACATGAACCCGGCAAAGCGCCCGTTGCGCTCGACGTCCTGGCAAAAGTGATGCACGATCGGCGGCGGGATCACGTACCTGGAGCGGGTGTGTGCCGGGGTTGGGCCGGCGCGGCGCGCAGCGCGCGGCAGCCGCGGCCGCTCTGTCACCGCGCGTGGTCGAGTCGACGGCGCCGCAGACCGTGCCGCCCGCGAGCGCGGCGGACCGGGCGCGGTCTCCACAAAACGGCCCCCCTGCCACGCCTCCCGCCTCTCACCCGATGTTCTCCGCGTCCGACCCCGCCATCGATTGGAACGCGATGCCCACGCATTCACCCGCCTGGTTGAAGCATGGACCCCCACTGTTGCCTCCATTGATCGCGGACGACGTCTGCAGGCCCAAAAGCTCGGCCGCGCCGTGCACGTAGGAGATGACCTGAAAAAGGGTGGGGTTGAGCGATGATCGGGGTGGTGCGAGGGGTGGAGCGGCCGACGCGCTCGCCTGCCTCCCCTCCTCCCTCTCTCCTCTTCCTGACCTCGATCCGGGACGCGACGCCGGACGTGACCGAGAGCGAGTCGCCGCCAATGGGGTACCCCACCACCGTGACGTCGTCCTGCAGCCGCGGCGTCGCGCCAAACGCGACCGCGGGCGGCGCGCGCGGCCCGCGCCAAAAGGATTCGTCGTCGACCGCCAGGAGCGCGATGTCGCACTCGGGGCCGATGGCCAGGACGCGGGCCACGAACTTGGTGTCGTCGCCGCGGCGGCGCACTTGGACCTAGAGGGGAGAAGAGGAGAGAGGGAGGAGGGTGGTTGCGAAAAAGAGAGGGCGGCAGCGGCTGCGACCCCGACCCTCGAGGGCGGCAGCGGCTGCCAACCCCCACCCTCCCCCTGGAGGGTGGGGATTTAAAGGATGAGAGTTTAAACTCTCTCACCTGGGCAGCGTAGTCGACCGAGTGCGCATTCGTGAGGATGCGTCTCCCTTCAATCGCAAACCCGGACGACGTCGACGCGGCCTGCCGCTTGCGCTGCCAGGGTTGCGAAAAATTGGGCTCCGCATGCACACAGAATACCTTTACGACCGAGTCCATCATGCGGGAGGAGAGAGGGGGCTCCGAAGAGTCGGCACGGTGGCGGTCGCGGTCGGCGCACGGCGACGCGGGGGCGGACGGGCCGCGGTCGCCGCCACCCCGTTTGCCGCGCTTTGGAGGGTCGGCGTCGTCGCCGGAGCCGGGGTCATCGCGCCGGCGGCGGCCGGCGGCGCGGGGGGTTGGGGCGGGGTCGGCGGTGGCCTAGGGAGAAGGGGGTCCGGCGTCGGCCGACGCCCGGCCCGTTCTTCCACACCGCCTGCATTGCAGTTGCATGTCGCACCTGGGGCGCCGCGCCCGCCTTGGGCGCCTTGCGCGGGGCCATAGCGGCGCGCGGAGATCTGCTGCCTCGCCCGGCTCTTGGCGACTCTGTGGCGGTGTGTGGACCGGCAGCGATGCCGGGCCCGGATCGACGGGGGTGCGGCGGACGCGCTGGCCGCGGCAAAGAGAGAGTGCAGGCGGCGGCGATTGCGACGGCGCCACTCTGCTGCCGCCCACCACCCCCACCCCCTCAACCATCATGGCCGCCGCCGCCGCCGCGCTCGCCGCCGCGCGCGACGTCGTGCGGGCGACGCCGCTCGACCGGCTCGCGCCGGCCGACGCGCGCGAGTACCTGCGGCTGGTGCGAGAGAGAGAGAGAGAGAGAGAGAGAGAGAGAGAGAGAGAGAGAGAGAGAGAGAGAGAGAGAGAGAGAGAGAGAGAGAGAGAGAGAGAGAGAGAGAGCGAGAGAGAGAGAGCGAGCCACCGAGAGAGAGAGAGACGGTGATTGGTGGCGTGCGCGGCGGCCGACGCGGGCGCGGGTCGACGCCCTCTCGATCCCCCAGGCGCGCGAGCAGCGGGCGGCCGACCACCGGGA
>Ga0315289_10002865_pt1 | contig 26300 bp, 16 predicted proteins | sample YL17G11_40_MG_FD_203452 | JGI IMG/M metagenome (GOLD analysis project Ga0315289, IMG submission 203452) | Sediment microbial communities from Yellowstone Lake, YNP, Wyoming, USA - YL17G11_40 | ecosystem: Environmental > Aquatic > Freshwater > Lake > Sediment | place: USA: Wyoming | collected...
AGGTCGCCCTCCGCGACGTTGGCCGCGTAAATCATGGGCTTGGCCGTCAGCAGTTGCAGCAGGCGCACGTACCCGGCCTCCTCCTCCGTCAGGGGCACGCCCCGGGCGGGCTGGCCCGCCTCCAGGGCGGCCGCGATGCGTGTGAGGGCGGCGGTCTCGATCTCGGCCGCCGCCGCTTCTTCTTTGGACCGCGACCGGCCGCCCTTGGCCAGGCGGGTCAGCCTTTTCTCGACCTGGGCATAATCAGCCAAGGCCAACTCGAAATTGATGATGTCCGCGTCCTCCGTCGGGTCGACCGCCCCGCTGACGTGGATGACGTTCTCATCCTCAAAGCATCGCACCACCTGGACGATGGCATCGCACTCCCGGATGTTGGCCAGGAACTGGTTGCCTAGGCCCTCACCGGAGGCCGCACCTTTCACCAGGCCTGCAATGTCAACAAACTCGACGACCGTCGGGATGATGGCCTTTGACTTGGTGATGGTAGAAAGAGCTTCCAGGCGGGCGTCGGGCACCGTGACCAAGCCAACGTTGGGCTCGATGGTGCAGAACGGGAAGTTGGCGGCGGCGGCTTTGGCGTTCTCGCACAGCGCGTTGAAGAGGGTGGACTGGGATGAGGAGGGGAGGGGAGGTGGTTGAGAAAAGAGATGAGGTGTGGGCACGTCGAGCTAGCCTCCTCCCTTCTAGCGCCATTCCAGCCCCGTCCCGACCCTCTGCCGCCTTAACGCTGGATTCAAGCGTCTATCCTGTCACCCACTCCTCCTGCTGGAGGGATCGTCCACCCTCATCTCCTTCTCACCTTGCCAACATTCGGCAGGCCGACGATGCCGGCCTTCAAGCCGTGCGCGACGAGCGAGGAGGTGCGCAGGCCGCGGCGTGTGGACGTGAAGGGTGAGCCGCCCAGGGCCCGCCGCACAGGGGCGAGACCAGGCACATGCACAGCGGCTGGAGCAGCAGTGCCAGCTGACGCACGCACACTGCTCAGCCCGCGGGCGGCAAAGGGTAGGAGCGAGCGAGACGGCCGCCGTCCAAGCGCGCCGCCGGCGCGGTGGGAGGCGTGGCTGCCGCGGGAAAAAGCAGCCGCGCTAGAGCGGGCCAGGAGCTGCATGACTTTGCTGGTGGTTGTCTAGCCGAGGGCCAGAAAATGTGCTGCGAGGCTCTGCCGACAGCACGCGGCGGAAAAGAAGAGAGAATGTGGTCAGTGGTTGCGTCCACTCCAACGAAGCACTGCTAGGCCGTCGCTCCTTTTTAATTGATTTCCGTGCGTCCCGCAACACGCGATGGCGACCCGCCCCACCCCGCCCACCCCACCCCGGGAACTCTTGGAACCTAAGGCAGAAACGTCGGCCGTAGGTGAGATGAGGGTTGTGGTCAGCGCGCCAGCGGCGGCAGTTGCTCTCCCTGCGCACTCTCCATTGGCCAGCTCGCGCATTTTTTCTCATCATCAACCTTCTCTCCATTTTCCATTCACACACAGAACGCCTCATCGCCGCCGAGGTCCGCAAGGCCCGGGGACCCTTACCCCCGACCGCCCCACCCCTGAACTCCCCGCTGCTTGCTCGCGCGGCCGCTTTTCTGCCCAACCTGGCCGCCGCCAACGACGCCCTAGCCGCTGCCGTCGCGGCGGGTGCGCCGCCCTCCACCTTTGATGTGGAGGCCGTCGACGAGGGCGCCCCGCACGTGGCCATGGAGGTCGCCTGCGGGGTGGTGGAGTTAGGGGACGATGCCGCGCTGGCGGCGGCGGAGGCGGCCCTAGCGGCGGGTGGGCCGGGTGGGTTGCCGCTCGAGGCCTCGACCCCCTCTTCTTCCAGCGAGAGCGAGAGCGAGAGTGATGGGGAGGAGGTAGAGGAAGGAGAGGGGGGTGGTAAGGGAGAGGAGGCGGCTGCCGGCGCGGAGGCGCCCGCCACCACTGCTGCTGCGACCACCGCCCCGCCCCGCCGACGTAAGCGGCGGGCGGGCATTGAGGAGGTCGGGTGATAGATTGAAAACGATTTTGTGTCACCTTTTGTTTTTTTTCTTATAAGCACTCATCTCATCGCCACCGCCGCCCCGAAAGCCCGGACCGCCACCGCTGCGGCGGGTGCCGCCGCATCTGCCGCATCCTGCGCCAGGTCCGCTGCGTCTGTCAAGACTTTTAAGGTGGCTGCCAGCGCGTCCTGCGGCGCCAGCGTGCCCAGGAGGGGGTCGGCGAGCAGGGCAGTCGCAAAAAGGGCAGAGCCCTTGGTTGCGGCCGCTCCTCCCGCGCCCGCCGCCGCGCCGAGGGCTGACAGGGTGTCGCCTACAGCCTGGGTGCTCGCATGCTGGCTCAGGGCGGCCAGCGCAGGGCCCGGGCCCGGGAATGACGGGCTCTCTGGGTCGCCACTCGCGTACACAGCTACCAGGCGGGGCAGGGCAGCCAGCAAGCCTGGTGGTGCCCCGGCCCCGCCCGCCCGCTCACCCGCTGCCGCCGCGCCCAGGGTGGCGAGGGCACCCAGCGCGGCTTTGGCGGCCGCGGCAGGGGAGGGCGCACCCTCGACAGCCCCTAGAAGCCCGGGCTCCAGCGCAACACACGCAGCCCCAGGGTCGCCCGCGCTTACCAGGGCGGCCGACCCGACCGCCACGGCGTCCGCGTGCGCGACCCACCCGGGCGGCCCGGCCGCGCCTTTTCCCGCCCCGCCGCCCGTCAGCAAGGACAGGAGCAGACCCCCAAAACCAATCGGGTCGACGATGGCGCTACCACCAGTGCGCACGCGGCGGGCGACCGCCCCGACCAGGCGCGGCCCGAGCGCAGGGTCAGCCGGCCCGCCCTTCCCGGCCCCGCTCAGCGTCAGCAGTGCCGCCGCCGTCATCAGGGGGGTGCGCACTGCGGGCAGGTACTCCACCAGGTCGACCGCCAAGGAGGCGGGCGAGGAGGAGGCAGATGTGGGGGCGGGTGGTGGCAGGCGGGCCAGGGGGCCCAGCAGCAAGCGGCGGCCCGTGCTGCTGGTGCCTCCCTGTCTCTTCTTCTGTGGTACCACCGCCGACGCTAGCAGGGTCGCCAGCTCGTCGCCGACATCGGTCAGGGCGGCCTCCAGCTCACCACCTGGGACCGCCACCCGGGCGGCCGCGTGGAGCGCCCGCAAGCCTGCCTGCGTCGCCCCCGGCCGCCCGGCCCCGACCTCCCACAGCCAGCGGGGCAAGGGGCGCACCCAGGCCGCCGCGATGGCGTCAGGGACACGCCCGCCACTGCCACTGAGAAGCCGTGCCTGGGCACGGACGGCGGCCAGGCGGTCGAGCGAGGTGGCGGCGGACCGGAGGGCGAAGGCGCCGACGGCGGTCAGGAGGGCCGCCGCGGGCTGAGGCGGCAGGACGGGGAGCGTCCGCTCCACCGCGGCCAAGGCGGCGGACGCCGCGCCGGGCGGGGGGACCGGGGCAGGGCCTGACGCGTCGGCTTCCCCACCAGCCGCGTCGGTGGCCGGCGGCAAGGCCCGGCCGTCGGCGAGCAGGGAGGCGGCGAGGGACAAGAGGGGGGCCGCCCAGGTATCGGCGGCATCGCCTGTGCTGCTCCCTTCCGTTCCTAATAAAACCGGCAGGGTCTCGCCCAACAGGCGGACGCCCTCCAGGTTGAGGCGGGCGAGGGCGGACAGCGTGGGGGCGTGCTTCGCGGCGGCCGAGCCGGCGGGCGGGGCGGGAGCGGGCAGGCGGGCGAGGACGGAGGCAGCGACAGTGGCGGTTGTGGTGGTGGGGTAGGTGCCGGCCCCTCCACCGCCGTCACCGCCTGGCCGCCGCATGGCGAGGCGGAGGCAGGCCACGATGTCGGCCGCGCAGGTCGGGGCTGCTTCCGGGGCGGCCCCTGTTGTGGTGGTGGGCGTGGGCGCGCCACCACCGGCGACCCCGCCCCTCCCGCGCTTGGTCGGGCGCACACCACCCCCGCCGCCCTCCCCGTCCACCTGCCGCTTGCCGCCGTCGCCCCGGCCGGTGGCGGGGCGGGCGAGGGCCAGAGCCGCGGGCGCGCACTCCTCCCAGGCACGCATGAGGCCGGCGATCAGGGGGTCGGTGCCAGACGGCCCGCCGTCCCGGGGCGGGGTCGGCGGGGCAACCTCACCCTCACCACCCGCCAGCCACCCGCACCGCCGTCCAAACAGTGGCTGGCCGGGCGGGGCGGGCGGGGCGGGGGCGCCAGCCTCCTTCCCGGCCGCTCCCTCAGCCGCGCCGGTCCCTCCACACACAGCCACCAGCAGGCGGCGCACGCCCGCCACCGTCCGGGCGAGCGCGCCCAGGGAGCCCGCCGCGAGTGAGGCCGCCCGCAGGCCGGGCGCCAGCAAGCCCGCGGCCGCGCCCAGGACGGCGTCCGCGCCGGGCGCGGCGCTCCCACCACTCCCGCCGCACACGTCCAGGATGTCGCCCGCCAGTGACAGTGCGTCCCGGCGGACGCCCGGGTCCACAGAGGTCATCGCCCGTCGGGCGTGCGCGAGCAGGAGCGGGGCGAAAGGGGTGGTAGCCGAGCAGGTGGTCGAGGCACGCTCCCCACCTCCGCCCCCACCACCCTGCACAGCCAGCAGCACCGCCACCATCGCCGGCCCCAGCCTGGCCCGGACCCCGCCATCCCCGTCCCCCGCCGCCTCGGCCAGGGCTTCCAGGGTGGGGCCGGCCAGGCGGGCGGCCGCGCCTGGGTGGGCGGTCGCGAGCTCACACACACCGCCTAGCGCGTCGGCCCGCACCCGGGCCGCCGGGTGGGAGAGCTGGGAGAGGAGCTCACCCAGCGTGAGGCCGCGGGAGGCCGCGACGGCGGCCCCCCCGCGCTCCGCGGCGACGGACTGGGAGGGGAGGGTGAGGGTTTTGGAGGCGATGGTCGTGTTGGCCGCGTTGTCGGCCGGCGCGAGCTTGCGCCCGACCTTGCGCTTGGCCTTCTTGAAGTCGATGCCCACGCCCGCGGGTTTTTTAGGGGCAGACGCCCCGGGCCGCTTCTTGCCGGACCCGGCGCGGCGGGCCTTGGGCATGGCGAGGGAGGGGCGTGGGGCGCGAGAGCCCAAAGACAAATGCGCGGCGGCTAGGTGCGTGCGTGCCTGCTAGTATAAAGAGTGAGCCCGCGCACGGGCGCCCCAATGCTAGATCAGAGGGGGTCGGAGGAGGGTGTTGAAGGGGTGCGTGCGAGGAGGTGCGTGCCCGCTAGCCTGCATGGGGGTGTGCTAGCCACACGTACAGTCTGAGAGCAAAAGCGGCGAAATTTCAGAGCGCCGATTCAGTGTGACCCTCTTTTTTGCTCTCTCATCTTCGCCGCGCAGCACACGCCTCTCTCTCCCTTTCACGCGCCCATCACGCACAAGATGGCTCATCTCGCTTCCCTGCTTCCCAGGAGCGTGTTGACGGGATACGCTGAGACGCGGATGCAACCCGAATCAAGAGACGGCAGAGACGGCAGCGCCGCCCGCGCTCGGACCACCCCCACTACTCCAACCTCCTCCCCCCGCTTTGCCGCTGCCTCGCCCACAGAAACTTCCACGCGCCCGCCCCTGCGTGACACGCTCTCTGCCGCTGGCAAGCGGGCTCTTGGCGGGGGCATCCCCGGCGCCGCGGCCATGGGCGTCCAAGTCCTGTCCCTCATGTGGTTACGCACGACGGTCAACTACCAGTACTCCAAGGGAGTCGGCACGCGGGAAGCGCTGAAAACACTCTACCGCGATGGCGGCGTCCGCCGTTTTTACCGGGGCGTCGGCCCGGCCTTGATTCAGGGCCCGCTCTCCCGATTTGGGGACACGGCCGCCAACGCGGCGACGCTCAGCATCCTGGACGCCTACCCCTCGACGGCGTCCCTGCCCGCCGCGATCAAGACCATGGCCGCCTCGTTTGCCGCGGGCGGGTTTCGGATCTTTCTGATGCCGGTCGATGCCGTCAAGACCAGCCTCCAGGTCAACGGGGCGGACGGCCTCAAGCTCCTGCGGTCCAAGATTGGTGTGTCCGGCCCGGGCGTCCTTTACCACGGCGCCCTGGCGTCCGCAGCCGCCACAACCGCGGGTCACTACCCCTGGTTCGCTGTGTACAACAGTGCAAATGCATCCTTACCTCAGTACGAGGATTTGCCCAGGCGCCTCCTGCGCTCCGCGGTCATCGGGTTCTGTGCCTCCGCCGTCTCGGACACGGTCTCCAACTCAATCCGGGTCGTCAAAGTGTCGAAGCAAGCCTCCCTGACCGCGCAGACCTACCCGCAGGTCGTGCGGGCGATCATTGAGAAGGATGGGGTGGGCGGCCTGATGACGCGCGGGCTGAAGACCAAGATCCTGAGCAACGGCCTGCAGGGCCTGATGTTCAGTGTCTTGTGGCGACTGGGTCAGGATGCTTGGGACAAGCGGGAGGGCGAGAAGGAAGCTTGACGACGAGGGAAGAGCTGATATAGGGCGAGGAGAAATGATGGCAGGTGTTGAAAAGAGAAGAGCATGATTGTTTGCAGCACAGAACGTGAGTCCTTTTAATAGCGCGTGCGCCCGCGCGTCTCTGCACGCATTCCACGCATCCGTTTGCGCGGCCTAGTAGCGAGACAAGTCACCTTTGTCTCCATGGTAGACACCTCCGAAGTGGACAGCCTCCTTGCCCGGGCGGCGGTGAGTGTAATGCGAGCGGGTTCTCGAGCATCGGCTAGGTGCCGCCGCGCTTCGGCCGTCACGCACGATTCTGCCACGCCCCAATCCACCATGCATCGCCCCATCCCCACTAACGTGACCTCTCATTCCTCTCCTCCCACTGTTCAGACGGATGCGACCGCATCGGGCGCCTTGTCTGCCTCAATTTGGTCCTCCCCAGCCGCCGTCGCGGCGACGTCCGTCCCGCGGTGGCTGGCCTTGCTCACAGAGGCCCTGCGGTCGGGGAAAGGCGGCAAGGCCAAGGGGCCTGGTCCTGAGGCTGCCCTAGACCCGCAGGTGGAGGTCGGTCTGTGGGCCGCCGCCCGGGCGGTGGTGGCGAGGTAAGAAAGAGTAGAGACGGCGAGAGCAGGCGGCGGCGCGGAGCATGTCCCCTCCCGACCTCTGCTCACGTTTTTCCCTCTTTTTCTTTGATTTTCACACAGGTCCGACCAACTGGCCGCCGCCGACCCCGCCCTACGTCGGGACATCGCTCCTCCCATCGGCCGCCTCGCCGGCTTGGCTCTGTCCTGCTTGGAAGCCCACCCCACCGCCCCCGCCGCCGAAGCCCTGGCGTCCGTTCTGGCTGCTTTCCCGGGCGCTGCGCGCGCGCACGCGGGGGGTGGGCGGGCGGCTGCGTGGGCGGGAGGGGCGCTGAGCGCCGCGTTGACGGGTTCAGGCGACAGGATGCCTAGTGCTAGCTCACTGGAGCTTGGCTGCTCCGCCGCCCGCGTCCTGGCCCTCGCCCCACGCACGGCGCCCGCGGGAGAAGGCGCTGCCGCCGCGGCCTGGGGTGAGGCGGGCCAGGGACTGCTGGCCACCGCGGCGTCCGCCCTGGACACCGCCCTGGCGGGCAGCGGAGAGGATGGCGCGCTGGTTGCTGCCGCGTCTTCTTCCCTGGACCCGACTGCCAAAGCGTCGGATGCGGCGGCGGCGGCGGCCTCGCAGGCCTCCACCTCCAGCCGGGCGGCCGCGCTCAGGCGGGCAGGTGGGGCAATGGACGCGCTGGAGCGCCTCCTCTCCGCGGGGTCCGGCAGCCCCGGTGGCGCGCCACTGCCAGGCCCGGGCATCGTGGCCCTGGTAGCCCGGATTATCGGGGCGCCCCGGGAAGGACGGGGCTCGCCTTCCAAGGCGTCGAACCCGCCCGGCGCCGCGCCAGCCACCCTGTCTGCCGCAGCGCTCGGCCTCCTCACGTCATTCCTGCGCGCCGCCGGTGGGTCCGCGGCCCTCGCGCCCACCGCCGCGGCTGCCGGGAGGACGCTGACTGATGCACTCTCCGCCATCGGCGCCAGCCCGGCGGATGGCGCAGGCCGCCCGTCGCCAGCCGCCCGACCCTGGCGCCCGCACCGGGCAGAAGAGGCGTCCGTGCGAGCGGCGCTCTATGTCGCCGCGGCCGCCGTCGCCGACACGTGCGGCATTGCCACGTCCCTCCGCCTGGCGCCCATCCTTATACCGTTGGTCTGGTCGGATGGCGTGGCCTGGATAGGAGTGGCGGAGGTTGCGCCGAGCAGCGCGGCCACCGCTGCCCCTACAACCGGGCGCAAGCGGAAGGGACGCTGCGTCGAGGAGCAGCAGCCCTCAACAACGACGCCAGCGGCCGCCCGGGCTGCTGCCAGGGTCGGTGGGGATGACAAGGCCCGCCGCTTCATCATCGCGGGCGCTGCCCTCGATGCCCTGCAAGCCCTGCTCCGCACCTGCGGCCCCGCACTGCCGTCTGCCCTGCGTGCCAAGGCAGACATGACTGCGAGCGCCGCGGCCGCCCGCCTGGAAACGGCGGCTGGGTCGGCCGCTTCCGCCGCAACGGCGGCCATAATGGACACCACCCGGGCGTCTGCCCTGCGCGCCCTGACCACCTCCCTCCTCTCCCCCAACGCCCACCGCCCGCCGCACCTGCCCCTGGCGCTCGCTCTGCTGGCGTCCGCCGCCCGGGTGGGCGGCCCCACCTCGGCGGCCGTCGCGCGGGATGCCCTCCTCGCGACGGAGGCCCTCCTTCACGCCCGGGCGGTCCCGCCGGCCGGTGGGGCGGTGGGTGGGGAGGTGCTTTCCTTGGTGCCGCCAGGGCTGTGGGCGCCGCAGGGGCTGTTCGGCGGTGAGGAGGAGGAGCCGGCGAGTGAGGATGAAGAAGGTGGTGGGATGGAGGTGGAGGTGGCTGTGGGCGCGCTGGTGATGCGTGCGCCCAGCCCGCCGCCAGCACCCGCCCCCCCTCCGCCGCCGCCGCCGCCGGCCGCAGTGGTAGAGGCGGTCGTGACGGGAGCGGACGCGCCGGCGGCCGTGCCCGTCTTTGCACCAGTGCCAGCGCCTGCGCCTGTCCCCGCCGCCCCTTCTCCTCCCGCCCACCAACCCGCCGCCTCTGGCGCCTCCTTGCCCTCCCTGGACAGCGGGTCCGAGAACGAGTGAATGCAAAGAAGAAATAAAGGAATTGAAAATCTCGGTCACAAACAAAAACGCACGCGCACACACTGCTCAACCCATCCATCCAAACCCAGCTTTTTTTCTCTCACTCATCTCTCCTCATTTCGCCTCCGCCATGCTCAGCCGCTCCATGTCCGCAATGTGGCCCGCAATCACCGCCGCCTCCGCCTCCGCCTTGGCCAGCTTGTCCGTATCCAGCTCCTGCACGTCCATCGGCGTCTTGGTCGCGTACGTGCTGGCCGCCTGGGCGGCCTTGATCTTGGCGGCTGCGACCGCGACTGTGTCAGCCCGGGCCGCCAGCTTCGCCAACTCTTTCGCCGGGTCCAGCACGCCCGCCAGGGCAATGGCGATCGACAGGGACTCGCTGATGACGGCAACACCGCAGCCGGGAGGGGGCGGGGCGCCAGGCGCGCACACTTCCACGGCAGCGGCAAAGCCGAGCGCGGCCAGTGCGCCACACCCTTCCGCCCCAAACGCGGCTGCGGCCGCCCCGTCGGCCGGCAACACAAACAGCGGCGGCTGCTGGCGGGTGGTCAGCCCGTAACCCGCCCGGAGGGAGCGGGCAGCCGTTGCGGCAGCTGAGACAGCAGTCATGGCCGCCTCGGCGCCGGGGTCGGTGCGCCCGCAAGGCGCCGGATATGGGGCCACCATGATGGAGGCGGGCTCCGGCGCGGCCCCCCCTCTCGGCAAGCGCTGCCACAGCTCCTCTGTGACGAACGGCATGAGCGGGTGGAGCAGGCGCAGGCCGGCATCCAAGGCCGCCCACAGGGTCTGGCGGAAGGCGGCCGCCGTGGCCGGGTCGGACGCGGAGGACGCCAAGGCCGGCTTGACGAGTTCGATAAACACGTCGCACACCTCGTTCTGCCAAAATACGTACAGGGCCGCGGCAGCGTCTGCAAACTCGTACGCACAAAAGGACTTGGAGGCGGACCCCGCCGCGGCGTCCAGGCGGGACAGGATCCAGCGGCAGGCGAGGGGCAGGGCAGACGCGGCCGGCCCACCAGCCACGGCCGCCGGGTCGGGCTTGAAGGAGCCGCCGCCCTCCCCACCGAGGTTGATGACGGCAAAGCGGATGGCATTCCACAGCTTGTTGCACCAGTGCCGGTAGGTGACGACCCGCTGGATGTCCAGGTTGATGTCCCGGGCCTGGGTGGTGTAGGAGACGAGGGCCAGGCGCAGCGCGTCCGCCCCGCACTCCTCGATGCCGTCCGGGAAGTCGACGGCCTGGCCCTGCTTGGCGACCGCGACCTCGCGCGGGTCGAGGTTGGTCCCGTCTAGCGTCGCGTTGAGAGCCTCCAGCGTGATGCCCTCAATCACGTGCAGGGGGTCGACCACGTTGCCGAGAGACTTGCTCATCTTGCGGCCGTGCGCATCCCGGACCATGGTGTGCAGGTAAATGGTGTGGAAGGGTGCGGCGCCCATCAGCTCTAGGCCCATCATCGCCATGCGGGCGACCCAGAAGAAGAGGATGTCGTGGCCCGTCTCCAGCAGGCTGGTCGGGTAGTGCGCCCGCAGGTCGGGCGTGGCCTCCGGCCAGCCAAAGACGGCAAAGGGGAAGAGGCCGGAGGAGAACCAGGTGTCCAGGACGTCCTCGTCCTGGGTGACGGACAGGGAGGCCGGGTCGGCGTCGGGGAGCAGCGCGCAGGCGGCCGCCAGGGCCGCCGCCTCGTCCCCGGCCACCACCCACCGGGCCGTGTCCTCGGTCGGCGAGCCGGGGGCGCCCACCTTCCCCGGCGCATCGCTCGCGCACCGCACGTAGAAGGCCGGGATGCGGTGCCCCCACCAGAGCTGGCGGGAGACGCACCAGTCCCGGATGTTGTCCAGCCAGCGGTGCCAGGTGGCCTCCGCCTCGGGTGGCACGACGCGGATGGACCCGTCACGCACGGCGTCGCCGGCCTTGGCCGCCATGCCGGCGCAGCTCACCCACCACTGGGGCTTGAGCACGGGCTCGACGACGTCGCCGGACCGGGAGCACAGGCCCAAGCGCATGGGGTTGGGGGCGACGCCCCGGAAGAGGCCTTCCTCTTTCAACCAGTCCACGACCGCGACGCGGGCGTCGAAGCGCCCGAGCCCGCCGAACCGGTCCCCGCCCGCGGCGGGCGTGATGCGACCCTCGTCATCAAATACGGACATAAACTCCAGGCCGTGCCGCTTGCCCGTCGCGAAATCGTTTGGGTCGTGGGCAGGTGTGATTTTGACGGCGCCCGTCCCAAAACTCATGTCCACCAGCTCCCTGTCCGCGATGATGGGGATGCGCCGCCCGGTCAGGGGGTGCAGGGCGTGCGTGCCAACGAGGGCCGTGTACCGCGGGTCATCTGGGTGGACGGCGACGGCTGTGTCGCCCAGCATCGTCTCCGGGCGGGTGGTCGCGACGACGATCTCAGACACCCCATCGCCTGCCCCGTCGCCCTTCTCCAGCGGGTAAGCAAAGGAGGTGAGCACCCCGAATTCCACGAGGGCCACATACCCGGGCACCCGCAGCTTGTGGAAGGCCGGGATGTCGATGTGCTCGACCTCGATGTCCGAGATGGCGGTCTTCAGGCGCGTGGACCAGTTGACGAGGCGGTGGTCGCGGTACACCAACCCTTTCCCGTGCAGCTTCAGAAAGGCCGCCTGCACCGCGCCGCTGCACCGGTCATCCATAGTGAAAGCCTGCTTCGACCAGTCCGGCGACGCCCCCAGGCGCCGCAGCTGGGAGCAGATGGTGTTGCCGTACTTGTCGACCCAGGCGTGGACTGCCTCCACAAAGGCCTCCCGCCCCAGGTCGTGGCGGCCGACCCCCTTCTCCCGGGCCAGCTGCTTTTCGACGACGGTCTGGGTGGCGATGCCCGCGTGGTCGGTGCCCGGCACCCACAGCGTCTTCCGCCCGCACATGCGGTGCCAGCGGACGATGGTGTCCTCGATGGCCGCCATCAGCGCGTGGCCGAGGTGGAGGGAGCCCGTCACATTGGGGGGCGGGATGACCATGGTAAAGGGCGCGTCGGGCGGGCCGCCCGCGGCGTCATCCGCGTGGGACATGGGCGTGCCCGCCTTCTCCGCCGCGTCGGAGGAGAAGAAGCCACAGTGCTCCCACCAGGCGTAGGTGGCGGCCTCCACTAGTTGCGGGGCGTACCCCTTTGGAAAAGGCGTCCCATAATCCTTTTTGGAGCCGGCCGGGGTGGCCCGGGCATCCGCGATGGCGGCGGTGAGCTCCTCCGCGTCCACGGCCTGCAATCGAGATATAGAGAGAGAGGGAGAGCAAGGGGTGGCGTGAGAGCGTGTGTGTGCGGGATGAGCGGAGAGGCGCGAAAAAGGTTTTTCCATCCTTAACCCCAAAAACCCCGCTCACCCTCGCGGCCTCCTTTTCAGCTTTGGCCGCCGCTTTTTTACCGGCCGCCGCGCCGGCGCCCGCGGTCTTGGCGGCCTCCATGGCAGCCAAGCGTTCCTTAGCTTTCACAGCGGCGGCCGCCTTGGCGGCTTTCTTGGCGTCCTGTTACGAAGTGGCGAGGAGAGTGGATGGAAGGACGGATGGGGGGGGAGTGTGTCTGTGTCGGCCGATCGGTCAAAGAGAGTGTGCCTCACGCGCCTCTAGACGCTCTCCCTCTTTCTTCCGATCGCCATGCACGAATCGACCTAGACAGCCAGATGCTCCATTGTGCCTCTCATCCACCTACCTGGCGGGCCTTCTTCTCCGGGTCCACGGGTCCCGCGGGCGGCGCGTTGGCAGGCGCCGCGCCGGCCGCCGGTGGAGGGGGCGTCGTGGTGGGGGCGTCCGGCGCCATGGTGTAGAGCGTTTCGGCTGGGAAGGGTATGAGGCGATGTGTACTCAGCTAGGAGCGTGTACGTCTGCGTGGCAGGCAGGGGCCAAAGCACGGCGCCAACTCAAGGGGCGTGTCCAGCGAAGTGAGAAAGTGGCGTGCTCTCTCTTGCACTGGCTCGTTCCGGTTTCCTCTCTCCCACGCCCATCTCCCCCCCTCCCCCTCGTGCATGGCCGGCGCCCCGCCCACCAGAGCGAACTCTCGACAGGCTCCACCCTCATCTCCACCTCGCGGCCCGCCCAGCTCGCGGTGAGGAGGAGTGGTGCAGGAGAGCGGGAGAAGAAGAGAGAGCGGTTGTTGAGAACTCAATCGGGCGCGCGGCGGCCCGGTGAAAGTTGAGGGGGCGCGTCTGCAGGCCGTGGCACCCGCCTCTCCCTCCTTCCTCGCCGGGTGAGTGACTGCCCTGTGACAATCGACCGGCCGACACCATAATCAGTAGTGGCGGAACCCTACTCCTCACTCCCTTCCACGCTCGCTTTTTCAATGCATTAGAAAACCAAACAGGCTCGCCTCAGCCCTCGCCGCTTCCCCAGCCGGCCCGACGCCTCTGTCCCCGCACCGCCCGGCCTTCCCATCCCACCACCAATCCGCCGCCAGCATGGCTACTCAGACCCTCGACCGACCGGCTGCTGTGGCGGGCAAGGTAAGAAGGAGTAAGAGAGAATGAGAATGAGAATGAGAATGAGAATGAGAATGACAACCACCAGGCGCGTGCGCGGCTCTCATGACCCTTCTCTCTCCATCCTTTTCAGTCCGCCGCCCTTTCCACCGCCGACTTTGAGGACCTGGTCCTCGACCTGCACGCCATCCAGGCCGTCAAGTTTGGGTCTTTTACCCTGAAATCGGGGCTCACCTCGCCCGTTTACTTGGACCTACGCGTCATCGTCTCCTACCCGGCCATCCTCAAAAGGGTGGGCGCAGCCATGTGGGCCGCCGCCGTCGACAAAGGCGGGGCCACCTTTGACTGCATGTGCGGGGTGCCCTACACGGCCTTACCCATCGCAACTGCAATGTCCTTGGAGCACGGGACGCCCATGCTCATGCGGCGCAAGGAGGCCAAAGCGTACGGGACGAAGAAGGTGATCGAGGGCAATGTCAAAGCGGGCGAGACCTGCCTGATCGTGGAGGACCTGGTCACCTCCGGCGCGTCCGTCATGGAGACGGTCGAACCGCTGACGGCGGAGGGCCTGGTCGTCAAAGACGTGGTCGTCCTCATCGACCGGGAGCAGGGCGGGGCGGGGCGGATGGCCTCCAACGGGCTGCGCCTGCACGCGGCTTTCACGCTGGGCGCGCTGCTGGAGGTCCTGGTGCGGGAGGGGAAGGTGGGGGCGGGCGTCGCGGCGAGCGTGCGCGCCTTCATCGCGGCCAACCAGACGTTCGACCCGGCCGCCCCTTCCGCGGCCGCGCCCCCGGCCCCGGCCCCGGCCCGCCTGCCCTGGGGCGAGCGGGCGGCGCTGGCAGCCAACCCGGCGGGGAAGGCCTTGTTTGAGCTCATGGCCCGCAAGCGCACCAACCTTGCGGTCGCGGCGGACGTGCCTTCGACCGACGCCGTCCTGGCCCTCGCCGAGAGCACGGGCCCCCACATCGCGGTCTTCAAGACGCACGTCGACGCCCTGGACCGGTGGACGGAGGCGGACGCAGCGACCCTGGCCGCCTCCGCCCAAAAACACGATTTCCTCATCTTTGAGGACCGCAAGTTTGCGGACATTGGCAACACGGTCGTCTCCCAGTACGGCGGCGGCATCTACAAGATCGCGGACTGGGCGCACATCACCAACGCGCACCTGGTGCCGGGGCCGGGCATTATTGACGGCCTAAAAAAGGTGGGCGCCCCGAAAGGGCGGGGCCTGCTGTTGCTGGCCGAAATGAGTTCCAAGGGGTCGCTCGCGACGGGCGCGTACACGGCCGCCGTCGCCGCCGCCGCGGCCGCCTGCCCGGACTTTGTGTGCGGTTTCATCTCCCAGAATCCGGCGTCCTGGGCCGAGCGCCCGGCCCCTGGGTTGGTGCACATGACTCCAGGCGTCCAGCTGGCGGCGGGAGGGGACGCGCTGGGCCAACAGTACAACACGCCGTCCTCCGTCATCGGCGCGGGCGGCTCAGACATCATCATCGTGGGGCGGGGCATCGTGGCGGCGGCCGACCCGGCGGCGGCGGCGGCGGAGTACCGGGCCGCTGGGTGGGCCGCGTACGAGGCCGCGCTGTGAGAAAGGCGCGGTGATGGGATAATGAAAAAGATGGGGGATGGATGGTTGGATGGGGTGGGACGGGGAGGGAGAGGAGTGGCGGTGGCCGTTGTCATTTTCATCTGATCACAGACCACGACCAACCCCCGCCTCCAGATAGAGAAAACGCTCGATCGATCAGAATTTAAAGGCCGTCTCATTCGTGAACCCCAGCGCGCCCAGCGCGCCCGTGATGTCGCCCTGCTCTGGCGGCCCGCCCTCCACCTTCTTCTTGTTGCCGATCACAGCAGTCATCATCGGCCCCGGCCCGCACACCGCGACCAGGACGCCGGGGCCCGGCGCGGGAAGGACTTGGCTCAGCAACGCCTTGTCCGGGCGACCGACGCGTACGTTGGCTTTCCCAGGAACGATGCCCGGGTGGCCAGGTGTCGGGGCGTCAACAAGGTAGTGCACGGTCAGTCGGGCCGGGTGTGCAGACACAAGGCGTTCGACCTCCTCTCGGCAGATCACGTCGGCCGGCGAGCGGTTGCCATACACCAGCGTAAATTTGGTCGTGTCCTTTGCATCGCCCAGCCCCGCGTGCAGGATCTGAAGCATGGGCGTGATGCCCGTCCCGCCCGCCACCAGGCCGACGTGGGCCCATTTATTAGCCTCGTACGCGATTTTGGGAAAGGGGCCCTTCAACTCGGTGACGGACCCCGGCTCCAGGGCCGCCAGCGCGGGGGAGAGCTTGCCTTCAGGGTAAGCTTTCACGACTAGGGTCAGCTCACCCGTGGCGCCGGGGGAGTCGACGGGCGTGTACGGCTTCTGCACCCACTTGCCGCCCTCGCCCACGGGCAGGCGGGCCATCAAGCAGCTTGCGACTGGGAGCGCGGCCGGCGACCGGGCGTCCGCCAGCGCGTATGTCAGGCGGACGGTGTCGTGCGATTCCCGGGTCTTTTTCAGCAGCGTGAAGGGCGTCCAGGCGTCGGGGGAGAGCGACCCGGCGCCGGGCGGGGCGGCGCAGGCGGTGGTGGTGGTGGAGGCCCAGGCGGCAGCCGAGGTCACGACGGCCGCCGCCGCAGCCGCGGGGCGGGAGAGAAGGGTGCGAAGCATATTTCTGGTGTGCGAGGTGTGCGCGCTATCTGCAGCGGCTAGGGTCGTGTGAGTGGGGTCGCAGCGCTAAGGGCGAGTCAGAGTGTGGGCGCGGGTGTGTTCACGCGCGGGGCGTGGGGAGAGGGGCGCGTGGCAGTATAAAAAATGAGTCGATCGATACGAAGTTGGCTTTGCATGAGACACTCTTCTCTCACTCTCGCCTGTCTCTCGCCCCTGTCGGTAAAGAGGTGTGTGTCGCCCTCTCTCCCTCACTCGCCAATTCCGCACCGCCGCCGGCCAGGCCACTCCTGGATAGCACAGCTCACTTCCAGAGGGCCAAGAGTAGGACCGCTCCTTGCGCCCACCCGCCGCTCTTTAAACAGGACTCTTTCCCGAGCGCGCCGGTTCAAGCGCGCCCCCGTTTGTGTGCGTGTTGTCCCGCACTCCGCCCCCCCGCGCTGGCCCGAGTTTTGGACCCCATAGCCGCCCGCCTTCCAGCCCAGGGGACGTTCAGAATCCTTGCCCATCCTCTGACACGCAAAGCACGCCACTTTCCCAGTAAAACTTAGGCGCCAGGCGGCGAAGGCCCTGTCGTTTTTCATACCGACTCATCCAAACGCCATGCGTTCGACCACCCTGGTGCGCCTGGTGCTGGCGTGCGCCCTGCTGGCCGGGGCCATGGCGGCGGCGGGTGACCCTGCGGCGGTGGCGCCCACGGCTGCTGCTGCTGTTGCTGCCCCCACTGTCGCCCCGGCCGTCCCAGTGGTCGCTGCCGCAGCTGCTGCAGCTGCCGCCCCCAAACCACTCGCCCCACCTGTCTCGCCTGCCCCTCCTGCCCTCTCCGGCCCGGCCCTTGACGCCGCCCTGGCAGTCGCGGAGGACGCTCAGGACTGGAAGGAGCCCGCGCCCAAGACCGTGACCGTGCAGCTCACCAAGGCCGCCCCGCCCGTCGCCTTGCCCGCCGGGACGGGTGACTTGGCAACCGACGGCCCCTGCGAGGCCGAACTGGACGCCCGGTGCGACACCGTCCGCCCGGGCTCCTCCCGCCTGTATGAGTGCCTGATGGCCGCCGCGGCTGAGGCGCCCGGTGCCGGTGGCGGCAGTGAGGCGGCGGCGGCGGAGGCCACGACCGCGGGCCGCCCGGCCCTCGCCCTCTCCAAAGCCTGCGCTGCGTCTGCTGCCGCCTTTGCCTCCTCCCGCTCCCACAACGTCAACGCGGACGTGCCCCTGGCGGCCACCTGCGCGCCCGACATTGCCAAGCACTGCACCGACGCCCGGGCGGACGGGCTCACCACGGTCCTGGGCTGCCTGCGGGAGGTGAAGGAGGAGCTGGCCCCGCCCTGTGCGTTGCTGGTCCGGGAACGCCAGGTGGAAGCAACCCGGGACATCAACGCGGATGCCGAGCTGGCGGACGCGTGCAAGGCCGACGCGGGCCGGCTGTGCAAGGACGCCAAGGAGGGCGTACCTGCCTGCCTGCGCGCCTCCCCGCCCGGCAAGCTGGGCTGGGAGTGTCGGGAGGAAGTGTTTCGGGTGGAGGTGGAGGCCGCTGGCGACCTGGGCCTGTCCGGCCGCGTCTTTGCGGCGTGCCTGGGCGCCAAGAAGGAGTACTGCGGGGACGTACCGCCCGGCAACGGCCGCGCCATCGCCTGCCTAGAGGCTGCCGCCGCGCCGGCCGCCAAAAACCCGGCCTTCCCGGCCGCCTGCAAGCAGGAGCTGGACGGGCTGGCGGCCAGGCGGGCGACCGACTTCCGCCTGGACCCGGCCCTCCGCACCGCGTGCGCGGCCGACGCGGACGCCCTGTGCGGGTGGGAGCTGGATGAGGTGACTGACCGGGGCCCGCCCGACCCGGCCCTGGACGCGGGGGACGCGCCCGTCATCGCCTGCCTGCAAGACTTCCGGGAGGAACTGACCGTCCCCGCCTGCACGGCGGCCGTCCGGGCCTCGATCGCGCGCGCATCCTCCGACATACGGGCCGACCCGCCCTTCGCCACCGCCTGCGCGGCCGACCGGGCCAAATTGTGCGGGTCCGTCCCGCCCGGGTCCGCCGCCGTCATCCGGTGCCTGGCGGCCGCCCGGACGTCCCTGGACCCGGCGTGCGGGGCGATGCTGTTTGACACGGAGGTCCGCATGGCTGAGTCCCTCGACTTCCAGGCGCCCCTGCGCGCGGCGTGCGGGGCCGAGGCGGTGTGCGCGGGCGTGCCCCACACGAAAGGCGCGGCGATCCGGTGCCTCCAGGACGAGCTCCTGGCGGGCGGGACCCGGCTGAGCGTGGGGTGCAAGGCCGCCGTGGCAGCCCACACCTCGGCCGCGGCGGTCGACTACCGCCTCAACTTCCGCCTCCAGTCCGCCTGCGCGTCCGATGTGACCTCCTTCTGCGCAGACGCCTGCGTGGATGCAGGGGGGCGCCCCTTGCCGGAGGACGCCCCCTGCGGCGGGTCCGTCCTGCGCTGCCTGGCGGGGAGGATGAGCGAGCTGAGTGAGGAGTCTGGGTGCGCGGCTGAGGTGGGCTACTTTTTGAAAATGGGCGTCGCCGACTTTGCCGCGGATGTCCTCGTCGCCGAGACGTGCCGCCCCGACGTGGACGCGCACTGTGCGACCATGCCGGCCGAAGGCGTGCACGCCTGCCTGGACGCGCACGCCAAGGACCTGGGCGGGGCGTGCCGCGCGGAGCTGGCCCAGCGGGCGGCCGCGCGCGCAACGAGTGTTGACCTAGTCCCCGGCCTCGCCACCGCCTGCGCCGCGGAACGGGAGGCGCACTGTACCGGCGTGCGCTCGGGCAAAGGCCGCGTCCTGGCCTGCCTGATCGGGAGCGCGGAGGCGGTGTCCCGGGAGGGCGTGGAGGTGGGCGGGGATGATGGGGCGACGACGGCCGACACGCCTGGCGCGACCGATCATGTGGTCGAGGGTGCGGGCTCCGCTCCGACCACCCCCTTCTCGGACGTGTGCGCCTCCCGCCTGACCTCCCTTGTCACCGCCCGCCAGGTGGACTGGCGCCGGGATGGGGGCTTGCGTGCGGCGTGCTCGGCCGAGGTGGGCGCGGCGTGCGGGGTGGAGCGGGCGGCCGACGTGAGTGGCGGGCCGGCCGGACGGGTCTCGGCCTGCCTGGCCCAACTGGCAGCTGCGGCCGCCCCGGCCGGCGACAGCGCGCCCACCCCTCTCTCCGCCTCTTGCGCCTCCGAGGCGGCCCGGTCCGTGCGGGCGGCCCTCACGTTTTACAGCCCCCAGGCCCCGCTGACGGGCCCGTGTGATGGAGATGTGTTGAGGGTGTGCGCGGCCGCGGCCGGCTTGGCGGGCGCGGCGCCTGGCGACGTCCTGCGCTGCCTGGCGGCCGCCACGCCGCTGGTGCAGAAGACAGGGGGCGCCGCGCACCCTTCCGCTGGCGGTGGTCGCCGCCGCCGCCTGGCCGTGGCGGAGGGGTCGCTGGCAGCCCCCGGCGGCCTCGCCCCCGGCTGCGCAGCGCTCGTGGCCCTGGCCGCCGACAGGGGCGCCGCCGCCTACGCCTCCTTCGAGGGCGCCCTGGCGGCGGGGGCCATCGCCGGGGCGGCGGCCGCCCTGGAGGCCCGCCTGGGCCTGAAGGCGGGCACGCTGACGCCGGTTGCCGCGGGCGGCGGCGGCGCCCGCGGGGCCAGCGCCAGCCCGCTCACGCTCCAGGGCTGGACGGCGCTCGCGGGCCTCGTGGGCTTGGCGGCCTGCCTTGCGGGCGCCGTCGTGTTCGCGGTTGGCCGGAAGGCGGGGTGCCTGCCCAAGAAGGGGTACACGGTGGTGACGAAGGGCGAGGCGGCGCCGTTGACAGGTGGGTGCCGGTCGTCAGTGTGATGGGTTAAGCTTTATACAGAGTTCGTCTCTTTTTTTGTATGTGTCGCGAGAGCGTGTGTGTGTGACACTTCTCACTCTCCAGACACACACGCACACGTCACAACTGCATGCCCCATCCATCCCCAGAGGGCGACGCCCCGGCCGGCCTGGCCGGCGGCGGCGAGCAGGCCGGGCCCGCACACGACGTAGGGCCGCTGCCGTTGCCGCCCAAACAGGAAGACGGTGAGAGCAAAAAGGGGACGGGGGTCGTGCGTGTGTTCGCGCTCGCTTCTCACGGCAGGAGTCCTGGAGTGACGGCACGCCATCTGACCATGGCCGCGAGGGATGGAGAGGCAGCGGGGCAGGGGCAGCAGCATATCTCTTTGTTGCGCTTCAAAAAAAAAAAAATGCGGCTCACCCCTTCCCCCCTCAACCATCCACCCACAGCCGCCCTCGACCCGCTCTCCCTGGCCGCTGCTGCCGCCTCCCGCGCCCGCCGCAAAGCCCGGGCCGCCGCCCGCCTGGCCCCTCGCGTCGGCGCGGCGGGCCTGGGCGTCAAAGCCTTCGTGTGCGGGGTGCGGTGGGGGGTGCGCCTGGCCCCAGCGGCCCTGGCCTCGCCGGCCAGCCTGGCGGCCGCGCTGGACGCGGCACTGGCGGACGACGCCGTCGCCTGCGGGACGGGCCAGCTCCTGGGCGTCCTCATGCTGGGCCGGGACGGCCGGACACACGCCTTTGGCAGCGCGGCCGGGAAAGCGGGCGCGGCCGGGCGGAGCGGGGTGGACGCTGAGGCGGCGTCCCTCGTCGCCGCGGCCGAGTCCTGGGACGGTTGGGGGGCCGCCGCCGCGACGGCGGCCCGGCTGTACGTGTCGGATGCGATGGTGGTCAGTGGATATGGGGCGGCATAGGCGTGAGAGATTTAGAAATGGAGTTAAAAAACAGTTTTTGTCTTCTTCAAACCCCGTCTTTCTCGTTCTTCGTTCGATTTTGGTTTTACACCACGCCCGCGCCCACCACAGCCCCAGCAAAGAGCGCCCAGCAGCAATCCACGCCCTCACATACATGGCAAAATCCACGCAACCCCACCCCATTCTCTCCCTCAGTTGTTCTCTTCTAACCCGCCCGCGTTTTTCTCTCTACATCTTCCATGCGCTCAGCGCGTCCACCACCCCCAGCTCGTGCTGGATGGTGTGAATCATGGGCGCGTACGCGTCGGCGTGGCCGTGGCCCAGGTGGCCGACGGCCTCCACCTCCCACCCGCCACCAGGTACGGTGGTGGGGTTGGCTGCACTGGCCGTGCCCGCCCCGACCCCGCCCGTCGGCGTGGACCCGTCCGCCCCGCGCCGGTACACCCGGCACATGACGACCGAGGAGTACCGGTCAAGGGCGGCCTTGGGGACGTCATCCAAGCGGTACTCGCACAGGCAGGCCGCGGCCGGCGGGCCACCCGCTGGGCCGCCCCCCTCTGTGCCCTCCGGGTTGGACAGCCGCACGCTGGGCCGCCGGATCTCGCCCAGGCGGGCGCCCGCCCAGGCGGACAGGGTGATGAAGAGCTCGGAGACGCGGGCAGGGTCGAGGGCGTCCAAGTCGACGGCGATCGTGTGCGTGCCCTCGCACAGGACGGAGCGGAGGAGGTCACCTGAATGGCGGACGGCCCCGGGCGCCCCCGACGCGGCCGTGTTGCGTTTCGACTGGTAGTCGACGGCCTCCACAAACACGCGCCCGGGCCCGAAGATCAGGCAAGAGGCGTCCAGGTAGCGGGTCGAGTCGTACGCCTGGGCGGGCGCCCACGACCAGCGCTCCTCCAGCTCGAGGCGGCGGATGCCCTGGTTGACGGCAAACCTGGTGAGCGTGTGATTGGTGGGAGAGGGAGACCCGTGAGTGAGTGTGAGGCGCGCGCCCGCTGCGCGCGCCCGTTGCGCGCGCGTGCGTGTGTGTGTGCGGGCGCGTTCACGGCGGGCGCCTCTCGGGTTGCGTGGCAAGAGGCGGCGAAGAGAGGAGGACAGCGGGGGTGGGTTGGAGAGGGCGCAGGATTGAGGAGAGAGGGCGTGACAGCGCGCCACGACCCTGGCTCCTCGCCTCCAAACCCCAATGCCCTCTCGTGTTCCCTGGTCAGCCTGTCAGTCCAGAGGGGAGGTGACCGGCGTGACGGAGCGGGGCGCGTGTGCTAAAGGGAATTGCCGGGAGGCCCTCGCCCGCTCGCCCGCTCGCCTGCCGGCGAGATTCGCGTTCCCTTTTGCACCGTCACCCTCTTGCTCTCCGACAACTCACCGGTCCCCACGCTGCAGCAGATTAATCCGGGACATGGCGGCCGTGATGTCATCCAAGTCCATGGAGGCGTCCATGGTTGGGTGGGACTCCCGGAGGAGAGCGAGCGAGCGACGTGTGGGCAGAACAAAGAGGCCGCGCGCTCTCAACCGCGTTCAACGTGTGCGGCCAGCTTGTTCAACCACGTGTGCGTCACCAGGCACCAGAGATCCCAGGCCAGCCCAGGAGTGAGCAAGGGGTCGGGTGCGCGAGTGTGTCGTGACCGCGCGCGAGGTGTGCGCCGCGCGTGTCTCTACAGAGAAAAAAGAACTGTCAACAGACAGTTTTTTTTCTAGTCTCACTCTTTGGCCCTCTGGTCCGCGCCCGCGCCACCCAGCGGGCCTCCTGCTAGCGTGCGTGCGTGCGTGCGTGCGTGCTGTGCGTGTGCTGGGGCTCGACTTGACCCAATACCCACACATATGCTCGCCGCCCTCGCCCGCGCTGGCAGACGACAGGCGCTCGCGCGATGCCTGGCCTCTCCTCCCAATCCCAACCCGCCCGCAGGCGGGGCCCTTGCTGCTGGAGGAGCGACTGCTGCCACGCCCGAGCCTTTCTCCGGCAGCCGCCTGACCCGCCCCTCGGAGCCCGGCCCCGAAGACTGCTGCAACTCCGGGTGCGCCACCTGCGTGTGGGAGGCCTACTACGCGGCCGTGGGCGCGTTCGAGGCGGCAAAGAGTGACGGGTCTGGACCATCTCCCCCACAGCCTGTCTCACCGTCCCTGTCTGCATTCGCCGCCCTGGAAGTCCGCCTGGCGCAAGGAAAGCCTGGATAGCTGGGTGACATTTGACATCCCCCACGCAGAGGGGGTTCGAAATAGAAATAGGCGTGTAGGGCGTTTTACATTTTTGCATCTCACCTCTCCTTTTCCCTCCTCTTTTGCCCCGCCCCGCCCGCCCCTCCTTGCCTCAATTATCCCTCTCTCTTTCCCTTGACTCGACTCAATGCCGGAATGCCCCTGGGTCGTCCCGCACCTGCCCCGCAATGCCCAGCGCCTCCCACCGGCCCCCACCCTCCGCGCCCTCCCAGGCCGCCAGGCCGCCCACAATCTCCTCCACAACCTTCTTGCCGGCCGGGTCGGCCTGGGACATGTGCTTGTAGTGGGCCGCCAAGCGGGGGCGCTTGTCCCAGAAGCCCTCCCACCCGAAGTGCTTGGGCAGGATCTGCTCGCAAAAGACGAGTGTAGGGAACAGGGAGGCGTCCGCGGGCGTCCACGCCTCCCCCACTACGCGCGGCCCGCCCGACAACAAGCCCTCCAACACCTCCAACTCGCCCGCAATGGCGGCCAGGCCCGCCGCCCGGGCGCCCGGCTCCATGCCGCCCTTGTACATGCATCCCTGGTGCGGGAAGAGGTACGTGTCCATCACTTTGATGCACAGGTCGCTCAGCGCGCCTGCTTCCGGGGTTGGCGGCGCGAAGGAGGGGCCGATGGCCGGCCACTTTGCCAGGATGTAGCGGACGATCCCGTCCGCCTCATACAGGGCGTCCCCCTGAGGGCTACCCGAGCCCACGGGCAGGCGCGTCCCGGACGCCAGGTGGAAGAGCGGCATCTTGGCGTGCGGGTTCAGGGCCTTATACTCGGGGGACTGGAGGCCTCCGCCCAGGGCGGACGGTTTGTCGAGGGCGACCAAACCGCCGTCGACGAGGCCTTTCGAGTACAGCACGTACCGGACGCGAGCGCAGTAATTGGAGACGGGGACGTCGTAGAGGGTGGGGAGGGGGGGTTGAAGGGGGCGGGCGGCCGCAGAGGCGGTGGCCGTGGTGGTGGTGGTCAGGCGGGGGCGGGAGGGGGGCGCCGACGGCCGCCCGGCCCGGGCGTGCGAGGACTTGCCCACAAGGGGGCGTGACTTCAAGCAACCAGCTGTGGCCATCGAATTGGGTGCGGGTCAGGGTCGGACCGCCGGCAAAAGGGCGTTTGTGCGCGCGGAGAGGAAAAAGTGTGCGAGCAAAGCAGGAGGACAAGCGAATCGCTTTCTCGCCCCACACTATTTTCCGTCCACGCCCGCAGTTGAGCCTCACGCCGCACTCCTCGGCTAGCCGCGCACGCAGCGTCTGCACACACCCACCCGCACACATCACATCATGCCCCCTGCTCACGCCCTCCTCCTCCGGGCGCCGGCCCCCGCGGCGGGCGGCCTTCACTTGACGCCGGCCGGCCGCCGCGTCGCCCCGCTGCGGGCCCTGCCCGGCCGCGCGCCAATCGAGATTCCGGCCCAGTTCACATCGGTGCGAGTGGGTGGAGAAGATTGAGGGTGTCCCTGTGGTGGGAGAAAGTGTGAAACACGAACGGAGCGTGTCGCCGCGCCGTTGGCTAGGTGCGCAGGGGACAAACAAAAACGACGCCAACCCTCTCATCAACCAAATTCAACCTCACCCCTCTCCGTCACTCTCTCTCTCTCTCCACCGCCACGCCCGTACTTCACAGCTCACCCCCACCGGCGAGTACGTCCTTGCCAAGGTCGCTGCCATCGAGACCAAGACCAAGGCGGGCGTGATGCTGCCGACGAGCGCGCAACGCATGCCGACAAGCGGCGACGTGGTCGCGACCGGCGACGGAAACACTCCCGGTGCGGCGTCCCCCGTCCCGATGGAGCTGAAGGCGGGCGACACGATCCTCTACTCCAAGTTTGGGCTGGGGTGTACGGATCTGCTGCTGGCGGGGGACAACCACATCCTGCTGCGGGCGAGCGACGTGATCGGGACGATGCCCCGCACGGGCGCGCGTGCGGAAGACATTCCCGAGCTCAAGCCCCTGGGCGACCGGGTCCTCCTGCGCGTGCAGGAGGCCGCCGCCGTGACGGCAGGTGGGGTGGTCCTGCCCGAGTCCGCCAAGGCACGCCCCATGGCGGGCGAGGTCGTCCGCACGGGGCCGGGGAAGTGGGATGAGGAGGGCGGGGCGCGGGTGGAGCCCAAGGTCAAGGCCGGCGACCGGGTCCTCTTCTTCAAGTACGCGGGCGACGCCATGGAGACGCCCGCCGGGGAGATGTACACGGTCGTGCATGAGAGCGATATTTTGTGCAAGACGTGATGGGCGAGGAGGGCGGTGGGCACGCGCACGACCCGGGCGGCGGCGGGGAGAGGTGACACAGGGGAGACGGCGGGAGAGAGAGGGGGAGACGGGGGTTGAAAGAAGACACTCCCTTCCTCACTTTTCTTTCTATTTCTCCGGTCGGTGCGTTCCCTGGTCGTGGGTTGTGATGTGAGAGGCGGTTTTCCAACCCCACGCGCCTGTCCCTTTCCTTTGGGAAGCCTCTGTCCAGCGATGCTGGCGCACCAAGCGGCAGGGCACGCCGTGGCGGGCGCGCGGAGGGGAGAGAGAGAGAGCGACGGATAGCCATCAGCCTCTCCCTCGCCGCCGCCCACGCGCCCGCACCGCGGGGCTCGTTCCTGCTGCCGTCCCTTCGGTCTCAGGTGCTCCGATATGCGTCCTACCCGTCCTGGGTGGATGCGGGTGTGTGCGGCCCTGCACGTCAACACTGGGGCGCGCGGCGGGCGGGCTCTCCCCGCCGCCGCCGCCACCCCCCCCGCCGATTGAAAGGGACGGCCCGGCCGGCGCCACTTGCGCACGCATCCCGCCCACAGCCACGCACGGCGCGCATGTGCAGGGTCCACTTGGACCTGCTGTGGTGCAAGAAATGGGCCTGCCCAGCCATGTTTTTACCCCTCGGGCGGCCCGCGACGGCCTGCGATCGGCCCTCCCTCCCCGACGGTTGCACCCGCTCACTCTCTCCCTCCTTCCTCTCTCGCAGGCTAACCCGCCCTTTGACGTCCACTCACTATGGCCGTCGGCAAGAACAAGCGCATCTCAAAGGGCAAAAAGGGCGGCAAGAAGAAGACGTAAGTAGAACGGAGAGAGAAAAGAGGGGGGGGGGGGGGGCCGCCGCCGCTGGACACGGGCGACGGAGAGAGAGATCGACTGCCGCCTCTTTCTCTCGCCCTACGTACCCGTCTGCGTGCCCCTGAATAGCGGCGCCGTCACCCTCGCTGTGTGCCTTGGCTCCTGCGCACACGCCTGGGGGTGGCGTCTCGGCGCGCGAGCGCCCGACTGGGGGCCGGACCGGCCCCCTCGCTATCTCCCTGCCGCCGCCGCGCGCGCTCCTCCTCAACCCCCTGCCGCCTTTATTTTCCCACTCACTCCCTCCCCGCCCCACTCTCTCCCTTCTCC
>Ga0315289_10002867_pt1 | contig 26298 bp, 15 predicted proteins | sample YL17G11_40_MG_FD_203452 | JGI IMG/M metagenome (GOLD analysis project Ga0315289, IMG submission 203452) | Sediment microbial communities from Yellowstone Lake, YNP, Wyoming, USA - YL17G11_40 | ecosystem: Environmental > Aquatic > Freshwater > Lake > Sediment | place: USA: Wyoming | collected...
TCAAGGTCATCAGCCAACATCCTTTACACTACACTTTCGGCTCCGGAAAGGCCAAAACCCGCGTAGAGGCCCCCCACAGCCCCGTAGCGCCTTCGGGGGTCTCCCAAACTCTCAAACTTGCGCTAGCTCCACGACCTCCCCCGTCTCGCTCGACCGGTAGATCGCCAGGATCAGCTCCACCGCCCGCCGCGCCTCGCGCCCGCTGAGTCTCGGCTCCCGGCCCTCCCGGATGGCGTCGATGACGTCCCGGATCTGGTCGATGTGCGCCCCGATCCCGCGCTCTAGTCCCTCTCGCGGGTCGGCCACGGCCGTCGGCGCCTCATGGCGCTCGACCCTCTCCACTTCCTCCCCCTCAACCTCCCACAGCCGCAGCTCATCGGCCTCCACCAGGACGTTGCCCCGCGTGCCGTGCACCTCCAGGCGAGCCGGCTTGCCAAGGTACGTGCAGGTCGTGCCCTGGATGACGCCTTGGGCCCCGCTGTCGAACAGCACTACGGCGCTCGCGCAGTCCTCCACCTCGATGCCGTTGTGTCCCAGCGCCGCCGCGAACCCGGCCACCCTCTTCGCCCGGCCTATGATGAAGAGTAGCAGGTCGATGTAGTGGATGGATTGGTTCATCAACGCCCCGCCGCCGTCCAGGCGTCTGGTGCCGTGCCAGCTGTCCGAGTAGTACCCCTCACTTCGGAACCAGGGCACGAACGCATTGGCGTAGAGGGGCCGCCCAAGCCTCCCCGCCTCCAGCGCCTCCTTGATCCGCAGGTAGATCGGGTACGACCGCAGTTGGTGGGTGGCAGCGATCTTGACCCCGCTCCCCTCTCCGGCGGCGATGAGGGCATCGATGGCCTCCAGCGTCACGTCGATGGGCTTCGTGCAGATGACGTGCTTCCCTGCCCGCGCGGCATCGATGCCGATCCTCGCGTGCAGGCCGGAGGGGACGACGACGTTCACGATGTGGATGTCATCCCGCGCCAGCAGCTCCTCGTGGGAGAGGTGGTAGTCGCAACCGTGCTGCTCGGCCTTGGCCTTCGCCGCGGCCTCGTTCTTGTCGCACACCGCCACCAGCCGCGCCTCGGGAATCGCCTCGATGGCGGCCAGATGCACCTCGGAGATGACCCCGCACCCGATGACACCGAAGCCGAACTGCTCCAAGCTCGTCGACATCGGACTCCCTCCGACAACGACCCGCTCAAGACACCGGATCACGCGCCCACGCCGGCGGCGAGGTCGCTCAGCCCGCTGACCACTCGTTCGCCCACATCCGCGGCGAACGGGAAGTTGTTGCAGATCTTCGGCACCATCGCCGCTGCGTAGCCCCCACGCGCGAAGTCCTCCGGGTCGGGGACGTAGCCGATGAAGCCGTTCGCATACCCAACCACGAACGTCGGACGGGGCGCGAAGCGGCGCTTCAGCTCGATCCCGAACTCGCAGAACAGCTCTCCGCCATGGGCGAGAATCAACGCCTCCCCCAGGCGGATCGCCTGCAGCTCCGACCGCAGCTCCTCCCGTAGGCCTCTCTGGTGCATCATGAGCGCCTCGAGCGCCCAGTCAAGCTCGAACCGCGCCATGGCCCACTGCGAGAACGTCTCCGGCCCCGGCGGCAGCGACGCCAGCTTCGCGCGCGCCTCCCCCGCAGCCCGTTCGAGTTCGTCGACCGGCGTCACGTTGAGCGGAAGGGCCACCCGGCGCGTGGCGACTTCGATTGCCACCTCATCTCCGCACTTGATGCCGCCGACGAGCTTGGCGACCCTCTCACCGGCCAGCGTGCCGGCCTCGACGTACTTCCCGGTGTGGACCAGCGCCGGATTCACATCCCCGCACGAGCCCTGCACGAAGAGCCCCTGCCCGCCGACCGTCTGCTCGATGAGTCCCGACGCCACGCCGATCCAGTCCGCCGAGACCAGCGTGTTGGTGGGCAGGTGGCTCACGCCGTGAGCGCTCAGGCAGTAGACGGTCGCCAGCGGCGCCCCCTGCGCACTCTCGACACGCAGCACCGAGACCCCCGTGTCGAGCGGCCCCTGGTCGCCCTCGACCCGGTTGACGCCCATGCCCGGGACCTCACCGACCGCCGTCCCGAGGCGTGCCGGCTGCAGAGCCCTCACTGCCATGCTGACGACGCCGGCCAGGTACTTGGGCAGAATGGCGACATACTCCGGCTCCGGCTCACCCCAGCCCCGCAGCTCAACCGTCACCGGCCCGGCGTGGGTGTGCGAGCAGCCCAGAAGGACATGTTCACCGGGAATGCCCGTCTGCCCCTCGATCAACTGGCGGGCCTCCGCGACCGTCCGATCCATCAGCGCGATCAGGTCGCACGACACGATCGCCATCTGCACCCCGCCGCTGTCGAGCACCAGCGCCCGCGCCCGCAGGGGGTCGAGTACCCCTGTCGACCGCCGCTGCAGGTACACCCCGTATCCGCACAGCTCGACACCCACCGGCGGGGTGATCTCGATAGCCGCCGTTCCAGCCTTGAGCGCCATGGCGCCCCTCCCTGGGTATTAGGCACATGCCGCCGCACCTTTCCGCGCGCATCGTCGGCCTGCCTTCTGCAGTAGGTCCGAAGCTCGCCGACCGCGAAACATGAGGTCGCGAGGCCGGAGGCCCCGCGCCCTGTCTGCTACGTGGAGAGCCGCGTGACCCTGACACAACGCCGGACCCCTGCCTGCCTCCCGCTTGCCGTGCTCTGCGGCTGCCTCCCTGCGCCGGCTGCTGCTCAGGTGAGCCTCGCCGCTGCTCGCGAGGGGGCACAGCTGGTCGCCGCCTCGAGCTCCCAGAGCGGAGACTTCGCCTCGGCCAACCTCATCGATGGCAGCCCCGACACCAGCTGGGCGACGGCCGAGGGGAAGGTCGAGAAGCAGTGGGTGATCGTCAGGCTGGCGGGCGCCCGCGTGGTCGAGATCGGCTCCCTCGCCATCGACAACACAACGACGCGCGGTCACCCCGCTGAGGCCGGGGTTCGCGGCTTCGAGCTCGACGCCTCGACCGCCGGCCGAGGGGATGGCGACTTCGAGCGGGTCGGCCTCTTCTCTTGCCGGATGGGCGGCGGGCGGCAGGTGTTCACCTTCCCGCCGGCGCGGGCTCGCTACATCAGGCTCCTACTCAAGGCGAACTACGGCCACGCGACTTTCATCGAGGTTAACGAGCTGGAGGTCTACGCCGTCGGCTCGTCCCCCGTACACCGGCCCACCGGGCCGGTGGTCCTCCTCCACGCGGCCGCGCCCGATGCCATGGCCGGCCCGCGTGGCCCGCTGGCGAAGTCCCTGACGGCGCTGGGTGCACGCGTCATGGCGCTCCCCGGCAGCCGAGGGCCGGCGCATCTCGCAGCTTCCGACCTGCTCGGGGTCGACGTGGTCGCGACCTGCGGCGATCCCGGGTTGACCAAGGACGAGACCCAGCTCCTCAGCGCCTTCTGCCGACGAGGTGGGGGGCTGGTCGCCGCCCTGTCGCCAGAAGGCTCCACTCTTACCCCGCTGCTGAAGGCATTGGGAGCCTCCATCGTCGCCGGGCCCGCCGGGCCCCCGGGCACAGCTGAGCTACTCCCGCACTGGATCACCGACGGGCTCACCGGCCCCCTCCGGACCGCGCCGGGCCCCCTCGTGGCGCTCGAGGGCGCGGCCCCGCTGGCGCGGGTCAACGGCGTCGTCATCGCGCTGGCGGGACGCATCGGCCAGGGCCGACTGGTCGTGCTACCACTCGACCTTCTGACCGACGGGAAGGTGGAGGGGGAAGGCTCGTCCGGTGATTCCTTGGCGCTCGCCAGACGGGCCGTGCTGTGGGCCGCGCGGAAGGAGGAGGTGCCTCAGCCCCCGCCCACCCCGCTGCCCGCGAAGCTGGCCGGCCAGGCCCTGTTCCTCGTTGGGGGCAAGGTCGGCGAGATGGGACTGTCGTTCACCCGCCTCGAGACGGCGCTGCGAGAGCGTGGCTTGCAGGTGACGGAGGCGAGCACCCCGCCGGGGCAGTTCCAGCGCACCGATCTGGGCGACGCGTCGCTCCTGATCGCGTTCATGCCCACCCCGTCGCCGGCAGCCGGTCGGGGCCTGGCGGAGTGGGTTGCCGCGGGGGGAGCGATGCTGGTGCTGGGCGATCCGGCATCGCCCGCAGCAGAGATCACGCGGGTCAACGAGTTCCTGCGGGAGTTCGGCGTCGCCATCGCCTCGGCGCCGGCGAAGAACCTGACCGTCGGCCTGGCCCAGCACCCGGCGACCGAGGGCATTGAGGCCCTCAGCCGGCTCGGGGACATCCTCGGCGTGTGGTCGTTCCAGGGCACAATGCTGGCGGAGATGGCCGGCACGCCCGTCGCCGCTGCCTACACCTTCGGCCGCGGTCGGCTTGTGGTCATGGACGCCGGCTTCGCCCTGGACCCCGTCGAGCCGCCTTCCGGCCAGAAGAAGCCCCCACCCGCCTCCGGCATCCAGCTCGCACAGAATGAGCAGTTCGTCATCCAGTGCGTCGCCTGGCTGCTCGCAAGGCCGTGAAGAACAGAGGCGGCCCCAGTTGGCCCAGCTTCGCGCTGGCTCCGGACCCGGCCGCCCGCCCGGCCCGACCCCGTTCACTTGCGGCTGGCGGCGTTGGGATCCGCCTGCCCCTTCGTCAAGTTGAGGGCGACCTCGCCGTCGTCGAGGGGAGGCGGTACTAGCGCCCTCTCAAGGTACTCACCGCCTTCCGCAGGAGGTGGAAGCTCGAAGACCTGGAGCTCGTCGAGTATTCTGCCGAACTCCTCGACCGAGATGGCCTCCGACTCCTCGCTGGTATCCGGTTGATCCTTCAGGGCATCCTGAGCCATCGGTCGTCACCTCATCAAGGGCTATCTGGCCCATGGCCAAGCCGTCGCTATCCCGAAGGCGGCCAGCAGGGCGACACCCAGAACCAGTGCGATGGTCGCCAACCCGTAGAAGCTCGCCTTGCGTCGCAGCATGCGTAGCCCCGACTTCGCCACCTTCGCATACTCCAGGGCCGAGATGGTTGTCACGACGACCGCCGGGTAACTCGCGTACGATCTCCGGACCAGGCGATAGGGGTCGGGAACCTCGGTCCTCGACACCTGGAGAGACCAGACGAGCAGCAGGAGCGCTCCGCCGACGCAGACGCACATGAGAGCGAACACGATGCAGACAAGCCCCCGCTGCCAGTCGTGGACGCCTGGGGGGAGCAGTCGAGCCGCCCGCGAGCCCGGGTAGATCCCCACAGCCGCCACGATGGCAGCCCCAACCCCGCCCGCGAGCCACGTTGCCTTCTTCTCCAGGTCGCGGAAGTGCTCAAGGTTGTCCTCGTATAGACGGCGCGCCTCGGCGAGCATGACCTCTGCCGCTTTGGCACTCGGATGCCCCTCCGGCGACTCTGGGACCACGCTGCTCTCGGGCTCAGGAGGCATGGCCGGGTCTCCCCTGTGGTCACTGCTCAGGCACGAGGCTACCACGCGCCACGCCCCAAGTCAAGAGGGCCACTACACGAGAGACACGGGGCAACACGAGGGAACCGCGGTCCCTGCGGTGCAGCTCGCGCGATCACCAGCAACACGACGCCTGGCCGGCGCCGGGGTGCATCGCATTCCGGGCGAGGCCCTTCTCTCGGTTATCGGTCGCAGCGCGGGTGTCCCGGCCACGCGTTCGTACGCAGGGTGAGCAGGCGAGCGGCAGTTGGTCACGGGAACACATATACCGGCGTCCCCACCGTCACCATGCCGTACAGCACCCGCGCATCGGCCCGGTGCTGCCGGATGCACCCGTGGGATGCCGGGCCGCCGAGGTCTTCATAGAAGCCGGGGCTGGTCGCGTGGATGCCGTGGCTGCCGCTCTCGGTGATCGCCAGCCACCAGAGCATGTGGCAGTGGTAGAGGTGGCTGTAGGCATCGGGATCCTTGTAGAACACGCGGCCCATCTCACCGCGGTACGGGTCGTAGCTGCCGGGGTGCATGGCCGGCGTCCAGAAGCCACCGGCCGCCGTGGAGACAATGTGCTCGCGCACGATCCTACCGTCGCGCTGGTAGTAGAGTCGCTGTCGGCCCTTACTCACGGCGATCAGCGTGCCCTTCTTCAGGCGCTGCATGAACCGCGGCCGGAACCGGAGCCCCCGCTCATCGCTCGCCAGCTTCTCTCCCTTCTCCCCCAGAGCGGCGATCCTGACACTCATGGAGATGGCGTCGATCCAGGGCATCTCCCACTGGAGGCGCCCCATGTTGTCGGCCTGCTTGGTGACGAACCCCTCGAAGGTGCCGCGATCGTGTCCACCCAGCCGGCAGCGCCCGCCGTAGTAGTAGATGCGCACCGACTCGATCGGTCCGCTCGTCTCCCAGGCCAGCTCGACCTCATCCCCCTCCATCCACTCTGCCGTGGGCCCGGGCTCGACGAGCTTGATGCCCGGCGGCTGCGTCCGCAGCCAGGCCTTCCGCAGCGCCGCCGCGTCCGCGTGGTCGACCGCCTCGCCCAGCTCCGGCCGCGCCGGGGGAGGCGGGGGAGTGGGGAGCGTCCCGGAGGGTGTCCGCGCCTCCTCGGGGAGCACCTTCCTCAGCTCACCGGGCCCGCCGATCGGCCGATCGAGGCCCTGCCCGAGCCCCGGGCCAGACAGGAGTACGATCAGGGCTGCGAAGACAAAGTGCATGACCCGGAACCTCGGAGTTCAAGCCTCAGACCTCGGGCCTCGGTCCGCCGGCCGCTCCCCGGCCTCGGACGTAGCCGTCAGTCCGAGGTCCTTACACGAATGCTCGGATGGGGTACTGCCCAAACTCGCGACAAGCCTTGGCCATGGCCACCAGGTTCTGCGGCTTCACTGACGAGTGGATGCTGTTCGAGCTCGACAGCATGTACCCGCCGCCCCGGCCCCCCGCCAGGATGCAGCGCTCCACCTCGCGCCGGACCTCCGCCGGCGTGCCCCACGACAGCAGCGCGCCGCAATCGACGTTGCCCACCAGGCACAGGCGGTCTCCGTAGAGCTCCTTGGCCTTCCCCAGCTCCATGCCCGCCGCCGGTTCAAGGGGGTTCAGGCCGTCCGGCCCCGCCTCCAGAATCATGTCCATCAGGCCCCAGATGCGCCCGTCGGTGTGCTTGATGACGTAGGCGCCATGGTCGTGCGCGTTCTTGATCGCCTTCTTCAGCCCCGGAAGGATGAACTCCCGGAAGTGCTTGGGAGACATGAAGGAGCTATTCTTGTCCGCATAGTCATCCCCGAACACGATGACATCCACACCCAGCTTGATCGCTCGCCGCACCACCTCCAGGTCATACTGCAGGCAGATGTCGATGAGCTCATGGACCAACTGCGGGTTCAGCACCATGTCCATGAGGAAGTTCTCGACCCCCCGCACATGCGCCGGGTCGAAGTACGCATCTCGCCCCATGAAGCAGATCGCCCGCTCGCCCTTGTGCTTCGCGACCAACTGCGGCAAGTGCCCGTAGATCGCCGGATCGGACGGGTCCGGCGGCTGGTACGTCTTCACATCCTCGGGGCGCTTGATCGCCGGTTCCACCGGGTACGGCACCGCCTCCGGTCCCAGCGCGCGGATGACCCCCCACCGGTCGCGGAAGAGCCCCTTCTCCTCGTCGATGAACTGGATCGTCGTCTTGTCCCATGACGACCGGTTCAGCCCGATGCAGTCGATCCCGAGCTGCTCGATGATGTCCTCGTACGTCCCACCCGGGATCACCTTGTCGATCACCCTGACATCGATGATCGGCTCGAAGAACGGCACCCGGTCCGGCTCGCGCCGCTCCAAGGCGGCAAAGACACGCTCGCGTGAGTTCATCTCGCTTCCTCCCCCCAATCGCGTGGGGTGGATTCGATGTCCGCGAGCGCCGCTCCTCTACCGCTCGAACCCAGACTCCGGCTCATCGGGAACCCCAGGAAAGCCTCCTGTCGCACTGGACCGCGAGCAATACTGCTCGCGTGCCGTCGGGATCGAAGCCAGTGCAACCAGGGATGCTCGCGGTCCAATAGGGCGTCCTGAATGGGATCAAGCGGGGTACGCCTCAAGCTCTGCCAGCCACTGAGCGAGGGCCTTCCCATGCTGGGCCGGCTCGGCCGGCACATGGATCGGCCGGCCTCGGCCGTCGATGATGACGCCCACTTCGCCGCCCCGCACTGTCGTCTTCAAGGGGCGGCCTCGCCCGGCGCCGGCGTCCATTCCCCTCGCCGGCCGCACCTCCACCTCGAGCGCCTCCTCCCGGCCGAGGGGAATCCGTCGCATCTCGCCCGCGCGCACCTCGCTGACCTCCTCCGCCCCGTTCCGCCGGCAGGCGACCGTGACGGCGACCTGCCCGGGCTTCGCCATGCCGGTCGGCGCGATGCACGTCCCCAGTCGGACCAGGCAGTCCCGATGGAACACTTGCGTCGCCGCCTCGCGGTGGAGCTTCGCCAGCACCCCAAGCTGCGGCATCATGAAGATCGAGTCCACCGCCAGCTGCGTGATTCCCTCGGGCGCGAATCCGTCGATCAACATCATCGCCGCCTGTGCGCGCCGCGGCGCGTGCGAGAGCACCCCACCCGAGCCGACCAGGAGGTCCAGCTTCATCATGTCCACGATCGTCTCGCCGCTCAGCCGTTGCTCGAACGTGTCGGAGATCGTGCGCTCTTGCTGCACCCCTTTGAGCCCGGTGGCGAGGTTCTTGTGCTGCTCGAAGGCCAGCCGCAGGGCCTCGCGCGCTACGGCCTGCTCGAGCTGCAGATCCTCCAGCGTCTGCGGGATGCTCGTCGGTCGGATCATCTTGTTGCGGATGCGGTTGGACAACCCCTGTCGGACGTGGTCGCTCGGCACCCAGCGCAGGATGTCCTCCGCCCCGGCCTCGGCGTAGACGTTCGAGATCGAGTAGCTCATGCCGAGGTTTGCCGACACCGTCCGGTTGAACTGGCCGTCGAACACCGAGAACACGTCCGTCGTGGCGCCCCCGATGTCGACGCCGACCACGTTGATCTTGTCCTCCTCCGCGATCGTCTGCATGATCGCGCCCACCGCCGCTGGCGTCGGCATGATGTCGGCATCGGTCCACTCCGTCAGGTGCCCGTAGCCTGGCGCGTGGGCCATGACGTGCTCCAGGAACAGGTCCTGGATCTTCTGGCGAGTGGGGAAGAGGTTCTCCCTCTCCAGCGTCGGCCGCAGATTGTCGGTGATGCTGAGCGCTGTCTTCCCCGCCAACGCCGCCTCGATCTCGGGGCGCGGCCCCGTGTTGCCCGCGTAGATCACCGGCAGTTCGTAGCCCTCACCCAGCCTCGCCCGTGGGGAGGCTGCGGCCACGATCTCCGCCATCTCGACGACGCGTCGCTTCTCGCCCCCATCGACGCCGCCCGAGATGAGAATCATGTCCGGTCGCAGCTCCCGGAGCCGCTGGATGCGCTCGTGCGGCCGACGGCGATCGTCTCGCGCCAGCGTATCCATGACGATCGCGCCCGCCCCGAGTGCCGCCCGCTGGGCGCTCTCGGCCGTCATCGTGCGCACCAGGCCCACCACGGTCATCTGCAGCCCGCCGCCGGCCGAGGAGGTCGACAGGTAGACGTCAGCCCCTCTGTCCCCCTGCTGCGGGCGGATGATCGCCCCGGCCTCGATGAACGTCCTCCCCGACAGCTCCTCCACCTCCCGCACCGCGTTGAGCACCCCGCGCGTCACGTCCTCATAGGGTGCCTCCACGGTCGTCGGCGCCTCGCCGCGCACCCGCAGACGGTACTCCCCGTCCGCGCGCTCGATCAGGATGGCCTTGGTCGTCGTCGACCCGCAATCGGTGGCCAGAATCGAGTTGATGTCTCTAAGTTCCATGCTTCTCTGTTTCCCCGCTGCTGCGGCCCTCTTCCTTCTCCCGCTCGCGCGCCATCCCCCGCTCGTCCTCGAGTTGCTCGATCTTCTGGATGAGCTTCTCCACGTTCTCCCGGTTCTCCATCATCCGGCAGAAGGCGTCGTAGTTGGGCACCGAGAGGGCGGCGTCCACGAAGGGCCCCAGGAAGACGAGGCCCTGGCTCGCCACGAAGGAAAGGGGCTTGGACGACTCGAGCAGGAAGATGGCGGGAGCGGCCAGGCCCCGGTCGACGATCGCCTTCGCAGTCGCCGCGAGCAGCTCCCCCTCACTCATCTCCCGAGCCAGCGGCGGGTCCACTCTCGGCTCCGTCCGGTTGCCCCACCAAGGCCTCAACACATTCGAGGACCTCATCCCTGTTGTCGTGGAAGCGCACGAAGAGCCCGCGCGTCAGCGCCAGCCGGGAGGGCGTCGCCAGCGGGCTCAGCAGAACGCCATCGGGATACGGGAAGTACCTGCGGATCTCTGGCCACGCGCGCCGATGGGTCGCGAAGGGGCCCCGCACGATGGCCCCCTCGTCGTTCAGCTCGTACTGCGTCACCGCATAGTATGGCAGTACCGACAGCGCGAGCAGCACGAACGCGAGGCCACCCCACCACGGGCTTCCGAAGTAGAGCTGCACTGCGAGCGACACACTCAGGATCAGCGCCGCCACCGCAACCGCGAGCACCGGGTTGCCCGCACACGGCCGCAGCGACCACACCAGCGTCGCCCCCGGCTTGTGAGCGCCCAGCGCCGCGTCACCGCCGCCAGAGGGCCCCTCGCCGTCCCCTGCCGTTCCTGTCACCTGTCACCTGTCACCTGTCACCTGTCACCTGTCACCTGCCTCTATCCGGTCCACCAGCTCCATGCACTTCACCCCATCCTCGATGCTCGGCGAGGGCTCCCGCCCCTCCAGGCAGCACTCCGCGAAGTGCCGGATCTCGCCCATGTAGCCCTGGAGGTACAGCGAGTTGTTCGGCAGGTTGGGGATTGCCCAGTCGGGGCGCCAGGAGGTGGTGTCCCCAAAGGTGTTGCCGCCGCGACGGTGGTACTCCAGGTTCAGGCGGTTGTCCACAATCGCCACGGTGCCTTCGCCCGTGACCTCCACTCGCTCCTGAACGCGCGGCTGCTGGCTGGAGAAGTTCAGCAGCCCGACGGCGCCGCTCTCGAACCGCAGCGAGATCGCGTTGGCGAACTGCCCCTCGCGCTCGCACTTCATCACATGCACCTCGGCCACATCCCCCATCAGGAAGCGGAAGAGGTCGATGATGTGCACGCCGTAGTAGATCAGGTGGTGCCGATGATCGGGGACGTTCCACGAGCAGTACTTGCCCTCGATCAGCGTCGGGCGGCCGAACTCCTCCGACGCCATGATTCGCTTCAGCTGCAGGTACGCCGGCGCGAAGCGCATCATGAAGCCGACCTGGACGAGCTTCCCCTTCTCCTGCGCCCTCTCCGCAATAGCCTGGGTCTCCTCCAGCGTCGGCGCGGGCGGCTTCTCCGTCCAGACGGGGAGGCCTCGGTCCAGCGCGTCCAGTGCCACATCGCGGTGAAGCTCCGGTGGACCGCAGGCGAGCACCGCGTCCAGGTCCATCTCATCCAGCATCCGCCGGTAGTCGGTGTAGGATCGGCGCGCCCCGAACTGCCGGGCGACGCGCTGGGCCTTGCCATTGTCGAGGTCCGCCACCGCCGCCAGGTCAACGGGCGCCCAGCCGAGACAGGGGTAGAGGCTGTGCACCGCATGGTTGCCACAACCAACGAAACCGACACGCAGAACCTCAGGCACTAGGAACCTCCCCCAGATTCTGACCGCGTGGGCCGGTCGGTCCTCCGACCGGCAATGCCGTCGCTGGGAGCGCGGATGCCCTCGTCCGCCTCGTTGTGTCGTTGGCGCCGGTGCGGACGAGGGCGTCCGCGCTCCCACGAGGGGCTACCTTCGCGCCGCGATGTACTTGTACGCCGAGTCCGCCGCGATGGCGCCGTCTCCCACCGCGGTCGCGATCTGCTTGAGCGCCGTCACGCGGATGTCGCCGCAGGCGAAGATCCCCGGCGCGCTGGTCCGCATGTGGTCGTCGGTGATGATGTGTCCCCCCTCCGTCTCCACCAGCCCCTGCACCAGCTCCACCTCCGGCTCGAAGCCGATGCACACGAACACGCCCCGCACCGGCACGTCCCGCTCCTCCTCTGTCTTCACGTTCCTCACCGTGATCGACTCGACCTCACCCACGCCGTTGATCCGGGCCGGGACGCAGTTCCACAGGAACTCGATGTTCTCCCGCGCCAGGGCGCGCCGTCGGAGGATCGGCTCCGCACGGAGCTCGTCCCGCCGGTGGATCACGTAGACGCGCCGGGCGAGGTCGGCGAGGTAGAGCGCATCATCGATCGCCACATTGCCTCCCCCAACGACCGCCACGTCCTTCCCCCGGTAGAAGAACCCGTCGCACGTCGCGCACACGGAGACGCCCTTCCCGTAGAGGGCCTTCTCCCCGGGCACCTTCAGGTGCCGGTGCTTGGCGCCCGTGGCGATGATGACCGCCGGCGCGAGGTACTCCCTCTTGTGCCCGCGCAGCCGCCACCTGTCGCCCTCGGGCTCGACCTTGACGATGGTCTCGCTCTCGATGGTCGCCCCGAACCTCGTCGCATGTTCCCGGAACCGCTCGACCAGCTCCGGGCCCGCGATCCCGTCCGGGAAGCCGGGGTAGTTCTCGATCACATTCGCCGTCACGAGCTGTCCGCCCGGCCCCGCCTCCTTCTCCAGCACGATCGCGTCCAGCCCATACCGCTCCACGTAGAGCGCCGCCGCCAACCCGGCCGCGCCGGCCCCGACGATGACGACGTCGCACTCGTGAGCCTCCGCCATGACGCCTCTCCCTGTCTCTGTGGCAGCGGGCCGCATTGTAGCACATGGGCCGGGGCGAGACAACCTCACGACCACCCCTCTCGCGCTGGGAGAGGAGAAGGGGTGAGGGGCAATGAAAACGGGCAGGTCTCGGGATCACCCTCCAACCTGCCCGTCACAGATGCGCCCTGTCCGAAGGGTCCGCCTACCGCTCGTCGTCCTCGTCGAGGAGGGCTGCCGCAGCCCGCCGCGCCTGCTCCTGCGCCTCGGCCTCGGTCGCATACGGGTTGACGATCTCGCGCCCGCGCATGTCCTTCACGCTCTTCCCGCGCCGCTGCGCCGTCACCACGGGGTCCTGCAGCAGGCTCAGCGCCTTGTAGCAGGCCTTGGCCCGGTTGAGCACGTTCTGGCTGCCGAGGGACTTGCTGAGGATGTCGCGGATGCCCGCCAGCTCCACGATGTGCCGCACCGCGCCGCCGGCGACGATCCCCGTTCCGCGCGAAGCGGGCTTGAGCAGGATGATCGCCCCGCCCACCTCGGCCCGCACGTCGTGCGGGATGGTGTAGCCATCGAGCGGCACGCGCACCAGCCGCTTCTTGGCCCGCTCGATCGCCTTGCGGATCGCGTCGGGCGTCTGGCGCGCCTTGCCGGTCGCGATGCCCACGCGACCCTTCTTGTCGCCCACGCCGACCACTACGCGCTGGCTCGGAATGCGCCCGCCCTTCACCGTCTTGCGCACCCGATCCACGCGGATCACGCGATCCTCGAACTCCGACTCAGGCTCCTCCCGCGGACGACGAAAGTCTGCCATCTGCTCGGTTCCCCTTCACTCCTTTTGAGCGGGCGCCCGCCCGCCTCTATCGATCGCTCGCGTAGGACAGGCGTCCCGCCTGTCACCCTAGACGCAGAACAACGCGCCCGGTGGATGGCCCCGCCGGGCGAGATGCGAGAATAGCAGAATCCAAGGCTGGTTGTCAAAGGGTTTTCGCAGTTCCACACGCGGAGGAAGCGTCACAGCACATGGTCCGACCTGGTCTGGCAGGACTCGCCCGGCCCGGTCTCGAAATATACCGCGACTCCTGTTGCCCCCTGCTCCGGGGTCGGCGAGGTTCCGAGTGCCGCCACTTCAGCTGCCGTTCCGTGCCTTCAGAAACGAGGGCCTCTTCAGCGACCATTACCTGGCAGAGGTGCTCCCGCGCGACCCGACACTGTGGTCGGTGCCCTGGCTCCAGGACTTCCGAACGGAACTCCTGGCCCTCTGGCGCGACCAGGCTCCCAAAGTCGCCCGTTACACGGAGCCCCAACTCGAGGAGCACTTCATCCGTCCAGTCCTGCGACTGCTCGGGCACGTCCTCGAGGTCCAGCCCAAGGTCGGGCAGCAGAAGCCTGACTACGCGTTTTTCCTCAACGAGGACAGCTCCGCCGCAGCCCTGTCAGCCTCCAGCGACGCCGAGTACTGGCAGCACGTCATCGCCGTAGGGGAGGTCAAGGCCTGGGAGCGCAAGCTCGACCGCGCCCAGGCGGGCGGAACCGACTGGGACTCCCGCAACCCGAGTTTCCAGGTCTACCATTACCTCGCCCAGACGGGCTGCAAGTGGGCGATCCTCACGAACGGCCGCCACTGGCGGCTGTACTGTCGTGATCCCAAGCCGAGTATGCAGACCTTCTACCAGGTGGACCTGGCCGCCCTGTTGGAGGGCAACGGCGACAGCGGTCTCGTGTACTTCCGGCGGTTCTTCCACCGGGATGCCTTCGAGCCCGGCCCCGACGGGCAGTCGTTCCTCGACCGCAGCCGTGAAGAGTCATCCCGGCGAGCCGAGGAGTTGCGGGACGATGTCAAGGGGCAGGTCTACCACGCCCTCCTGGCCGCCTGCCGAGGCTTCCTGGAGCACGAGCCGAACGGTCTCACCGACGAACACCTGACTGAGGTCTACGACAACGGCTTGGTCCTGCTCTACCGCCTCCTGTTCGTCTTGTATGCCGAAGCCGCCGAACGCCTGCCCGTGGGCAGCAACCCGGAGTACCAGACACGCTACTCGCTCCTGGCCATCAAGAACGAGATCCGCGGGCACCCCCAGGCCTTCGCCTCCGAGGTCACGGCGCTATGGCACCGTCTCAGGGACCTGTTCCGGGTCGTGGACCGGGGCAATCGGGGGATGGGCGTTCCGGAGTACAATGGCGGGCTCTTCGACCCGCGCCGCCACCCCTTCCTCGAACAGAACGAGCTGTCTGAGCGCGACGTAGCTGAGGTCGTTTCGCGCTTGGCCATGACGCCGGGGCGCGACTTCATCGACTACCACGACCTGGGCGTCCGCCACCTCGGCAGCATCTACGAAGGCCTCCTGGAGTACCGGCTCGCTCGTGCCGCCGAGCCGATGGTCGTCGTCCGCCGGAACGGGAAGGACCTGTGGGTGCCCGAGGCCCAAGCCGGGAAGGCGCCGCCAGGCGCCGAGAGGTGCGCCGCAGGAGACCTCTACCTCGCCACCGACCGTGGCGAGCGGAAGGCGACCGGGAGCTACTACACGCCCGAGTTCATCGTGGACCGCATTGTCACGGAGACCCTCGGCCCGCTGGCCGAAGCGTGCCCGACGCCGGAGGACATCCTGGCTCTGCGGGTCCTCGATCCCGCCATGGGCAGCGGGCATTTCCTGGTGGAAGCCACCGATTTCCTGGCCGCCAAGCTGGTGGAGCGCGGGGCCACCCCCGCCTCGCTCAGCACCGGGGCGGCGGGACCCGAGGAGCCGGGGGCTCTGCCGGCGCACGCGGACTCCGACCTCGCCCGGTTCAAGCGGCTGGTCGTCGAGCGCTGCATCTACGGCGTGGACGTGAACCCGCTCGCCGTCGAACTCGCCAAGCTGTCCCTCTGGCTCGACACCGTCGCCCCCGGCGAACCCCTGTCCTTCCTCGATCATCACCTCCGCTGCGGCAACTCGCTGATCGGCGCCTGGATCGACGACCTCGCGGAAATGCCCCACCGGCGGCGGAAGCCGCCGATCCGGTCCGCCGACACCCCCGGGGAGAAGAGCCTGTTCGACCGGTCCGAGTTCGCCCGCCACGCCAACCAACTGATCTTCGGCCTCGTCGAGATCAGCCGGATGCTCTCCGACAGTCGGGACGCGGTCCAGAGCAAGGGCCGCATCCTGCAGGAGATCGAGGATCACCACAGCCGTCCCTACCGGGAGGTTGCCGACCTGTGGTGCAGTCGGTACTTCGGCAACGAGTACGACGCCGCGGGCTACAGCGAACTGGTGCAGCGGCTGCAGCGGCGGACCTCACCCCCCTGCCCCCCTCTCCGTGCCGGGGAGGGGGGAACAGGAGCGGGAACGCAGCCAGCAGGGGCCGTTGCTCGGCCTCCCGGGCACCGCGTTGTCGGCGTCGCGGGCGCCGGCAAGGTAGCCTTCGCGCGCGAGCAGCGTCGGGAGCCGACCGCCGCGGAGAGCGTGCTCTGGGAGCGACTGCGCGGGGCGCAGCTCGGGGTTCGCTTCCGGCGCCAGCACCCGATAGGGGACTTCGTCCTCGACTTCTACTGCGCCGAAGTGCTCCTGGCCGTGGAAGTCGACGGCCCGATACACGAGGCCCAGGCAGAATACGACCAGTGGCGGGACGAGCGGCTGGCGCACGAGGGCATCCGTGTCCTGCGCCTCCGCGACGAAGCGGTTCGGGCGGACCTGGAGCAAGCCATCGCCGCTATCCGCTCCGCCCTCGTCTCCTCCCCTTCTTCGGCGCCCCCCCTCGTTTCCTGCGCCTCTTCGGTGCCCTTCCTTGTTTCCTCCCCCTCTCCGGCACGGAGAGGGGGTGCCGAAGGCGGGGGTGAGGCCTCCCCCGCCGCCTGCGACGCCCTTCAGCGAAGCCGCGAGTTGGTGGCGCAATACCTCTTCTTCCACTGGGAGCTGGAGTTCCCGGAGGTCTTCTTCGACGAAGACGGTCGCCGCCGCGAGACGCCTGGGTTCGACGCCGTGGTGGGCAACCCGCCGTGGGAGCGTATGAAGCTCCAGGAGAATGAGTTCTTCGCCTTGCGCGACCCCCGGATCGCCCTCGCACCCACGGCGGCGAAGCGGAAGACGCTTATCCAGCAACTGCCCGAGACCAACCCGCCTGTCTGGCAAGCCTACCAGGAAGCCCGGGACCGGGCCGAGCTTGAGCTGGCCTGGACGCGCGACTCCGGCCAGTTCCCGCTCATGGGCCGGGGCGACACGAACCTGTATGCGGTCATGGCCGAGCGCGCCCGTTCGCTCACCGCCTCCCGCGGCCGGATCGGGCTCGTGGTGCCCAGCGGCATCGCCACCGACCAGACGACGAAGGACTTCTTCGGCGAGCTGATCCGCACCAAGACCCTCTGCTCTCTGCTCGACTTCGAGAACCGCAAGGGCATCTTCCCCGACGTGGATAGCCGGTTCAAGTTCTCCATCGTGGTCATGACGCGAAGCGAGCCCTGCGAGGATATCCAGTCCGGCTTCTTCCTCCACGGCCCGGAGGACCTGGCGGACCCTGAGCGCGTCTTCCTGCTCCGGCCCGAAGACTGCGAGTTGATGAGCCCCAACACGCATACATGCCCCGTGTTCCGCACGCGCCGCGACGCCGACCTCACGCGCAGCATCTATGAGCGTGTCCCGGTCCTCGTCCGCGAGGCGCCGGACGGCGAGGAGAACCCGTGGGGCGTGCGCTACCTTCGCATGTTCGACATGGCCAACGACTCGTCGTTGTTCCGCACTGCGGCTGAGGTGGAGGCGGAGGGCTTCTGGCGGGCGGAGGCGCACCTCCTCAAGCGCGGGCCAGATGAGTATGTGCCGCTGTACGAGGGTAAGACCTTTGGCATGTGGAACCACCGCGCTGCGGACACACTCGTTGATGTCACCAACACGTTCCGCCCGCTCGTGCCGCGGTACTCGACACCTGAGGAGCTGGCGGACCCCGCGTACTTCGCGCGTCCAGCCTACTGGGTCCCCCGGTCTGAGGTTGATGCGCGCCTCAGGGAATGGAGACGGCCGTGGCTGGCGGCCTTCAAGGACGTGACGGCGGCCACAAACCAACGGACTGGCATATACGGTGTGCTACCGCGTTGCGGGGTGGGTCACACAGCACCCCTCTGTCTCTTCGAGCGAACCCCGCCGCATCTTGTGAGCTGCTTCCTGGCATCCTCGAACTCATTAGCACAGGACTACGTACTGCGCCAGAAGATCGGCGCCCAGCACATGACGTACTTCCACCTCCGGCAGCTCCCCGTACTCCGCCCCTCCCGCTACGAGGAGCCCTGGCACGGCATCAGTCTCGCCGCGTTCATCTCCTCACGCGTCCTCGAGCTGACCTACACCGCCCACGACATCGCGGGCTTCGCGGAGGACATGGGGTACGTGGACCAGGAGGGGAACGTGAAGCCGCCCTTCCCGTGGGACGAAGAGCGCCGGCTGCACCTGCGCTGCCAGCTCGACGCGCTGTTCTTCCATTTGTACGGCCTAACGCGCGACGAGACCGACTACGTCCTCGAGACGTTCCCGATCGTGAAGCGCCACGACCTCCGGCGCTTTGGCCGGTACCGGACGAAGGAGCTGGTCCTTCACTACTACCACGCCTACGCCGCCGGCGACATGGACGCCTGGGTAGAGGGCTGAACGCGCCCCGCGACAAGCCCCCGGGAGGGTGCAGCTTCTTTCCGTAGGTAGCTATCACTCGACGTGGCACTGGCAGCCGCCGTGTGCTGCCAGTGAGTGCTCCGTTGAGCGCGGCGACACTGGCAGCGGGGCTGCCAGTGCCACTGCGACTGCTACCAGAGGCCAACTGAGGTGGCTGCAGAACGCGGTGGGTCGTTCGGGACTGACACCATTTCGGGCGTCGTATGCCCGCAATGGCTGTCTGTCCCCCGTTTGCGGTGGCCTTCTGCAACTGCCTGAACTACCTACAATCTGCGGTCGCACCTCCCCCCCGTCGAGAAGCCCTTGACAGCCCCCCTCCTTTCCTGTATGACCCAACCCGTTTGCCGCCGGGCGGTTTGGGGTATGATCGAAGTCGTCTGGCGGAGGCGGCGCAGGAAGCAGCCATCCAGCGCCCCGGAAAGCCCCGAAAATGGGGTATTGACAGGGGCTGGGTCGGGTGGTATACTCCTTCGCCGCAAAGAGCCGCACCCGTGGCGATCCTTGACAACTGAATAGCGTGCTCGAGTGAGGAAAACGGGCCGACTGTGAAGCGCTTTACAGCCCGGCTCGGGTCACGCGCCCGAGTCTGGGTAGGCGTTTTCTAATGGCGAGTTTGATCCTGGCTCAGGACGAACGCTGGCGGCGTGCCTAATAAATGCGAGTCGAACGGGGAGTAGGCGCTTCAAGGTCTTCGGACTGAGATTGCCTGCTCCTAGTGGCGAACGGGTGAGTAACACGTGGGTAACCTGCCTCGGTGTCTGGGATAACGGCGGGAAACTGTCGCTAATACCGGATGGCATGAGCGAAGCGCATGCTCCGCTCACTAAAGGCTTCGGTCGCGCCGAGATGGGCCCGCGGCTCATTAGCTAGATGGTGAGGTAACGGCTCACCATGGCTACGATGGGTAGCCGGTCTGAGAGGACGGCCGGCCACACTGGGACTGAGACATGGTCCAGACTCCTACGGGAGTTAGCATTAGGGAATCTTGCGCAATGGGCGAAAGCCTGACGCAGCGACGCCGCGTGGGTGATGAAGGCCTTCGGGTCGTAAAGCCCTGTCGGGAGTGAACGAATGCCCGCGATGAGCGGGAGTGACGGTACCTCCAAAGGAAGCCCCGGCTAACTACGTGCCAGCAGCCGCGGTAACACGTAGGGGGCGAGCGTTGTCCGGATTTACTGGGCGTAAAGAGCGCGTAGGCGGCACGGTAAGCGGCAGGTGAAATCCCGAGGCTTAACCTCGGAACTGCTTGCCGGACTGCCGAGCTTGAGTGCGGGAGAGGGGAGCGGAATTCCTGGTGTAGCGGTGAAATGCATAGATATCAGGAGGAACACCCGTGGCGAAGGCTGCTCCCTGGAACGCAACTGACGCTGAGGCGCGAAAGCTGGGGGAGCGAACGGGATTAGATACCCCGGTAGTCCCAGCCGTAAACGATGGTCACTAGGTGTTGCGGGCATCGACCCCCGCAGTGCTGTTATGCTAACGCGCTAAGTGACCCGCCTGGGGAGTACGGTCGCAAGGCTGAAACTCAAAGGAATTGACGGGGGCCCGCACAAGCGGTGGAGCATGTGGGTCAATACGATGCAACGCGAAGAACCTTACCAGGCCTTGACATCCCCTGACCGCCTGTGAAAGCAGGTCTTCTGGGCAACCAGACAGGGAGACAGGTGGTGCATGGCTGTCGTCAGCTCGTGTCGTGAGATGTTGGGTTAAGTCCCGCAACGAGCGCAACCCTCATCAGGTGTTGCCATCGGTTCGGCCGGGCACTCACCTGAAACTGCCGGAGTAATCCGGAGGAAGGTGGGGATGACGCCAAGTCTGCATGCCCCTTATGGCCTGGGCTGCACACGTGCTACAATGGCCGGTACAAAGGGTTGCCAAGCCGCGAGGCGGAGCGAATCCCAAAAAACCGGTCCCAGTTCGGATCGGATGTCTGCAACTCGACTCCGTGAAGCTGGAATCGCTAGTAACCGTGGATCAGCCACGCCGCGGTGAATACGTTCCCGGGCCTTGTACACACCGCCCGTCAAGTCACGAAAGCTGGGGTCACCCGAAGTCGATGAGCCAACCCGCAAGGGAGGCAGTTGCCGAAGGTGACGCCAGTGATTGGGACTAAGTCGTAACAAGGTAGCCGTATCGGAAGGTGCGGCTGGATCACCTCCTTTCTAAGGAGAGGGAAAGGCGGCCCTCGGTCGCCGGACCCTAGGTCGATCAGTCGGCTTCCTCACACACACGCTATTCAGTTCTCAGGGATCGCCCCGCCTGGCGGAGAGATGCGTGATCGGGAAGATGGCCTGTCGGACAACCTAGGTCACCGACGATGAGCCGTCTTTCCCGCGAGGGGAGACTCATCCCCTCGCGAGTTCGTTTCACGCAGAACCTCGCCCCGAGGTCCAAGGGCCTATAGCTCAGTTGGCTAGAGCGCGCCCCTGATAAGGGCGAGGTCCCTGGTTCAAATCCAGGTGGGCCCACCACCCGCCCGAGCGGCCCCGGCCGCCGACGGGTGTGGCCGGAGAGCCGGATTTCCCGACGCGCGGTGGGCGGCACGGCTCGCAAGAGCTACAGCTTAGAAGGCTGGCGCGCGTCGGACTACTCAGACGGGCCCCAGGGCCCGCGAGACGCACGACCGGAGTGGGGACGTAGCTCAGCTGGGAGAGCGTCTCCCTTGCACGGAGAAGGTCACCGGTTCGAGCCCGGTCGTCTCCACCAACACAGGCCTGGGACAGGCATCCTTGTCTGTCAAGCGGACCGAGGTTTGGGGCAGGAACCGAACGGGTAGATTGCACGTTGCAGGTTCTTGCCTCAAGCCCCGACCGGCCCCGAAAGCCGATCAGGCAGCGTGTACCTTGACAACTGCATAGCGACCGCGTGACGCCGCGACAGCCGTGCCTTCAGCCGACGCCCCGGCCTTTGACGTTGAGTCCGAGGTCCGAGGTCAGAGGTCTGAAGTCCGGCCTGGCGTCGTCACCGCGAAGTGATTTCGTCGATACTCTCCGATTTGCATGGTTGGGACGCAAGTCACCAAGGGCGCACGGTGGATGCCTTGGCGCTGAGAGCCGATGAAGGGCGTAGCTAGCAACGAAACTGCTCCGGCGAGGTGCAAGCTACCTTGGACCCGGAGATTCCCGAATGGGGTAACCCCGCGCCGGTCATGCGGCGTAACCCACGCCTGAATCCATAGGGCGTGTGGGGGCAAGCGGGCGAACTGAAGCATCTTAGTAGCCCGAGGAAAGGAAATCAACCGAGACTCCCTCAGTAGCGGCGAGCGAACAGGGATCAGCCTAAACCCGGTGCACATACGGCCCGTAGGCATCGTGTACCGGGGGTCGTGGGACGTAGCACGCGGAACCACGGAGACCGCTAGGTCAGGAAGCGGCGAGCCGAATCGCTCTGGGAAGGCGTGCCATAGACGGTAATAGCCCGGTAGGCGAAGCTGGCTTCCTCACCAAGGCTACGCTCCCGAGTAACGCGGAACACGTGAAATTCCGCGTGAATCCGGGGGGACCACCCTCCAAGGCTAAGTACTCTCAGCGACCGATAGTGAACCAGTACCGTGAGGGAAAGGTGAAAAGCACCCCGGGAGGGGAGTGAAATAGCACCTGAAACCGTGTGCCTACAAGCAGTGGGAGCCCGTTGGCCTTCGGGCCTGGGTGACCGCGTGCCTCTTGGAGAATGAACCGGCGAGTTGTGGCGCGCAGCAAGGTTAAGGGGTAAAACCCGGAGCCGTAGGGAAACCGAGTCTCAAATGGGCGTCTAGTTGCGCGCTGCAGACCTGAAACCAGGCGAGCTACCCATGGACAGGGTGAAGCGCGGCTAATCCCGCGTGGAGGCCCGAACCCGTCAACGTTGAAAAGTTGTGGGATGAGCTGTGGGTAGGGGCGAAAAACCAAACGAGCCTGGCGATAGCTGGTTCTCCCCGAAATAGCTTTAGGGCTAGCCTCGGGTGTTCAGCTGCGGAGGTAGAGCACTGAATGGGCTAGGGCCCTTGACAGGGTACCAAACCCAATCAAACTCCGAATGCCGCAGCTTCATAACCCGGGAGTCGGACTACGAGGGATAAGCTTCGTGGTCAAAAGGGGAACAGCCCAGACCGCCGGCTAAGGTCCCTAAATCGGGCTAAGTGGTAAAGGATGTCGGACTGCACAGACAGCCAGGAGGTTGGCTTAGAAGCAGCCACCCTTTAAAGAGTGCGTAATTGCTCACTGGTCAAGTGATCCGGCGCCGAAAATCCAACGGGGCTCAAGCCCGATACCGAAGCCGCGGAGAGGTACGGATGGTTGCGGCCAGGGTCCTCCCCAAGTGCAGGCCTCATCCTGCCGAGCGATCCTCCCTCGGGAGGGTCGTCCCGGTCAGGTCGGGCTTGCACAGGTGGATCCACATGTCCGCGACCTAACACCGCACCTCTGGTAGGGGAGCGTTCCGCGCTAGGATGAAGGCGGACCGGAAGGACCGCTCGACGACGCGGAAGTGAGAATGCCGGTATGAGTAGCGAAAAGGAGAGTGAGAATCTCTCTCGCCGAAAACCCAAGGTTTCTCAAGGAAGGCTCGTCCTCTTGAGTTTAGCCGGGCCTAAGCCGAGGGCGAAAGCCGTAGGCGATGGACAGCCGGTCGACATTCCGGCGCCAGTGGCTCAGCGTTTGTACCGATGGGGGGACGCAGAAAGGGACGCCTCCGTGCGACTGGTAGTGCGCGGCCAGAGCCCAAGGGGGTCGGATGGCAAATCCAGCCGAACTCCCCCCCGAGGGTGATGGTGATCCGCTGTAATGGCGGAGAAGCGCTCTCCGAGAGCGCAAACAGGCCTAGCCCGGACTGCCGCGAAAAGCCCCTAGGGAGTTGACCACTGCCCGTACCGCAAACCGCCACAGGTGGGTGGGGAGAGTATCCTAAGGCGCGCGAGAGAACCCTCGCGAAGGAACTCGGCAAAATGGCCTCGTAACTTCGGGAGAAGAGGCGCCACAAGGGGGTGTCTTAGACTTCGGTCAGCGACACCTTCAGCGTGGCCGCAGAGAATCGGCCGGAGCGACTGTTTACCAAAAACACAGGTCTCTGCCAAAGCGAAAGCTGAGGTATAGGGGCCGACGCCTGTCCAGTGCCATACAGTTAAGGGGACGTGTCAGCCGCAAGGCGAAGCACCGAACCGAAGCTCTGGTGAACGACGGCCGTAACTATAACGGTCCTATGGTAGCGAAATTCCTCGTCGGGTAATAACCGACCTGCACGAATGGCGTAACGACTCCGGCACTGTCTCCGCGAGGGACTCGGCGAAATTGTAATACCTGTGAAGGTGCAGGTTACCCGCGACAAGACGGAAAGACCCCGTGGAGCTTTACTCTAACTTGGCATTGGGTTCTTTCATGCTGTATAGAGGATACGTGGGAGGCTGTGAAGCCGGGTCGCCAGGCCCGGTGGAGCCATCCTTGGAATACCACGTGCAGCATGGTACGAGTCCTAACCGCAACCGTGATCCGGTTTCGGAACAGTGCCAGGTGGGGAGTTTGACTGGGGCGGTCGCCTCCCAAAAAGTAACGGAGGCGTGCAAAGGTTCCCTCAGCGCGGTTAGAAATCGCGCGTAGAGTGCAAGGGCATAAGGGAGCTTAACTGCGAGACCCACTAGTCGAGCAGATGCGAAAGCAGGTCCTAGTGTCCCGGCGGTCCCAAGTGGGAGGGCCGTCGATTAACGGCTAAAAGCTACCCCGGGGATAACAGGCTAATTCCGCCCACGCGTACACAGCTACGGCGGAGCTTGGCACCTCGATGTCGGCTCGTCACATCCTGGGGCTGCAGAAGGTCCCAAGGGTTGGGCTGCTCGCCCATTAAAGTTGATACGCGAGCTGGGTTCAGAACGTCGTAAGACAGTTCGGTCCCTATCTGTCGCGGGCGCAGGAGACTTGCGGGGTGCTGCCCCTAGTACGAGAGGACCGGGGTGGACGAACCTCTGGTGTACCTGTTGTCGTGCCAACGGCAAACGCAGGGTAGCTATGTTCGGACGGGATAAGCGCTGAAAGCATCTAAGCACGAAGCCCGCCCCAAGATAAGGTCTCCATCAGCCTCGTGCTGTAAGGGCCCAGGAAGACAACCTGGTTGATAGGCCGGTGGTGTAAGCGTGGCAACACGTGTGCCGACCGGTCCTAATCGCCCGAATGGCTTGTCCCCAACCATGCATTTGCCATCATTATCGACCATCACTTCGCGTCGCTATGCAGCTCTCAGGGCACACGCCCGCCGGCTTTCCTCGGTGACGATAGCGGGGGGGAAACACCCGTTCCCATTCCGAACACGGAAGTTAAGCCCCCCAGCGCCGATGGTACTGCAGGGGCGACCCTGTGGGAGAGTAGGTCATCGCCGGGAATACCCTCGAAGCGCCCGAGCCCCTCAAGGCTCGGGCGCTTCGGCGTTCTGGATGCAGGATGGAGCCCGCCCCCGAGCCAGACGGGCATGGGGAGCGCAGATGCCCTCGTCCGCTGTGCTGGCAGTCGGCGTGACGTTGACGGCAACGGCTGCCACCTCGGCGGACGAGGGCGTCCGCGCTCCAAACTTCTGCCGTGCGCTTATTGACTTGCCCCTCGCCAATGCGTATAATCATCTCCACGGACCGCGCTGCGGGATGGGGCGCGGTTCGCGAGTTTGCGGAGACCGCCCCGCGTCGGGGCGTGTCGCGACGCCGGAGATCACTGACCCCGCGGCAGGCGCTCCACGGATCCGGGGCCGTAAGCGTGAGCGTGTCCGTGCGGTCGTCGTTCGCTTGATGCGCAGTCCGCGTTGACGTCTCGCACACGGGCGCTTCGGGGGGGCGACGCAAGTCGAGTGCACCTGGGGAGCTCGGAGGCGCAGTGGATGCATCAAGTCGCGGCGGTTGACGGAAACTGGCTCACGGCGACCTCCGGCGATGAGGAGCTGGTGGCCCGGGCGAAGCTGGGACGAAGGCACGCGTTAGAGGAGTTGCTTCGACGCTATCGCGGCCTCGTCGAGAGCAAGGCGCGGCTCTACTTCCTCGCCGGCGCGGACCACGAGGATGTGGTCCAGGAGGGGATGATCGGCCTCTTCAAGGCGGTGCGCGACTTCGAGGGAAGAAGGCCCGCCGGGTTCCGCTCCTTCGCGGACCTGTGCGTCACACGGCAGATCATCACCGCGGTCAAGGCCGCCAGCCGTCACAAGCACGTCGCGCTCAACACGTACGTCTCGATGGACTCCCCGGTGCTGAACCGGGACGCCGAGCAGTCTCTCGCGGACATCCTGGAAGCGCCTCGTGAGCCGAACCCGGAGGAGGTCATCCTCGGGCGCCAGTTCTACGACGAAGTGAACTGGCGGATGTCCAGCGAGCTCTCGCCGATGGAGGCTCGGACCCTGAAGCTCTACCTACAGGGCCGATCGTACACCGAGATCGCCGTCGACCTCCGGTGCAAGATCAAGCAGATCGACAACGCTCTCCAACGGGCGAAGAGGAAGATCTCGCGGGGGCTGTGGCCGAGCCTGAAGGCCGGCTGAGCGGACGAGTCGCACGGGGAAAGCCGGCGTAGCTCAATAGGCAGAGCAGCTCATTTGTAATGAGCAGGTCGTCCGTTCGAATCGGATCGCCGGCTCCACCTAGTTATCCTCGGCGCCTCGGGCGCGGAGGAGCCGTGATGGCCAAGGCGACGTATTGGCGAACCGGCACTTATGGGTAGCATGGGCCTCTCTGCCCGTGTTGGCCAGCCAAGCGGCCGGGCGGAGCGCCCGGCCGCGAGAGTCTGTGGCGGAGGGATGCCGGAGCGGTTAATCGGGACGGACTGTAAATCCGTTGCCTTACGGCTACGGTGGTTCGAATCCACCTCCCTCCACCATCCTGCCCACGTAGCTCAGTCGGCAGAGCGTGTCCTTGGTAAGGACAAGGTCACCGGTTCGACCCCGGTCGTGGGCTCCAAAGACCGCTTCATCGCGGAGGACGGGCGTCTGGCCCGTCAACCACCTGTTCGACAGAAGGCCTTGACGGGCGAGACGCCCGTCCTACGGTACGGATAGCCTGGGAGGCGACGAGCGATGGCGAAGGAGAAGTTTGTGCGGGACAAGCCGCATGTGAACGTGGGGACGATCGGGCACGTGG